>OLRG01000089.1_pt1 | contig 96895 bp, 67 predicted proteins | sample 1672331 | NCBI WGS metagenome assembly OLRG01 (sample SAMEA3136672, study PRJEB25190) | human gut metagenome
TACGAGAGCCGGGTTTCGCTGGGATACTTGAACCAGAGTTTTCAAAACGCTGTCATGGATGGTATCCGTTACGGTCTGGAGCAAGGCTTGTGTGGCTGGAACGTAACGGACTGTAAGATTTGCTTTGAATACGGGCTTTATTATAGCCCGGTCAGCACGCCGGCGGACTTTCGCTCATTGGCCCCGATTGTATTGGAACAGGCATTGAAGGAATCAGGGACGCAGTTGCTGGAACCTTATCTCTCCTTCACCCTCTATGCACCCCAGGAATACCTTTCCAGGGCTTATCATGATGCGCCGAAATACTGTGCCACCATCGAAACGGCCCAGGTAAAAAAGGATGAAGTTGTCTTTACTGGCGAGATTCCCGCCCGCTGTATACAGGCATACCGTACTGATCTGGCCTTTTACACCAACGGGCGGAGCGTATGCCTTACAGAGCTGAAAGGATATCAGGCCGCTGTCGGTCAGCCGGTCATCCAGCCCCGCCGTCCAAACAGCCGCCTGGACAAGGTGCGCCATATGTTCAGTAAGATCACTTGATACACCACAGCGAGGAAGGTTATTGCATTTCCCTGTCTTTCGTGGTAAAATGTAGTTGTAAACCACCAGAGAAACCAATCTAATTTTACCGTTGATAGCCATTTCCTTGATAGCCAAATGATAGCAAAAGTTCGGCAAGCCCATAGGATAAGGATAATAGGTATCAGGAAAAATCAAATGATATCAAATCTCCCAAACAAAAGCGTTTAGAATTAAGTTTCATTTTGCGAATGGGAGTAACATCTTATATATTTATAAATAATATGATCCCCTCCGTAGTTTAAGTTCTGTGGAGGGGATCATTGCATTTCTAGATGATATCGCTTGACTATTAATGTAAACACTACATGTGTATTCATTTAATATAACAATTTTATAGGTGTTACGTGTCGATAACATCTCAGTTTCAATCCACCATCCCCGTGTGGGGAGGGACAGCAAAAGTTCACAAAAATTCTTTGTAAACTTTTGCGCTAGGAGACAATATTACCAAAACTTTTAAGCAGAAAGTTTTGATACGACTTAATACTAACACACTTTCCCGAAAATGTCTCCCTATTGTTGGTGCGAACACCTCCAGGAAAGTATGCTCACTTCTACTTCGCACAGTCAAATCATGAGGAAGCCTTCTGGCTCATAACTTTCTTTGACACCAAAGTGTTCAATTTTTGTCTGGTAGTGGTTGCCCAGATAGTAAAAACGCAAGCTGTCCTTGTTCTCGTCCATGATTCCGCGCAACTTATGTTGTAGGAGCTTGTTTTGAGCCGCATCCAGAAGGCATTCAAAGACAGAATTTTGAACCCGCTGGCCGTAGTTGACACATTCCTTGGCAATCTTCCTCAAGCGCTTGCGGCCGGCGGCATCTTCTGTGTTGACATCATAGGTGATCAAAACCATCACGCTGCATCCCTCACATTTCTTTGCATTTTGTGCTTATTTCCAGAGGAAGGGCGGATACCCGTCCAGATCGTCACGCAGGTAACGGGCCAGTAGAAGAGCTTGCAGATAGGGAACCAGGCCCCACGGAATCTTCTCTCCCAGGTATGGATGTGTGAGCGTATCCTTCTTTCTCTCCTGCCAGCTTGCCAGAATTTTCTTTCGTCCCTCGTCACTCAGACGCACAGCGCCACTTTCTTCTTGGTGAAAATCCGCGCCGTTGGCGATTTTATTGTTGATACAAGTCAGCACAAATCGGTCAGCCAGACAAGGGCGAAGCTCCTCCATTAGATCCAGAGCCAGCGAAGTGCGCCCTGGACGATCCCGGTGCAGAAAACCGACATAGGAATCTAGGCCAACGCTTTCCAGCGCTGAAGCACAATCATTGGTCAGCAAACTGTAAACAAAAGATAAGAGCGCATTCACATTGTCCAGCGGTGGCCGCCGGTTCCGGCCGTGGAAGAAAAAGCTATCTTTTTCCCGCAGGATCATGTGATCAAAGACAGAAAAGTAGGCCGTAGCACCCACTCCCTCTAAGCCGCGCAGGGAATCCAGACTTGTCGTTTCCAGTACGGCAGGCTGTAATTCTTTGATGGTCGCAGATGCCGATTGAAACGCCGCTTCGTCGATGCGTAATTTATGGTCTCGCCGAGTCCGTTCTAGACTCCAACGAGCATTGTAGAGTTTTCCAAAGATCATGCTGCGGGCGATCTGACAGCTTTGCGTTTCATCATCTGCCACCCGATATTGCTGCCGACGAAGCAGCACATTGCCACCGGTGATCCCTGCTGTCCGAGCCAAAAACTTTCCTCTGGGAAAACAAAACGCCAGGTTGATGTCCCGTTTGGCGCAAGCACCCATCAGTGCAGGGCTGGCCCCGGCATAGGAAAAGCTAAGGATGCCGGACAGTGTGTGGAGTGGAAACCGGGCAACCACGATTTTCTCTCGGTTCACCAACACATTCTCGCCTTCCAAAGAGAGATAGGCATCCTCTGATGTGATGAACAGCGTGTTGAGCAGATGTCTCATGCTTCCTCCTCCAATCTGGCACGCAAGTACACCTGGACCGTAGGGGTCTTGGATAACTTTGGCAAGCAGATCTCCTTGAGAGAACAAGCGTTACAGGACTTGGTTGGCTTCACCTTTGGGGTATATCCCCTGCTTGCCAGCTGGTGCATTTCTTCCAGGCACTCCCTGACCTCCTGGCGCAGAGGTCTACCACTTCTCTTCTCTTGGTCCCGCCGTGATAAAGCGCCCCCTGTGGGATGTCACAGCACAGCATCTCTTCCAGACACATAGCCTGGCCACAAAGCTGAAGTGCATTGGCTGTGTCGCCTCGTTTTTTACCCCGCTTATACTCCACTGGGAATGGCTGATACAGTCCCTCCTGCCCGTGCAGGGCGATCCCGCTCTCAGACCGCCGAAACTCCACCACATCGCAAGCTCCGCTGCACCCCAGCTTAGCGGAAAAGACTCGCATATCTCTGGTGATGAGCAGATCGCCCCGTTTTTCCCGGAGACTGCCGTCATGCGCTCGTTCGTGAAGCAGCTGTCCATCCATCGTCCTCCCGTTTTCGACCCACTGGTTTTCCAGATGGATCAGCGCCCATTGGCGGCGGCAGAATTTGAAATGCTGTAAGCCAGAGAGCTGAAGAAAATCTTCCTCGTTATACACCATCAATCACTTCCACGTCCAAGCCTTCCAGGGGCTGTAATGTAATTGTGTAGTCTTCTACACAGCTCGGAACGCCATTTTCCTCCTTTTGGGTCACGACCAGAGAACGGTGGACCTTTGCTGTGGAATACTGGCCGTCTTTACAGTTATGCTTCCACCAGTAGAGCTTGACCACTTCCATGGAGCCATCCGGTCGCGCCGAAGAAGCGTCGTTGACGAACAGAGTGCGAATGCACTCCTTGACGATTTCTGCATCCTCCTCGCTAAAGCCGGTCTTTTCTGCCAACTGAACATTGATCGAGCCCTTCAATTTGTACAGACCGAACCGGACAAAATGCTTCATACCCATCGTGTCGGAGGTTCTAGCATCGCCCTTCTCATTTTTTTCACCATTGACACTCTTCGTGATCTGCTGACTGCCGATCTCCACCGGTGAAATGCTCACCGCCTGATGAATCGACACCGGTCCACGCACGCCAGCTGAAAATCCCTTGGTATCCTTGAACGCAAATACCTGGCCGAAGGAACGGACATCCAGCCATTTGGCACAGGCTGTCTCTGTATAGATTTTGCGGTCCTTGATTCCTTTCAGGGCTGCAGAAGCCCGCTCGCTCAGGCTTCCGAAACCGTCATCACAGCGGTCCTCTGATTGGACAAAAATTTCCTGTCCTAAGTCTTGCATCCGGTTTCTGATCTTACGCTTAATGCACACATCAGAGATTTCCCCATACCCATCATTATCTGTCCTGGGACGGTTTCCATCCAGAGGATCCCCGTTACTGTTGGCGTTCGTCACAGAAAGCAATGCGACGAAGTCGATCTTATGCTGCAATACACTCATGATCAATTCTCCTCCTGTTGATCCATCTGTTTTTTTGAACGATATAGCTCACTGCGCTGAAGGTAATAGCCGAGCAAATAGGTATCCTCCAGCGGCTTTTCCAGCTCAGCCCTGGAAAAGCCATCGAGATTTCCCATGATCTCCCCAATCAAATTCCGGTACCATATCCGGGCACGAGGGTTTTTCAGGCGCGGGAAATAGGCGCTTTCCAGTTGTTTCTCAATGAGATTGGCCGTGTGGAGCGGACGGTGGAAATAGCGTGACTGCAACCGAATCGCATTCGGTTCTCGGGTCTCGTCCTCACGATAGGTATCCCGTTCCACCTTTTCTAGGACTGCCAATAAGCGCCCGAACTGATAGCTTCTGTCTGCTCGCTTTTCCTCCAAGGTCATACCCAATTCCTCCTTGTTCCTATCATAATGATACTTCCGAACGACCGCGCAGGCTGTCATGAGCATCCCCTTTCGGATCATAGGATCATACCCCAGTGGCATCGACGCACGGTCCACGATTGCTTTTTTTAGATCCAACGGGAACTTGGCGCGGTCTACCCGGCAAGACAGCAAGCGCTGGAGCTGCTGCTTCATCAGTCTGTCATCTGTGACAAGTCTGACTTTTCCCTTTTCTTCCCGCTGTGTACCAAACGCACAGTTGACGATATGCCACAGTGGTGGAGACTGTATCGCATTATCCCGTCTGGTCTCCGGGTTCCAGGCCCACCAGCAGCAAGTCTCATCCCAGTCGTGCAAACGCTGTAAAAAGTCAGATTCCCTCAGCTCACGATAATATGTCAGAGCCAAACGGCCCGTCGTCGCTGCATCAAAGGCCGCGATGATGACCCCGCCGCTATTGTCCGGCAGTCGGTCACACCAACCCTCCAGTGTTTTTTGCAGCTCTGCCTTGTATTGCGTTGGTTCCGTCACCGGCTTTTTCCAGAACTTCTGAAAATCCGGCAAGATCACACTGCAGGTTTGTTTCCCTTGTGGATTCCAGCACAAAAATGTGCGTCCGCCAAATACGATCCGCGCACCCTGCTCCACTGCCAGCCAACGCAGCGCATTGTGCGCTTTTTGAGAGGCTTCGTAGCTGATCGTCGCCGCTTGCTGATCATCGGTAAAGCGACCTCGATAAGTAAAGTTACTCGTATCATTGGCCGAGATCAGCTTCGCGTTTCCGTTCATGGGGATGATACCCTTCGGGTGCTGTCTGGCGGGAACAATCGTTTCTCCCGAGATCATACATAGTGTTTTCTCATCGTTGGGCCGCACACGCACGCTGTTATACCATTGGATAAAGGACTTGAACAAGGATCTCTCTTTCCAGGACGATAAGATAGCTGCATTGTCTCCAAGCACCTTCCAGCGGATCAGCTGTTTCTCACCCGGCTTTTCGATGTGATATGCAGCCAGATCTTGCAGCAGTGTTTTTTTCTTGACATACGTCAGGATGGGACAAAGCATCGGATGGGAAAAGTGGGAATCCGCCCACGCCTGTAACTGCTCCACATACATCGTAAATTTTTTTGGATTTTCCCCGGAGAGATACCCAACCTGTTCGCACAGCGGATGCGGACAAGGGGCGCTTGTGCGCCCCGCAGATTCCTCTGTTGCCGGGATCACCGTCTTAGCCTCTTCCTTGGGCACCTCTTCGATCCCCTTCAGTTCCCCTTGCATGTCTACCGTGATCTCAAAACTTGCGTTCGTAATAATGTGGGAGACCGGCGCAATCGGCTGATGGCCATCCCGCGCTACACCAACAAAATCAGTGTGGGCCTCATAGGTCTCTACCGCTTTTTGAAGCAGTCCCATCACTCTACCTCCCCAAATTCCTTCAGGCCGGAGAAATTATTCTGTGCTGCCCCAAACGGCTTCATCTCCATCTCCCGCAAGGTCTTATGGAGTGGGCATTCCTCTGGACGAAGAAATTCAATGATCCCTCGCCGCATCACTGGGTACCAGAAATTCGCGGTCATATGATTTGCTGTCTCCTCCGAATAGGCTTCATCCGCATAGGTCAAGCCATGATACATCAGGCCAAAGCTCAGCTCTGCTATCTCGTCATAAGCACCCTGTCCTTCACCGAACACACAAGGCTCTACATAGCCCTGGCATTCCCGGGTCCCCAGAAAAATATCTCTCCGACCACCCTTGCGAATCATGCGGAGCGCAATGTTGTGGTGCTTGTTCTCGTTTCGATCCCCTTCCAGTTCCGGCCGATTGCTATTCCACTCAAAGTGAGCACGGACCTGATAGGCGCAATGCTTGAGATAGGTATAGTAAGAAAGGTCATTTCCACCGTGGTATTTGATCGGGCGGATTCCCTTCACTTCTGTCTGGATCGGGTTCAAGATACGGACCGCATCAATATACCACACCAGCGTAGGTTTCCAGTAGACCGAAGACAAGATTCCCTTCAATGCCTCATAGGTCGGCACCTGATAGCTGCATTTCTCTCCCCCGACCCGCATCAGCGGATCGGAGTAAAGAGCATAGTCCCCCGTCACAAGAAAGTCCACAATATTTGGATGTTTCGGTTTCAGCATAAAATCCCCCCTTAATAGATTAGAGTCTCTGTTGTTCCCTGCTCTATGCTGAGTCCTGTCTCTGCATCGTAATGTCCGTCGAGAAGCGTCAGGATACTGCCACCAGCCAAGGGCATCAAGGCCCCCTCCTGATCCAATATTTTTCTTTGCCATTCATACAGTGAAACAGTATAGCGCTTGACCCGCTCTAACACTTGTTTGATTTCTCCAAGATCATAGGGCAGAAGCAAGGCGCCCAATTCGAGGACCAGATCTTTTCCCTCCCCATAAGGAACTAAGACATCTACTGTATTCTCTTCAAATACAGAAAAGTTCTTTCCAGCTGTCCTGAATGCCTGCCGCAGAGTATATTGTTCGCATTCTGTACCGAATGCAGCATCCACAAAATCTTTATTCGTAGACAGAAGAGAAAACAAGCTCGTTATCACTCCGTCCACCTGCACAAGGCCATTTTGGCGGCTAACTTTCTCCTCATCCTCCTTCGCATAAAGAGAACGATAATATTGCCGGATCGCCGCATCAGAGAATAAATCATGATCGAATCGTTCCGGGTGTTTTTGAAACGTCTGAAGCAGCGCACATGCCGCTTCCTTTGCCCTTCTGATTTCGGGCAAGTGTTTTAGTTCCTCTCGCTGACAAGTGATGACATAGACTGGTACTGGTTCTTTACTTTCCCCGTGACGATTACACCGCCCGGCGGCCTGCACAATGTTGTCCATGCCGGCCGTCAGACGAATAACGCGAGCAAAGGAAATATCCACGCCCGCTTCGATCACCTGTGTAGAAACACAGACGACCTTTTCTGTTCGCTCCGTATCTTTCAAGGTTGCGTTCAAACGGTCTATCGTCTCGATTCGATGGGTTGCACACATCGCCGCTGAAAGATGGAATTTCAGACACTGATCTTCCGGGATAGCCAGATAAATCTTCTGAGCTTCGGTCTTTGTGTTGCAGATGATCAACAGGCTGTCCGCTTCCGCCAGGATATCCATGGCAAACACAGGAATATCTTCTAATTCATATTTTCCAGAATCGACCAATTTTGTCCGTTGAAATGTCTCCCACAGCGCAGGGTCATAGGGCACCATGTCTCGAATGGGTACATAGATGGGGTGTTCCAACTCTTCCAGACAGGGCTGTGTGGCTGAACACAGAACGACCGTTGTGCCGCAGATGCTTGTCAAAAAATCCACGGCCAAATTGAACATGCTCAATAGTTTTTCCGGTACCGTCTGCACCTCATCAATGACGATCACGCTGTCACAGAGCGCATGGAAGCGGCGAATGCTGCTCATGCTGCCGTCAAACAACGTGTTCAAAAACTGCACTAGGGTCGTGAGGATGATGGGAACATCCCATGTTTCCATCAGTAGCTCCATCTCATCCAATTCGTCCTCTTTGCCGCTTTTCTGCGGGCGTACTACATTGGAATGATGTTCCAAAATCAAGTCGTTACGCTCCACATACTTCCGAATTTCTTTTGCATTCTGATCCAGGATCGACAAAAGAGGAGAGGTAAAGATGATGCGAGATTTCCCCCATTCTTTCGCATGATGCAATGCAAAGCGCAAAGAACTCAATGTCTTTCCTGCACCTGTTGGTACATTCAGGCGGTACACACCTCCACCGTTCTTCGCCATCTCTCTGCATTGCCAGGAAATGATGCGGCGTGCCTTTTGAATGGGGTTCTCCTGTTCTAGGGCATCCAATTTGCTGTCTGCTCGCTCTGACAGCTCTGTCCAAAGTATAGTCAGTGTATCCTGGCTACGAAATTTCGGAAACGACAGGTCGTTCATAAACTCTGCCGTATCCCGCCGATCCCCTTCCACAACGGCAGAGAGGAGCAATCTCCCCAAAAGGCCCAAGAGGAAAAAGAATTCCTCTTCTATTTTTGCCTGCGGTGCAATACAGCCGATGGCGGTTTCTACTTCTTTTACTGCTTCTGCAAAGAGCTCGTCTAGGGTTTCTTCCGTCATGCACTCTGAAAAAAAGTTTTTGACAGCCTCCTCATAGGAGATTCCCTCCTTCTCCAGGCGATTCTGAAAACCAGATCGATGATTTGGATCGACGCAGTCGAACAAGCCATGGTGTGCACCAGAAGCATAAGCCAGCAAATCAGCGGTGAACGAAGCGTATCTGCCCCATCGTTTGGTATCCTTGTAGCGTTCCAAAATCCAGCGGACCGCAGCAAAAGTATGATTCACAGAACCGCGAACCACCTTTTCTCCGTCAGCCGCTTTCTTGAGATACCTCTGATAATCCACTGTTGCCTTACCCATGTCATGAATAAGCGCGATCAACTGAACACACGCCTGGAAGTATTTCCTCTGTAGTGCGTCGGATGCGTAAATCGCAGCTTGTTCCAGATGCTCAAGTAATTTCTGAATCTCCTCGCCGTTATCACCCTTCCGAATGTGAGCCTTTATTCTATTGTCATGCATTATTGTCCTCCCTTTTTCATAAGAATATCATATACTAGCCACTTTTATAACTTCAAAAGTGAGGAAAGGTTAATTTTCATTATTGACACTAAAACTCACTCGTGATATGCTAAGAAAGTCAGTTGTTTTGAACAACTGTGGATTGAAATAAAAGCAAGGATAGGTTTGGATACAACAGGGAGGGGGAAGGCAATGCCTTCCCCCTCGTCTCATCGTTGAGCGTATTAAAAATTTTCCGATCAGCTGATCTTCAGCGTCAGGTTGGAATACTGCTGTTCCAGATTCTCATAGTTGTTGTCGACTTTGACCTCGCCGTTCTTGACCTTCTCGTACAGGGCGTTGTAATCCTCCACAGAGAAGTTAGCCAGGCTCCAAGTGTCGGTGGGCAGGCCCACAGCGCCTTCCTCGACGCCCAGAGAGGTGACCTGGCCGCCGATCTCCGAGAAGGTGTCGCCATAGACCTTCTCCAGAGCCCACTGGACGGAGTCAGCCAGGCCCTTCATGGCAGAAGTGACAACGGTGTCGGACTGAGAAGACTGGTCCACGTCCACGCCGATGACAGCGCCATCGTTGGCGGAGGCGGCAGCTGCGATAGACTGGAACATAGAACCACCGCAGGCGAAGATGATCTCGGTGCCACTCTGGTACCAGCCGTTGGCCATGGTCTGCAGCTCAGGGGAAGCGGCGAAGCTGGAGCCGTACTCCCAGGAGTAGTTCATCTCGACGTTGGCGTTTTTCTCGGCAGCCGCTGCGTTGGCGCCCTGGACGTAGCCATAGCCATAACGGCAGCAAGCAGGATTGGTGCCGCCACCGCCGCCGGAGAAGCCCAGCTTGGTGTAACCTTCCATAACGGCAGCGTAACCGGCGAAGTAACCGGCCTGCTCTTCCTTATAGGAGACGCCGGCGACGTTGGCCAGAGGCTGGCCATCCTCGCCGTTGAGGGCGTAGCCGTCGACAAAGACAAAGTCCACGTCGGGGTAAGCGATGGCAGCCTTGGTCAGGGCAGCTTCCTGAAGGAAGCCGGCGCAGACGACCACGTTAGCACCACCGTCCACGGCGGCCTTCATGGCCTCGAAACGGTCGTCGTCCGTAGCCTGGTTGCCGTTGGCGGGCTGATAATACTTGTAGGACTTGTCGTTCTGGCTGGCGTAGAGCTTCACGCCGTTCCAGGTGCCCTGGTTGAAGGACTTGTCCTTCAGCTGTCCCACGTCGGTGACGAAGGCGACCTCATACTTACCATCGGAAGAGGTCATGGTGTCGGAGATAGCATCTGCTGCTGCCTCGGTGTTGGTGTCGTTCTCCGTGTTGCTGGCATCAGTCTGGCCGTCGGTGTTTGCATCCGTGGATCCAGTGTCGGTGGTCTGCCCGCCGCCGCAGGCGGCCAAAGCCAGAACCATCACCGAGGCCATGAGAAGTGCAAGAATCTTTTTCATTCTTTTCATTTCCTCCATTCATTTATGTTCGGGGTAGCTTGCCGGTGTGCTGGCGCACACCTCGTCTGAAATTATAGCATCACTCGTCGCATCCTTCAAGAGGACTTTTCCATTTCCTCCTGTTTTTGAGCGAAATGACGAGAAAAAACCTTCGACACACCCAGAAGAGAAAATTGCAATCCCCTGCTGAATATGCTATCATAGGCCAAGATATGCACAGACTTCGTCGAACACCATCGACCAGGCAGGAGAGATCACTATGGCAAAGCTTTACTTCAAATACGGCGCAATGGGCAGCTCCAAATCCGCTCAGGCCCTCATCACCCAGTTTAACTACGAGGAGCGGGGGATGACCGTCTGGCTCATTAAACCCAGCATCGACGACCGGGACGGGGCCAACATCGTCAAGAGCCGAGTAGGTCTGTTCCGGGAGGCCGATGTCATAGCCCCAGAGGATGATCTTCTCTCCCGCTATCAGGTCGCCGGGCACAAAGACGTCATCATCGCTGACGAAGCCCAGTTTCTGACCCATCAGCAGATCGACCAACTGCGGCAGATTGTGGATGAGGCGGACATTCCCGTCCTTTGCTTCGGCCTGCGGACCGACTTTTTGACCCACCTCTTCCCCGGTTCTCAGCGGCTCATGGAGCTGGCGGATTCCATCACGGAGATCAAGACCATCTGCTCCTGCGGAGCCAAGGCCACAGTCAACGCCCGGTTAGATCCCCAAGGGAACGTCCTCACCCAGGGAAGCCAGGTCTTCCTGGGCGGTAACGACAGCTATGTCGCCATGTGCCACCGGTGTTGGCGAAAAAAAATCCAAAGCCAGCAGACCTCCTGATCAGAAAACCGTTGCACCGGTTCGACAATTCGTGGTATACTGTATTTTAATGATTTGAGGAGGTCACAGCCCTATGAAGTGCCCATTCTGTTCCACCCTTGACAGCAAGGTCATTGACTCTCGCCCCGCCAACGACGGCACCAGCATCCGCCGCCGCCGGGAGTGTTTGCAGTGTCACAGCCGATTCACGACCTATGAAACCGTGGAGATGCTGCCCATGGTCGTCATCAAGAAAAACGGGATGCGCCAGAGCTTCGACCGTAGCAAACTCTTGTCCAGTATGCTCAAGGCCTGCGAAAAACGCTCCGTCTCCCTTTCCCTGCTGGAAAAGGCCGCAGATGACATTGAACGAGAGCTGCAAAATGAGCTCGGAGGCGAGATCTCCAGCACCCAGATCGGCGAACTGGTCATGGACAAGCTCAAGGCCTTAGACGAAGTAGCTTATGTCCGCTTCGCTTCGGTTTACCGCCAATTCAAAGACATCAACACTTTTATGGAAGAGCTGAACAAACTGCTCGACCAAAAAAAATAAATCCCCTTTCCCCAGAGCAAAATGCCGGTCCCCACCCGAAACACTTCGGATGGGGGCCGGCATTTTACTCTTTTAGGATCGGTAGCAAGGCCTCTATTTGTTCAGGGGGCAGCGCTGTCATCTCCTCCTGTTTCCAGTTGTCGTAATCCGTGATACCCTTACCGGCGTTAGGATGCTTACTGGAATAAGCTCCATCGATCAGGAACAGGGCCGCCAGAACCAAACTCAGTGCCATGCGCCGCTGCGGAGGCATTTTGTCGATCAGCTCCCCCAGCAGCGGCCCCACGAAGTAGACCACCAGGCAACAGGCCAGACCAAAGACAACGGCCCCTTCCAGGCAAATGCGGCCGTTGAGATTCATAAAGTAACCACTGTAATCCCACCAGCGGATACCGTGAGCTTTTTCGAGATACCAGCTGGCAAAATACTCAATGATAGAACAGACGACCATGGAAACAACGAATGTCAACGGCGGGTTCTTAAAGACCTTCCGCAGAAGCAACAAGACCAAAACAGCCCCGCATCCATAGATCGGCAGCCACGGGCCATACATCGTTCCCCGATTGACAAAAATGCCCTGAGTCACGATATGAATGCCTACCTCCCACAGCCAGCCCGCAAAGGAGAACGCAAAGAAGAGTAAGACCAGATGCCAAACACCATAGCGGCGCTTGTAATCCAGCCGGTGCTGATGGATATAATGAAAGACAGGATCCTTCTCCACCTGAGGCGGATAGTCCTTCCGCTTAGGCTTTGGGCCTTCAGCGGAGGCATCGCCAAAGGCCGGGATCACAAAGACTTCGTTCCATGCGGGGTCCTGATCCAGCTTCTCCTGCCGCAGGATCGTATAGAGCTCAGTATACACACCGGACTTATAGCCGTTGACAAAGAACATATCCAGCAGGCTCACCACCATGCTAGAATATAGGAATCGGAACGCCTCCTGCCCCGTCACCGCCGTCAGCGCAAAGCCTGCAGCACCCAGAACCAGAGCAGGCAGCAGAGACCAGGGCAGATAGATCGTCACATCCATCACGAAACAGCGCCACTTCTGCCCGTCCATCATTTGTCGGGAGAGCATAATGGCCTCTCGCGGCTTCAGGTTCGGATTCTCCGCCAATAAATAGGGCACCATTTTATAGGAATAGTGCTTAATGGGCAGGCCCACGATGGTCAGGGACCACAGGAAATAGTACACATGCTTCAGCAACATGGCCAGGGTCAACTTTCGCCAGATGCTCCTGTGGAAGGGAAAGAGCAGCGCCCGCAGACCGATCTGATCCCGCACCCGGCACTCCAAAAAGAAACGGCGGGCACCGACCACCAGCACCCAGATGACCGCGATCGTAAACCAAACGCTCACCGCCACACCGATAGCCGCCAGACAGATGCCGACCCAGCCCTTGAAGTCAGAGCGATACAATAAATTGAAAAAAGCGGAAAAGGGCTGCGTCAAATTGTCAAAGGCAGGCTGTATATCCTGCTGGGCTGCCTGGATGACGGGGTGACTGTCATCATCCGGGTCGATGTTCAGCCAGTGCATCAGGATGTTCCAATTGGAGACGTTCGTCTCCTGGGTCAAAACCTGATCGTTGCCCAACATCTCCCCCACATCAAAATCGTGGATGAAGCTGGCGGAGCTAACAAACTCTGCGCCGGTAAATGCCAGCAGGAAGCAGATGGACACCATTGCCAGCCAGTTTCGCAGGAACATTTTTTTGCCCCGCTTTTTGACTTCTCGTCTGTTCCACATGATCGATTGTTCCTTCCTCTTTCTTTCAAATCATCTCAAATGTGAAAAACTACCGCACGTTATTGTCCCACAAATTTCCCACTGCGTCAATGGGCATTGGGCAGGAAAAACCGGCAGCTCCAAGCGGGAGTCTGCCGGCTTTCCTGGATTTAAGGAAAAAGGATAGATAGCGTATCAGAAACAGGGAATCAAGCCTGCTTATGGGTGGGCCAGGGCTTGCTCAGCTCCAGCAAGCGCTGGTACTTCTCCTTGGCCTGGATCTCCGCCTTGGCGAAGAGTTCCTTGGCTCGATCAGGGAAGGTCAGCTGCAACGAAGAGTAACGAACCTCACCGGACAGGAACTCCTGATAGTCCATGATGGGTTCGGGAGAATCCAGCTGGAAGGGATTCTTACCCTTCTCCAGGCGGCGGGGATCATAGCGGAAGAGGTGCCAGTAACCGGCCTGGACTGCGGCGCTCATCTCCAGCATGGTGTTCTTCATGCCGATCTTGATACCGTGGCTGATGCAGGGGGCATAGGCGATGACGATGGAGGTGCCGGGATAGGACTCGGCCTCGATCAGGGCACGCAGGGTCTGGCTGTAATCCGCACCCATAGCCACCTGGGCCACATAGACGTTGTTATACTGCATGGCGATGGCTGCCAAGTCTTTCTTGGCCACGGTCTTGCCTGCCGCCGCGAACTGGGCCACAGCGCCAGTGTTGGTGGCTTTAGAAGCCTGACCGCCGGTGTTGGAGTAGACCTCGGTATCCAGGACCAGGATGTTGATGTTCTCGCCGGAGGCCAGGACATGGTCCACGCCGCCGTAGCCGATGTCATAGGCCCAGCCATCGCCGCCGAAGGCCCAAACGGACTTCTGGCCGAACATATCCCGCATGTCATAGAGGGCTTTCAGCTCTTCCTGATTGGCTGCACCAGAGGACAGAGCCTTGGCCAGGGCCTCGGTAAGTGCCTGGCCGGTGGTGCGGGAGCCGACCGTCTCCTTGCGGTGGTTGAGCCACTTCTGGGCGCAGAGGGTGACAGCGGCGGGAGTATCTTCCTTCTGCGCCAGCTCACGGGCCAGGTCAGCGGCCGCGGTGCGGCGGGCGTTCACGGCCAGGTTCATGCCGTAGCCAAACTCGGCGCCGTCCTCGAAGAGGGAGTTTTCCCAAGCAGGGCCTCTTCCCTCTTTGTTCACTGTGTAGGGGGTGGAGGGGGCGCTGCCGCCCCAGATGGAGGAGCAGCCGGTGGCGTTTGCAATATACATCCGGTCGCCGAAAAGCTGAGTAACGAGCTTGACGTAAGGCGTCTCGCCGCAGCCGGCGCAGGCCCCGGAGAACTCGAACAGAGGCTGCTGGAACTGGCTACCCTTGACAGTCTCCATGGCGAAGGGCAGTTCTTTGTGGGTGACCTGCTCCATGCCATAGTCGAAGACCTCCTGCTGGTCCAGCTGGGTGGCCAGAGGCTCCATGGTCAGGGCCTTGGTCTTGGCCGGACAGGCTTCCACGCAGGAGGCACAGCCGGTGCAGTCCAAGGTGGACACGGTCATGGTGTAAGCATAGATCTCACAACCCTTGCCGCGCATATCGTGCATCTTGGTCTGCTTGGGTGCCTCCACCACCTCATCGGCAGACATGACAATCGGCCGGATACAGGCATGAGGACAGACGTAGGAGCAGATATTACATTGCACGCACTTGTCGGGGTCCCAAGCAGGGACTTTGACAGCGATGCCGCGTTTCTCAAAGGCAGCCGTGCCCTGGGGCAGGGTGCCGTCCGCGCCGGGCATGAACTTGGAGACGGGGATGGCGTCGCCGCGCATGGCGTTGGCAGGGATCATCACATCGGTGACGTATTGAGCCAGCTCCTGGCGATCGGTCTTGATTTCCGGTGCTGCCGTCTCGTCCTGGGCGTCGGCCCATCCGCTGGGGATCTGGATCTCCTGCACGCCTTCCACGCCAGCATCCACGGAATTGTAGTTGCGCATGATGACGTCCATACCTTTATGGCCATAGCTCTTCACGATAGCGTCCTTCATGTGCTGGACAGCCTCTTCCACGGGGATGACCTTGGCCAACTTGAAGAAGGCGGCCTGGAGGATCGTGTTGGAGCGGTTGCCCATGCCCAGCTCGATGGCCTTGTTGGTGGCGTCGCAAGTATACATCTTGATGTTGTTCTGAGCCAGGTAACGCTTGGCCGCGGCGGGCAGATGTTCCTCCAGCTCCTGGAGGTTCCAGGAACAGTTGAGCAGGAAGGTACCACCGGGTTTGATGTCCTGGACGATGTCGAACTTTTCAATATAGGAAGCCAAATGACAGGCCACGAAGTCGGCCTTTGTGACATAGTAAGAGGCTTTGATCTCATTTTTGCCAAAACGCAGGTGGCTGATGGTGATACCGCCGGACTTCTTCGAGTCATACTGGAAGTAAGCTTGGACCTGCATATTGGTGTTGTCGCCGATGATCTTGATGGAATTTTTGTTGGCACCCACGGTACCGTCACCGCCCAGGCCCCAGAACTTACAGGCGATGGTGTCCTGGTCAGCCACATCCGGCTCCTCCAGGATAGGCAGGGAGCGATGGGTCACGTCATCGGTGATGTTGATGGTAAAGCTACGGACAGGGTCTTCACTCTGGCCGTTGCGGAAGGCAGCCAGGATACCGCCGGGAGTGGTATCCTTAGAGCCCAGGCCATATCGGCCGCCCACGACCTTTGCCCCGGCAAAGGGACTTCCGGCCAGCGCTGCCACAACGTCCAGGTAGAGCGGTTCGCCGATGGAGGAGGGCTCCTTACAGCGGTCCATGACTACCACGTTCTTGGTGGTGGCGGGCAGAGCCGCCACAAAGCGTTCCGTGGCAAAAGGACGATAGAGACGGACTTTCACCAGACCGACTTTCTCACCCTTAGCGTTCATGTAGTCTACCACTTCCTCAGCGGCGTCGCACATAGAACCCATGGCGACCATGACCGTCTCAGCGTCAGGCGCACCGTAGTAATTGAAGAGCTGATAGTTGGTCCCCAACTTCTGGTTGACCTTCCCCATGTACTCCTCCACCACGTCAGGAAGCGCATCATAATACTGGTTCCGGGTCTCGTTGACCTGGAAGAAGATGTCGGGATTCTGGGCCGAACCGCGCAGGACAGGATGCTCCGGGTTCAGAGCACGGGCGCGGAACGCGGACAGGGCGTCCATGTCCACCATGTCCTTCAGGTCCTCATAGTCCCACATCTCCACTTTCTTGATCTCGTGGGAGGTGCGGAAGCCATCGAAGAAGTGCAGGAAGGGCACCCGGCCGCCGATGGCCGCCAGATGGGCCACGGCACCCAGATCCATGACCTCCTGGGGGTTGTTGCTGCACAGCATGGCGTAGCCGGTGGAGCGGCAGGACATCACATCGCTGTGGTCTCCGAAGATGGACAGTGCATGGGTCGCCAGCGCACGGGCCGAAACATGGGTCACGCCGGGCAGCAAGCTGCCGGCGATCTTATACATGTTGGGGATCATCAGCAGTAGACCCTGGGAGGCGGTGAAGGTGGTGGTCAGTGCGCCTGCGGTCAGAGAGCCATGGACCGCGCCCGCTGCGCCGCCCTCCGACTGCATGACCGATACCTTGACCGGCTGACCAAACATATTCTTCCGTCCTTCTGCGGACCATTTGTCCGACAGTTCCGCCATAACGGAGGACGGGGTGATGGGATAGATCGCTGCGACCTCTGTAAAAGCATAGGCCACATGGGCTGCCGCGGTATTGCCATCCATTGTCTTGCGCTTTCTTGCCACGTTGACTCCTCCTTGTCCCAGGGGAAATGGGGACCCATTTCGCTGGAAATTTCCTTTTATGTTCAGAGACGAGCCTTCTCTTGCGGCTCGTCGATCGTTCTGACAATTTTATTCTAGCATCTTCCCCGTCACCTTGTAAATGAAGCTTCTACCCAAAAATCCTGCATAAAACCTTGCAGAATCCTTTCATCCTGCCGGTAACACAAAAGGAGAACGATGGGAGCAATTGTTCTTTGTGCAAATAAACTAGGTGCGTTTTGTCAACTTTTCTACCAAGTGTTGTTCTTCTGCCTTTCCGAACAAAAACCGCCGACGCATTTTTTGACAATACGTCGGCGGTTTGAGACGGGTTCCCGGTAAATCTCAACGGTCCAAAATACGCCCATCTGCCGAAAAGGTCACCACGTTCCAGGGGATACGTTTTCCGCTGGCCAAAAGAGCACTCTTAGCGGCGCTTTCCAACCCGCCGCAGCAGGGCACCTCCATGCGGGTAACGGTCAGACTCTGAATATCGTTGGCCATGAGGATCTGCGTGAGCTTGTCCCGGTAATCCACATCATCCAGCTTGGGACATCCGATGATCGTGATGTGATCGTTCATAAATTCCTGATGGAAATTGCCGTAAGCGTAGGCTGTGCAATCTGCCGCTACCAGCAGGTGCGCCCCCTGATAATACGGCGCACGGACCGGCACCAGCTTGAGCTGCACCGGCCACTGGTTCAGGCAGCTGGCTGCCGGAGCCGTTTGTTCCATCGGCTGGTGGCAGATGCTCCGGCTCATGCTGCCAGGGCAGGTGTGCATCGCGTGGGAATGGGGATGAACCGGAGCCTGCGCCGCCTGCTTTGCCCGCAGGACAGCGTCCTCATCATAGGCCGGAGCCTCCCGCACCTCAAAGGTGATCGCCCCGGTGGGACATCCGGGCAGGCAGTCACCCAAACCATCGCAGTAATCCTCTCTGGTCAGCTTCGCCTTGCCGTTTACCATCTGAATGGCCCCTTCGTGGCAGGCTTCCGCGCAAATTCCGCAGCCATTGCAGGCTTCTTCGTGGATTTTAATGATTTTTCTTACCATATCCATAACCTCCTTGGGCAGCGCCCCTTGACTTTCTACCTACATTCTAGTAGGATGGACGGGATGCGTATGTTGGAAATCCAACAAAGGAGTGAAAAAATGCGGGAATATCTGGCGCTGCTGGGGCAAAGTCCCCTGTTTCACGGCATCTCTCCCCAAGAACTGGAGGGGATGCTCCCCTGCCTGGGTGCCAGAGAGCTCCAGGCAGACAAACACCAGATGATTTTTCGGGCCGGCGATCCGGCCCGCTGGGTGGGATTGGTCCTGTCGGGTGCCGTTCATGTGATCCAGGAGGATTACTATGGCAATCGAAGCTTGGTGGCACTCCTCCAGCCACCCCAACTCTTCGGCGAGGCTTTTTCCTGCGCTGGGGTGGACACCTTGCCGGTCACTGTGGAAGCAGCCCAGGACAGCCGAATCTTGCTGCTGGACTGCCAGCGGGTCTTGACCACCTGTGATGACGCTTGCGTCTTTCACCGACGCTTGGTAACAAACCTTCTCAAGGTGGTTGCCGCTAAAAACCTCATGCTGACCCAAAAGCTGTCCCTGCTCTCCAAACGGACCACGCGGGAAAAGCTCATGGCGTACCTGGCCGCAGAGGCCCAGCGAGCGGGTAGCCCTTCCTTCACACTGTCCTTGGACCGTCAAGCCTTGGCAGATTATCTAGGGGTTGACCGCAGCGCTATGTCCGCCGAGCTCAGTAAGCTCCGCCGGGACGGTTTGCTGCAATGCAAGGGCCGCCACGTTGTCCTGCAAAAAGCGCACTCAAAAACACCCTAAGAAAAGAGAGAGAATGTCAATGCAATTCATCCGAACCAATGGGCGCGGTATACTCCTGTGCCTGATCCTTGCGCTGCCCGCCTGGTGGCTGGGCAGCCGCTTCCCTGTGATCGGCGGGCCGATCCTGGCGATCCTGCTGGGGATGCTGGTGGCTATCCCTGTGAAGGACCAAGGGCGTATGGCCCCCGGCATCAAGTTTACCTCCAAAAAAGTTCTCCAGTGGGCGGTCATCCTGCTGGGCTTTGGCCTGGACCTGACCGTAGTGCTGCGCACAGGCAAGCAGTCTCTGCCTATCATTTTGTGTACGATCACGGCTTCTCTGGTCATCGCGTTCGTTCTGCATAAAGTCCTGCATATTCCCAGTAAGATCTCGACCCTCATCGGAGTTGGCTCCTCCATCTGCGGTGGGTCTGCCATTGCCGCCACCGCACCGGTCATCGACGCGGACGACGAAGAGGTCGCTCAGGCCATCTCCGTCATCTTCTTCTTTAATGTATTGGCCGCCATCCTTTTCCCCATCCTAGGCCACGCCATCGGCTTCGATACCACCTCCGGGGAAGCCTTCGGTATTTTTGCTGGAACGGCTGTGAATGACACCTCTTCCGTCACCGCTGCCGCCGCCACCTGGGACAGCATGTGGGGGCTGGGCACGGCCACGTTGGACAAGGCCGTCACTGTAAAGCTCACCCGTACCTTGGCCATCATCCCCATCACCCTGGTCCTGGCGTTGATCCAGACCAAAAAGGGCTGTCGGGAACAGGGCAAGAGCGTGAGCCTGAAGGCCATCTTCCCCTTCTTCATCCTTTACTTTATTGCCGCCTGCCTCATCACCACCCTCGCCGTTCACTTTGGGGTGGCCGCCTCTTTCTTTGCCCCGCTGAAAACGCTGAGCAAATTCCTGATCGTGGTCGCCATGGCCGCCATCGGCCTGAACACGAACATCGTTAAATTGATCCGTACCGGCGGAAAACCCCTCCTGCTGGGCCTATGCTGTTGGGGCGGGATCACGGGCACCAGTCTGCTGGCACAGCATTTTCTGGGGATCTGGTGAGCGATCTACTCATGCACTTTTATATTATATAAGGAAGGAGGCGCCCGCCCATGTCCTTTCAATCCTATACGTTTCTCTTCTTGCTGCTGCCGGTGGCTGTTGCAGGCTGGTGGCTGCTAAACTGGCGAGGCCACGGAAAGCTGGCGCAGGGATTTCTGCTCCTGGTCTCCTTGGCTTTTTATGGGAAAGCGCGTCTTGCATTCCTGCCCATTCTGCTGGGAAGCATCCTTTTTAATTTTTGGCTCGGCAAAGGTCTGCAAACCTTTTCCCGTTGTCAAAAAGGGTTCCTGGCGCTGGGCCTGCTGGGCAACTTAGGCCTACTGGGTTATTTCAAGTATGCCAACTTCTTTTTGGAAAATGTAAATCGGGTGCTTGGGACCTCCCTGGGCGCCTTGACGCTTCTGCTTCCTCTTGGCATCAGCTTCTTCACCTTTCAGCAGATCGCTTATCTCATGGACTGCTATCGCGGGGACAAGCCAAACTATACCCTGCTCGAATATGCCTGCTTTGTCAGTTTTTTCCCCTGTGTTACGTCCGGTCCCATTGCCTTCCACGATGAAGTCATCCCCCAGCTACGGGCGGCAAATGGCCATGGACCAACGGCACAGACCATCGCAGAAGGTCTATGGCTCTTCTCACTGGGAATGTGGAAAAAAGTCCTGCTGGCCCAGGCCTTTGGCGGCGGTGCCGATTGGGGGTATAACAACATCCCCGCCCTGAACAGCACCACCGCCTTGGCTGTGGTCCTGAGCTACACGCTTCAGCTCTATTTCGATTTCAGCGGCTACACCGACATGGCCCGCGGCATCGGCAAGATGATGGGGGTGACCCTGCCGGAAAACTTCGACGTTCCCTACCAAGCCCTGACCATCCGGGGTTTCTGGAAGGGGTGGCACATCACCATGACGCGCTTCTTTACCCGCTATCTCTACATTCCCCTAGGCGGCAGCCGTAAGGGAACGTCCCGTACCTGCGTCAACACCATGATCATCTTCCTGGCCTCTGGCCTGTGGCACGGAGCGGATTGGTCCTTTGTGGTTTGGGGTGGGCTACATGGCATCGCCATGGTGGCCGACCGTCTGTTGGGCAGCCGCTTGGAAAAGGTCCACCCTGCCCTCTCCTGGGCCGTGACCTTCGCTTACGTCAATCTATGCTGGATCTTCTTCCGGGCGGACAGCATCCATCAAGCGCTCTCCATGGGCAAGGCCATTGCCCGATGTAATTTTGGCGCTTTGTCTGACCGATTTACAGACAATTTCCAGCTGGCCCTGCCCGCTTGGATCGGCCGAGAGATGGGGATCACCCTCCCCCGCCTGGCACTGCTGATGTTCCTGGCCTTTACGGCGTTCGCCCTGGTATTCTGTTTACAGGAGAAACCGGTGAAAAACCGGAAGTTTGTAATGACCGGGAAAAAGGGCGTGTTGGCAGGTGTTCTGCTGTTCTGGTCCATCATCTCCCTGGGCACCGTCACGCAGTTTATCTACTCGAATTTCTGAAAGGAGGGACGCCCATGCCCCGACGGTTTCTTGCCTTGTTTTTCGCGGTCTTCTTTGCGCTGACCGCGCTCTTTGCCGGCACGGTGTATGTGCTGGACCCCTATTATCATTTTCACGGCCCTGTGCTGTGGATGCCTTTGTGGCTACGCTACCCCCGCTATCAGTCCCCCGGTGCAGCCAAAAATCTGCCGTATGACCATCTCCTGCTTGGGACCTCTGTCACGGCCAACTTCCATACCGACCAATTTGATGAAGCTCTGGGCGGACGGACGCAGAAGATCATCATTCACGGCGCGTATTTTGAGGAATTGCTCCGCCCCCTGGACATCGCCTTAGAAACTCATGACTTAGATCAAATCTTTTGGGGTGTAGACTCTGACTGCTGGCGTAAATACGACGCCGACAACACCTGGGAAGACGCCAGCTATCTTTTCGACAATAACCCATTCAACGATCTCCACTATCTTCTGAACAAAGAGATGGTTTTCTACACGCTGACTGAAATGGTAGATGACCTCCGCGCAGGCGGCACCGACGACGAACACACAGGTGGTTACATCTGGGGAGATGATAAGGAATGGTCCAAGGAAGCCGCGCTGGCCACCTACCAGCGTCAAGCAGAAAAAGCCGCTCAGCAAGTCCCGGCGGACAGTCTCCTGGCCCCGGCGGAAGAAAATCTTTCCCATGTCTTGGCCCGTGTCGATGCCAACCCGCAGATCACATTTACCTTCTATCTCCCCCCGGCCAGCATCCTTTTCTGGGATAAGACCGACCGCAACGGAGAGATCGAAGCCACGCTCACCATGCAGCAGAAAGTCCTGGAGGAGCTGACTTCCCGCCCCAACACCAGAGTATTTTACTTCATGGACGACCTAGACCTCATCACAAGTCTGGACAATTACTGTGACCATGTCCACTACTCCCCTGCCGTCTGCCAGGAGCTGGCCCATCGGATCCTGCAGGACCAACCCATGACCCAGGAGGAGATCGCGCCGCGGATCGACGCCTTCCGCAGTTTCTTACAAAGCTATGATTTTGACGCGCTGTTTGAAAAATAAGCGATCACAAAACCGGATCGTTCCCGTCTTACCATCGCAGACAAGGAACGATCCGGCTTTTCTTTTGCATGAAATTCAGTTGGCATCTTGGAGCCTTGGCAGCATAAACGCCAAAAATCGTTTGGCCGCCAGAGAACGATCCGACAAAGAGGCCACCCCGATTTCCACGTCCTGGGGCGGGTCCAGAGGAAGGATCTGCACCGTTCCTTCCCTCCCTGCGCTGTTGATGGCGTTGTTCATACTGATCCCCAAGCCCGCTTCTACCATGGCATAGGTCGCATGGCTATCCATAGTAGAAAAGCAGATATTCGGCTTGACCCGGCAGCGCTGATAGACCCGTTTGTTATCAATGTCCAAATCTGGGTATGTCTCAATACATGTTTCCTCCGCAAAGGCCGAGATGGGGACCGCAGGCAGTTGAGAAAGCGGATGGCCCGCCGGAAGCCAACAGACCATTGGGTCCCGTCGAATCGGGACCCAGGTATGGTTTCCCTCCCGGCGGCTAATGATGCAGAGATCCAGGGCACGGTTTTGCAGGTTGTGCAGTAATTCCGTGCTGTATCCATTGCAAATTTTGATTTCTACCGCAGGGGACACTGCGTGAAAATCCCGCACGATCTTAGCCAGCCGGATATAATACTCATGATAGGCTGTTCCGATCACAACGCTTCCGGTCTCTGCTCCGCGTATCTTCGCCGCCAGTTGGCGGCAGGCCTCCTCCCGGAACACCAGCTCCCGCAGGGCCGGTAAGATCATTTTTCCTTCTTTCGAGGGCTGTATCCCTCTGTATCCCCGTAAGAGCAGAGGAAACCCCAGCTCTTCTTCCAAGGCAGCGATCATCCGGCTGATGGCCGAGGGCGTATATCCCAATTCTTCGGCCGCAGCTGTGATCGTTCCTTTCCCCACTGCGCACAGCAACGCGCGACACCGTTCTACCTCCATGCTCCCTCTCCTTTGCGTATCTCTCAAAGCTATGTTGCTAGATTTTCGCTTTACGCAAAACATAGCATCACGGTATACTCTTGTCAAGCCGGTTTTATCCAGACAAACACAGACAAGAAAGGCAGGGATCGCGCTTGAAACCCAAAACGCTGACGGAAGGAAGTATTTTTTCCCATATGCTGTCCCTTTCCCTTCCCCTCATGCTAGGGAACTTATTACAACAATTTTACAATACGATCGACGCTTTCGTGTTAGGACGTTTCACAGGGACAGAGGCTTTTGCCGCCATTGGCATCGCCAGCTCTATCATGAATCTGTTTCTCTTCGCTGTGACAGGTGCCTGCACAGGGCTTTCTGTTCTGTTTTCTCAGTTTTATGGAGCCAGAGAGATGGGGCGGTTTCGTCAGGAGCATTATCTCACGCTTTGCGCCGGGCTTCCTCTCTCCATGGGGCTGGGCGGGATCGGCATCCTTTGCTTGCCCAAGCTCCTGGCGGTCATTCAAACGCCCGCTTCGCTCACAGCGCCTGTCAAAGACTATCTGATCCTCGTGCTGGCGGCTCTTCCCGCCTCTTACCTTTATAATTTATACAGTGCCCTGCTTCGCTCCATCGGTCGGGCAGACGTTTCCCTCGTGGCGTTGGCCGGTGCCGTTGGCGTCAATCTTTTTTTGGATATTTTGCTGGTCTCCCACGGGTATGGCATCTTCGGCGCGGCGTTGTCGACCGCCATCGCGCAGGTCTTTTCCTTCCTGCTCTGCCTTGGGTATCTGCGTTGGAAACAGCCGGAGACCGTATTTCGCCGAAGTGACCGAAAGCTCGACCGTGCCTTACTGAAAAAGAGCGGACACTTCGCCTTTGTCGCGGGGTTACATCAGTCCAGCCTGTACATTGGAAAACTCATCGTACAGGGAGCCGTCAACACCGGTGGAACAGAACTTATCACCGCCTACACCGCGACAACAAGATTAGAGGGGTTTGCCAATTCCTTCGGAGACAGCGGCGCTGCCGCCACCTCTGTCATCACGGCGCAAAACTTGGGTGCACAAAAATACGACCGCGTCCAAAAGACGTTTCGTGTAAGTCTATGGTTTCTGCTGCTCCTCGGCCTATTTTGTTCCGTTGTCATGTACACAACTTCAAACCTTGCCGTCTCTTTCTTAATGGAAACAGACGATGGGAACGCCCTGCACAGCGCCCAACAATATATGCGCTGGATCGCTCTCTTCTATCCCCTTTGTTTTACCGGAAATACCTTCGCCGGGTATTTTGATGGGTGCGGAAAAGTTTCCATCCCCTTCTGTGGCGCGGTAACGCATATTTCTCTCCGCGCTATTCTCTCTTGGATCTTTGTCGGCAGATATGGGCTGAACGCCGTTGCCATTGCGACTGGGATCGGCTGGGTCCTGGTCAACCTGATCTGGACCATCTGTTATTTCCGGCAAAAAGAAACGCTGTCCAGCCAGGTCAGTCCCACTCTCCCCGGCGAAAGGCCTGGATCATGTGGTTCGTCAAACTAACACCATCTGAAGGCAGATCTATCTCATCCCGATGATACCAACCGGCTTGAGAGAGTTCCTGTCGATCCAAATGGATGGCGGAGGGGCCGTCCAGGCGGGCAAAAAATCCCAGAAGCAAGTTGGCATCCGCCCCCCAAGGCTGACTGCCGTAGTAACGCAGGTCCTTCACCTGAAGCCCCACTTCCTCCATCACTTCCCGGCGGACCGTATCTTCTGCCGTCTCTCCGATTTCCGTAAACCCGGCAATCAGCGCGTATCCCTTGTAGTCCCGTCCTTGGTAGCGGGTCATTAGGATCTGATCCCCGCGGGTCACCGCGACGATCACAGCCGGGGCGATCTTGGGATAGATCAGGTTGCCGCACTTTGGGCAACGAAGCATCCGTTCTACCGAGTCCGGCTGGGTCCGCTCCCCGCATCGACCACAGAATCGGTTGGCCCCGTACCACTCCGCCAGATGATAAGCTGTGGCTTCCGCGAAGCAGAGGACGCGGGATTTTTTGCTCCGTTCATGGCGCAGGTCGTGCCACTCATATCCCTCCGGGCTTTCTAAAGCGTTGGGGTACTCCGCAAGATAGTAGGCAGTCTCGTCGATGATGAAGAGAAATTGAGGCTGGCCGATGTGCGCCGCCACAGCGGCGTAATCTGGCAGCACCAATGCCTCCCCATCCCAGCGTTCCAACACGGTCCGACCCCGGAAGAAAAAACATTTGTCCTCCGGTTTGGGCGGGCGGGGCTGGTAGGCCACTTGATAGCAGCTGGGAAAAATGTCTTGTATCATCTGGTCCATTGGGTCAAGTCTCCTTAGTTTTCTTCCTTTTCTGCACTGGGTTTCGGCGGGCGCAAATCGCGCCAGAACTCGTATTCCGGTTCTAATACCTCCATCTGTTCCGGGTTCATGCCCATGGGGCTGTCTCGGAAGAGGCGTGGGTCCATGTAGCGGACGTACTCCTGGATAACAGGAGAAAATTCCATTTGGTCCAAAATATCCAGCTGGAGATCCACCCCATGGGCGATCTCCACTAGCGTCAGGCCCTCCTCTTCCAGACGGAAGACGGCACGCTCCGTGATATACCAGACCTCCTGCCCCTTTTTTAGGGCTTCCCGCCCGGAGAAGGTGATCGCTTCCACTTGTTCCAGGAATTTTTTCTGAGGTCCTTGGGCATGGATGGCCAGGCCGTCGCCCTTGATCTTGACCTCCTGTTTCCCGGCGGTAAAGGTCCCAATGAAGCAGAGCTTTTTTACGTTCTGGGTGATGTCGATGAAGCCACCCGCCCCGACGACACGGTTGTTGAAGCTATGGGCATTCACGTTCCCCCAGCGGTCCACCTCCGCAAAGCCCAGCACGGCCATATCCAATGCACCACCATCGTAGAGCTGTAAAATATCCGCCATGCGATACATGGCTTCTGGGTCGATCGCCGCGCCGAAGTCGATCCCGCCCAGGGGGATCCCGCCTAAGGGCCCACACTCCATGGAGAGGGTAAAGAGATCGGAAAGCCCCTCTTCTTGGGCTACAGAGCCGATCCCACCCGGCATCCCGATGCCCAGGTTGATAAGGGAACCTGGGCGTAGCTCCATGGCCGCCCGGCGGCAGCAAATCTTCCGGGGGCCCATGGCCAAGGGTTCAAAACCTGTCGAGGGAACTTTCGCCAGACCAGCGATCTCCGGCCGGAAGGCATCGGTAGCAAAACTCTGTCGACTGTACTCCGGCTTGCCCTCGACCACATAGTCCACCATAAAACCATGCAGAAAGACTTCTTTGGCTGGGATACTCCCATTTTGAACGATCTTATCCACCTGAGCAATCACGATACCTCCGGAATTATGGACAGCAGAGGCTACCTCAAACTGCTCGATGTTCATGGCCTCGTTGGCAAGGGACAAATTGCCCGCCTCGTCGCCGTAGGTTGCCCGGATAAAGCAGATGTCAATGGGGAAAGTGGGATAAAATAGACATTCTTTTCCTCCCAGCTCGATCAGTGAGACGATCTCTTTTCCCAGATCCTTGGTCTTTTGGTTGGCCTTGCCACCGCCGTTGCGGGGGTCGGCGAAGGTCCCGATGCCGGTGGTGGCGATGGCGCCTGGCAGGCCCCCGGCGATGGCCCGGAAGAGGGCCATGAGATTGCCCAAGGGCAGCAGGAAGCAGGAGACTTTTTCCTCTTGCACCAGCTTTCGCAGGCCAGGGTCATAACCCATGTGGGATAGGATCAGCTCCTGAAACAGCCCTGGCTTTTCCGCCAAATGGCTCACGCCCCGGCCTTTGCCGTCGCCCTGACTGGTGCATTTGACCAGCGTAACGTCTTTTGGGTGGCTGGTCTGGTCAAAGTGATCAGCCAGGGCCATCATCAGATCTTCGGGGCATCCGAAGCCATTGAAGCCCGTGGTGGTCAGGGTGCAGCCGTCCTGGACCAGCTCGGCGGCCTGGGCGGCGGTGATGATCTTGCTCATGTTTGTTCCCTCTCCTTATTCCGGTCAAGTTCAATGCTCCTATTATACCATGCTTTTTCTCTGGGGCAAGACAGCAACTGCCCCTTTTCCCCCTTTTTCGGGGCAGAGAAAAGAATTTCTTGCGCTTTCTCCTGCGTCCCGGTATACTGAAAGGCAAGAACTCTCCCCAAGAGGGAGAAGACAAAGAAGGTATCACGATGCTCCCTCCCGTCCCAATGCACGTCATCGCCACTATGCACAGCGCCTTTCCCACCAAGTTCGGCATTCCTCGGCAGAGCGGCCTGGTGTCTGAATTACAATCTACGATCGTCTTTGAGCCAGAATACCGCAACCCCGATGCCCTGCGGGGGATCGAGGGCTTTTCTCACCTCTGGCTGGTCTGGTCATTTTCCAAGGCCGTTCGGAAGACTTGGTCCCCGACGGTCCGCCCGCCCCGCCTGGGGGGCAACACTCGGATGGGCGTCTTCGCCACCCGCTCTCCCTTCCGGCCCAACGCCATTGGGCTTTCTTCGGTCAAGCTGAAAGGGATCGAAGAAACAGCCCACCTAGGCACGGTCCTTCATGTCTCCGGGGCTGACCTCTTGGACGGCACACCCATTTTTGACATCAAGCCCTATCTTCCCTACACCGATGCCCACCCGGACGCCACCGGCGGCTTTACGCAGAGCTACACCGGCTACCATCTGGAGGTCATCTTCCCGCCGGACCTGCTGGAACAAGTCCCCCCGGACCTCCGCCCTGCCCTCACCGGCGTGCTGGCCCAGGATCCCCGCCCGTCCTACCAGGACGACCCGGAGCGGGTCTATGGCATGGCTTTTGGGGGCCTGGAAGTGAAGTTCAAAGTCTGTGAAAAAACTCTGGCCGTGGTCTCCGTGGAAAAAAGCTCCTTCTAAAATACAAGTACCCCCTTCATCGAGCGTTCGGTGAAGGGGGTACTGATCTGATATGGGATTGTTTTTTTGCAGGTTGTAACAAACATTAGCCACAATACGCCACAGGGTTCACACGGCTGCTGCTGGAGCTGCTCAGCCACAGCTCGAAGTGCAGGTGGGAGCCGGTAGAGTTGCCGGTAGAGCCAACATAGCCGATGGTCTGTCCCTGGCTCACGGTCTGGCCAGCAGAGACAGCCCGCTGGGACTGGTGGGCGTACATAGTACGGGACCCATCGCTGTGCGCGATGACCACGTAGTTTCCGTAAGAGGAGCCATAGGTAGAGATGACCACCACGCCGCTCTTGGCCGCCCGGATGGGCGTACCGCTGGGCGCGGGAATGTCACAGCCACCGTGGAGCTCCTGGCCGTGGTAGGGGCAGTTCCGGTAGCCGAAGGGAGAGGATACTCTCGTGTACCCCGACAGGGGCCACAGGTAGCCACTAGAGCTTGTGGTTCCGCTGGAGGAGCTGTTACTGCTGGACGAAGAGTTGTTGCTGGAAGAATTGCTCGAAGAGCTGTTATTAGAAGAACTGGAACTGTTGTTATTCTTGTTCGCGTTCTGCTGCTGTCTTTTGGCTTCCTCTTCCTGCTGTCTCTTCTTGGCAGCGGCTTCTGCTGCGGCCTTCTCTGCGGCTTCCTTTGCCGCTTTCTGTCTGGCGGCCTCTTCTGCGGCCTTCTGCGCGGCAATCTGCGCCTGGTACTGCTTCTCTGCCTGGGCAATCTGGTTGGCCAGGTTGGACTGGCTGTTTTCCAGCTTTGCCATCTGGGAGTTGTACGTAGAGGATTGGCTGGTGATCTGCTGGATGGTAGCTTCCACCTTGGCCTGCTCGGTCTGCAGGTCGGCCTTCTGGCTTTCCAGGCTGGCCTTGGCCGTTTCCTCGGCGGCCTTACTCTCTTCCAGGGCCGTCTTGGCGTCGGCAACTTCCTGGCGGGCCTTAGCCAGCTGATCCATGATCTCGTTGTCATAGTCCATGACTTCGGAGATGGCATTCACCTGGTCCAGCAGGTCCGAAAAGCTGCTGGCGTTGAAGATAACGGACCAGTAGGACACATTGCCCCGCTCTTCCATGCTCCGCACGCGCTCGCAGAATGCCTCGTAATACTTGGCTTCCTTTTCCTTGGCGGCAGCCAGCTCGCTCTCCTTCTGGGTGATCATCTCGCCGTACTCTGCAATGGCCTGTTCAGACACGGCGATCTCACTGCGGAGGACATTGATCTTCTGCTCCAGCAAGAGCTTCTCGTTGAGGGCGGAGTTCTTGGAGTTGGACAGCTTATCCAGCTTTTTCTGGATGTCCGCCTTCTGGGAGCTTAAGCTTGCCGCCTGGGACTTTAAGTTGTTGATGTCATCTTGGGTCACAGCCTGCGCCTGGGGCAGACCAGCGGCCATCAGTCCAAACAGCATGACCAGTGTCATTGCCATTGCTCCCAGCCGCTTCGCCCAACCCTTGGTGCGATAAGAATGCTGCATCGTTCGCATCACCTCGTGAAGATTTTCAAATTGTCTGTTGTGTATGGAGTTTCTTTTCAACGAGACCAGTATAACATACCCTGTCAAAGATTGCAAGAAAAAACAAAAGTTTTACAAAAGAGTAACAAAGTTAGGTAGTTACTTCTCCAGGAACAGCACGCCCAGGGTGCCGGGGCCACAGTGAGAGGTCACGGTGCAGCCTGTGCGTGTAAAGAGGACTTCCTTTACATCCGGCACGGCAGCACGGACCGTATTCTCGAGCTGCTGGGCCAGCTCCGGGGATGGCTGATTCGAGGTCGTGATGAAGATGTAGTTGGGGTCCACAGGCTGGGCCGACAGGCGCTCAGTGATGTACTTGTGGTATACCTTCTCGATGTTGCCCCGGTACTTTTTGCAGACCTCCAGCTTACCATCCCGCATCTCGATGCAGGGCTTGAGATTCAGCAGGTTGGCACCGAAGGCTGCCACACCGGTGCAGCGGCCGCCCTTCCACATGTACTCCAGGGTGTCAATGACGAAGCTGACGTTGACGCGGGGGATCATCGCTTCCATCGCCAAGGCGATGGAAGCAGCGTCCATGCCCTCGTCCCGCATCTTGCAGGCAGCCAGGACCATCTCGCCCACGCCGGTGGTCAGCTTATGGGTGTCGATGGGATAGATGCCGGGCAGGTCCTGGGCAGCGATGACAGCGTTCTGGTACGTCCCGGACAGGCCGGAGCTGATGCTCAGAAAAATTACCTCATAGCCCGCCTCCACCAGAGGGGTGAAGAAGTCCGTAAACTCCTGGGGGCTAACAGCAGCGGTCCTGGGCAGGGTCTTATCCTTGGCATAGCGCTCGAAGATCATCTCCTGGGTAAAGTCCACACCATCCAGATAGGTGTCCTCTCCCAGCAGGACGTGAAGGGGGGCAGTTTTTACGTTAAAACGCTCCAGCAACTCCGGGGTCAGGTCGCAAGTGCTGTCGCTGGTGATAAAGACAGGTTTACTCATTGGTACAGTTCCTTTCCACATTCTCACATTCTCTATGGTCTGTTTTCTCAGGGATATCCGATAATTGGGAGAAATTTGAAGTTTCCCGCATTGTCATTATAGCCGCAGTCCCAAGGAATTTCAAGAGCTGGGCTTTCATTTCTCCCCGCCGCCAAAAAATTCCATTGTCTTCTGCAAAACCTGCTCCAACTCCCCTTCTCCCATCAGAGGATGTTCCCCGTTGGGCAGAAGCAACAGATCCGCGCCGAACTGCGCGGCAAAGCGCTGCGCATCCTCCGGGGGTGCTACGCTGTCCTTGGCCCCATGGACCATGGCTAGATCGGCCAGACCCTTCTGATAACGGGTAAACACATCGTGCTCTGCCAGATCCACCAAAAAGGGCGGCATGATCCGCATCTCCCGCACATAGTCATAGTCTGGGACGAAGTAGCCCCGTTCGGACAAGCTTCCCTTGGCCCGCTGGTCCAGCCAAGTGTTGACCAGCTTGGGCATGGTCACAGCCGCCGAACGCAGAAACGCCTTGGCGCCCTGCACTGGATCCCGCCCCAGACGCAGAAGGGTGATATAGGCCCCAAAGCTGGACCCAAAATACCCAACACTTGCCTTAGGCAAAATGGTTCTGACCCACGCCTCTACCGTCTCCAAATCATCAATGCAATAGGGCACTCGCAGGTACGCCCCGTCTACCGGGCTATCCCCATGGGCGGGGAAGTCAAAAGCCACGGCGGTGATCCCGTGCTTGGGCAGAGTCTTCATCAGCGCCTCGACCATAGGGCTTGCCTTACTGCTGCCGAAGCCATGGCAGATGATCACCACCTGCTCCTCTCCAGCCCAGGCAGCCCGGACCGGGATGTCATAGCCATTGCGGCCGGGGACCCACTCCATTTTCATGGGCATCCTCCTCCTTTTGCCCTATTCTGGCATAGTTAGCCCGCCGCGTCAAGAGGGCAAAAATACCGCCCCTGCGGCTGGGCAGGCGCGGTATTTTGTGCATCTTAGTTCTTGGTCGACACAGGGGGCGTCGGTGTCTTGTTTTCGGGTTCCGTGCGCTTGACCGTCTCTACGATGCCCTCGGCCAGACCGGCCAAGCCCTGGATCTCCGAAGGGATGATGATCTTGGTGGCCTTGCCGTCTGCAGCGGCCTGGAACGCCTCCAGGGCCTTGATGCGGATGACAGCATCGGTGGGGCAGGCTTCGTTCAGCATCTTCAAAGAGCTGGCCTTCGCCTCGTTCACGCGCAGGATGGCGGTAGCCTCTGCTTCTGCTTCCATGATCCGAGCTTGTTTTTCGGCGTCAGCCCGCAGGATGCGGGATTCCTTTTCGCCCTCGGCCACTAGGATCTGACTCTGCTTCTGGCCTTCGGCCTGCAGAATGGATTCCCGGCGCTCCCGTTCGGCACGCATCTGCTTCTCCATGGCGTTCTGGATGTCCTTGGGGGGCAGGATATTTTTCAGCTCCACGCGGTTGACCTTAATGCCCCAGGGATCGGTGGCTTCATCCAGGATAGACCGCATCCGAGCGTTGATGACATCACGGGAGGTCAAAGACTGGTCCAGCTCCAGCTCGCCGATGATGTTACGCAGGGTCGTAGCCGTCAGATTTTCGATGGCATTCATGGGGTTTTCCACACCGTAGGCATAGAGCTTGGGGTCGGTGATCTGAAAATAGAGGACGGTGTCGATCTGCATGGTGACGTTGTCCTTGGTGATCACGGGCTGGGGCGGGAAATCTGCCACCTGTTCCTTCAGGGAGACCACTCGCTGGATTCGATCGATAAAGGGGAGCTTAAAGTGAAGTCCCACGCTCCAAACAGCGTGGAACGCGCCCAGGCGCTCGATGACATAGGCCTTTGACTGCTGCACCACACGGATGCAGCGGGCCAGGATCACCAAAATCACCACGATGAGAATGATGATCGGAAGGGGCGTCATGTCAAAATAATACATAGAGTTACCGATTCCTTTCTATGAACAAAGTCATGGGGTCGTAGCGGCTTCTTCTTTTTCCGTCGGTCCGGCCAGGCTCACAATGGCTTTCACGCCCTCGATGCGCTCCACGCGGACCAGCGTTCCCTTGGGAATGGGCTCGTCTTGGGTCGAGCGGGCCGTCCAAATAGCACCGCCTACCTTGACCTGACCGATCCCCCGCAGGTTGTCGATCTCTTCCAGAACAACGGCCTCTTGGCCTAAAATACGGTCTGCGTTGGTCTTGACCAGCTTGGGCTGGACCCATTTCCGGGCCATCGGCCGCACCAGCGCCATCGCCACCAAAGACACAATGACGAACAGGGCAATCTGCACCGGCAAACCAGCTCCCAGCCAGGTCGCAATGAGAGCCACCAAGCTGCCTGCGCAGAACCAGACAGAAACCAACCCCGCCGTAATGCCTTCTACTCCGGCAAAAATAATCAGCAGGATCAGCCATACAGTCTGCATACTCAAGAATTGTTTCCTCCCTTCTCCATTGCACAAAAGTACACAAAAGTTTCTTCACATCTTATAATATAATTGTATCATACGTTTGATATCCCTGGCAACCAAAATTTTCAAGAGCAAGGCATAAAAATCCCCCGTTTTCGACACCTCTGCCCTCTGGTTCGTCATCAAGCGCACCCAAGCGTAGGATTACCCCTCCCCTTGTAGTTTCTACCGGTCTGTGCTAGAATAAATAGGACAAGAAACAGCGGAACAGGAGGGCTGTGCCGTGCGAAAAAAACAGGAAAAGAAAACCTGGTATCCCCTGGACAACGCCGGTGTACTCTACTCCGCGCTGCAAAAGGAACGCTACTCCGCCGTCTACCGCTTCTCCGCTGTAATGACCCAAACGGTCGACCCACTGGCGTTGCAGCGGGCAGTACAGAAGACCATGCCCCGCTTCCCCACCTTCGGCGTTCGTATCCGCCGGGGGGCTTTCTGGTGTTACTTTGAACCAAACCCCAACCCGGGTCCATTCGTCAAAAAAGATATGGCAAACCCCTGTCAGCCCATTCGTTTCCATGAGGACAATGACTGGCTCATCCGCATTTTTTACTATGAAAAACGGATCTCGTTAGAAGTTTTCCATGCCATTTCCGACGGGGCCGGATCCATCATTTTTCTGCGAACATTACTGGCTGTGTATTTGCGGGAACGGGGGTATGACATTCCCAATGCTCCTGGCATCCTGGACGTCAACGAGCCGCCCCGGAAAGAGGAACGCGAGGACGCTTATGGCCGTTACGCAGGCAAAACGATCCTGCGGGGGCCACTGGAAAAAACCGCTTTCCCCAACACCAGCCAGGCCGAGCCATTTTACACCCTGAATGTCACCATGGGACTGGTTCCTGTGGATCAAATTCGGGCCGTTGCACGAGGCTACGGTGCCACCATTACGGAATACCTGACTGCTGTGTTACTAAAAAGCCTGATAGAAAATCAAGCCGCCAAAAAGTTTCGACATCCCCAACCGGTGGCGCTGGCCATTCCCATCAATCTGCGGCCCTGGTTCCCCTCGGAGACGTTGCGGAATTTTATTTTGACCATGCGGCCAGTCGTTGACCCCTCCTTGGGAGAATACACCCTGGAGGAGATCGTCTCCCTGGTCCACCACTCCATGCGCCTGCACGCCAACCGGCAAGAGATGCGGGCCAAGCTGACCGGCAATGTGCGCTTTACCAAAAATAAATTTTTGCAGATCGTCCCTCTGGTGTTAAAAAATCCTGTTATGTCCTTCTCGTACAAGCTGGTGGGGGTGCGGCCCTATTCGGGGACCTACACCAATCCAGGACCTTTTCCCGTTCCCCTGGAGATGGAGCCGCATATTCAGCACATGGAAGTTATGCTGGGCCAGGCAACCCGACCTTCCCCGCACTGCGCTTCCATCAGCTACGGGAATATCATGGCCATCACCTTTGCCGGAACGGGCGTTTCCAGCGAGACGGAGCGTCGGTTCTTTACCCATCTGGTTCGGGAGGGCATCCACGTCAAAGTAGAGTCTAACCGCACCTATTAAGTTTCTGTGCATCCTCGTTTTGGATGGAGGTGTTTTTTCGATGTCTTACTGCGTCAACTGTGGGGTCGAGCTGGACGCCACTGCGTCCTTCTGTCCCCTGTGCCATACACCAGTGTATAACCCAAACCAGCCGGTAGACGAGACATCTCCCAAGCCTTTCCCCACGGAGCGGAAAGAAGTTCCGCCGGTTTCCCGGATCCAGGTAGCGATTCTACTGACTGCTATCTTTGCTTCGGTGGGTGTATGCTGTGGTGTGCTGAATATTTTTCTGCGTACACAACACACTTGGTCCCTCTATGTGATCGGCGCTGTCATCATGCTTTGGATCTGGACGGTGCCCCCCCTGCTGCACCACAAAAAAGATACGTTCCGACTCCAGCTTTTCGCAGACATTATGGCGATCGCTGTCTATATCTCCCTCATCGCCGTAGATCTGGACGGCTGGAACTGGTATTGGCACTTGGCCCTCCCCATCATTTTACTCTTGGGGGCTGTGTTCTTGTTCTGGGGTATTACTATGGGTGTAAAAAAGCGCAGCACCCTGACTTCGATCACCTTGGTCATCGGATCCATTGGTGCATTTGCCGTGGGGGTCGAGTGTCTGTTAGACCGTTTCTTTCACGGATCCTGGAGCCCCAGCTGGTCTCTGATCGTACTGACGGTATGCGTCATTATCATCATTCCGCTCATTGTCGTGCGGCGGGTGCCATCTTTGCGGGAAGAGGTGCGGCGGCGGTTCCATATGTAAAGCGCCTACTTTGTAGAATTTCCCCCTGGATCTATGATCCAGGGGGATTTCATATAGCTTATGCTGCGCCAGCGTTGGCGTTGATCTGGTCGATCACTTGGCGGATACCCTGCCACAGGCTGAAGTCCTGAAAGACTTCGCCCAAGCTCCCCTGTCGGTCAAATGGCGGGCCTTGCAACACCCGCAGGTCCCGGAGCATCCCGTTGTGGACAATGTACTCCACGATTTGATTGACAAAATAGATTTGACGGGCATCTAAATTTGTGTCGTTCAAATAGCGGGAAAAGGCGGCTTTGGCGGCGTTCATGTCCAGCCCTACGATCTCCCGCACCAGTTCGCCTAGAGGCTTTTGGCCATACTCTGCTTCGTAGTCCTCCTTGGTGCCCACCTTGCTCCATAGAATTTGTTCCAGTTCCTGCACGTCAGCCTCGCCCAAGGGGAGGTTGCTGCGTAACTTGGCGATGGCTGGGGCGTCCTGGTTCTTTCGGATGTAAAACTCAGCTTTGGCCTTGTAGTTTTTCAAGTCGTCATTTTCCAGGTCTGCCTCGGTCCACTCGGTAGAGAGAATTTCATCGGTAAAGTTCGTGGTATAGACGGCACTCCCGCGTGGGATATATTTCATCAGGTCCCGCAAGTTCTGCCGGATGTACTCAAACTCATGGATGCCTGCCCGGTCCAGATAGGTCCCGTGCAGGATATTCTCGATCAGTTCCGACTGCGCTGCGATCTCCGGGATATTCGCCACGCCAGCAATCCCGGCCACCCGTTTCACCAAGTCCTTTTTGGCGCGGGTGTAGGTCTTGTCCGCCAGATAGGCCAACTCTATGCCATAGAGCAAGGCGTCAAACCGCACGGCGCTGGCCTCGTCCTCATCCGGCAAAATAAGCGGCGTCAGCTCCGCCCGGAGCTGGTTGAGCTTTTCTTCCGTCAGGATGTCGTAGGTTCGTTCGTCGTTATACTGCTCTACAAAACGCAGATGCTGCTTCACCGCGAAATTGTCCCGATTCAGCTCCCGCACTTTGGCGGCCATCTCCTCCACCAGCCGGCGGCGGAAGGTGATGAGTTCCTCTGTCTGGTAGTCTAAGTCCTGTAATTTCCAGGCGATCTGCGCTTTCAGGCCAAAGATCGCCCCTTGCAGCGGCAGGCCGTTGGGGGTAGGCTTGCCCTTGCTCAGGCGGAAAAAGGCAAAGTTCCCGCAGAAGTCAAAGATGTTGAAGCCCGTCTTGTCCTCCCCATCCAGCAGGCCCGGACAGAGCCGCGTCCCCCGCCCGATCATCTGCCAGAACTTCGCCTTGCTCATGATGGGCTTGAAAAAGACCAGATTCAAGATCTCCGGCACGTCAATGCCGGTGTCCAGCATGTCCACAGAGATGGCGATACGCGGCAGCTTGTCCGCCTCAGAAAATTCGTCGATGGCACTCTGGGCATAGGTCATATAGTTGTCGATGACTTTGGCGTAGCCTGGCAGGTGGGGATATTCCTCCCCAAAGATCTGCAAAATTTTTTCGGCGTGGGCGTGGTTCTTGGCAAACAAAATCGTCTTGCCCAGCGTTTCTCCGTAGTTGACCCGCAGGCCCTCGGTCATCAAAACGTGCAGGACCAAACGGATGGTATCCTCGTTAAAAACCACTTCGTTCAGCTTTCCCGCACCAATGCGGTCCGGCCAGTCGCCGTTCTCGTCCAGAAACGTCTCCTCGTAGGCGGCCTGTTCCTCTGGGGGCAGGTCGTCGTAAGCGATGCCTTCCTCCAAAAATTTCAGCTTTGTCTCCGCCACCCGATAGTCCACCAGATAACCGTCCTGCACGGCCTGGGCCAGGTCATAACCATACGTAGGGACCCCGTTTTCCAGCTGAAAGACCTCATACGTATTCTTGTCGATCTCATCCTTAGGCGTGGCGGTCAGGCCCACTAAGGGCGCATCAAAGTAAGTAAAAATATCCTGGTATTTGTGATAGATCGACCGGTGGGCCTCGTCGCAGATGAGCAGGTCGAAATGCCCGCAAGTGAAGAGCTTCTTCCCCGTCTCGTCCGCCACCGTGTCGATGCAGTTCATCATGGTCTGATAGGTCGAAAACACGCACCGGGCCGCAAAATTGTCTTTTTCCTCGCACAGGTTCGTTACGGAGAGATTCTCCAGCAAATTCACAAAGCTCCGCTTCGCCTGCGTGACCAGGGAGTTCCGGTCCGCCAGAAACAGCACGTTTTTCACCCAGTTGTGCCGCAGTAAAATATCCACCAGAGCAATGACCGTCCGCGTCTTCCCGGATCCCGTCGCCATCACCAGCAGCGCCCGCCGGCGGTTCTTCCGGTCCAAGCTGTCGCACACGGCCCGCACCGCGCCCTTCTGGTAATACCGCCCGGCAATGTCCTCCCGCACGGATACATTCGCCAAGCTCGTCCGAATCCTTCTCAAATTAAACAGCTTTTCCAGATCGCACTTCGAGTAAATGGCCGCCACCTTCCGCTCAGGATACTGCCCGTCCTCCATGCGCGTCTCAAACCCGTTGCTCAGAAACACCACCGGCCGCCGGCCATACTGCCGCTCCAACAGATCCGCATACAGCTTCGCTTGCTGCCGTCCCTTCGCCACGTCCACGCTGGTCCGCTTGGCCTCCACCACCGCCAGCGCTTTCCCGTCGTCGCCATACAGCACATAGTCCGCAAACCCGACCTGCGCCTGATTCGGCATCCCCGCCAGCTCCACCTCTTCCTGCCAGTCCACACCTTTCACCCAACCGGCATCAAGGAGCATGGTGTCGATGTAGCGGGCACGGGTTTGGGCTTCGGTGGGGTCATAAGAGAACAGTTCCATAGTTTGGTTTTTCACTTCTGGCATCGTATCACCACCATTTTACACTTCACTCTTGTCAGTTTCTTTCATTGCCGCAATAGCTTCTTCTGGATGTATCAATTCACGTAAGTTTAGGTCCTTAGTCGCGTCTGCAATATACAACTGTTCTTTTAGTATATCAAAATGAACAGATTCTCTTAAAACTCCGAACTTTTTCAGAATTTCTTCCTTCTTTTTATTTTCATAGCTAGTTTTACGATACAAGTTGCGTGAATTTAGTTTTGTATCTTCATCATATATAAAAGCTAGAACTCTATGATCTTCATCATGTTTCAACCATTTTGTAATTTCATTCCACCACCGAGCATCTGTTTCCCCATACGATACACCATACAAAACAATGACATCACTATATTCAATTAGCTCTTTAGCTGCCTCGGTTCTCTCCTTTAATGACCTTTTGCTAAGCTCGTCTTTCTGAAATTGCCACCTAATCTCATCATCTATCGTCAGTTCTGGACTAATTGTCAGCTGTGATTCATCATTTACTCCCATGATAATTCCATCAACCAAATCACCATGCACATGGTAAATTTTCCCTAGTACATCTTGATTTGTGCTATCTCTTCTTATATCTTGATAAATTACAAATCCCCCATTTAATAGGCAACAATGAAACACTTTATCAATTAATGCTGTATAATTTAACGATATGAAATTGAAATTCCTATTACTAACATCTGGTTGTTCATATATGTCCTTTGCCACTTTCACAATTGACATTCTTATAAATTCAACAAATCTATCTCTTATTTCCTCGGATCTATCCCAATTACATGCACTTTCTTGTTTATCCAAATAATCGGCTAATTCATCTTCAAAATTTATTAATTGATCTCTATAAACCCCTACCGTTTCATCCGAAAATCTACCTAAGTCTTCCCCCATTGCTTTCTCTGCATCAGACCACCGTTCATAATTAGCGCGTTCTTTCAGATATTCCCTAAATGCTTTCACATTCTCGCTGTCTCCATCCTTTGGCTTGATATATTCCTCCAAGAAGTCACAGTACCGAGACTTGAGTCCAAGCTGGATATCAAAGCCGTTCCCCAGAATGTAAGTGATATTCATATGTAATCCTCCCTATCTATTATCCAAAGTATTTTTGCATCAATGCTTTCTTCAAGGTTTCTAACTTATCAAGGTTTTTTTGAACTGATTGTTTTAAATTATCGACCTCCCCGATGAATGAATAATATCTGTGTTGTATATCAATTGGTGGCTTCACTACTTGAAATCTCGATACAATAGGGACATTCAAATTTGGCATTGTTTGACCTACTGCCATATCTTCAATTGTTTTCTTAAATGATGGAAACGAAATCACTTTTTGTATAAAGTCTGCTGTCACCTCTCCCCTTGTCCTAATCAATAAGCTACCAGTTCCACAAAGAAAGCCTTCTCCCATAACCACAGCGCAACGTCCCATTTCTCCTCTCCGGCCCATAACTACATCGCCAAAATGTAAATGATACGCTTCCAACTCATTGTACTTTTCATCTGAAATTGTCAATTTTTTATCCGGTACAATGTTACTGTCAACTATATGAGATGGGTTTAAGAGTGGATGACCTCCCTCGATATAGTCTTCCTTATGTAATAATGAACCAAATGGACCGATTTTTATTTCTGCCAATTCAGAAAGTGGTACTTTTTCAAAGCCATAGGGATTTGAAACTGGGTCCCCAAACATCTCGACAAACCGAGCTTTCACCAATTCATCCAACTTAGCAAGTTGCTGTTGGCGAGACCGTAACATTACTTGCAATTTATGGATAATATCAAGGATATGCATCTGTTCAGAAATACTTGGAAGGGGAAGAGTAAACTTAAGAAATGTTTCCGTAGGTAAGCTTCTACGCCGTGCCGTTGATCCACGTAATTTTGCCCTGTAATAGTCAAGTGCACGCGCACTCCTTAACGCCCACTCTAAAAACTCAGGATGTATTTTACTTTGATCTACATCCCATATCCCATATGCTGGACTTACAATTCCCGCATCAACAATACGTTGTGTTGCAAGAACTCCTTCATCAATAGGAAAACCAACAACAAGCTGATTTTTGAAAACGACTTTATAATCAGCTTTATTTTTAGATGCGACTTCTTTTTTGAACTTTTCCTCCTGGAAAACTAATCCATCGTGCATTGTCATTGAAAGCACAGGATAATAATCATCACCACAACGTATCGTTTTTGCTGGTTTTATTAGAGAACCAAGTTCTACTACTCTATTATGTTCCATTATTTATTCCACCAATTTATTTTTATAATTCAAGTGTCATCAACTTGCAAAATCTGCGTGTTGTTTTTCATTCACTTTTCGATTAACGTAAGTATTTCCTCTAAAAATATCTCAAGATTGTGCATCAGTATCCAAGTAAAGCGTGGTTCTATTCTATACTCTCCTGGATTCTCCATATAATAACGCCAGTTCACGAAATCGTTGGCGTGTGCTTCTAGTTTTTCGTCAAAAGTATCTTCGTCAAGTACCCTCAGAAACTCTTTATATTCTTCCTTTGGAAGCAAGTCATACAGGGCCTTTAAGCCATGTCCTTTTTTCTGTTGCAAGAGTTTTTTGTAATCTACCCCATGAGCAATAAGGAGTCCCTTCAAAAACACCTCACAAGCAAACGCAGTATTCACCATCAACGGAGCAGAGAGCATGTTATATTTTCCGCCAACTATCTTGATAGAGCCGTCCTGAGTGATCTCTCCCATACTGCGGTCTGCACATTGAGCGAATCGCTTTCCTTGAATGTAAAATGCTTTCGCCTTTGACAAATTCTCTATGACCAATAAAAAGTCCCCTTTATCCGGTTTTTCCAATCTTTACCACACACTCTATTTTACTCTTAGACTATCAGCTTGTCTAGCAGTTTTACTATTTTTTGTGCAATCTACCCTTTTATTGAACTACATCACTCTTCCAACATCCTCTCCAACTCATCCATTGCTGCGCCGATGTCCATTTCCAGCTCCCGGAGCTGGGTCATGATCTCCAGGGTGGAGGGGTACTCGACGGGTACATACTCCACCTGTTTGTATTTATTGATGGAGAGGTCATAGCCATTTTCCACGATCTCCTCCTTGGGCACGAAGAACGAGGGTTCCGTGCGCTGGCGGGTCTGTTCGGCGGCCGGGTTTTGGAAGCGGGCGATGATGTCCGGGATATCATTTTCCGGGACGGGGGTTCGTTTGTCGTCCAGGGAGAAGCCGTCGGCCTTCATGTCGTAGAACCAAACTTGGTCGGTACCGCCGTGCCCGGTCTTGGTGAAGATGAGGATGCCGGTGGACACCCCGGCATAGGGCTTGAAGACGCCAGAGGGCATGGAGATGACGGCTTCCAGGCGGTTCTCTTCCACCAGCGCCTGGCGGATGGCTTTGTGGGCCTTGGAGGACCCGAAGAGCACGCCGTCCGGCACGATGCAGGCGCAGCGCCCGCCGGTGCGGAGCATGCGGAGAAAGAGGGCCAGGAAGAGCAGCTCGGTCTTTTTGGTCTTACAGACCTTGAGCAGGTCAGCGGAGACGATGTCCGCATCCAGGCTGCCCTTAAAGGGCGGGTTTGCTGATGTTAAGCAAAGACTAAAAAAATATGGGCTGCTCAAGCCCACATAAGTAGGAGCGGCACCCAGTAAACAGGGCCCGCTCCCGCTTTTATTCTGATGTATTCTCTGGCTCGATCAACCGGGCAATCTCATCGGAGAAACGATAGATGATCTCCACCCTCATGCCGCTGTACACATTCACGCGGTCGATAAAGAACAGGAGCATTTCATTGGTCAGCTCGTCCGCAGTCAGCGTCCGGCGGGCCAAATCACAGGTCTCTGTCAATTCACGGTTCCTGCTCTGGGAAAGGGATAAAAGCCCCTTTTCCAGCCGCTCTTTCTCGGCGCTGAGTCTGTCGTTCTCCGCGTTCAGCTTATCGCGTTCCATGAGGTATATATCCCTCTGAAGTCTCCCTTCGGCGTACCGCTCGTAAGCGCTGACCCGGCTAACGGAGATCTGCTTCATGCGCTTCTCAATCTGTTCCAGCCGAAATCTGATGTTTTCCTCTGTGCCTTCACTGGCAGCTGCCGCCGCATACAGGCGATCATCTACATCCACCAGCAGACGGAGCTTCTCAAGCAGGTCGTTCTTCACGATGCGCTCCAGATCAGCCTCAATGAATCGTTCGCCCACCGGGCAGGCGGTCTCTCTGTTGGATACAGACTTGAGGCAGGTGTAGTAAATCACCGGGGAGTGCTTCTGCCGCTGCATGGCGCGTCCGCAGGCTCCGCAGTGCACCAGGCTGCGCAGCAGATACTGATTGGGACTCCGATCATAGCCCTTGCGGATTTTACGGAACACCTTCTGCGCTTCTTCATATTCGCTTTCACTGATGATGGCTTCATGGCAGTCTGGGATGATCTGCCACTCGGACTCATCCGTCCATACCGTCCGTGGATTGTCCAGCCCCTTCCAGCGGCGCTGATTCATGACCATCACACCGGTATACTCCCGGCGCTTCAGAATCTCCCGCACATTGTTGGAAGTCCAGCAGGCTTCCTGAGAGGAAGTACGGAACTTTTTGCTCCTAGGATTTATTCGCATAAAATAGGCCGACGGCGTTTCCAGCTTATAATCGTTCAGAACAACGGCAATCTCTGCCGGCGTTTTTCCTTCCAGTGCAAGGTCAAAGATTTTACGCACCACAGGCGCGGTATCCGGATTGGGAATGATCTTCCGCTTCACATCCGGGTCTTTCATGTATCCGTATGGGGCTTGAGAAGCCACGAACTCGCCTTTGCTCTTTCTGGTACTCATGACGGTTTTGATCTTCTGGGACAGGTCACGACTGTAATAGGAGTAGACAATGTACTTCATGACCACTTCCATGCCGGCCGTAGAGCCCTTGTAATCATCGCTGTCATACCCGTCGTTGACGGCAATGAAGCGAACGCCCAGGAACGGAAAGATACGCTCCAGATAATCACCAATCTCCACATAGTCGCGGAAGAAGCGGCTGAAGTCCTTACAGATGACCACATTGGCCTCGCCGTTTTTCAAACTTTCGATCATTCGCTCAAAGGACGGACGGTTGCCGTTGGTGCCGGAGTAGCCGTCATCGATGAACTCATCCACTTCATAGCCGTCAAACTCCCGGCGGGCGCGGATAAATCGATACAGCAGTGTGCGCTGATTGGCGATACTCTCGCTCTCGGTCTTGAATTTCAGGTCATCGTCTGCATCGGACAAGCGAATATACAAATACAATTTCTTCACTGGGGTTCACCTCCTTCCATTTCGTGATAAACAGCTTCCAGTACATCCCGTTCCTCTTGAAAACGGAATATGATCTCCAGCCGGTGCTGGGCATAACCGGTTTTATATACGTTGATGTGATCAATCATCGCCTGGGCAATTTCCGGCGTCAGCTTCCGCGCCTTGCGGATATTCCGGATGTTCACAAGCCACTTGTTCTCATCAGAAAGCATCCGGTTCAGCCTGGCCAGCTCCACCGACAGCTGATTGAGCCGAGAGCTCTGCTCCTGATACGCTGCATCAAAACGGGTTTTCAGCTCGATATAGTCTCCGGCAGAGAGGATACCGTCCACATAGTCATTGTAGAGTTGCTCCCGCTTTTTCTGATAACCAGACAGCTTTTCACTAACTTCCAGCATTTCCTGTTGGAGATCGGTCTGCCTTTGTGTCTGAATGCCGCTGTCTTTCAGCCGCCCGGCAACTTTCTCAAAATCCGCGAACAGGGAAAACTGTGTTTGGATCGCGTTCCAGACAATCGGCGCGAGCTTTTTCTCCGAGATGCCGACGGCAACATCGCAGCGGCCATACTGCTTGTTCCGGCAGTTGTACCGGCCTTCCTTTTTCTCTCCGTGACGGCTGTAACCAAGATTGGAGCCGCAGTGCCCGCACCGGACGATTCCGGTTCTGAAGATCTGCGGATGCTTTTCGCGGTAATTCCGGCTGGCTTCCAGTTTGGCCTCATTCTCGCGGCGGCCTGCCTCCAGAATTTCTCTGACCTGATAGAAGTCGCCCCGGCTGACCAGCGCCACGTGCATATCCGGCAGAATACGCCACTTACTCTCATCCGGTTCATAGTGGTAATCCGGCTGTCCCAGATACAGCGCCGTCGGCATCCGCCCAAAGACAAGGTCGCCCATATAGGTCGGATTCATCAATATCTGTTTGATAACCTGCTGTGTCCAGAGGCAGTCGGAATAGCACGCCCGATTGGTCTGTCCGCGCAGATAGCGGAGCTTACCGGGAGAAGGAATTCCTTCTTCATTCAGCTGACGCATGATGGGGCGCGCTCCGGTGCCGCAGAGAAACTGTGCGTAGATTCTCTTGACAATCGGTGCGGTCTCCGGATCGGGTTCAAACCTGTACTCCTGTGTGGTCGATTTCCGGTATCCGTAGGGAATCATACTGGGAATGTGTTCGCCGGCCAGCTGTTTGGCATGAACCGCCAGCGACACCTTCTTGGACTGGTCTCTGGAATAGAAGCTGTTGATCAGGTTCTTCAGCGGAATCAGCAGGCTGCTGGCGGAGCCGTCCGTTTCAAAGCTGTCATAGCGGTCAACCACCGAAATGAACCGCACACCCATGGCCGGAAAAATGTTCTCCAGCAGGTTGCCTGCCTCAATATAATCACGGGAGAAGCGGCTGAAATCCTTGATGACCAGCGCCTTGATTTTTCCCTCCCGAATGTCGGAGAGCAACCTCTGAAACTCCGGGCGGTCCGTGTTGGTTCCGGTCCATCCGTTATCCACATAGGTATCTGCCAGATGAAGGTACGGGTGCTCCGATACATAGTCCCGGCAGATTTCAATCTGTCCCTCAATGGAATCGCCATCATCATTCTTTTTGCTATTTTCAACCGAGAGTCGGGCATAGATGGCCGTTTCCCAGACGGACGGCAGCATGGCACTGACCGGTTCCTTCGCCTGCTCCGACTGTAAATACTGTCTTTTCTTTCTTGCCATTATGCGTTCCTCCTCTCAGGTATTGTTACGCCTTCCTTAGCCGGAAGGACATTCTCGAACCGTTCTATATACTGCAGTGCGTTTTCCAGCTCATCTCTGTAGCGGAAGCACACTTCGATACGCTTGCCGTCATAGATCAGGATTTTCTCAATCAGGTGAACGATGCACTCCCTGTCCAGCTCCGTCAAATGCCGGTACTTCTTGAACTGTTCAATCCACTCGATGTTCCCGGAGCTGTTCTCCATGGCCTGACTGCGCTCATCCTTCAGCTTTCCAAGCTGGCGCTGCCTGTCTGCAATCCTGCAGTCATAGCCTGCATGGAACTCCTTGTATTCCTCACGGCTGATTACACCATCCGCCATATCCGAATACAGGTTGATTTTCAAATCCTGATACCGCTTGATTTCATTTTCCAGCGCCGTCATTTGGGCGTCATAGTTGATGATTCGCCGCTCCTGTTCCGGCAGCGATGCAATGTAATCCATCACCTGTTCCACCTGGGCAATCAGCTCAATATGGTCGTTTACTACCCGGAGAACGATGGATTTCAGCTTGTCCTCGCTGAATGTATGCGGGGAACAGCCTCTACCCGCTTTGTTGGTGGAACAGACCAGGTAATGATACTTTTTCCCGCCGCTGGGGACGGTCTTCCGCACCATGGTATGTTTGCAGTCGCCGCAGAACACGAAGCCGGAAAACAGATGAACTTTTTCCTGCTTCGGCGCTGTGCGGACGTCCCGCAGCATCAGATTCTGAACGGTATCAAAATCCGAGCGGCAGATAATGGGCTCATGGTTATTCTCGATGACGATCCATTCATCCCGGTCATACTCCACGCGCTTTTTGATTTTGTGGTTCGGAGTGCCGGATTTGTGCTGGATCAGCGTTCCGATATAGATTTCATTGGACAGGATTCGCTTCACCAGCATGGGGCTCCACTCTGCCTGTTCGTTGCTGCGGAATCCGCAGGAGTAGTTGAAGCCCTGCGCCTGCTTGTATTCCATGGGGCTCAGGACGCCCATTCCGTTGAGCCGGTCGGCAATGGCGGAATTGCACAGTCCCTGTATGCGGAGCCGGAAGATCAGCTCCACCGTGCGGGCGGCTTCCTCATCCACCACCAGCCTGTTTCTGTTCGCTTCGTCCTTGCGGTAGCCATAGGGTGCAAAGGCTCCGATGAAGTCGCCCATCTTGCGCTTGATGTCCAGCTGAGAGCGAATCTTGACGGATATGTCGCGGCAATAGGCGTCGTTGATCAGATTTTTGAACGGCACGATCAGCGCATCGGACTGTGCCTTTTCGCCGCAGGAATCATAGTTGTCATTGATGGCAATGAACCGCACGCCCATGAACGGAAAAATCTTTTCCAGATACCGTCCTGCATCGATGTAGTTTCTGGCAAACCGGCTGAGGTCTTTGCAGATCACACAGTCGATTTTCTTGGCCTTGATATCTTCCATCATCTGCCTGAAGCCCGGACGTTCAAAGTTAACGCCGGAATAGCCGTCATCCGCATACTCCTTAACGATCACAAATTCCGGATGCCCGCGCACATAGTCCCGGATGATCTCCTTCTGGCTCGTTATGGAATTGCTCTCCGCCTTGTCGCCGTCATCGCGGGAAAGACGGGTATATTCTGCTGCGTTCCAGATTCTGTCTGGCATTTTAATCACCTCCGCTATCATTGTATTGAAATCATCCGGGACAGTCGATGATGTCGATATTTGTTTCATCCCTTGCTGACCTGACTGCGGGCATAGCCTTCCAGCCGGTCATCAATCGTTTCGCGGGTGTTCATAAACCCGATCTTGACGACAACACCGTCGTCAACGTAGCAGTAGGGATTGCCGATCTGCTTCAGATAAGACGCAATGCGTTTTTCTCTCGGCTGACGGCTGTCGATGCGCACATCCCGGCGGTCATGAAGCGTTGCCGGGTCTACCGTCCGGATGTCCACTTTTCTCATTTCATCCAGTGTCATGGTCTGCTCCTTTCCGCACTCATCGCGAGTGCCTGCATATTACAAATAAAGCGCCAGGCTCACCGCAAGGCACTTACAGAATTCCGGGCTGTACAGAATATTGCTGTCCACTCGTCCCATGTATCTGATGATTCGGCGCTTATCCAGCGTTTTCAGCTGCTCCAGAATCACCATAGAAGGTCGGCTCAGCCCTCGCACCTGTTCCAGCAGGAAATGTGTCGGCTGATTCGGCTTTTTATCAATGTTGGAGGTGAGCGGCGCGGCAATCAGCGTGGGGCTGAAGAAATTACCCGTGTTGTTCTGAAGAATCATCACCGGGCGGATACCGCCGATCTCTGCACCCACGACCGGATCGAGGTTCGCCAGATAGACGTCTCCGCGCCGGTACTCCCAGTTTTTCCGCAATGGCTTCACCTCCCAAACCTCAAATTCTATATACTGCCTCCCATTCGTCCACGACTCCCGGAGGCGGGGAACTCACCAGGCGGCAGTCTGCGAAGCTGCCTCATAGGAATCTAACCTCCCCGCCTTCATTGTGGCCGGGCCGCGAATTACGGAAGTATCATTATCCCTTGTGCGTTTCATGGCCTTATCCGTTGCAGCCGGATATTTCTGATTGGTTCGGAATCGCTCACCGCCTTGCTTTCCGTAATCACCCGAATCGGGCAGGCGTGTCATCGCGCACCATCATGCAGCTGGAGAATCTCTCCCGCACAGGAACGTACCTGATGAATGTGTATGAAATTTTCAAGGTTCAGCAAGCAGAGCACGAATCGTTTTTATCAGACAGACCCATTTGCTCCTCTCACCCTTTAGCCGGTGGGAAAGCTTGTTTTCGGACAGGCTCAAAGAGATTTTTTGATTTTTTCTTTCAGGCGTGTCCAGCGCCGGTGCGCAGTGTTTTCGGATAACCCGATCTCCAGAGAAATCTCGGAAAATGATTTTCCCTGAGATCTTCTCAGCGCAATCAGAACGGTGATCGGGTCGGTTTCAGAAAGCAGACTGAACAGCGCAGGGCTGTCGATGCCGTCCAGAAAATCCGAAACGGTTTTCACATCCGGTTTCTCCTCATCTGCTGCAAGCTGTTCGAGATAATCGCCGCCATCCGCATGATGTTCGTAATACCGCCGGTCAGAATTGAAAATCTCCCAATCGTAGGCACGAAGCTGCGCAATCCTGTCCTCGCTGACGCCAAGCTCGCGCAGCTGTTTTTCCTCGGCTTCTTTCCAGAGCCGCCATTTTCTTTCTTCACTGGCCTTGTTGTATGCCATTGTCTTATCCTCCGAATTTCTGAATTTTGTTTGGAATTCAGAAACCGGAGGAGGAGAACGGCAGCGCGTTCTGCGCTTTTGGGCATAAAAAACAGAGAGGTCTTTGTCTGCCGGAACAAAAGCCTCTCTATGATGTAATTGTGCCGGAGACATAAGAAAACCCCCGTAAGTTGTCGTTTAGCTTTTGCGCTAAAAGGCTAACTTACGGGGGTTCCTCAGCTGTGCAGCTGAAGTGTCACGGCTGTTCGTTCTATTCTATTTTAACACCGGATTGTGCGCTCATTGTGTTTTGGAAAAAATCGGGTGTTTTCTCTGTGCGCCGGATGTGTTACACGCCGAACAGCTCCTCATATCGAATCAGGCTGTTCTTTTTCAAGTGCTCCGTCACCACATCGATTTCCTCCTGTGTCATATCGTCTTTGAGACGGAAATATTCCTTTTTCGCCATATCGGCACCGGACAGACTGTATGTCGCCATGATGAGCCAATAACAGATCAGGCCATTGCCGGGGAACAGTTCATGTGCCCTGGCGGCGTACTGCATGACGCTGGCATAGTCTTTCTGTTTTGCAAGCTCGCGCATCAGGGCATCTGCCGCCTTGATGTAGCGAACCTCATACTGACTGACAATATCATTCAGCCACAGCTGGTCTCTGCCGCACATGAAAACCGGGCCTTTGTAAAGTTCTACCGCCTTGCGAAGCTCCTCAATTCTTTCAGCGCTTCCGAATGCCGCCTCGGCTGCTTTCAGGTGAAGGTCAAACTGTTCGATGTCGGTCGTAATCTTCAGATTCGGATTTCTCCTGTACCCGCTGCCTTCGCGGATAATCAGTCTTGCGGATTGTCCTGTGCGCTTTGCGTACATATTGGAAAACCGGTATATGCTGCCGCGGATCGCATTTGTATTTCCGTCAAAATCTTCGCCGGGGTTCAGGTGCTCAAAGATTTCTCTCGGTGAATGGGCACGTTCCGGCTTCAGCAACAGATAGGCAACAAGCTGAATGGTTTTCGGTGCATTGATAATCTGCTCGGTCAGCGTACCGCCTGCCGTGCGGATTTCCAGGTCGCGGAAGAAACTGATATATACATCATAAGACTGTTCAATCGGGTTCATGGCCTCGATGATTTTCTCGCGTTCCATGGTATTCTGCTGAGCAAGCGCACGATGGAGAACATAGGCAAAGATGAACAGCGCTTCCGGATGGTTGAGATACCTTGACGGATTGCGTATGACAAGAAAGCCGGTCGGTGACGGAGAGAAAGGAGAAGCGATGATTGACCTTGCGTCCAGCCGCTCATACAATGCGTATTCGACCGGACAGGATTTTCTTATTTCGCTTGTATTTGTCAGCACAATGGGAGAAGCGCTTTTCATGGATTCAAGCCACCGAGGCATAACCTCGGCATCTTCAAGCCCGCTCAGCCTTTCATGAGTCCTATCATTTGCACCTCCTGACCGGAACCAGCATACCGGTCTCCACAGGCAAGTATCCATATCGATATCCATAACGCCTGACCAATCACCGCCGTAAAAATCACAGACTGTTTTCAGCGTGAGATCGCTAATCTCCTTCGGGTCATCGGTTTCATGCAGTGTACTTTCAAGAACTGTCTCAACAAGATTTTTTTCAACGCAGTATCTTAAATATTCATCATCATATTGTTCCAATTCCTTCGGAAGGCGACGTCGATGCCTGTCGAGTTGCTTGAAGAAGCCTGCCATTTTGTTTCACTCCTTTCAGCGCTTAAAACGGGCACATACAAAAAACAACACAGTCCACCAGTATGGTACTGGCAGTCTGTGCTGCAATGATTCTATATCAGCTATCCCAAGGATGAGGTCAGGTGTTCTGTTTCAAAAGGTTATCGAATTGTGTCGGTGCGCTCAGCAATGTTGCAGGCTCTATTTCCAACGCATCGGCGATGTTATAGAACACCTCAAGCGAAAAGGATTTGGCTATACCCGCAGCCTCGATTGAACTGATAAGAGAACGACTGACTGACGCACGTTCTGCCAGCTGCTCCTGGGACAGGCCGCGATACTTTCTGAACGTAGAAATGGTTATGCCCAGCTGAATGAGTCTGTCCCGATTCTTGAGGCTCATTTCCTTGTCCATGTTCACGCACCTGCCTTTCGTCTTATCCTGTATATATATTTTACCGCGAATAGGCGTATTTTTCTGTACCTATACATGAGCGTATGCTCACAAATAAGAACATACACCCTCGAAAGCATACGAATTATCTTTAATTCACGCATTTTTTCACTCTCCAAGTCAATTTGCATACAATACCCATTGTTTCTGCAATGACCGGAGGCGACCGGCAGGGAGTGCGTTTATGTTGCATGAAGCGTGCGATTGTCATCAGGCCGCAGGTATGCGGGCAAAAAAATCACGCAGCTACCATATGGTAACTGCGTGATAATTAACTTTACGGCTTCAAAAAATCTGATTCTTTGCCGTAGCTTGTGATGTAGACACCCTTTTGTGCACGAGTCATCGCTACATAAAGCAGGCATTTTTCTGATGTTATTGACTCAGCTTCGGAAACAGGGTCCGTCTTATTGATAGCAGAAGGTAGTGGAATGATTCTATTGTTCACCGCAGCAATAAAAACATATTTGAATTCCAATCCCTTTACTCGATGCATAGTAGCAACACGTAAACCATCAAAACTACGGTCATCTACCTTGTTTCTCTTGATCGCGTATGAACGGATACCAGCTCCTGTAAATAATGCGATATAGTCGTCAACAAGTTTTTTGGTCCGTGCAACTACACAAATATCCGTGAGTGCGACACCGTTGTTTTTGAGTTTTTTCACTTCGCTTAGAATGAAATCAAATTCATCGTTAGCGTTGCTGAAATTCTCGATGATTGGCCTTTCACCATGGGTGAGTGATTGGCATCTATCTCCAATATCCAGCCCTTCGTCTAAGTCATCAAAAGAAATACCGTTCAACAATGCAAATGCATGTTTTCGAATTTCCTCGGTAGTACGGTAATTGATTTTCAGGATACTGCTACGACCGCGCACATTGATTCCACATTTAGACAAAGTAGGATGATTGCGATAAATACGCTGATGGGAATCGCCCACAATGAAGATGTCATTCGGATGTTCTTCCCCGGCCAGCACCCTAATCAGGCGATATGCGTTGTCGCTGAGATCTTGGCCCTCATCGATTATGATACTTGTATATCTCGGTTTTCTACCTGCAGCTTGTAGAAGCTTCGTGCTTTCATACATGGCCGTGTTGATATCACGAATCTGATTCTCTTTCATCAGATTTTGATAATTCTCAAATACTTTCCAAACTTGTATTCTCTTTTTGCGGTCAAGTCTGGTTCCACGGCCGTTCCTAGTTGCTTTAACATATTTTTCGAGAGTAAGAGCTTCCTGGGCAATCACAATGCGGTTCCATTCTTCTTTGTAAAAAGAAACTTCAAACGGCAAATCGTTGTTAGTCAGCAAAATAGCTCTCTCCCAAAGAGGATTGATCGCATCATCATACCCGATCTGAGCGGAAAAACCGGATTCACGCAGGAACTGATTTACCCAGGCATCCAGATGGGTTACTTCAATTCTGCGCAGCTCTTCCAGAGTGCAAATCTTGCGTAGATTCTCTCGAATATCAGCAGCGAGATTGGCAGTAAACGTAGTCACCAGGATTCTTTGCTGTCCTTCACATTTTGATGCCAGATACTTTGCTCTATGCATAGCAACAACAGTCTTTCCGGTGCCGGCACCGCCAAGAACCCTTGCGGAACCTGAATACTCTTTCTGGACAATCTTTCTCTGTGTTGGATGAAGGAAAACACGCCATTTTTCCAGCGGCTCTGCCATAATTCGACGAAGTTCATCCTCACCTTCAACCACAACGAAAGATTTCAATGTTGTGGGTACATCCAGAGCAGCCGACAAATCTTCGACCGAAGCAGCTGCATTCTGTTCTTCAGAAACAAGTTCCAGAACTTCTTCCATCGGAAATCCCTCTGCTAACCAGGAAAGATGTTCATACGCATCGTGGGGCATAGCAGATTCTGCGTTATAGAAGTCTTCCTTACGAACGAAACTCCTGACAAAGTCCAACTGCGCTTCCGGCACGCCGAGTTTTAATAGCTCATCATCCTTTACAGCAGCAAATAGCGTTGCCCTTTCTGGCGTAGATATCTTTTCTACTGCCGTCTGAACATCGAACACCTGAATAGCACCAGTTTTAGGATTGACCTCGCAGCGTTTCCGAGAAGCCCATTGATATGCTTCATCGTGATGATCGACCCATAAAAGCAAATATACTCCCGTTTCTTCCTGACGAACTACAATGCCGCGATAGGTATCATCAATCCGGACAGAAAAAATTTTCTTGTCAACGCCAAAATTTATCTTTTCGTAGTTGATCCCAGGAGATAACGGATTGTTTCGGAATTTATTCACGAACTCAGTCACTTTTCCCTGAATCTGTCTGGGCAGACGGGCAAAAGACGTCAAAAAATCAGATGATATTGCAACTTTAATATTTTCCGTCATTAGTTATCACCTCCAAAAAGACTGGCAGTATCCATATCCGCAACATCAAGTAAGTTCATGATCTTCCATCCCATGTTTTCGAGTTTTTCTTTATCTTCAGCCTGATCGGCAGTCATAAAGCCAACATGTTTATCGGGCCATGCAATTTCAACAGTTGCAATGACTTCACCGTCGTCCCCCTCAACTTCATAACCGATGTTATCTTCAGCTGGGGCAGGTACACCGGCATCCCTTGCCAGTTCGACAAAGGCTTTTGCATCGTCATCGTACATAAGCTCTATGATTGCATCCCAAGCATCGTCAATTTCAGTCACAGATACAACAGGATCAGATACTGCATTTACCGAAACAGGGAGTGCCAGGTAATCCATGCGGCTCATACCAGTAGACGACACAGCTATGAACTCTTCCGAGAATTGCATAAGGTTATGGAATCTCCAGAAGCCATTCCATTCCTGCTCATATTTATCTGTCCTGTGATCTTTTTCATCATTGAGGACAGCACACACAGCTACAGCACCTTCCGCTTTAAGTTCAGACGCAAGGATGGCGGAATGAATAGCCAGATGCGCATTAGAATTTCTCGGAATCCAACTGCCAAATACGGTTCCGGGGAACGCAAAATCAGCATCTGTAAAATGTGTCTGCTCGTTTACGGCATCGACAATTATCTTCCAGTTGTTGAAAGCCAGACTATTCTTCAGCAGAGCAGGTTCTAACAAGGAAAGCGAATAAGCATACGCTTGTCCCTTAAAGACCTTTTCAGCATCAGGAAGCTGAAGATATTCAATCAGTAAATCGAAAGAAGATAGTTTGGCCGGTTCAATTGAATCCGCCTTATGCTTCTTAATCATATTCTGATACATTGTCTTGCCAGACGGCATTTTTTCTGCTTCCAGAGTTTCCGTATAAAAGTCTCCCTGAGGAGCAAAAACGCTTTGAACATCCTTAAAGCTCAACGACCATACTCGGAAATTTCCACTTCTATGGATCGCTTCACGTTTAATGGTATCATCAGGAACAATGTCCTTATGATATAAGAAACCATCCGTAAACACAGCTACCGGTTTGTGATCTGGTGCAGAAACAGGCCAGAACACAAAGTCAGGTTTGCAGGGTACAGAAACCCCTTTGCTTTCGTCAAGATAGACCTGCGGTTCAATTTCCCAAGAGTTGTCATCCAGCTTTACATAGTAACTGTGTTTTCCGTTTCTAATCGTATCGCTTACATTGGCGGCACCAACCTTTGTACGCACCGCCTCCATAAATCTCTGCTCCAGTTCGCTGTCAAAAAGCGGGTTGACAGGGATATCGTTAATCTTATCAATCTTCTGGACGTTATCCCTTCCAGACAGAATAGACTTCAGCATCCTGACTGCCGCTGTTCTTGAAATGTTGCCAATCTGCTGGCTTTGCCGATAAGCATATAAACAATGGTAACAACCATCTTTCTGCGGATCGTCCTTACAAGAACAATTTTCCATCACATGAAGTGCCTTTTCAAAAATTTCAATCAAGGCATTTTTTTCATGCATCAGCTGTTTCAGATAACCTGTACCGCCAGGAACAGAGTCATAAATAACAAGATACTGCTTACGATAGTCTGCGTCCGGAACAGGTACTTCGCTAACAGTTGCCCTTAGATGGTCAACATTACCAAAATACTCTTTCATACCCAACATGAACGCAGCCACAAAGGACTCCATTTTAACAGAGGATGAATCCATGGTGGTCGCCGGAACAAGCAAACGGAGAATCTCTGTAGTGAACTCTCGATACAGGAACAGACACTCCTCATAAGCATCTGCCTGCATCAAAGTGGTCATTTTTCTGGTTTTACAAGCAAAACTATGGTTGGCTTTCCCGTGTTCAGGTTGGATTTTTCCACAATATTTGCAGATTCTAAAACCCTTGCGCACTTCTTCAACGCCGGAAACGGAAAGCTTTTCGCCAGTCATATCACTCTCGCCAAAGTTGATTTCACGCAAGGTCGCCTTGCGAACAAACTCATATCCAAACGGGAAATCTTCATTGTCCATGCGATATGCACTGGAAATATCATGGTCTTCATCTACATCAACCAGAAGTTGCTTGCAGTAGAAAACGTTACTTCTGTCATCACTTTCATCGTTAATTAAGCTCTTGGTATAATCCATATTGGAGTAAACCATCTGGACTTTCAGCATCGTTCTGACCTGACCAGCATCAGCCCATCCAGGACTTCCACACTGTGGACACGCAGACGTATTTTTCCCGGTCTCCTCAATTTGTGCGTGAGAACAATTTGGGCAAAGTCTCCATCTTGCTGTCTGTGCTGTCGTCAAATCGACCTGATCTATCGTTAGCTTGCGTCCATCAACATAGAAACTGTTGTTTGGTGCAAACTCGCTGATAGCAGAAGAGGCACTACGGCTGTACTCATACACCATCTTTTCATATTTTTTCTTTTGAGTGGGTACTCCTTCCTCTTCCTTACGATAAAGGATAGCACGAAGAATAATTCCCGCTTCCGGGAAAGCATAATTGGGCAGTAAGCCTTCATCGGACAGGAAATTAAAGATATTCTTTTTCCCGATTTCCTGCAGAACCGTAAGAAGCGCAGATTCTTCGCTCTTCAATTCTTTGATTTCTTCATCATAAGAACTGTCTTTCGGCTTGTTTTCCAGCTCCTTAATCATTTCCTTAAGAGCTTCAACACTTGCTTTCAACGCATCCTGCTGTTTTTTCAAATCCTCAAATGCATCCAGGATTTTTATATACATTGGGCTTTCATTTGAGCCATTTCCTCTGGCAAATGCCTGCAATTCCTCCTTTGCATTCTCATCAAGATATGCTGCAAACATCTGCATAAAAGAGTTCAGCTGACGGGACAGCGTGCTTTGCACATAGTTCAGGAAATTGAACGGGAACATATCATCAGGCCGGCTATCCAGCTTCTTCAGGATAACGCCAACTTTATCCGGAATTGCGCCGTCAGGGATGCCCTTTTTAACCCAGGAATCCATGCAGAAAGCTACAAATTGTCTTTCAAGTACCGCAGATGCTTTGAGAAAAATTTTGGGCGGCGTAACGTTGCCCGCAATCATTTCCAGAGGATCGGCATAGAAATACAAATCGTGAGGTTTTGCATTTGCAATAGCCAGGGTCAAAGCATTACCATCCTTACGTCCGGCACGTCCAGCACGCTGCAGGAACTGGCTCTGCGCAGGAGGCATGCTGCACAATATAACAGTAGACAAGTCGCCAATGTCAATGCCCATTTCCAAAGTCGGCGTGCAGGACAATACGTTTGGATCCCAAAGCTCTTGTGTATCTTTACCACGCTTAAAGTCAGTTTCAAGCTGCTCTCTATTTGGGCGCTCCAACAAACCTGTATGCTCTCTGGCGTTGATACGCACAAGATCTCCAGCGCTATAAAGACGACCGTAATAATTAATCTCTCCAGTTTTGTATTTCTCTAGGAAACCGCCACAAGTGGAGCGCTGACAAGGCGCACCATTCCAAAGCTCTGCATTTTCAGCTGAAACAGCATATACAGAACCGCATTTATCACAACGCATCTGCACCACATCATCTGTAATGAAAACACGCTCTTTATTTAATCCATAAATCTTATAGTTGACAGAGGAAGGAACCAGCGATACTACATGAAGTTTGACTGCCTCTTCCAGAATATATTTGCTGATTGCACGGAAATTGCTTTCCTCAACCATCACCTCACTGCAGCACGATGCGATCCAGTCCACATACTTATTAGATGCAGGCGAATCAAACTCAAAAGATGCCCGCCCGCTGCCAACATGTTCTGCGATAAAGCGAGGGGTATTTCGCCCCGACTGTCGACCGGGAAGCCAGCGGTTGCGATCATTTGACAGCATATAGCCGTTTCCGTCCTGTGTTGTATACTCGTCAAATACCTTATCTTCAAAAGCACCATTTGTGCGCATCAGATTCAGATAACCAATAACCATGCGTTCAAATGAAGCACGGCTTTCCGACGTCAGAACCCCAAGTTCGTTGACGGTTCTTTCCTGTACAGCATCGGCAATCTGAGTAATGTCATCCGGTGCAAAGGAAATAACAGAACAGCTGGACTTTTCGAGGGTTCGGCCAATCTTACCAGCAAGGCCAAACTCAAGCATGATTTCATACTTGATTCGCTGTTCGATCTCATACATCAGAATCTGCGCCTGTTTATCTTTGCCCAGTTTCCGCTTATCAACCATGTCCTCATAGGCTTGTTTCCAAGTCAGATTTGGCGCAATAAAGAAGCTGACAAACTGTTCATCCGTCATGCGCTCATGCCAGTATCCGATGAATCCATTCTGAAAATCAGCCAGGTTCTGACCGGCACCGAACTCAGTACAGTATTTCTGAATAGCAGTTCGCAACCCGAAGCGCCACGTTCTGGAATTGAAGAAACCGGCTCTATGTGCAGCATCCTGAACATTATCAGAAAACGCTAAGGTTTTCTTGTCGTCGTTGAATCTTGACGCAAACATCTGAGATATACTCGCGCTAATCTCAGTCGCGCTGCGGAGACCCATCAGCGAAAGACCGCGACGGCTGCCACAGCAGGGACAGACATACTGCTTGTGGTTCTTGGTACCTGATGTTCTGATGGGGTTAGGAATCAAAACATCGACCATTTCGGCACCGCAGTTGACACACTCGTCAGTCCCTTCCTCGCCAAGTTTCACTTGCAGACAGTCGGGGCATATCCTGGCGGGAATCATGCCGGGGATTCGTTCTTCATGGGAACGAGGGAACATCATCACGATTTTTTCATCTGCGCGGAAGTACAGATTATAGAACGATTCAAGGTTCGTCATTGTGGCGTTGCTACGTTCATTAAGAACAGATACCCAACCGGTTATTCCGCAATCACGGCAGTTGACAACAGGAAGATACTGCTTAGCCTGTTGCTTATTCAAATCATTTGCAATCTCATAAGTGATTTCTTCCTGATCCACTTTGGCAACCAAACGACGAAGTTCACGCATCCAGAGTTGAACCTGGACGTTCAAAAATGGACGTAGTTTGCCTACCTCACCAGTCCTGGCATGAGAAATCAGTGCAAATAAAGAATTGATAACGGTATCGGAATCAGGCAGCGATTTTAATTCAGGGTAATGCGCTGCCAAGTCCTCTGCTATTTTTGAAATCTGATAATATGTTCCGCCGGTCAGGTGAATGACAGACTGCATAAAGCTATGGTGCATGAGTTTATGGCCAAGCTGAATTCTGCCCTCATCACTCAAAACATCCAATGTGAAATCAGGGAACCATTCTTTGACTGCGCATTGCAGATAAGCGGAAGGCTCATCTTCCGCAGACAGCTTGTCCAGTTCGGCAGCCTGCTCTGCTGTTGGCATTGCAAACTCTGTTACCTCAATGCCCTCAAAGAATTCCTGAGGGCTTAAACGATCTTCGGTAATAATGGCATCTTTGTCAAAAGGTTCGCCAAAGATCTCTTCAGCATAGCTCAGGATACTGCTGTTGTTCTCCTTTGAACCCATTGTTGCAGAGGTGCCAATGCAGCAAAGATATCCGTCATAGATACCCAAACGGCGCTTCAAACGGCGAAGCAGGCAAGCCAGATCCGTACCCTGTGCACCATCGAAAGTATGCAACTCATCGACAGCGATGTATTTCAAAGTTTCAGAGTCGTTATCCTGCCACAAAAGAGCATCTTTCGGACGCACCAAAAGATAGTCCAACATTTTGTAGTTGGTCATCAGAATATCAGGTGCATTGTTCAGCATCGTTTCATGGTCTGTGATTACGCCATGTTCACTCATGGTACGAGCTGGTGTATGTTCCTGACCGCCGACATACATACCAACGGTAACATTTCCACGGAGTTCATCACTGCCGTAGATCAACTCTGCGATACGCTTTGCCTGGTCTGTTGCCAGAGCATTCATCGGATAGATAATGAGTGCTTTAATTCCTCGTTCTCCACGATGCTGATAGCAATATTCCAGGATCGGGTAAAGGAAACATTCGGTTTTACCGGAACCGGTACCGGTTGCAACTAACGTGGATCTACCATCATCTCCGGTCAGTCGCTCAAAAGCTTTCTGCTGATGTACATAGGGAAGATATGCAGGGTGGATTGCTTCAAAGCAAGTCGGCATCTCCTCTGCGACACGGAACGGCAGACGCACAGCAACATAAGGCTCATGGTAAACAGAGCCTTTCGTTGCAAGCATTTTCTGAACCGAACCTTTGAACGGTTCGTTCGTCATCGGGAATGTGGTCTCTATGTAGTCCCCAATGCCTTTCTGTAATTGTTTCGCAAGTATGGATGGTAACATACTGCAATCCTCCTTTGTTTATTCTCTCAGCGTTACTTATGCCTATTGAGTGATATAGGAATCTTTTATTGCTTTGAAAGTCGAAGCCTTCATCAAGTACAAATCACCACGACTTCTTGTCATAGCAACATACAATTTATTCAGCGTTGAAGTCTTTATCTTTTTAGGGTTAAACTTTTCGCTGTCAAGGTTATCCAGTCCATCGGTCAGAATTACGCAGGCTGAATCAACAGTATCTCCTTTAGAGTACGACCAATTAAGTGCCTGGAACGAATAATTCGCTGCTTCATGGAAAACCAATTTCGTAATCTGGTCATTGTTTAGAACAGATACAGCATCATCGACCCATATCACAGAGCCAGCATGATCTCCGCTTGATGTAATCCCAATCCCCAGTTTCTGACTGACATAGTTACATACATCAATCGAACAACGACGGGATTTTGCAAGAGTCAAAGTATCTACTATAAAGCCTTCCTTGATAATGCTTGCAATGAAATCATCATAGCTGACTTCACCTTTCTTATTTTTGAATGGTTTTCCGGTATTGTTTCTGCCCGAAACAGAGTGCTGATAATAATCACCAACCAATAACACATAGTTTAGATGCTTGGCAAGTGCCATAATCACTTCGTAATCATACTCTCGGAAATCTTGAAATTCATCTATCAGAATAGCATCGTAAAACATATTCAGTCTTTTTGAAGCTCTTTTGATGATAGATTCCTTTCCTTTCTTTACATAAAGGGCAAGCTCAGAAATTCTGTCACAATAATATTGTCCTCTTTTCGTGACATAGTGAGTGATTAATTCCTTTTTTCTATACTTAGGATTGTACACCATTTGTCCCGAAGCATCTGGAATCCTCGGTTGAGGAGGTTCTGTCATGCAAATGCCTTTACTTGTAAAACGAGGAAGTTCAAAATGCTCTTTGATGCTTGGCTCGTAGGGGAGAATTAAGTGATGATATACGAATGCGTGAAACGTCATCACTGTAGTCAGTTCCGGTACACAACCATGTGCATCACATAGCTCTTTTTGTATGTTGTGGATGTTCTCATGCGTGTATGCCAGTATTAGGTTTTTCTTGGTCGGATCTATCGCATGGCAGATGTGATAGGTTTTTCCAGCACCAGCAACGGCAAGAATCACTTTCTTAGCCACTCAATCGCATCCTTTACATACTGGGGAATCTCAAACACAGTCCCGGATGTTAGCATCTGGTAGGCCACATCGACTTTATTATTCAGCATTTTTCCCGGTACTGCACCGTAAGATTCTCCGTGGTATTTGTATTCAGCCCCTGCCTGGACTTTTATCATTATATCTAAAGCAGCTTGATTAGCATGGTACATACAGATTTCCCAAGTCCAGTCATCTGTAGAGCCAGCCATATAAATATGCTGCAATGTATTTTCTTCGTTATATTTTTTTGCGAAGTCGATTCTTTCTTGCTCCTTGTCATTGTCTGTAATAACAGCAATTCTCTTATCCGTCTTCTCCGCAATTTCAAGGTACTTCTTGTAAGAGATGCCATTACAGGAGATTATAGAAATTCCATCTTCTTCGATAGTCTTTCCTGTAAGCTGCCGATAGAAATATGGCAACAGCAAAAACTCAGTAGCACCTTCTACAAGGAACACTTTCTTTGAGAGCAACAGCTGCAAAAAACCGTTGTCATCTGCTCTGACAAAGAAATTAGCAACCTTTTCATCGACCTTTGAAAGGGACTTCACGCCAGTTTCTGTAATCCAAAGGACGTTGTTGAGATTCAGGCGACTTGCAATCATGCTGTTGTGTGTCGCAACGATGATCTGAGAATCTTTCTGCTTCTCAGAAATACCCTCCAACATCTTTCGGAGCGTTGTGAAGCTAAGATGGTTTTCCGGTTCTTCCATCAGAATCACATCCAAACCATTTGACTTTTCTAATGCGATTTCTGTTTTAATAAGGCTCTCCATACCGCTTCCTCGGTTTTCGAGTGCGATTTCTCCTTCATAAACAGAAAGTACGGTTTCCAACACTACTTTCTTAGTGTCAATGCCAAACTTTCTGTCACCGCCTAATTCTGGCAGTTCCGTTGCAGCGAATGCTTCAATCAGCTTTGTACGGAAATCATTCTTCGCTTTTGCTCTGGTCTGTTCGTTATACTTGCTCGTAAAGAGCGTTCTGTTGTAATAATTGAAAGACGGAGCAACAGCGCTGCTCGTTGTGTCGATAGCGAGGAACTGGAGTGGTCTGCGTATCATTTGATATGGATTGCCGGCAAACGTCTTCCAGGAAAGATCGTAATATTCGTAAGGTATCTTTCCTTCCAGAATGGACTGCTCCATGCCTGCGCCCAGCTGCTCATCATACTTGCATTCAAAGCGGATGCCGAACTTTTCATCTTGTTTCTTCAGCGCACCGTACACTTCTCCATAGAAGTAATCGGCATTTTTAGTTTTAGGATCAAGGGTCAGCTCTACCTCGATTAAAATTCGAGGTAGAGTCTTGACACTTGGATTTGCTTCAAATTCAGCTACCTTCTGTATATTGAACAGATCACGCAGCACGGATTTATCGGCGGTGCGATACTGCTGATTCAGCACCGTCTTGATTGCGTCCAGAATGGTGCTTTTACCAGCTTCATTCTCGCCAACGAGAATGTTCATATGTTCATTGAATTGCACATCCAAGGAGGTAAATTTCTTAAATCCCTCAATGTGCAGTGATTTTATGTAGTTCAAGTGATTTACCTCCTTAACGTGCCTAAATCATTAATGTTTATCGAAATAAGCCTTTAGCTTGTCGATTGCCATGTTTTGAAGTTTAGAATCCGTATGGATCTGTGTTCTCACACGATGATCTCTCAGATAATTCGTAACCTCAATACGACTCATGCCAAGTTCATTCAGGTAATCTTTCAGGGCATTAACCTGATTGTCTACTTTAACTGCTGTTATCAATTCGGTAGCTTCTGCAATACTGTCCACTCCATAGAACTTGCTCAATAGACGCATAATCTCGGTTTCGGATGCCTTCAATTCAAAAAATGCAGCAATAGCGCAACAAACATCTTCCTCTTTCTGACGTGCCACAGCGAATGCAATTTCTTCTTCGTAGTGATGATCCATCGCATCACGGAAACAATCACGGAGAAAAGAGGAACCTTTTTGAAGCATTTCTTTCTTATCCATATCTTATTCCTTCCCGTATTTCTCCTCAAAGAACTTCCAAGCGGTCTCGTAGTCCTGTTCACGGTCACAGCGGTCAAAGGGGGCAACATACTCTATGGTACGCTCCACCGGGCCGCCGGGCATGGTGTCGTCCACGATGGTGCGTGCAAAGACATAGCCTGCCGGGGCGTGTTTCATCACGCCATCCCATGGTGCATCACCGCAGCGCACCGGCTGAACGGCACCTGCATTTTCCCATTCTGGTCTCTTGTAGATTAAGTTTCCATAGCCTTTCGATGAAAAGACGATTCTGCCACTAATGTCATACCATGTATCTGTTTCATTAGACTTCAACACAGGAAACTGCAATCTATAGATTTCTTTTAACTGAGATAGATTCATACCAAGTGCCATTGCAACAAGAACATCAATTTCTACTAAAGCCTGTCGTCTTTCATAATGGCTTCTAAGAGAAGAACTTCTGCTCCATTCTGACTTCAGCTCAGAGAACTTTGTATCAGGCAATCGACAATCTTTTTTACTCCAACAAATATCTCTGAATCCTTCTTTCCAACATTCATTCCAAAGCGCCGCATAATCGACTGTTAAGCTGTTTAACATTAGCGCACGCAAAAGTAACTCGTTTGAGAAAACCGGATCAAGAACTGGAAAGAGCATATTGGTGCTATAGTTTATGTGGTTTTTTCCTAACGTCTTTACAAAAAAGTCATACAGAATACTGTTTTCGCAAGCATTAAGAATAACCATTCGCTCGCTTTGAGGTATCACTACACCAAACAAGGTGTTAATATATGCAGCTCCTGGCGGCAAAATACACGACATTAGCGTACGCTCCGCAGCAATGCCTACGAATTCTCTATTTACTAATGCATAATGAGAATTGCATTTCTTTCCCCATGGTGTAGTAGGCACCTTGGAAATATACTCCTGAGCCGAACATCCGATTTGGTATTTAGATCGAGGAACATAGCTGTCAGGTATCGCATCCAAGTCAATCAGATCGTAGTCGTTGGAACTCTTATATAATTGTCTCACTGTCTGGAACATTGGATTGGCTTGACCACAATACGCACCTACATAAATACAACCACTCATGTATTCGGGAAATGCTATCTGATCACTCAGAATACCGTCATCCTGAGCATTTGTTTCGTTCCAGAATGTTGTGGTGAATATTTCGCTACTGTAGTCACCTAAGTAATGCTCTTGGTTCGCAAACAACTGCAAAACCTCCAACTGTGTCTTTGCATGGATGATTGGCAATTTTGCTTCCCACCAATTATCATTTGCATCGAACAATCTCGCAAAAATCAACAATTCTTTCTGAGATATGTTAATGATTCTGTCCGGATGACCATAGAGGTTCCAATTATCATTGTCGTCTTTAATTCCAAGTAACGGACTAATACCATCCCAGTTATAACAGTTCTCAATCGTCTGTGGAGAATACAAATTTGAAATAGATTCAAAATGACTTTTTCTGCGATTATTTTGATATACATTCAGCGAAAAAATCATTCTGCCATGATCATTCGTTCCTTCAAACAAATTAAGCTCGTTCTCAAACTGAAAATGCTTCACCAACATGGAGTATATCTGCTTACGAAGCGCTCCTCCGCTTGGATCATTATAAATACCTTCTGGATGAACAAATGCGCTAATGCCTTGCTTAGATGCAAAAGTCCACGCTTGGGGCAAGAAACATTTATACAGATTAGCCTTCATGCCACGCAATAAATTGTAATTTTGGGTAGCATTAAGAAAAGCCTGTTCGCCAGAAATGGAAATATACTCCGAGAAGTAATTATCTCTAACAGAAACATTTTCAATTGCGGTATTCCTTCGCTTTGATGTCTGTGTTGAACTAAGTTTTCTAATTGCGAAAATCGGATCGCTATCAGAAAGCACTCCATTTTCATCCCATCGTAATAAAACCCAAGGCGGATTACCAATAATCAGGTCAAACCCACCACGTTCTGCAAACAGATCAGCAAATTCCAGTTCCCAGTGCATGAAATGGTTCTGTTCCGCAATTCTTGCAGCCTGGTCAAGCCGCGGATTTTCCTTGCGCAGGCGGGGAATATCAACAACAGTATCCGTGCCATAGGTATCAATAATGTCCAGCGCCAGCTGCTCCATTTCGGTGGGGAACAGCGTCATCTGGCCACCCTTAACGGAATCGGTAACCTTCACAGATGCCATCGTACCCTCAAGGATCAGTGACATATCAAACAGGAACTCGCTTCTGGTGGGAAGCAGGTCTGCCTGATCAATGGGCCAGAACCACAGGGCGCACCAGTAGTCCATTGCAAACTTCAAGCGGGCATACGGACCGGCATTTCTCATGTGTTCGCTCTTATAGAGTTCGCTGTAGATCTTGTCCTTCTGGCGAATCGTCGTATGAGAATCCACCGCATCATCGGTATGACCAAAGATAGAAAGTGTGTCCTGCGTCTTAGCTCCAACTTCTTTACGGAGCCGAATCTGTGCTTCCCACAGGTCATCAATGGCGGCAGAAAGGCGCAGTAAAGTAACGACTTCATCGTCGTTAATCGGCTCGGTGAATTTCTTGTTCCACTTCACCATTTTCTTGATATTTTCCGGCTCCAGAGATTTAATGACCTTATCGGAGTAGCTGCACATGCCCGGATCGCCAAGCAGGAAATGATAAATCTGCTTTTTCGGCATCCTCTTTTTTCCCTGCGGTACTCTTTCCGGCTCCATCTCGTACCAGCGCAGCCCCTTTGAGGTGGACTGCACATTTTCGACACGATACACCTGCCGTCTTGCGCCGATCAGAGAGTTGCCATTGACAAGCTGCGTACCAAACCAAGGTACAAAACCACCCTCATAAATGGTATTCAGCCACAAAGAAACCTCTGCCAGCTCGACCGCAACAGGGTTCAGGTCAATACCGTAAACATTACGGTCGGCAATATACATTTTTACCTTCTGCAGCTCGTTGAAGCGATCCTCATACCCGATGACCTCACCAGTTTCTTTTTCCTTGCGGGAAATATACGCTTCGGCCAGCTGATTGATGGCCTCATTCAGGAAGGCTGCGGAACCCATGGCAGGCTCGCAGATGGTCAGTTCGAGAATTTCATCAGCAGTCTTGCCCTCAAGAAGCTCTTTCAGGGCATACTTCACCAGGCACTTTGTCAGAACCTCCGGCGTGTAGTATGATGCGGACTTTTCCCGCTCTCTGCCTGCCAGACGATAGATGAACGTGCCTTTCTCATACATACGGAGCCTACCCTTTTTCTCGCCGGATTCATAACGGACACGTTCGTCTTGATCATACTGCTCCAGATCACTTTCGGAGACAAAGTAACCTACATCCAGCTCATTGAAAGTGTCGCCCTTACGCTTGACTTCATAGAGGTCTTGCTCTGCAATAAAGCCACGGTAAGACAGCAATGCTTCGTAAACCGCGCCCATCTGGTTGATACCCAAATTCGCATAGGAAATACGGCCACGACGGCCATTCTTTCTGCCCGTAGCCCTTGTCAAACTCATCAGGTCAATGATACGCAGCATACAGCTGTTGCGCAGCTTCGCCGCTGTAATCATCTTGGTATATTCAGGGTCAAAGATATGTGCCTTCAGCGGAGCAATCAGGAACATATCATGCAGACTGTCGGAGCCTGTTGCTTTTTGCAGCTCGTCTTCTGTCTTCGGATAGCCGTCATAAATCAATTCATAGAGCTTTGCCAGAGTTTCATGCAGATAGTACCCGTCACCGACTTCATCAACATCATCCCGAATGTTGTCGGCAATATCCCGCAGGCTCTCAAGAGAATAACCGGAGTAATAGCTCTGCGCTTTAATCGGCGCATAGCCAAGTTCCGGTCTGGCCTCGATGAAGAGAACAAACAGCATACGATACATATAGCGCAGGCACTCCAGCGTCAGCTGACCGGCATCCACCGGATCTGCTTCCAGGTCACGGCCAAGACGCGTTTTCATATCATAGAGGACTTCATTTCCAAGCAGCTCAATACTCTCACGAAGCGCATATTTCAAATCCTGAGAAACGCCGGAAGCATTTTTCTGGCTCTGTTCATCCAGCTCGTCCAGGAGAACTTTTCCGTCATCAGGGCAAAGAGAATCCTTATGCAGAAGAACAGCCATTGCCTGCAAGGTTGTGTTTTCCAGTCGAGAGAAAATTTCCTCAAGTTCAAACTGAAGATAACGCTTCTCATTCCATTTGTTTCTGTCAATCAGAGCAATCTGGTTCATGCCTATCAGCATGACAAAACGAGGAGGTTCAGCGGAACCAAAGAGAATCTTTGTTACCAAATCCTCGTTTGGCATTTCACCCAGAACACCTTTATAAAGAGCTCCGGCTGCATCTTCATCCACATCATCCGCATTGAAAACGAAGCTCTCCATAATACCAGCATCCGTTTCCTTTGATGCGGACAGCAATACCCAGAGCAGGGGCGCACCATTGCTCTTCGTCATTTCCAAATAAACAGGGACAGACAAACCGTCATCAACTGTGATCACTTCCGGGTTTGCTTCAGGGTAGCCTAACGATTTCAGATAGTTATCTGCCAGCGTTCTGATATTCGCCAGCACCTGCATATTTACAGAAGAACGGACAAACTTATCGTGTGCCGTATAATACTGCCTTGCGTTCTGGCGCAAGAGTGCCCAGGGAGTACGGATATCCTCCGACTCTCTTGCTTCTGCATTCCATCCACTGATTGTGGCACTCGCATTATCCTCAAACACGGTGGAAAAATAATGATTGGTAAAGTATTCGTTTTTATTGGTGATACCAGTTAAATCCATGCTCATTGCGATACCCCCATAAGTACAGACACAACTCTAATGTATGGATTGTTCTGTATCGTCAAAGTCTCTTTTACCCAGTTCATAAACTGATCGAAAAGTTCGTCCACTCGACGTTCCTGTTCCTGTAGTTTCCGTTCATGTTCAAATAAGGTCATCTGGTAATATTCCTTGTGCCTTTCCTGAAGTGCAATCAGTTTATCAACTTCTTCATCCAAAAGCGGGCTCATTTCTGTCTGATATCTCTTATAGTGTTCGTCCAAGTATGCCTTGGCATGGGCGACCACATCTTGCATCAATGCACCCGCATCGGAGATTTCAGATTCCGTAATGCAATTGGTGTTAGGAATCTTGGAATTGCTGAGCCCTGCTTTCTGAACCACTTCATTCATAGACAGTACCTTAACAAACTTACCGTTCTGGTACAGCAAACCAAACCACTCGTCAACCAGAGGAGTAGACTTCAAGTTCGGAATACTGCCGGTGACAATATAGATAATCTCTCCGGCTATCAGTTTGCCCGGAATGCCTATCACAGGCGCTTCATTTCTCTTAAACAACAAACTCGCCTTGTCATTAACCCAGCTCATAATCGGATGAAGATTCCAAAGATATTGTGTGGTAGGCCAAGCGGACTCATCCATATTTTTCTGCATACTGTTTCTCATCTGTTCCATGCAGAATGCCTTGTCATCAGAAACGCGGAGTGTTTCACCCTGAGGAAGCGCTTCTTCTGGCACAACTGCTCTCAAACGGCGTTCCATATCCTGTGTCATTTTGATATCCAGGCCAGAAACAGTTTGCAGCCTTTCAACAGGATGGCTTTCCGTTTGATTGAGATACATAAGCGCTTGATACAGATATTCCAAATCAGAGAATAAAGTCTCATCTGTTACGATTTCTGATTTCTTTTCTTCTTCAGTCTCGGCTTCTCCAGCCGCCGCCATTAATGCTTCAAACGGGTCAAAATCGTCCTCTCCTGCATCCAGTGTCTGTTCAAAAGCATCAGCAGTAGAACCACCTTCAATCGCTTCTGCTACAACAAGTTCTTCGTCCTCAATTGTAAATTTGCCAAGCAGCAAGGAGGGATCGCCAATATTCTTCAGCGCCTGTTCTTCTTTCGTAATCAGGATTTCGATAATGCGCATATCTCCCTTGATCCGCTTGTTATCACTCTCAATGAGCATATAGCGAATATCGGGACGTTTCTGTTGACCATATCTGTCAATACGACCATTCCTCTGCTGGAACACCATCAAAGACCACGGTATATCAAAATGAATCAGACGATGGCTTAAATAATGCAGGTTCAAACCTTCTGAAGCAACGTCAGATGCGACCAGAACACGAACCGGTGATTCAGTACGACCGAAGTCTTCAACGATACGCTGCTGTTCAGCATCACTCATCCCACCGGAGATCTCTTGAATTGCATTTGTGTTCAAGCCAAGATCCTGACAAAGTCTTTCTGCAAGATACTTCATGGTCTCAATACGTTCCGTGAAAATGACTACACGGTCGCCAGCATCTGCCGGGTTCCAGCCGTATTCCTTACTGCGAAGGAGCTCTAGAAGTTTTTGATAACGAGTAAATCCAGCAGGCGTAATTGCTTCCAGCGCAGTTTTCAGTTCTTCCAGTTGGCGAATATCCTTGATGTCATCTGCGGTATATTTTTTATATAGTTTCTTCAGACGTGCATCGATACTCTTAATGCATGCAGCAGGACTGGAGAACAGGGATTTTTCCAGACTGGTCTTAAACAGCTGACCGGTTCCCTTGGTTTTGCCCAAATCCATTTCCAACTGCATCTCTGCAAAAATATCAAAAGCATATTCTTCCTGAGCAGAGGCATGGCAACGCTCAAGTGTGATTTTTCTTTCCTGGAAAGAGCCGCTGACCTGATCTTTGACATCTTTTTTGAAACGCCGGATGCACAGACCTTTAATATCTTCGGGAGTGTAGTTTTCCGGATCTGCAATGGCAGTAGGATCAAGCATATTCATCAAAGATGCAAAACTCTTTGCCCGACCGTCATGAGGCGTTGCAGACAGCATAATCATCGTATCGCTCCGATCTGCAAGCAACTTGGCGAGACGAGAACGCTGAGCTTGATGATCTCCGCGTTCAGCAACATTCTGCGCTTCATCGATAACGATGATATCCCAATATGCATTTTCCAAATGAGTGCGGTATTCAACATCACGCTTTAACGTGTCAATGGAAATAATCGTCTTATCATAATAGAAAAACGGATTATAGTTTGACGGCAAGTTGGCGCGAATCTTTTGGATACGATTGGAATCAAGGCGCACCAAAGGAATGGTGAAACGGTTCCACATTTCCTTTTGGAACTGCGTCATCATACTCTTGACAGTAACGACTAATATTCTTTTTCCTTTACCACGGGCAATCAACTCAGACATCAAAATGCCCGCTTCCAGCGTTTTACCAAGACCAACGGTATCTGCAATAAGAATTCTCTGTCTTGGCCTCTGCAAAGACAGTTTTGCGGGGTCAAGCTGATACGGCATCAAGTCCATTGCTGCTCGATGACCAATATGTAAGTTGGAGTCGGTAGGAATCTGCTGACGCCACTGACTTTCCAAATATAGCAACGCTCTTTTGTAGAATGGAGAATGGTCGGCAACCAGTTTCACTTCAGCAGGATCAACGACTTGAATCTGCTCCAAATCAGCGAGAAAGATTGCTTCTCTATCCTTGACCAGCGGAGAAACACCAACGCAATATAAAGTCTTATTACCAAGACTGTTTGTCTCAATCTTTTTAATCATCCATTCTTCATCTCGGATGATCGTTCTCATACCTGGAGCAAAATCTACCATTTCCTAACCTCTCTCTTTCAAAGGAAACTATTCAATCATCAGTCACAGCGCATCGCTTTTCCCTGTAGCAATATGGAAATAAGGATAATTATCGCTATTGTTCTCACTTCATTCTTTTGCAGGTTCTTCATCCGGAACAAACTCCACAATATCATCAAGAGAGCAATTCAGCGTTTTACAAATCCGCTCCAGAATATCGATGGTGACATTTTCGCCGCGATACATCTTGCTGACAGTATAGTGACTTACTTTTGCTTGTTCCTCCAATTCTTTCTTTTTCATGTCTTTGTCAATAAGGAGTTTCCATAATTTTTTGTAGCTTACAGCCATAATTTATCCCTCTCTTATTTTTCGGCAAGTGGTTAAAATAATCTACATTTTAGTATACCACAAAAGTATGAATAAATCAATTACATGTGCGTTATAAAACACATCTATTCAAAGTCTTTATATTGTGAACTCTTCTTTGGCAAGCAATGCCTTCCTGATCAGAAAGGCTCAAAACAAAAAGATTCCGCCCGGAGGCGGAACTTTCTGTTTCAGCTTGTTGGGGACAATCCCCAAACCCCAATGATCGAAGATTTCATCTTCGGCGGCGCACCTGACGGCGCTTATTTTTCTTCCTGCTGGTGTTCGCGCTGAGGCGCGCTTCTGACATTTTCAATGCCGAACAGACCAGCCAGATTTGCCTGATAAGTCAGCAGCTCCCGGTACTCATCTTTCGCCCGATAGTATTCCGGGTATGCCGCCTTTTTCATCGCCAGCAGTTCGGCGTACTCCGCCCGGAGGGCGTTCAGGGAGGGAAGCTGCTTCTTGTGGGAACCGGCAGTTTTGCCGGAAGTGTCAGATGGAAGCAATTCGTCAAATGCCCGCTTGGACGCTTTGCAAAGCTTGATCGCATCCTCGTGTTCCTCGTAGTACGCTTTTGAATAGCCGGATGCCCGATAGCCGGCATAGATATCCTTGGTTTTGAGATAATTGGTGATGTGCTTCTGAAGCACCGCAATCTCATTCAGCCGCTTTTCAGCAGAAGTGATCTGCGCGGACAACGTATCTCTGCGCTGCTTTGCGGCTTCCACCGATTCGGCAAATGCATCAAAATCATCTGCGCTGGTAAACCCATGCTGCTGATAATACAGAAGTGCCCTGGCCTGTTGTTTGGTAATCTGGTTCTGGATAGACAGATCGTAGTAACGGCCGCGTCCCTGATTCTGTTTTGCTTCCAATGAACTGACAAGCTGGGCTTTCTGCTCTGCCAGCGGATTGCGTCGTCTACGCGGATTATGGATACGCCTGCCTGCCAGCACCTCTCGAATGGCATCCTCCCGGTATTCTTCTGGAAGGGAGCGCATACGGATATTGCGCTTCTGTCGCGGATGGCTGAAGGTGATGTTTTTCCCGCGGGTAACGGTGTAGCCGGCCTGCTCCATAAGCGAATAAAAGCCATCAAGGTCGTGCGGCTTTTTTGCCAGCGCTGCATCCATATCCAGACAGAGGCGGTCACGGTTTGAGAGTTTTTCAATATCGCCCTGCCAGCGGTTGTAGCTTATGCCGTGGGGCTTCGGATTTTCAATGACGGATAACCTGTGCTGAACGCAGATCAGGTCGCTCAGCTTCCGGACTGCCATGGTGCTGCCCCAGAAGTTTCGGAATTTCCGGGTGCAGTCAAGACTGGTGGAGTTCCAGTAAATGTGATTGTGGATATGCTGCTTATCCGTATGGGTGCAAACAATAAAGGCATGATTGCCTTTTAAGAATCGCTCGGCAAATTCGTAGCCGATGCGGTTTGCCTCCTCCGGCGTAATCTCACCGGGGCGAAAGGACTGGCGCACCTGATAGGCGATCACATTGCTGTCCTGTCTGCGGCCGGTCAGCTGATAATACTCGCGTTTGGAAAGCGCAAATTCTGCATCTGCGGTCTCCGGGTCGCAGGCATAGGCGCTGATCAGTTGGCCCTCCTGGGTCTTATCCGGATTTTTGCCGTAATCCAATCTGTCGGACAGGCATTGCCGGATGGTTTTTCCCTTGTTCTGATGCATGGGGATAATGCGCGTTGTTGCCATATCGGTTCACCACCTTTTTCAAAAAAGAAAGGCTCCTGCCGGCAAAAGCAGAAGCCCTCATCAATACAATTCACTTTGCGCCAACTTGGCGACAAGTTCTGTTATCCGTACACGCTGTCCTGAATCCAGTATCGGAATTTTTGCACCTGTCCCAGAAGTATGATGGAGAACATCGGCAGTCCGAACGGGGTAAAGAGAAACGCCGCAATCAGTCCGCAGATGCCCTGTGCGGTCTTTCCGTCAAAAAGGATGCAGAGTGCGCCCAGTCCCACGGCAATGGCGATGAAATTCATAACAACAGCGGATATCTGAACCAGTTTCGACGCCAGCCAGACGAAAACGGACAAAACAGCAATCATCGGTGCGCAGAGAATTTTGAGCAGTATTTTCATGGTCAGAGCCTCCTTTTCTTCTTTTCTGATTCTATTGTAATTCCGAAATTCAAAACGCTCAAGGATGCGGAGCCAGATAACAAAAAATGCGGGCAGCAAAGCGCGTGGCTCTGCTGCCCAGGGGGTGTATTGTCCTTATTTCAAGGCGGACAGTTTGGTGAGAATATCGTTCAAGTGGGCAGCGGTTTCTTTCTGAAACCCCAGTATTTCCTCCAGATCTGTATCGTAGATGCGCCCGGTATCATGCAGATGTCTGGCAATCTGATTGATGTTGGCGTTTGCACGCCTGAGCAGATGCAGCATCTCCCGAATCTCCGGCATATCCAGCCTGATGACCATGCCGTCAATGGCCATCTTCCGCAGGAAGGCGCTGAGGTTTGTACTGCCCGACAGCGCCATGTTCTTTTGAATCAGGTCATATTCCTCCTGCGTTGCCCAGAAGTGCATACTGATGTCCCTGGTGTCTGCCATGATCAGAGCTCCTGCGCTTTCTCTCTGCCGGGTTTCGGCGCGGTGTCCGGCAGGGGATTCTGGAGCTTTTTCAGAACAGACGGCTTTTTCTCTCTGGGGGCTTTCTCCAGTTCCTTTCGGAAATGAGTAATGAACAGATCCGTCAGTCCGGTATGCGGTCTGTCCACCACGAAATAGCAGTTGCGATCTCCGCCCCAGGAATCGGGGTTCGGCACTACCGGCACGGTCTGCGCCCAATCCCGGTTGGCGCGGCTGATACGTCCGTCCCAATCCTTATACTGCACGGTATTGGCCAGCACATATTGGATTCTCTCCATGCTGAATTCCGCGCTGACTGCATCAAATACCGCCTGAGAATTCAGACGGTTGTTGCCGTAATTCTCGGAAATGGCTTCCTCAATCGCCTCCTTGCAGGCGATGTTGGCCTGATAGGACTCTCTGTACAGCGGCAGTTCTCCATGCTCGCGGGCATAGGCTGCGTCATGCCGGTATAACGGCGTATCCGTTGCTATTTTCTTTTCCATGTTCAACGAACCTCCTTTTCGGTTTCATTCTGTTTGGGATGACTGTCCCGCTGCGGCAGCGGGGCATGGAGTTTGGCCAGCACAGACGGCCTTTCGGATTTTGCACTGACAGCAGGGCGTACCTCCAGCTCGCTGTCCGCAATCTCGGCCATTGCCTCCATCGGCGTTCGGTCATCGATATTCAGCTCAATGTTCAGCTGTGCCAGACGGGCTGATTTCTCCTTTAACTCCTGTTCCTGCGGAAAGGGCTTGCCCAATTCTGCTTTGGCAGTTTCCATCTGCGTATAAAGGGAATCCAGCTTTTCCTGCACACGGGCAAAGCGCGTTTCCATGCCGGCGAGGGCATTGTCGATGCGGATAAGATTGCCTCTGGGGTCTTTACCCAGCTCCACACGATGGGACATTTTCCCCTTGAGGGTCAGCACATACTGCTTGCCGAAATCCTCCAGCGTCAGAGACATCTGAAAGCCGCGGTAGCTGCCGATGGGCACCGGCTCCAGCCCCTTGACTTCCTTCATGGCATCCACTAAAGCCGCACCAGCGTTTTCCTTATCGGTCAGAACATCACCCCGCACCGTCATACCGGAAAAGCCGTCCTGCGGATGGGGGTGTTCTGCCAGTGTCTGCATATCTGCCTGAAATCCTGCGATGAATCCCTTGTTCTGTTCAATCTGTTCCGGGAAGTGGCGGAGAATATTGTCCTCCAGCCGGTACTGCTGGCTCTGATGATTGGCCTTCATCAGCTTCAGCCGTGCCACGTCCACATCAAGATCCATCTTCTCCTTGATGCGCTCATCACCGGCGCAGAGTGCCTTGATCTCCGCATAGGACAGAGCGGTTTCATCAATGTCCTCACAGCTTCTCACGGGGCTTTTGCTTGTCATAATCTGCGAAATGAACTTCTGTTTGTTCTCCAGCGTCTGCCAGAGATAGGCGTCAAAAGTGGCCTCCGTCACATAGCGGAAGATATGGACTTGCTTGTTCCTGTTTCCCTGACGGATGATTCGGCCGGAGCGCTGTTCCAGGTCGCCCGGCCGCCATGGCGCATCCAGGTCATGAAGCGCCACAAGCCGATCCTGCACGTTCATGCCGGCCCCCATTTTGAAGGTACTACCCATCAGCACACGCACCTGACCGGAGCGGACTTTTGCAAACAGCTCTTTCTTCCGTGCTTCGGTATTGGCCTCATGGATAAAAGCAATTTGCTCCCTGGGAATGCCTCTTGCCGCCAGCTTCTCCCGGATGTCATCATAGACGGTGAACTCCGGTTCCGACGTGATGTCAATCTGGGATTCCACCGCATGAAGCTCCGGGCTGTCCAGATTTCCGGCAACGGATTTCGCCACTTTCGCCGCAGGAGCACCGGTTTTGGGTGTGCTCAAATCGCAAAACACCAACTGAGTCAGCTTGTCTGCCTGACCTTCATCCCAGATGCGGTAGATGTTATCCACGCACATATTGACCTTGCTGGACGGGTCATCCGGCAGATCGGGATTGATGATGCGCTGGTCGAGTCCCAGCTTTCTGCCGTCCGTGGTGATACGGAGCATATTGTCCACGCTGGCATCGACTGCACCGGCATGGACTTTGGCAGCGCGCTCAGACAGCTCCTGCACCATCGCCTGCTGAATCTCTGTCGGCTGTGCCACCACATTGTGATAGACAGCCTCCGGGACCGGAAGGTGGAGCTGGTCGGATGTCTTGATGTCGGCCACTTCCTTGAACAGGGTCATCAGTTCCGGCAGGTTGAAGAACTTGGCAAAGCGTGTTCTGGCGCGATAACCGGTGCCCTCCGGGGCCAGCTCAATCGCCGTCGTGGTCTCACCGAAGGTGGAAGCCCAGCAGTCAAAATGAGCGAGTCCCTTCTTCTGGAGCGTGTCATGCTGAAGATAGCGCATCATGGTGTAAAGCTCGGTCATACTGTTGCTGACGGGTGTGCCCGTTGCAAACACCACGCCCTTGCCGCCGGTCAGCTCATCGATGTAGCGGCATTTCAGCAGCATATCGGAGGATTTCTGCGCATCTGTTGTCGAGAGTCCGGCCACATTGCGCATCTTTGTATAAAGGAACAGGTTCTTGAAGGCGTGTGCCTCGTCCACAAAGAGCCGGTCAACGCCCAGCTCCTCAAAGGTAACAACATCATCCTTTCGTCCGGATTCCAGCAGCTTTTTCAGCTTGGTCTCCAGTCCTTTCTTCGTGCGCTCCATGGATTTGATGGTAAAGCGCTCCGCACGGCTGCTCTTCAGTTCCTCAATGCCCTCGGTGACTTCCTCAATCTGTTCCCGCAGCAGCCGCTCCTGCCGTTCCATGGAAACGGGAATCCGCTCGAACTGGCTATGTCCGATAATAATGGCGTCGTAATCGCCGGTGGCAATACGGGCGCAGAACGTCTTGCGGTTTTTCGGCTCAAAGTCCTTTTTCGTTGCCGCCAGAATATTGGCAGACGGGTACAGCCTCAGAAACTCCGAAGCCCACTGCTCGGTCAGATGATTCGGAACCACAAACATCGGCTTGTGGCAAAGCCCCAGACGCTTGCTCTCCATGGCGGCAGCGACCATCTCGAAGGTCTTGCCTGCGCCCACCTCGTGCGCCAACAGCGTATTTCCACCATAGAGAATGTGTGCGACAGCGTTCAGTTGATGCTTCCTCAAATGAATCTCCGGGTTCATGCCGCTGAAAGTGATATGGGAGCCATCGTATTCGCGCGGCCGGTTGGAATTGAACAGCTCGTTGTAGCGCGTCACAAGTTCCTGCCGTCTGTCCGGGTCTTTCCATATCCACTCGGAAAAGGCATCCTTGATGGCCTGCTGTTTCTGCTGGGCAAGGGTCGTTTCTTTGGAATTGAGAACCCGGCGCTCCTTGCCGTCCGGGTCGGTAACGGTGTCGTAGATGCGCACATCGCGCAGGTTCAGTGTATCCTCCAGAATCCGGTAGGCGTTGGCGCGCTCCGTGCCGTAGGTCATATAAGCGTTTACGTCGCTGTAGGACGGCTGGGATTTTCCGCTGATGCTCCACTCCGCAGTAAACGGAGAGAAATGCACCTGAATACTTCGGCGCAGATAATACGGCGGCTCAAAGGTTTCCTCCATAAACTGCTGGATGTATTTCTGGTCAATCCAGGTTGCACCCAGGCGCACCTCAATTTCAGAAGCGTCCAAATCCTTCGGTTGGGAAGAACGGAGTGCCTCCACATTGGACAGATAGGCCGGATCGGCAGATGCTGCCTGTTCCGCTTCCCGCAGTTTCTGGCGCACATTGCCGGAAAGATACTCATCGGCAGTCTGCCATTCGCTTTTCACCGGGTCCCGGAAGATAACGCCCTGCAGGCCGTCAATCAGTGCCGGCTCGTCCATGCCGGTCAGCTGCTGCATATACGGCAGATCAACGCAGGCTTTTTCTGAGATGGAGAGCGCCAGCGCTTCGGACGGCGTATCCACGGAGGTCACGACCTCATGCGGCTTGATGGTGCGCTTGGTGAAGATGTCCGCCTTGCGCTTCAGCTGTTTTTCCTCGTCCAGCTCCTCCAGCGTACACAACAGATAGTAGGAGCTGTCGTCCTGAAATGCCAGCGCATTGGCGCGGCTGTTGATGAGACCGTATTTTGCGGTAAAGCTATCGTAGAGCGTGTTCAGCTCTGCCTGGGCCTGACGGATTGCGCTGTTCGGAGTCATGGCGTCCATCTGGAGATCAATCAGGTGATGCAGACAGTCACGCAGTCCCACCAGCCCCCTGACGCGCTCTGAAGCGGTTGCATTCAGCGCCGGCCGGCTCATCAGGCTGTTCTGCCGGTAGTAGACCTCTCCGTCCACGATGGTATAGCTGTAGTTTTTGACATTCGGGTCTGCAGGAATGCTGTCCGAAAGCGCCTCGTCATCGCCGAGCTCCGGCAGCTCCGCCGCCTGGTAGGTGCCTCGGATGTACTTCACCGCATCGTGAAGCTGGTCGGCAAGCTCCAGTCCTTCGATGGGTTCTACGGTGAAATCCTGTCTGCCGTACTGGGTGCTCTCGGAGGACTGCCGTCCCAGAATCATCTCCGGATGCTCCACAAAGTAGCTGTTGATGGCAAAGCCGTCCTCATTCCGCCCCAGATGCACCCAGTCCGGTTCAATCTCGATAGGGCAGTCCCGCTTCTGCAGGAAGATGATATCGGAGACAACATCCGTGCCCGCATTGGCTTTGAAGGCGTTATTGGGCAAGCGGATTGCGCCCAGCAGCTCTGCCCGCTGTGCGATGTATCTGCGGACTTCCGGGGACTGTTTGTCCATGGTGTAGCGGCTGGTGACAAAGGCAATCACACCGCCGGGGCGTACCTGATCGAGGGTCTTGGCAAAGAAATAGTCATGAATGGAAAAACCGAGCCTGTTGTAAGCCCGGTCATTGACCTGATACTGTCCGAACGGCACGTTGCCGATGGCAACGTCATAGAAATCACGTCTGTCGGTGGTTTCAAATCCCGCCACGGTAATGTCTGCTTTGGGATAAAGCTGCTTTGCAATCCGCCCGGTGATGCTGTCCAGCTCCACGCCGTATAGCCTGCTGTTCTGCATGGATTCGGGCAGACAGCCGAAGAAGTTCCCGACGCCCATGCTGGGCTCCAGAATATTGCCCGATTCAAAGCCCATATTCTCCAGCGCCTCATACATGGCATGAATAACGGTAGGGCTGGTGTAGTGGGCGTTCAGCGTTGAGGCTCTTGCCGCCTCGTATTCCTCCGGTGTGAGAAGCTCCTTCAGTTCCGCATATTCCGCGCGCCAGTTTTCCTTATCCGGGTCAAAGGCGTCCGCCAGACCGCCCCAGCCCACATATCGGGAGAGCACTTCCTGCTGATCGGGGCTGGCCTGAAGCCCTTCGGCTTCCAGCTGTTTCAGCAGCCGGATGGCGCTGATGTTTGCCTGATACTTGGTTTTGGCACCGCCTTCACCCAGGTCAGAATCCGTGATACGGAAGTTCTGCGCGTCAGATACCGGCGGCGTATACTCCGGCTCTGTGCGCAGGCGTTCTGTAACAATGTCATAGGGAAGTCCGGTCTGCTCGCCTGGGTAAACCCTATCCGTTGCTGTTGAATATGCGACCTCATCCGCATTGTCCGGCAGCGCATCCAGCATATCCTGTACTTCCCGGTAATGCTGGGAGGATAAGCTGATGGTTCGCCTGTTGTAGCCGGCATTGGCAACCAGGTAGTCGATACCCGCCGCATCCAGCTGCGGGCGCATCAGAGCAAGCTCCGCCTCGGTCAGTTCTGCCTCCAGATTGACCTGGGGCACCGTCGTCTTTTCCGGAAAGAGAATCCCGCGCACGGTTTCAACCGGTTCATTGCGGAAGATGGGAAATCCAGTTCCGTTCTGGAATGTGATGTCCCGCAGGGAGGCGCGGCCATCCCTGACCTCATCCACCGCAAAGCGTCTGTCGTCCAGCGTCAGCTCCGCACCGATCAGGTCGTTATCGTCCTGAAAATTGGGTATAGACTCCATTTCTACAGGCTCAGTATTCTCCTGCGAAGCAATGTCCGGCTGTACATCCGCCGCATCATTTTCATCGGTCTGCGCCTCATATTTGGAGCGCTCCACATACTCCCATTCAGCAGCTTCCCGCTGGGCAACCTTCTCTTTCATCTCAAGCAGATAGTTCTCCGCCACCCACTCAGAATCGAAGTCAGCCGTCACGCCGTCCTCATCCACATAGAGGCCGTCGTGCAGATCGTCCCAGATGCCGTAGCCCTCGTCTGTTTCAATGACAGTGAAGCGTTTATAGGGCGCGACCTCGCTCTGCGCGGCAATCTGTTCTGCCTGCGCCAGCATCCGGTCGGCCTCGGTAAAGAAGCGTCCGTCATTCACCAGAATCCCCAGCTGACGCTGAACTTTTGCCCACGGCAGTTCCAGCGTTCCATGATCGGTGACAATGGAAAAGGTATCCGCGCCGCCGAATTCATCCTTCAGCCATGCGGCAGCTCCACGCTCCCGTCCATGTGTCAGCATATAGTCGTTGACACGGGACTTGCTTTCAAAACTGCCATTCCAGCGAATCAGGGCATCGCTGATTTCATTGGCTGTGACAGGCTTCGGCGCAGCAGCCGGTTCGGGCACAGCTTCTTCTATGACAGGAATTTCTTCCTGCGAAGGTTCCTCCTGTTCAGAGAGTTCCGGTTCATCGTGCATCCGCGCATAGGCATCCTTCTGCTCCTGGGTGAAGTACCTGTCCTTCCGGATGAGGGAGGAGATGCGCTCGGCCACCTTCGTCCAGTTCAGCTCCACAGGAGTACATCCGCCTTTGGTCAGCCGGATGCCCTTGGCACTGTGATCTTCGGAGGAATGGTCAGCCCCGGACAGCGCATGAGAGCGCCCGCCGATGCCGTATTCCTGCTTCAGAAAATCCGCTTTTTCCTTCATGGTGTGGTCTGCTGTAAAATAAGCGTAGATTCTGCCCTTGCCGCCCGCCACGGAACTGCCGCCTGCAAGTGTTTCGCTGATTTCATCCTCTGTAATAAACCCCTGCGGTTCTGCAAGTTCGGCAGGTCCGTCCGGATATCCCCGGCGCTCGGCGGAGATGTCCCTGACTCCCTGCCACAGCTCATCCAGCCGATGATAATGAAAGCGCAGAAGTCCTCTGTTTTCCGCGTAGTCATTCAGAAATGTCAGAAATTCGCCGCGAAGCGTATCGGCAAAAGCACTGTCTGCCATCTTCTCCGCAAGCGCTGCGGCGGCGTCCGGATAACCGACAGGAAGATCGTCCATAGAGGAGAAATAGCCCACCCGGTTTGCTTCCTCACTCAGGTCATGCTTCAGATAGAGCAGGCTCTGCGCCAGCTCGGAACGGACACGCCCACCAGCTTCGGCAAGCTCCACATTGGAAGCAAAGCTACCTTCTTCCAGCAGCTGGCCGATTCTTTCTGTTGCAGCATCCCATGTAATGACCTGAGAATCAGCGGCGTATCTGGCCTCACGGCCTTTGTGCAGATGAACGCCGTCTCCGTCATACCATGCGGCATAATCGCCGTGTTCACCCCGAATGCCGTAGCCACTATGGAATTCCCTTTGCAGCAGCGCCGCGATTTCCTCTATCGGCTTCTGCTTCTGGAATGCATCCGCGATATGCTCTCTGGCGTGGCTTGTGTTGCTGCCGAAACGGAGCATATCATCGATTTCCGATTGGGCAAAAGAAAAAGCGGACGGCACTTCGGTTGTGCGATCCGCTTCATCAATTTGGGATATCTGCTCCTGTTCCGAGAGAAAAAGGTTCATGGAGAGCTGTTCAAACTCTGTCCCGGCAGGATATCCGTTATTCAGTTCTGCCGGGGGCTCCGGCTCATCGGCTGTTAATTGTACACCAGCTCGTTCAGAATGATCTCTTCGGCCTGCGCCTTCAGCGTATTCATCATGCCCGCCCATTTCAGCGGGTCTCTGCGTTTCAGTTCCTCCGTCACGCCGGCCTGCTTCGCCATCTGCGTCATCAGCTCGTCCAGCCTCCGGTGCGCCGTCCCGTCGATCTCCCGAAGGTGCGGGAACAGCTGCTCCGACAGCACCAGACGGTTCCAGAGAATCGGACGATGCTCCTTCAGATACTGTTTCCGCATCTGACCGTACTTCCCGATGGGTGTATCCTCCTGCTCGCTCAGTCTGATGTCCGGGATCAGATAATCCCCGTTCTGCCTGTACGTCATTTCCATATGCCATGCTCCTTTCCGCGATCTGTTCGCGTTCATAGTTTCGGATGGTCGCTCCAATTTCCCGCAGCACCTGCTGATTGATGCCGCTGACCGCCGTTCCCAGCGCGCCCGCCGTTTCCGGGGTGTTGAAATCGAAAACGCTCATAAAGTCTTCGTGTTCAAAGTAGTTTTCCGGCTCCAGACTGCAGCGCAGCATCAGGGAATAGCTGATACTGACCTCGGCGGCATTCCGGAAGGCCACTCCTACATTGAATTCATCATACTCTTCCAGAAAAGAATCCTCAAGGATGCCGAGAATGTCCCAGCGGTTGTCCTCCCAGTATTCCTGCGCCAGCTGAGAGGCCGCAGCTTCCAGCTGAACGGCAAGGCTTTCGCCTGCCGGAACGCCATAGCTTTTCTCCAGCATGGATGACACAGCCGGAATATGCTCCTCCCGCAGTTCCCACAGGTTCAGGCTTCTGGAATTGGGCCGGGTGCCGGTATCCGAAACATCAAACACATAGCGCAGCCTCTCGCGGTCGCCGCTGGTATCGATGAGCGCGATGCCCTTGGAACCGCGCCGCACATACCGGCGCATCGTATTGTTCCAGACATCAAACTCTGCACAGGCAGTGGCGTCCGGGCGCTGAGCATGGATCATGACCTGCTCGTGATACGGATATTTGTACAGCCTCGACGCGGTGGCGAGGAAGGACTGCCAGCGCTCCAGACTTCCGGTCAGCTGCCGCTGCGCCTCTTCCGACATTCTTCGGTACTCCTGCAATTTGCTTGCCATAGATCACGTCTCCTTTCCAAAAAGAAAAGAGCGCCCACATGCCATGGACGCTCCTGATTTGAATTGTATTCAGTTTTTCCGTCTGATCTCAATCATCCGGCGCGGCTTGTTACCCGGTGCATTGTGCCGGAGTCCGAACACCATATCCGGCATCCGTTCAAAAAAGCCAATATCTTTTTTCCAGCTCATCCCGCATTTACAATGCTGCAAGCCGATGAACTGCTGTTTCATCCTTCGTCCGCAGTTTGGGCAGGTCTTATTGCTCTTTCCCATTGCCTTAAATGTCCAGACTGTTTTCATTCAGCAGGAAATCATAGACGCTCATAATCAGGACACCATTCTCATTGTAATAAGGTGCCGGAGTATCCTTGGTGATGATGATCCGCTTGAAGAAATCTCCGGTCAGCATCAGAGAACGCTGTTCCTGCTCCATCTTCGCCTGATCCGGAATCGCGTAAGCGGACTGGATATAATAGCGTTTGGAGCCTTTATTGCAGACGAAGTCAATCTCCAACTGCTTGCGGACGCTGTTTCCCTTTTCGTTGGTATCATACTGTATGATGACGCCCACATCCACATTGAAGCCGCGGATTTTCAGCTCATTGAAGATGATGTTTTCCATACTGTGCGTTTCTTCCAGCTGTCTGAAATTCAGACGGGCATTTCTCAGCCCCATGTCGGTGAAGTAGTATTTCACCGGGGTATCAATGTATTTTTTGCCTTTCACATCATACCGGACGGCGCTGTCAATCAGGAAGGAATCACAAAGATAATCAATATACTTCCTGATTGTAGCGCTGCTGATCTTCTTATTCTTGACCGACCGGAAGGTTGCAGACAGTTTCTCAGGGTTTGTCAGCGAACCGATTGCGGAGGAAAGAATGTTCAGAAGCTCTTCCAGCTCCGCCTTGTTGCGGATATTGTGCCTTCCGACAATATCCGAAATATAGGTTTCCTCAAAGAGAGATTTCAGAAACGCAATTTTCTGATCCGGAGTGGTAAAGCTCAGCACCAGCGGCAGACCGCCGTACAGCATATACTCATTCCAGCCATCCTGCTTCGTGCCGGGATAAACCGACATGAATTCCGCAAAGCTGAGTGGGTACATATGCACTTCGTCGCCGCGACCTCTGAATTCGGTGATTACATCCTTGGAGAGGAAGCGGGCATTACTTCCGGTCACATACACATCCACATTTTTCATTCGGGTCAGGCTGTTCAGGATTGCCTCAAATTCCCCAAGCAGCTGCACCTCGTCAAGCAGCACATAATACATGCCGTCGTCTTTGATCTGCTCCTTCAGGTAAGGATAGAGCACATCGGGATCGCGGTACTGCTTGTTTTCATAAGCATCAAATGCAATCTCAATGATGTGGCTTTTTTCTATTCCTTCTGAAAGCAGGTAATCCTTGAAGAGAGTGAACAGAAGATAAGACTTTCCGCATCTCCTCATGCCGGTTATCACTTTAATCAATCCGTTATGCTTCTTGCTGATCAGCAGGTTCAGGTAACGGTCTCTTTTAATTTCCATACAGCGCACCTCCTATTGCGGATTTTTGCGGTTTACTGCAATTATCCGCAATAGTATTATACCACGCGCGAAATCATTTTACAATCGGTCTGCGAAAGATTTTTGCGGTTTTCCGCAAAAATCTGAAATAGGAATCAAGCTGTATTCCGAAATTGGGTGCATTTGCACCTTTTTTCGGAATAGAATCAGATATCGAAATCGGGGTAGAGCTCCAGCTGCCCGAACTCCTCATCGGTCATTGTTCCTAGTTTTCTAAGAGTTGATTCGGTAAGCGACAATAGCTGGACCTCATCGCGTTCCAGGTACTTCTTCATTTCCGTGAGTTTCTGCATCAGACCGGCACGGCTGCTGCCGGCGCTGTAGATACACATCAGATTCATCTCGTCATTGGTGAAATTCGTCATATCATATCCCTTTCTGCGCTTTTTGTCTGCGCGGTCTTTTCGCTTCTAGGCGGCGCGGGTGCATGGAGCATGGCAAGAACAGAAGGCTTTTTGCCCGGTTCAGGAGCTTGCTTATCTTCCTGAACGACCTGTCTGGCCGCTTCAAACAGTGCTGATAAATCGGGAGCCTTGGGCGTGACATCCGGCTGTTCCTTTGAACCGTTGTTGATGATGCCGTCGATCATCCCATAATCATCTTCCATAGACATTTCTGCATTTTTCAGGTAATTGTCCGGCAGGAACGCTGGAAGCTGAACAAAGCCCACGCTGTCCACATAATGAGAGCTTACCGCACCATGCTGCCTCAGCACAACAATGTCACTGACGGACAGGCTGTGCCCGGTAAAATCCTGCGGGTGGGCGGTGTTGAATTTCATGTACAGATCATCCAGGCGGGCTTCTGTACTGCCGTCAGACGGAAGCGAGCCGGAATAGACCGCCTCGTAATGGTCAAATGCGGGCTCAAGCCCATGTTCCCGGAGATAATGAGAATTCATAAAGCGAAGCTCTGACAGTTCCGGATCTCTGCGGAGCTGATAAATGCAGTAGCTGTCTGCCGGATTCTGCTGGAACGCTTTTTGCCATCTGTTTTCCGTGATAACAGGAAACTGCTCTTTTACAGCCTCCCAGTCTGCGCGGTCAATGCCGAAGATGCCGTCATGATTCAGAATCTCCGTTTTTTCAAAAGCCATTGCCTCGGTATTGTCCCCATAGAGAAGATATACCGGCACATCACGCTCAAACAGCTCCATAGCGCGCTCCTTTGTCAGCGGGAGCATCGCATCATCCGTATAGCCGTAGGCGTTTCTCGCCTCCACGGAAATTGCCGGATCATGCGGAATGTCCGGCTCCGGGTTCTCCTGTACAGGCGGCTCGATGGCAATCGCTGCATCCTGTGCGGCCTGCAATTCATCCAGTATCCCGATATCCGCAACCTGAAGCGGGGCGTTCTGCCCGATTCCATGGGATTTGCAAATTTCCAGCGCTGCCTCGGCAAGTGTGCTGATTTCCATATCCATCTGACCGCCGTCGAGTTTCTTCATGGATGCTTTATCGTAAATCGTGTAATCCACGCCGGTTTCCGTGCGCTGAACATGAAGATACTGCTTATCCACGGTATAAAGGCGCTCCACCGCCATGGCAGGTTCAGCGGCAATCAGCTCCGCCTCGCGCTCTTTCAGAATTTCCGCATAGTGCCGGTCGATATCGCTGATAAGGCCGTCGGCGGTCTTGCTGATCACCTCCAGACTTTCCCTCAGCTCCGGCAGGGTCTTATCCTTTGACCAGGACACAATATAGCCGAAGCTGTTTTCTCCGGTGGCGATGCCGTAATAGGCGCACACTGCATAGGAAATGCTTTCCGCCTGCACTTCTTCGGTACTGCGGGAGAGTTCCGGTGTTTTCTCCTCAGTATCTTTGGTTCTATTGTGAAGCAGTGCGTGCGCCATCTCATGTATGACCGCAGATACCGTCTGCACCTCGCTCATGCCTTTGCGGATGGCGATATCCTGATGCTCCAGGTCAAAGTAACCATCCATACCGCCACCCATCACTTCAATGGAGATGGGAACCGGAGAAGAGCGCCGCAGCGCCTCCATGAACACATCGTAATTCGCCACATTGCCCGACAGATCATGGGCCAGCTGGGGCAAAGGCTTGCCCTCGGTCTGTGAAACATCGAACACCGTCACCGGCTTGTACATGGGAATCTGGATGGTCTTTTCCTCCGTGATGATTTTCCCGTCCGCGTCCAGCATGGGAAGCTGCGTATCCGGGTCGAGCTTTTCCTGCTCGATTTTCTTTTTGAAGGGAGTCGGGGCGATGATTTTAATGCCGTGTTCTCCCTTGATGACATTTCTTCCGAACTGATTCTTCCATTTGTTGAAGCCTGCCACCAGCGTGGCGTCCGGCTTCTGCATATGGATCAGCACCTGATTGTTTACACTGTAATGGTGAAAGCGGCTCATGGTCTGAAGATATTGCGCATAGGTCTCCGACTGGAACAGCTCCTTGATGCCGTCCTCGATGCTTGCCGTGATATCCTTCAGCCTGTCCCTGCTGCTCTGTTTTTCTGCCATATACCATCCTTTCCGGGAAACAGGGCACAGAGCCGAAGCCCTGCGCCCATCTCCCTGCATTATTCATCCGAAACGCGGCCTTTGCTCCTGTCCGGCGGGACGGTGCCGGCCTCCTTTGCGCGCCTGCTGGCTGCCTCGCGACGCGCTCTGGAAAACGGCTCACGGACGGAAACACAGCTTTTGGGCACGATATAGCTTTTCGCACCGGCGGAGGAGCGCTTTTTCTCCTCATACACTTCTTCCGGACATTTTCTGCAAAGGGCGTCCAGCTTTTTAATCAGCCTCCTGTCGTAGGTGTAGACGCTGGCGGTATCGTCTGCATCTGAAAACAGGATAATTGTTTCGCGTTCTGCGGGGCTCAGCTTCATGCGCCGGGTTTCTCCCTGTCAAACTCCAGGGCATAGCTGGATTTCTGCCCATCGTCCGTCAGTACGAGGTAGGCGGAATAGCTTTTGCCGGTCTTTTCGGAGTACATGCCGCTGACAAAGGTTTTTCCATCCTTCAGAAGCGCCTCCGCCATCTTTTTCGTCAGAATGATGTGCTTTGCGGACAGGTAGCGGTTGTCCTTCCAGAGCCCGAAGCGGCAGTCGCGGCGCTCACAGAAAAAGCCGGTCTTGCTCTCCGTAACCGGACCGCCGCAGCGGGGGCATTTTCCGACCACCGGGCGTCCGGACGGGAAGAGCACCTCCGCACCGCTCACAGGCTCGTAGTCGCGCACCAGTTCGGAAACCATGCGGCTGATCTGCGCCATAAATGCCTCCGGGAAGAGCTCACCGCGCTCGATCTCCTTCAACATGTTCTCCCATTCCGCAGTCAGAAGCGGAGACTGAAGCTGCTCCGGGAGCACCGTGATTAGGGAGATACCGATGTCCTGCGGAACTAGGCTGACCGCCTTTTTATTCTTCTTTCGCTCCACAAAGCCAGAGGAGGCAAGTTTCTCCAGAATCCCGGCACGGGTAGCAGGCGTGCCCAGCCCTTTGCGCTCTACATCATCCGACATCTCCTTTGCACCTGCATTTTCCATGGCGGAAAGCAGCGTGTCCTCGGTGTATCGGGCGGGCGGCTTTGTCTTTCCTTCCTCAAGCGAGACTTCAAACTGTTCGATGGGCTGTCCTTCCATCATAGGAGGGAGAACTTTTTCCTTCTGTTCGCCTGCTGCATAGCTTCTCCATCCGGGATTCAGAACCATTTTGCCCCTAGCTGTGAAGCTCTGCCCGCCGCTATCGATAGTTACAACCGTTTCCAGATAGGAGTACGGCGCACTGACCGCCATCAGCACCTGACGGACAACCAACTTCAGCACCTCGCGCTCTCCGGCCGTCAGCGCAGAGAGTTCGGCTTCTCCGGCAGCCATCGTGGGAATGACTGCATGGTGATCGGAAACCTTACGGCTGTCGCAGACCTGTTTTGCAAAGACATCTCCGACCGATACGCCGAGAATCCCGGCAGCGCAGGCAGCGACGGCCGGAACCCCGCTTTCCATATCGTCCGTCAGGTAGCGGCTGTCGGTTCGAGGATAGGTGCAGAGCTTTTTCTCATACAAGGACTGAAGGTAGTCCAGCGTCTGCTGGGCAGTGAAGCCCAGAATACGGTTGGCATCTCTCTGGAGTGTTGTCAGGTCATAGAGCGCCGGAGCTTTTTCGGATTTTTCCTTCTGCTCCACGCTGCGGATCACCGCCGACGCGCTTTCGCAGGCGGATTTCAGGTTTTCCGCATCCGGCTTGTTTTTCAGCTTTTCACTGACCGCCGTAAAGTCGCCGGTATCCAGCTTCACCGTATAAAAGGTCTCCGGCTGAAACGCCTTGATTTCCGCTTCCCGCTGTACCAGCAGCGCCAGCGTGGGCGACACTACGCGCCCGACATTCAGCGTGCGGTGATACAGCACTGAGAAAAGCCGTGTGGCGTTGATGCCCACTAGCCAATCCGCTTTGCTTCTGCAAAGGGCTGCGGCATAGAGCTTATCGTACTCGCTGCCGTCACGCAGATTTTCAAAGCCCTCGCGGATTGCCGCATCCTCCATGGAAGAAATCCAGAGGCGCTTCACGGGTTTCACGCAGCCTGCCAGCAGATAAACGGTGCGGAAAATCAGCTCGCCCTCGCGTCCCGCATCGCAGGCATTGATGATTTCCGTCACATCCGAACGGCGCATCAGCTCCGTCAGCAGATCCAGCTGCTTTTTCTTATCGCGCCCGACGCTGTACTGCCAGCTTTCGGGAATGATGGGGAGCTGTTCACGGCTCCATCTGGCATATGCCTCGTCATACACTTCGGCGGAGGCCAGCTCCGCCAGATGGCCGAAGCACCAGGAAATGAGAAAATCTCCTCCTTCGCAATAACCGTCCCGGCGCTTGTCAGCGCCAAGGACGGCAGAAATGGATTTTGCCACAGAGGGCTTTTCGGTAATCACAAGCTTCATATCGTTATCCTTCCTTTCTCTGATTGGTGCAAAAGCTGTCTGCACAATTACGCTTCATCTATTTCCTCCGGCTGGTCGTCCTCAATGACGTATTTCTCCTCATCATCTTCGTCATCATCGCCGAAGTCGTAGTCATCCAGATCATCGGGTCCCTTGGTATCGGGCTTCTGCTTTCTGACCTTGAACCAGTACACAGCGCCGCCCGCACCTAGGCCGGCGATCAGCAGCAGGAGAAGCAGAGGCGCGGAGCTGCTTTTCTCAGGCTCCGGTTCTTCCGGCTCCTCCGGAACGACGGTAGGCTTCGGTTCCTCCTTTACCGTCCCGGTGCATTCCGTCAGGTTGGTCTTGCAGACCGGACAGTTCAAGTCCACATCACCGGCTTCGCAGCGGTCGGTACAGGTGCATTTGACCGTGACCTCGCCGTCCTGCATCAGCGCCATCAGGTCAGCCTCGTCCACCAGATTCAGAAAATAGACGTTTTCACCGTTCTTATTCCGGTCGATGACGATGTAAAAGGTGTTGTCATTTTTGGACTGCACCGTGATGAACTGCTTTCCGTCCGAGGTCTGGTACACGTCATCCACAAGCTCCAGGTTGCCGTCGGGCGTCAGCGGGGTTCCGGAATCTGTATCCCCGGTACTTCCGGTTCCGGTTGAACTTGTATCAGCATTATCACCGGCAATAACCGTACCCTCGCTGACCTTCAGATAGCCGCCGTATACATAGCCCTCCTTTTCGGGCACGATAACTTTGTACCAGCCGTTTTCCTCGCCAATCACCGTGACGGTATCTCCGCAGGGAAGCTGGCCGATAATGTTGTAGCTGGTGCTGGCTCCGTCGCGCAGATTCAGCCTGCCGCCGTTGGTCGTCACCGTTCCGATTCTTTCCGTCTGAACGGCAGTCTGACTGGCGGAGGACTGCTGTTCAGCAGCCTCCGTAGAATCGCCTGTGTAGGCAAAGGCGGGAGCCGCCAGCGCCGTCATCATGGCAAGCGCTGTCGCCAGTGCGGTCAGCCCTCTGCGAAGCATCCTTTTAGTTCTCATGTTCATATTCCTCCGTTTCTTCGTGTTCATCGGGTTCTTCGGTTCCGGGCACATCCGCAGTCCTGCCGCTCAGAAGCGCGGCCAGCTGCTCCGGCGTCATGCCGATCTCGCGCACCATGCCGATGATGTCGTTGTTCTCCAGCTTCGTGATCTGCTCGGAGAGCTTGCGGTTGCGGTTCTGAAGGTCGGAAATCTTTTCGGTATTCCTGCTTCTCTCCGCTTTCAGCTTTTCAATTTTCGGGTTCATACTGCTCCTTTCTTACGGGCTGGGCAGCCTTCCGAACTGCAGGAAGTGCTGCTGCCAGTAGTTCGTATCAATGCTCGTGTACTGGATGGGGTCGCCGCAGTGGATCATCGTATTGTTGCCCACATAGATGCCGACGTGCGACGCGCCGGAAGTGTCATAGGTTTTCTCAAAGAAAATCAGGTCGCCCGGTTTGGCGTTGGCCGGGGAAACATAGGAACAGATATTGCGCAGGCCGTTTGCGGTCAGTCTGCCCACGTCCCAGCCCACACCGCAGTGATTGATGACCCAGCTGACAAATCCGGAACAGTCAAAACTGGTGCTGGGCGAGCTGCCGCCCCAGACATACGGATAGCCCAGGTACTTTTCCGCTTCCTGAATCATGGCCGCAAACTGTTCATCCTCCAGCGCGTCTGCCGGGATTTCGTACTGGTACTGGTCGCCGTAATAACGGTCAACGTAGGAAGAACCGGCAAACAGATCGGGCCGGTTGCCCAGCGTGGACATATAGGAGGCATATAGGGACAGATGATCCTGATCCATCAGGTAGACCGGCAGATGGGACAAATTGAAGTTTTCCAGCGTCACCGTACAGATGTAATAATCGTAGGGAACCTGCACTTCATATTCGTATTCCTCGATGCTGGTCGCACCGGTATCCGGGTCTGTAACCGTGTAATAGCCGGTGCGGGTTTCCGTCCTGTAGCGGGTCTCAACCTGCACATCCTCCGTCAGCGTATACTGGCGGTCGAAGATGGTCTGGAGCAGGCCGCCTACCTCGTCAATCGTCCATTCTCCCTCCCGGAGCGCCGTCAGCATGGAAATCAGCACATAGGGGTCATGTTCGATCTCATCTAGGTCAAAATGGTATTCATCGTAATCATGGGTACTTTCGTAATTGTCCAGATACTCCTGAAGCTCTGCCTCAAGCGCCAGATACTGCGCCTCCGCCGCCAGCATATCTGCATCAGCGCTGGGATAGGTGGTCAGCACGCCGGAGGATGTGAGCGAACTCATCATCACGGAACAGCTGGACATCACAGCGGAAACAAACAGGAACATCATTCCGATGACGCCGAGAATCACAAAGCCCTTTTTGTGCCGGGCGACAAACTGAACGGCTTTGGAGGTTTCCTCACCGGTTTTCTTCACGGCTTTGGCCGCTGCCTCGGACGCCTTTACCGTATTGTCCGCAGCCTTTCCGGCCTTGGCCTCGGCATAGGCTTTCTTAATGGCACGCTTCTGCTGGAACCGGGAGACCGGGCTTGCGCCCCATTCCGGATTCTGAAGCTCCGCCTTCTTGTACAGCGCCCTGAGATTGGCCCGGTCAGCGGCGCGCTCCGCTTTCAGCGCTCTGGCATAGGGTTTATCCTGCAATGTGCGATGGGCGGTATCCAATGTGCGGATGCCGCCCTCGGCGCTGCTGATGACCTCATGAGAGACCGATGCGGAAATGCTACCGTCCGCGTCCTCATGCAGTTCCCGGTGGGATACTGCCGAAACCGCATTGAGCGGAGTAGCCGCTACGGCATGAGTGATTTTGGACGGGCGCTTTTTCTCGGTTTCCTCAAAAACAAGGCGCGTCACGACCTGATTTTCTTTCGGGTCATAGACGCGCTGTTTCTGAACGATCTTCTTTTTGGGGATTTTCGACTCGGCTTTTGTGAGCTTTTTCTGCGCTTTCTCCGCCTTTTTAATGGGCTTCTGAAGCTCCGGCGTTTCCAGTTCCTCCTCTGTAAACAGAAGGCGGGGCGAGCGTTTTGCCATGTGCATCACCTCGATTCGTATGGTTGTTGTATTGTTCAGCCGATGATCTCCGCGCGCTCGGCCAGAAATACCTGTTTGCCCTTGGGCGTAACCAGCATCTGCGTGCCGCAATGTCCGTTGGGCGCGATAAACTCGCGGACAACGAACAGGCCGTTGCGGTACGGAAGCGCGTGAGGATGCATGATGCCCTTGCCGTCATAGTAGGAATATTTCTTTCTGACGAGATAGGCCGTGAACATGCTTTGGCTCACCCCCAGCTCCTTGGCGGTGAGCCGGATACCGGTGCAGTCGGGGCAGTCTACCAGCGCATCGAAATACGCCGCCTTGGGAAGCGCCACGGTCAGCTGCGCCTCGGCCTGTTTCAGCTGACCGGCTAGCTTTTTGTTGAGGTTCCGTTCCTCCGACAGCGCCCGCACGACCTGCACTGCCACATCGGCATTGCCTGCCGCCTGTTCCAGCAGCGCATCGGTCATATAGGCTCCGTGCCTGCGGATAGAAGGGAGCACTTCACCCGTCACCCAGTGCTTGAAGCGTTTGGCGCTTTCCAGCTTGCTGGAGAGAATCAGGCTGTAAAGCCCGGATTCATTGATAAGAATGGTCTCTTTCCGTTGATTTCCATCAAAGACCATTCCTTTTGTCCGATCTTCCGGTTCTACATGGCGGTTAATGTCTCGACTACCGTTTTGGTATCCGAGGTTGTCCGCCACATCTTTTCCAACGAACCAGGGAACTCCGTCCTCCGTGACAAAGGTACGGACACGCCCGAACTCCTCATTCTGAAATATCTGCATCCTGTTTTCCATATCTTTTCGTCCTTTCTTATCCGGCCTGCTCCTGCGGCTTGGTGGTGATGATTCGGTACAGCTCCGTATCCTTCGGGAAGCGATCCACAAACGGAAGAATCGTGCTGCCGTAAAAAAGAAGCCCTTCGCCTTCACCGCTGTGGGTGACATACGAGAGCTGATGGGGAGAAATATTCAGCTGTTTGGCAAGAATCTGTCGGTCGCCGGACGCCTGGTTAAGCATGAACACATAGTCGGAGTTTTCAAAGATGTTTTCAACCTCGCGGGAAGAAAGCAGGTCTTTGACGTTCTGCGTAATGCCGGTGGGAATACCGCCCCATTTTCTAAAGCGCTTCCAAATTTCCACGGTGTACGCCGCCGTCTGCTCCTCGCGGAGCAAAAGGTGCATCTCGTCGATGTAATAGCGGGTGGACTTATGCGCCTCGCGGTTGATGGTCACGCGGTTCCACACCGCGTCCTGCACGATCAGCATACCGATTTTCTTCAGCTGCTTGCCCAGCTCCTTGATATCGAAGGACACGATGCGGTTTTCGATGTTGATGCTGGTGCGGTGGTTGAACACGTTCAGAGAACCGGTGACATAGATTTCAAGCGCTGTTGCGATGTACTGCGCTTCCTTTTCCTCCTGCGTCAGAAGCGCATTGTACAGATCCTCCAGAATCGGCATGTTTTCCGGCACGGGGTCAGCCAGATAATCCCGGTAGACCATGCGGACACAACGGTCGATGATGGTCTTTTCCACCGGCTGCAATCCCTCCTTGCCGCCGACGATCAGCTCGCACAGGGAGAGGATGAAGTCGGATTTCAGCGATAACGGGTTTTCATCGTCGCTGTAGTTCAGGTTCAAGTCCATGGGATTGATGTAGTCGCTGGAAGTGGGCGAGATTTTGATGACCTGCCCGCCCAGGCGCTCCACCAGCGTGCCGTACTCCGATTCCGGGTCGCAGATGATGATGTCGTCATCGGTCACGAAGAATACATTGGCAATCTCGCGCTTGGCGGCAAATGATTTGCCGGAGCCGGGCGTGCCGAGAATCAGGCCGTTCGGGTTTTTGAGGAGCTTTCTGTCCACCATGATCAGATTGTTAGACAGGGCGTTGATTCCGCAGTAGAGCGCCTCCTTGCCGCTCTGAAACAGCTCCTGCGTGGTAAATGGCACGAAAATCGCCACACTGGAGGTGGTCATGCCGCGCTCGATTTCCACCTGATTGAGTCCCAGCGGCAGGCTGCTCATCAGCCCTTCCTCCTGCTGGAAGTCAAGCCGGGTCAGCTGGCAGTTGTATTTCTGGGCAATGGAGCCCGCCTGAAACACATTGTTTTCCAGCTGCTGTTTGGTCTCCGCCACGTTCAGAACCAGGAAGGTCAGCAGGAACATGCGCTCATTTCTGGACTGCAGATCCTGCAGGAGCTTCTTCGCCTCATTGCCGTAGGTGGCCAGGTCGCTGGGGATGATGTCCATATCATATCCGGCGCGGACGGCTTTTTTCTGCTCCTCAATGGTCATCTTCTGCAGATCGGTGATTTTGCGCTTGATGGTTCTGATGGCCTTAACCTGATCCACCGACTGAACATGCATGGTCACGATCAGACTGCTCTGCATATCCAGAAAGTCGGCCAGCATACGGTCGTTCAGCTCCGGTGCGAGAATCTGCAGGAAGGAAACCTGTCCGATTTTCCTGCCCATGGTGAAGTTTTTGCCGTTTCGGAAAGAAAAAGAGCTGGGCGCGATGAAGTCCTTCACGGAAAGCCCGGTGGGAGCCAGCCAGTCCCAGTCAAACAGAAACGGCTGCTGTTCGTCCATGTGGAAGATGCCGTGGAGCAGTTCCAGACGCTGCTTTCCGTTCATCGGATCAGCCTGTACGCCCAGACGCTTAAAGTTGTTCAGCACATCGGTCTCAATGCGCTCCAGCCGGAGCTTGGCACTTTTCAGCGAATCGGCCTCGATGCCGAAGGTCAGGTACTTGGTCTTGATGAGGCCATTGTTGCCCTTGGCCAGCTGATTTTTCAGCATCTGGGTGTATTCGGCGCGGATGCTGTCGTAGCTGTCGCCCTTCAGCGGAATGGCGATGCGCTCCGAGTAGGTATCCTTGTTTGCCGCCGTATTGATAAAGGACAGCTCAAAGCGCACGGAGCTGTCAAAGTAGTTGAGAAAGTCGCACCAGCCGTCAAAGACGGCGGCCTTGTCCTCGTTCTGATTCAGCTGGTAGTTGATGTCCTGGAACTGCACCGTCTTGGTGTAGTAATGATCGGTCACGCGGCAGATGCCGTCCGGGAACATGCGCTGAAAGGGGATGGAATCCTGTGCGGATTTGTGTCTTTTGTCCTGTCGTCTGGCGTTCTGAATGGCAGCGTTAATCTGCTGCTTTTCCGCTCTTGTGAGCTTTTTCGCCTTGGACAATCTTCTGTACCTCCTTATCCAGTTTTTCCTGCCGTACTACGGCAGAATAGAAGTTGTTGGTTTTGTATGGCCGCTGCTTCGGGCGGATAAAGCTGACCTGCACGATATTGCGGATGATCTTTTCCAGCGGCTGCCCGTTCTTCTCATACATGGCGAACATGAAAAAAGGCAGCATGACAAGCACCATGAGAAGGGTTGCCGTACTGCTGCTGACGTGTCCCTTGATGAGGAAAAAGGCCGGAAGCCCCACCAGAAGCCCTGCACCGAAGCAGACGATCTGGCGCTTGGTCAGGTTGAAGGCGACCTTGGTTTTGACTGCGTTCATGTCCTTGGGTACGGGTACATATGCCATTCTGATTCCACCTCCTTAATGTGCGTTGAACACGCTCTTTGCCAGCGAGCTGGTCTTGAACAGCGTGAAGCACAGCAGCACGGTGTAGCCCATAACCGTCCAGATTGCCATGAAGATATCGCTCTCCACGACCATGTTCTGCACAAGGACGGCATAAATTGCCACGCAGACGATGATTAAGAAGCCCTGAAACGCCAGCGCGAACAGGCTTCTGAGATAGTTCTGACCCATCTGGCTCCACTCGTGATTCATCATGGTGGACATGGGGATCGGCGCAACCGATGTGACCAGATAGATCTCAATCATTCTGCCGAAGCAGATAAGCATAATGATGATAGACAGGATATGCATGGTTACACCTACAATCATGGACTGGAACCACAGGCCGATCAGGCTGGAAAGCTCCATGGCCATCAGCGTTTCCTCAAGCCCCTCTGTGACAAGCTCGATATCCGTATTGCCCACGATAATGCCGGCGGCGTTGTTCACCACCGTCTGAGAAACGTCGAACACCGCCATAACGATATTCCAGGTGTTGGACACGATCAGAATAGCGCAGGCCGTCTTGAACACCCACATGAGAATCGACCAGGTGTCAAAATCATGCATGTTGTTCTTATCCATGATGATGCGGATGAATTCCATGGTCATGACCAGCGCCAGAATGATACCGGCTATGGGCAGGATCACGTTGTTGGAAAGGTTCTGAATCATATGGAAGATTCCGCTGTTCCAGCCCTGCGGGGTCTGACCAACCTGCGTTGCGATATCTCCGACCTTGGTATTTACTGATTCCACCATGCCGGTCAGGTTGGATGCAATCGCTCCGGCAAGAAGCTCCTTGAGCCATTCTGTCAGCGTGTTGAGCAATAAATCCAATCGGTATCGACCTCCTTTCCGGCTCCCCCTGCGCTATGGCAGGGGGAAGCCCTGGATTTTACTCACTTCTGTCTTGCTGTGCGGCGATTAACCGAAAAGGCCGGTAAGCAGGGGAACAAGAGTCATGCCGATGAGCGCCACGCCGCCGCCCGCCATGAGCTGTTTTATCCCCAATTAGGTGTAAAACTCTGCTCGATGGCGGGCGGCGGCGTACAAAAAATCTATATGGTGTTTTTAAGAGAACCGTCCCGGCGGGACAGGTCAGGCAGTGACCTGTTCCACCTCCGGGATGGGTTTGAGATTAAAATGAATTTCGATAGAAATGTGTCTTGTTTTATCTTCGTCAATGCGCTCATGCACGACGATTTCTTTGATTAAGCGGTTAAGGGTGGCTGCGTCCAGCTCTGTGATGTTGGCATATTCCTGAATGGCTTCCACCCATTGTTTTGCGTCATTGGCAAGCTGGACTTCATCGGACAGCCGCTTTCTGCCCTCGGACACTTTTG
>OLRG01000094.1_pt1 | contig 94767 bp, 166 predicted proteins | sample 1672331 | NCBI WGS metagenome assembly OLRG01 (sample SAMEA3136672, study PRJEB25190) | human gut metagenome
GTCAAGCTAATCAATAGTGAAGATTGGAACATGGCAAAAGCAATATTGAATAAAAGACAATGAAAAGCACATTTCAATGAGGAAAAAATCATGGATATTATAAAGAATTGGTTTGAAAATAACGGTTATGAAATCGAAGAATATGAAACTACACTACAAGCAAAAACAGCTACGATCTTATTCCTGGTTGTAGAACCACACAACGGAACGAATGGGAAATGGATGTTAAGAGTAGCTGCGTTGGTATCTTTTGACAGATGGGCGAATTCGACAGCCGTTGAGGAATTCTTTGATACGGAAACAGGATTGCGTAACTATTTAGAAAATAATCAACTTTACATATATAAAAATGTATTGAGAAATTTGTCGGAAGAATACGAGTTAATTATGAAGATTGATCGGAGGTTGATAGTATGAATAAATTAGTAACAAAAATAAATTGGGATATGACTGGTTCTCGTAAAATAGAAATATATATGTATGGTGAAGCATCCGTAGAAGCGAATCAAGAAATGCAAGAACCATTAGAAAAGTTATATCAATACGAAAATCAGCCAGATATGAGGAAAAAGATAAAAGAATATGTTAATGAGCTTGATACAGAAATTGATAGACTTGAGGGTTTTTTCAAAAATACTGATAGTCCATATGATTTACGGATTAAAGGTAGACTGAATGCGATAATCGAAGTAAAGAATGATTTACTTGGAAGATTGGAAGAAAATTTTAATTAGAATGATTGATTGGAGGTTGGTTGTATGAATAAATTACAATCTATGAGAGGTAGAATTGTAGAGATTACAGAAGAGAACGGATGGAAAGTTGATGTTGAATCAAATGATGGAGATAATTTTTCTTATGAATTTTCACAAAGCAGTCCGGCAGGTCAAGATTTCAGCTTTGAAGCGAAAATGGAAGATAATAATGTATATGCATTACTGAATGATATTAGAAATTATTATGACTGTTATGATTGCAGCTATGAGGCATATGTGCGGCTAGATAATACAGGACATGGAACCAATGGCGCACCATATGATATGAAAGATGTTTATGAAGATATGGAAGCGTGTGAAAAAATGATTTTTGAATTATGGAAATCGTTAAGTGAAGAAAATTGGGAGGAATATTATGACGATTGAATATTAAGAATTAAATTGCGGAGTAAAGGCAACAAAAGAAAAAATCAAAAATGGTACAGAAAATGGATGTGAAATCAGTAGAGGTCTTGTCGATACAGAATATAGTATAGCAATTAAAGCAGATCATTACCCAACTTTTGAAGAAGCAGAAGAATTTATAAAAGATGATTTAAAAAGATTTGGATATGATGGTGTTTATGGAATTACACCATTATCAGAAGAGGAATTACATTCGTTTTTCGATACTGAAAACATTGATAAATGGAAAGTATTAAGTAAATGAAAACCGCATTTCAAGGAGGTGCTATTTTATGGTTATGACAAGGCAAAGATGTAACAAATGTGGAAGACATCTTTATTCTGCAAATAACATGCGATTTTGTATATGGTGTAATTTAATTCATGAAAAGAGGTTTGATTATGAATAATATTGACAAACAGAAGGAAAGAGCAAGCAATACAGAAGAATTATTAGATCATTTGATTGAAATCATTGAAAACAATGATAGTAGGTTTTCACTTGAATGGTCAGTAGGTGGCGAAACAATTACAATGGAAATTTATGATAAATTAAAAGATATTGGTTATGCAGCGAAGATTTATCCGATTGAATATGATGAGAATGATGAGCCAATTAATTTATAAAATCAAAATGGAGGATGACAAATATGAAATGTAATGAATATCCAAAATATTTTAAAACTGTAGGAAATGTTGTTTACGCAAGCTATGATAAAATTTGTTGGTTCTTTTATACAGATATGGAATGCTGCTAAAGATGAAACAGCGGTTTTAAGAAGGGAGAATAAAATTATGAAAACAAACGAGAGAAAGTACCTGGATATTAGTACAGCACATCTGACACAGGGAACCTTTGGAAAATTGAATAGTATGCATTTGCCGTATGCTTATAATTATGACGAAGGAGCCTTTATTACGGTTCCAAGCAAAAATGAAATTGGCACCATAATCATGCCAGACGATTTACGGATCTTACTTCAGTATGCATGGATAAATGGAATTGACCTGATCCGGATGGATAGAGACGCAGATATTATTGATGATATTCCGGCATATGACTGGGAAAAAGAAGCAGAAAGAATTTGCTCATGTTTGTCAGATGATGAAGAATATAGAAATAAAACAATTAAAGGTCTTATATTGGCGTTCGAATATGATGATATGGACAAGTTGAAATTAATATTAAAGTTATTATGTGGACGGATTGAAGATATGAAGGAAGTATATATAAAACAAAGACAATACATAAAAACGGAGGTCTAAATGTATGTATACATATCAATTTTGTTATGATGAAAATGTAGATGGCTATGGGTCGATTCAATTTTGCGCATCAAGTGAAAATGAAGCAAGAAAACTATTTTCAGAATGGAAACATGATAATAAATATAACATTCCAAAATGTGATGTAAGCATTATCTACAATAAAGAAGATCAAGAAGAATATGGCGATGATTATATTGACCCAAGAAACGGAGATGAGAAATTATGGCAAATTTAACACATTTATTCAAGGTAAAACAAAAAGTTAAGTATCATGATCCAGACACAGGTAAATGGCATAATGGAGAAATAAAAGAAACACACTCAGATCATGTAATTGTAGATATTCCGGATATTTCAGATCATTGCTGGTTCGAGGAAGATTTGAATTTGGAATATCTTTATCCAGAATATAATTTTGAGCAGGAAAGCAGATGACAATATGTTGTCTGCTTTCCTTTTTTAGAAACGGAGAATAAAAATAAAACTGAATTGATAGGAGTGATTTATGTCAATGAATGAAAAAATTAAAGCATTATATGGTCAGTATGAAAAAATTTTACAAAATTATGAAGCAATAAAAAGCATGAATCTTGACCAACAAACAAAAGAAATAGTGAAAAATGATTTACAAAAGAGATGCAAAAAATCCAAAGAAAAAATGATCGAAGAAATACACAATCTTCCAGAAATTATCATATCTCAAGACGCACCTAACATACCAAAAAAAGAAGAATTGGTTAAAAATGAAAATGTAGTAAAAAAAATTAAACCAGTAGAAGATCCAGAGTTCCAAGAATGGAAAGATTGGGTTGGTAATACATTGCGGATCGTCTATGGTCATGATCCAAAATACATCGACAGTGATGAGCCACTGCGAGAAGTATGTGACAAAATGACCAATGTATATGGTGTTGTTTGGTCGCAAGAATACAAAGAAAATCGTTGGTCAAATGGCGGTTTTACACCAAAAATGAAAATTATATTTAACAACAAACAATACAAATCCATTTTTGATTCAATTGTAAAAAACAAGTATACAGAAGCAATGGAAAGAGATGTTGTGAAAGTACAAGAGGTAATTGCGCCTTTGATAGAATTATACGACGATAAAAGCGTTGGAGGTTGTGCAACAATAAAAAAGATTTATTCATATATGGAAGAAAGATTTAATGTTCAGTGGGAACGAATGATAAAAAGATATAAAAAGGATACAGGCATTTCTGGTAAAAAAATGGATGTTCTTTATTGGAATGAAGGCTTAATGGAAAGATTTAGAATATCTGTCAAAGAAATGTTAGAAAGGGATAAGTTATGAGACAGTCAGATTATACAAATCATAGAGCGTTATCACGACATGAAAGTTATGTAAAACAAAAAGCAAAGTGGAGAGATAAAGCAATTGAATGGCAAGCAGATATGTACAACCAGAATTATTCGATCGAAGAATTATCTAATTGGAACGATTTCTTTGAAAAGAAAGGACGGATGTATGGGTTGCTTGTAGAGTTTAGAGAAAATGGAATTTGCTAAATATAAATTATATTCTTGTCAAGGAACGTGAAAGGATGAAGATAAAATGACATTTGAAGAAGCAAAACAGAGAAATGATTACAAATACATGCTGAATGGAATTGAAGATTGTATTGAAAAGATAAGAAATAATTGGATGGAGGATATGTATGAAGATGGAGAGCCACAGAGAGGTATTGCTGTACTTCGAATTGGATATGTTGATGTTGAAGTGAATTTATTCACAGAGGAACAGATTACTCGTTACGATGATCAAATCGGAAATAAGACACCAGTTATTGATTATTTCGTTTGTATAAAATACGGAGAGAACGATGGTGAATGGGAATCGGATAATTATTTAGACTATCAATTAAAAGTAAACTGGAATGCAGACGATTGGGTAGCACAGCTTGAAAGAGATATGTTTGAAGCACTTGATGAGTATGTAAATAAGAAAGGTTATAGTTATGATCATGCAAATGTGACCAGATGAATGTCGAATTTGATTGGAGAATTATAAATGAATGAAAAGCAAAGAATGTTAAAATACATTTTAACACATTTAGGTGATAATTTTTGCGGATCTGGTATTGATTCTTATGGACGAGCATATGCATTCACAGATAGTGAAATTGCAGCCAATAGTTTAGAAGAAACTTTATATAATATGGGGTATGAAGCCAGCAAATCATCAAAAGAAAATTTAGAATCTGATTATGTAATCCAAGAAGGCATTCAAAATGGAGGATGGTATAAAAGGTTTGTCCAACGATGTGCCGAAAAATATTCATCAAATGGAGGTAAAGAATATGAGAACAGATAAAAAGTACATGATGATTGTAACAGAAGAAGATGATAGATACGATGCAGAAGATGGTTATGATTGTGATTTTTATGCAGATCATCCATGGGAAGGGAATTTAATTGATATTGTGTATGGCAATAACATTGATGAGTTGCGAGGTAATGGCGAAAATGAAGGAATGTTTTATATGTTATATTTAGCTGAAAACGGAGAGAGAATTGGTTATGGATGTGTTGATTTTGACACTATTGAAGAAACGATTTCGAGATATGAACTAGAAAAATGTAAAGATATGAACACTACATGGACAAAAGATGATATTATAAATGCATTGGTCGAAGATGGTATAGAACCAACCAATGCAAATATTGTAAAAGTTATTACAGCGGAGTTTGTTCAAAATTTCAAGGATAGAATTATTGAGCTTGGAAATGAGATGATTTCGTGGCAGGTCAGTGATGTTTTTAAAAAGAAGGGAGAATAATTATGGTAAACAAATATGATAACATACAGGACACAACAGATAAAATCTATGAATTTTGCAAAGACTACATTTTTGAGCATGGTTATGCTCCGTCTTATGACGAGATTGGAAAAGGTGTTGGAATTAAAAGCAAAGGCACTATCCATTGTAATATGCATAAATTATTGAAAGAAGGTAGAATTGCAACAGATTTAAAAGAACTTGCGTCCAGAGGGTTCCGTATTTCTGGTTATATTATCATGCCGATAGGTGTAGATAAAAGATGAGTAAGACAAGAGAAACACCATGCTTATACTATATTTGCGCAGGACAATGTAGTAAGGGGAGAGAAGCAGATCACAATCACTATTGTCAACATTGTGATAAGTATAAATCACGAGCAAAAGTACGACACATCAATCAAAAGAAAGAAAAATTGAATAAAATCAGAAAAGAGAAACGTTATTAACCGGTACAGAAATGTGCCGGTTTTTTGTTGCAAAGAAAGGAGAATGTATGAAAAGAAAAACGTTCAAGGAATATTGTCAAACAGATGTGCGTAAGTTCGAGAATTTAGAAAAGAAATGGAACACAACACAAACAAGTATAAGAAAGAAGTTGATAAGATATGTAGAACTATATGGATATGATTTGTCGGAATCAGATATGGAGTTTATCAGGGAGTGGGTGATTGAAAGTGCTTACAATGTCTTGAAATTAAATCATCAGTTCGATGAAGAATTTAAAAGCCAAAACAAAAATATGGAAATTTCAGAAGAGGAGTTAGAGCTGATGTTTCCGTCATATATTTTTGAATAGTGAATTTTAGGAGGAAGATATTATGTCACTTGAATATGCCGTTGGATACTATGGAACCTTTGTCGCAATTGGGGTCATTATTATTATTATTATTGCTGCAATTGCCGATTTATGATTGGAGGAATAAAATGAATGAAAGAGTCCAGACAGGCTTAGAGGAAGAAAAACTTAAATATAAACGAAAAATCGAAAACATTATGGAAGGGAAGTCTAAGAATCTACAAGACTTCCTTTTATATATGCATGATTTATCAGAAAAGACAAAATATGTTTACATGTGTGATGTATTAAAATTTCTAAAGTTCACAGGGAAAGAAAAAGAAGAAGATCTTGAACTGAGAGATTTTGTATCCTATATGGCAAAAATACAAGATAAAGATAATGGATTGGAAACAGTTTCTTCTTATCAAATTGCAGTTTATTCTGCATTAAAACTTTTTTCAAAATGTATGTTTGCATATAAAATTTTTTCGAAAAACTATATGGAAGAAATTGCAAAGCCAAAAAAGAGAGAGCAACAGAGAACAATAGAAAGAAGAGAAAAGAGTTATTTGACTCCAGAAGAAACACAAACGTATCTTTATAATGTTGATCATAAGCTAACAGGGAAAACAAGAAAGCCATCAGCTATTTGGTCACAAAGGGATATTGTGGTTATAAAACTTTTTCTTTCTACAGGTGTACGTTGTGCAGCGTTATCCAATATGGATATAGAAAACTTAAATATGGATAAAGGAACTTTGATTGTAACAGATAAGGGAAAGAAAGTTCATACATTCATTTTGATTCCGAAAGTTTTGGATGAATTGCAAAAATGGTTAGCATACAGAGATCAGCTTGTAACAGCACGCGATACGCCAGCTCTGTTTCTTGGGAAAACTGGAAAGAGATTGTCAACAAGTGCAATTTCAGATATTACAAAAAAATATGCTTGTAATATAAAAGGAAAAACAATTAGTCCACATAAACTAAGGGCAACATATGGTACTACATTGTACAACGCAACGGGTGATATTGTGCTTGTACAGAAAAATTTACATCATGCATCAATTAATACAACGCTGTTGTATGTAAGAGGAATGGAAGAAAAAGCACAAAAAGAATCTGTAGAAATTATGAAAAATATTATCTAAACATCAACGAGGCGGTAGACTTACTGTTTACCGCCTTATATAAGAAAGGAAATTATTATGGTACAAATTTTAGAATTATTCGGTGGAATTGGAAGTCCACGGTGCGCATTACGGAATATCGGTATTCCTGTTAAATCAATTGATTATGTCGAGATCGACGAAGCAGCAGTCAGATCATATAATGCAATGTTCAAAAGTGAACTGCCGTATAAAACGCAAACAGTGGTCGGATATAACCTACGCCCAGATATTCTGATACATGGTTCTCCCTGCCAGGACATGTCTGTTGCTGGACATCAAGGCACAGCTACTGGAAATGGAAGAACAAATCATGGAGCTGGTGCAGAAGAAGGATCTGGAACAAGATCGAGTCTTATGTGGGAAACGATTAATATTATTAAACAGATGGGTGAATGGAAACCCAAATATGTGATTTGGGAAAATGTTAAAAATGTCAGAAGTAAATATATGGTACATAATCATGACAGATATATGAAAGAATTGGACAAATTGGGATATACAAGTACATATGAACTATTAGACGCAAGAGAGTTTGGTATTCCGCAAGCAAGAGAACGCTATTTCACTGTAAGTTGTTTAAAAGGAAAGGAATTTGATTTTTCTGATCTGATTAGAACGCCAATGAGAAACATTCATGAGTTTTTGGAACAGAAAGTTGATCCAGTATATGAGGTAACACAACCGAGCATTCTGGAATGTATTGGAGCATCCGGAATTAGAAGAGCAACCGTAATTGACCAATATGCTTATACAATCACGACTCGCCAGGATCGGACACCTGCACAGGTAATTGACTTACATAATGGAAAATATAGATATCTTACGGAACGGGAATGTTGGAGACTTATGGGTTATACGGATCAGGATTATGAAGCAGCTGCATCTGTCCAACAGAAACGAGGAAGATATAGAATGGCATTATATAAACAGGCTGGCAATAGTATTTGTGTTCCGATATTTGAAAGTATGTTCAGGAAAATTCTGTTAGGCGAAACGGCATAAGAATATCTGTACAGTTGTCTGATAATTATGGTATAATACTGATAAGTATATTCAAATGGAAAGAGAGGCATTATAATATGCAGAGAAAATGGTGGTGTGATGCAATGAGAACGTGCAACCAGGAATATGCACTTTGTGATGAGGTAGAAGATCTGAAAGATATTAAGAAAGAAAAAGTAATTGCTTTAAAAGGCTGTGATCAGCCGTTACAGATAAATAAATTAACTTGGCTTACTGGGGTAGACGCAGCAAAACAAAGAGAAGAACGTATTTGGCAGAATGATGCTGGATTCTGGTCGGCCACTCCGTTCGGGAAATTTGTAGACTGAAAGAAATAATAGATTCATTGGAAGATTGGAGAATACAAGATGGCTATTCAAAAGTTAGATAAACATATACCCAAATCCGCAAAAACGATGCCTATATGGATAAAAGAAAACTCAAATGATTTGGCATGGGATTTGGTGTATTTGACAGACGATGAGAAATATTTTGTATCTATTGATCATAAAAGAGTATATCCTGTAAGAGAAAGTCTTTTATGGAATATGGTCGATGTACCAACAAATTGCAACCAAGTTTCTTGTGAATGGAGATGATATTATGATAAATGTACAATGGGAAGAAAATGGAAAAATTCAATATGAGAATTTTTTACATGAAAGTTCAGTTAATGATTTTGTAGCTGATTTAAAAAAGAGAGAATGTGTAGATATAAAAATCACAAAAGATATTGAAAAAGTTACTGCGGAGAGAATTAGAAGATATAATTCTGAAATAAAAAATATAGATAATAATAATACGGTTATAGATAAAGCATATTCTAGTTTTAAAAATGGATTTGAACCAGGCGTCTTATACTGTTTTAATAATGGACTTAAAGGGATACTTTGTAATCAGTGTAGATCAAAGGTTAGCTGCAAGAGAGAAGAAAATATATTAAAGAATGCAGCAAGAGAGCTGTATAAACTTTCGAATGGTATGACTAAAATATAAAAAGCCAATGAAACCAAGTTTTCATGTGGATGGAAAGGATTAGTTGATATGGAACAAACTTTTTATATTGGAATGAAAATTTGCGATTATTATACAGTTTATATAAATGATGATGGATATGAACAAAAAGAAATGGTTCAAGAAAATGAAATTGATGGATTTATACATTGTCTAAAAGTTTTAGGATACGAGGAAATCTAAGTTTCAAGACAAGAAAGGAGATTATGAGATGAGTACAGCAACATGTATTAAGGACTATGATGGTGTTGGATTCTTAAAAGAAAATAAAGACGGACGTGAAGAAGTTCATATCAAAAAAGGTGTCGTAATTGAATGGGATAATCAAGGATATCTTTGGTTTGATAACGTATGTTTCGGACATATGGATGCTTATCCTGGGCAATATTTTAAATTTTAAGGATAATGAAATTTAACTTTCAAATGGTGATAATATGGAAAAATTGAAATTGTACAAAGTGACAAAGGCAAGTTCAGATGGTACATTTAATATTGGTGATATAATTTGGCTTTCTAATAATGAAGATTTAAATAGTTGCAAAGGCCTCGGATTTCTTTCGAAAAGTGAGTGGGATAATCCTAGAAGTAACGATTTTGAAGTTGAAGAATGTACCGATTATTATTTAGACGTGACCGATCGGAGTGAAAAAGTAAGGAGAAAAGTTTAGATGATATATCTGATTGCATACAAGGAAAAAGATGGAAACGATTTTATGGGTCAGCCTTATATTCTAGGAGATTTTAATAATCTTGATGAATGTAAAGCGAACGCACAGAAGCTTATCGGAGATGGGTATTGCTATGTTACGGTATTCGAATGTGAAGAGAATGCGCCAGAAGAAATCTCGTGGGATTATGTAAAAAGAAACAAAATGGAATTTTGAATATGAAGTATAAAATGACAATTTATTTGGATTGGAGGAAATTATGAAATTTAAAGCAGGAGATAGAGTATTTCATAAAAATTTAAGATTATTTGGTACATTTGTTGGATATGCATGGGAATCGGATAAAGAAGCAGATGTGGATTTTGAAATGGAAGATGGATATATAGAACAGAGACATGTTTCAATAAATCAATTACAGAAGTGTCCAAGTAACGAAGAGATTGGAAAGAGATTGGAAGGTATAACAGTGGACGAATTAAGAATTAAAATTGAGCAGCTTATTGAGGATTTAGAAAATGAAACGGTAAATCGCAATATGAATGATATGGAAGAAGGTAGATATAAAACTTTGTGTGAGGTATTGGATTTAATTGACGAGCAGAAGAAATGACGATTTTAAAGGAGTAGATATGTATAGAGTTATATATAAAGGATATAATGGTGGTTATCACATGAGTGATGAAATGACATTGGACGCTGCAAGAAAATTCAAAGACGATTGCTTGAAGATGAATTATTTAAAAGAGAATGTTCATATTATACAGATTGTAGAATAAGTTGAAAAATTGCTTTCATGTGAAAAGAAGGATGAAAATATGAATAAAATTGAAACACCAACGCTGGATATAATGATTGAAATTCAGGAACAATCACAGCTTTGTGGAGAATTTCTTGATTGGCTCTTAAGAAAATATACCATGTTTGACAGAAAACAAAAGAGAGAAAGTCCATTTGCCAATGTTATGGGTAACGGAGACTATATCAATAAAGAAAAGTTACTTGCTGAATTTTTTGATATTGATTTAGTAGAAGCTGAAAAAGAACGACAAGCTATTCTGGATGCTATACAACGATGAAAGATTGTTTTCAGAAGGCAGGTGAAATGTTGTGACTGAAGCAGATATTAACAAATATGTTGTCGAAGAAATGGAATATGCAGAAGAGCAAGAAGATAAAATTGCCATTAGGCTTGATTTATCAAATGGAGAATCTGTAGAAATCTGGTTTGACGAATATAATGATTGTTATACCTGGAGCAATGCCTCCTATGGATATGAAGATACTTATGCAGTAGTACAAGATATTTGCGAATGGCTGGAAGATAATTTATTAGAAGTAATAAATATAGAAACAGTATAATAATTAATATAGACAACAAAAGGAAGAAACAAAATATGGATAATATAATTTATATGTTTGACATTCCGTTATTTACATATGATGGATATGCAGATGCGATGGAAGATGGAACTCAGTATCAAGCACTTGAATGGAAGCTGACTGATATGGAAAAATATAACGGAAAATATATTGTGGTTGGTTTTGATGGATCGTTGAGAATTTATGAAGCTGAAGGCGAAAAGTTGTTTGAAGGCTCATTACTTGATTCAAAAGATTTTGTTTGGCATCTGAAAAATAAAATTAAATAAAAGGAAGTAAAGGCATGAACTTAGAAAATATTAGTAAATACATGTGTTTGATTCTCAGACATAAACCAGAAACAATTGGTATTACTTTGGATGAACATGGGTGGGCTAATGTTGACGAACTGATTGACGGGATTAGGAAAGACAATCCTGGATTCGATCTGGGTCATCTGTACGAGATCGTAAAAACAGATTCGAAGGGAAGATACTCTTTTAATGAAGATAAAACACTGATCAGATGCAACCAAGGACATTCGATTACTGTAGATGTAGAGTTAGAAGATAAACAGCCACCAGAATTTTTATATCATGGAACTGGCGAAAAATATGTAGTGTCAATCGATCAGATTGGGTTAATTTCAAAAAGCCGGTTATATGTTCATCTTTCAACAGATGTGGAAACGGCTGAACAGGTTGGTAAGAGACATGGAAAAGAAATCGTATATCAAGTAAACTCAGGGCAAATGTGCAGAGATGGATACAAGTTTTTCCTGTCTGTGAATAATGTATGGTTGACTAAGGAAGTTCCAACGAAATATCTGGAACGATGAAAAATGGTTTTAATCAATGAAAAATAATTTGACAAATAAAATGAAAGAGGCAATAGAACTTTTAAAACGAGAAGAATTTTATTTATATAAGACTGATAGAAATTCTGTTTGGTTGTCTTACACTTTAGGAGTTCCAATTCATACAAGAACAATGAACGCATTAGAAAAAAAAGGAATTGTAAAATTTGAGCTAGCAGAAACCAGGAATGCAGAATTAATGGCAGAATTAAGTAAGGAGTATAAATGATAGAATGTAGTAGAGACTGTAAGAAATGTAAGCAGCTCAACGTAAAAGTAGATAACCTAGGATATCCATGGGATTATGAATGTTTAAAATACGGAGATTCAGTTTTTAGAGAGAAATTCCAGGATACAAAGGAATTTACGAATTTTAGTAAGCGATGAAACAGACATTTCAAAAGGACAGAACAATGGAAAACTATATGAATGCTCCCATTCAGTTAGAGTGGACAGATAAAGATATATTAGAAGATTTCGATAAATATCATGATAAGAAAGCAGTTTCCAGAAGATTTTGCATTCCCGTGTCTCAAGTAACAGAAATATTAAAACGAAACGGTGTGAATGAAAAATGATTCCAAAATATTTGGACTATACAGTAACACCTGCAGATTTGAGAAATATGTCAGAAGAAAATGTAATAGAATTAATGATTTTCACGGATCGAGATCGAAAAGATAATGAGGATGCAGAAAGACTGTATTGGTGGTGTATACAAGAAATCAATTTTCGAATGGATTTGAGCGGATCTGAATATGAGCAGTAAGAAAGCGATGGCTGGTTTAGTCATCGCTTTTTTTATGATATGCTGCGGCTCTATAACGGAAATTCGCATCCTGGATTTCTTGCGAGATATGTTCCATTCGATCGATATATTCTGTAACATGTGATGGAATTTTTGTATCCCATTTGTTTTTATCGGAAGTAAGTAGATCATTCGGGGTGCATTCTAATGCTTCACAAATTTTTTCAAGAGTTTCAAAGCGAATACTTGCCATATTACCAGAACAAATTTTTGACACTGATGGTAAAGAGAGATCAGTAGCTTCTGCAAATGCAGCTTGACTTTTATACTTAGTCAATATTAAATGTTGGATATCTAATTTAATCATATTGCACCTCCGTGTCAATGATTATAACACAATCAAATAATAAAATCCATAAAGATATGTTTATGTAAATAAAGATAAATTGTAATATAATAGCGAAAATAATAAAGATATATTTATATTAAGTATTGACATATTAAAGATATGTTGATATAATGAGTTCAACGTAAGAAAAACAAGAGAGAAAGGAGGAACCGGGTATGGATGTGAAATATAGTAAAGTAAAAAGAGGAGAAATCTATTGGGTAGATTTTGGAAATACTTTAGGTTCTGAGGTAAGTGGAATACATCCTGGTCTTATTGTACAAAACGATGATGGAAATAATTATTCTCCTACAACAATCGTAGTAGCTTTGACATCGCAGAAAAAACCTAATCTTCCAACTCATGTTGTTTTAGAAAAAGATACGTTGAATGGACTTAAGAAAAATTCATTGATCACATGCGAACAGATGAGAACAATTGACAAAGGAAGATTATTAAATAAAATGGGAATGATCAGTCGAGCCAAACAAAAAGAAGTTGATACGGCAATGGCTATCAGTATAAAAAACTTACTTATGGAAGGGGACTGAAATAATGAAAACAACATATGAATATTGCTCCATCGATCAGGCTATAGAAAAACTACAGAATTTAAAAAAGAAAAATAAAAAATATAAAATTCTGATTTGCACAATTGATTATGATCAAAAAGAAGAAATGAAGAAACTTACAACACCAGAAGAAGGGTGTGAATTGGTTAGAAAAGCCAAATCAGTTTTTATGAATGAGGGTGAAGTATTTGAACATGTGCAGCTTTTTTCTATTGTTCAGGATTTAGAAAATATGAGAAGAGAGGGTGTGACACATGACATTATTTTACCACATTTAAAGGAGTAAAATGGAAATATTTACCTCTGGAATATACATGTCAAGAGGTATAAAATGGAAATATAAGGAAAAACAAAATTATAGTAGTGCAAACAAATGTTCGAAAATATATTGACAAGAACATTAGTTCGATGTATTATAATTTTGTCGAACAAAATAAAAGAAGGGAATCATACCTGCGTTGGAGCGCATACGGTATGAATCCCTTCCTGTACATAACAAGCAAAACAAGCAATATTCATATGTGTTTAAGGTGTTGGAGCAGCTTAAACGAATAATGGCAATGTCCTGCTTAAGTATCATTATACATATTAATTTGCAATTCTGCAAGTCTATCTTGAGCAGTTCGCTATTATTTCACAATTTCATTAAAAGAGAATAACAAATACGAAAAGGTACTTATTATTTCAAATGAAAATAAGAACCTGTATTAAAGTTACCTATTTTAAAAAACTAAATAAAAAAAGGAGTGATTGAAAAATGCAGTACATTATCACAAATGGAAAATGTTGGGTCATTGAAAACCCAATGCGTCCAGGCGAGTATATGGCATCAACTATGTCATCTAGAGCAAAACACTTCACATTCAAACAGGCCAAGAGCTTATTAAATTCGCGGAATAAAAAGATGAGTTGGATTCGTCATGGATACTCGATGGTTGGAGAAGATGGTAAAGCACCATCTGTTTCTCCGAAAGCAAAAGGTAACGGTGGTGCTTTTCTAGCAGAGAATGATGTATTCGTTGATCTTACATTACTCGATCAGATTGAGGATGAAACAGAAAAATACTTAAGCCTAGCCGGTTGGGATGAATCTGAACTAAGCAATATGTCAGAATCGCTTAACACATACTTGTCAAAACTTGACTCTGAAGAGAGTGATATTAAACATGCTTTGGTTATTTACGCCCATAATCATAATGGGAAAATGCCACAGGCTCACAAAATTGCAAAAGTTGGCTATATGTTTTTACATATTTTAATTGATCGAGCGCACGTCAAGGCGTGTATGAGAAAAGTAACCATTATGAAGAATGCTCTTACATACTCATACTCCATTGGAAAATTACAGCATGAATTAAGCAAAAATGAGAATGGAGAATATAGCGAATATAAACCAAGAACTGCGAAATTCGAAGAAACGATGAAAATATTAGAAGGGTAGGGTGATAACTATGAAAGAAAAAGAGGAAGTAAAAAAACAACGGAAAGAACCATATCATTTTTCGCCAGCACAGATGCAGCTCATCGAGGAATATATGGATTGTAGTATGACAAAACTCAAAACGTTGTGTCGTACTATTTGGCTGAAAGATACTCTGGATCAGAAATATTACGATGATTTATATGATGATGCAATGACTGTATTAATGGAAACAGTAGAATCATACAATCCAGAGCATGAAAAGAAAGCATCTTTTAATACATTTCTTATGGGAAATATTAAACGATCCTATTTGGAATGGAGAAGAGATAATTTCGAACGTGGCATTCGATGCAATTTACTTATGAAAAATGGAGTTATTGTAAAGGATGAAGAAGATAAGCCAATCGTAGTTCAAAATATTTCTCTAGATACTCCAATTCAGAACGATGAACAAAATGGAAAAACAAGAAATGTGGAAGAACTTGTCGCTTCTCGTTTTAATTTGGAAGAACTCATTTGTGAAAAAGAAAAGACGGAAGATGAAAAATGGCATCCAAAGGTAAGAATTTTTTTACATAGACTTTCGCCGTTACAGCAGAAAATCGCTCTGTTAATTGCAAATCGTTATAACAAATACGAGATTTGCGAAGTTTTACATATTTCCGAAAAAACTTATGAACATTCATTTAAAATGATTTGTTCTGAAAAAAATAAACAATTAATACGTAATCTGTAAGAAAAGAAAGGAGTAATACTATGAGATTAATACGAGACAAAGTTAAAGAAGAAACTTGGATGTGCAAAAAGGTATGCGACATGGCAGAGAGAGGAGAGCTTAGATCTGATTATTTCCTGCAGCGAGACATTGACCAGTGGGAACATTCAGATCGTGATAACTTTATTGTTACGATGTTATTAAATGAAGATTTTGATGCTCTGAAAATCTGCGAAGAGATTACTCCTACAGGTGTAACACTTTGGATTATTGACGGCTTACAGAAGTATACATATATTTCAGACTTCAAAGCTGGCGGATTTAAACTTGGGGCGAATATTGATCCGAATGAGATCACATATCAGGAAGCTCGAAGAGATAAAGATGGTATTTTTATTAGAAATGACAATGGAGATATTATGTATGACGAAGTTACCTTTTCTCTGAAGAATAAAGGTTATGCTGATCTTCCTCCAAAGTTGAAAGAAAATTTTGATGATTGCCCTGTAAAGATTGTAAAACATCTCGACTGTACACCGGAAGAAATGGCTCGTCATTTAAGGAGATATAATCGTGGAGCAAAAATGAAACCAGCACAGATTCTTCTTACAAGAATGCTTAACGTTGGTAGACGTGTAAAAGCATTGGCAGAACATGATTTTTGGTCTGATCGCGCAAACTTTACACCAACAGTACATAAAAACGGAAAGATTAACCAGATTATTGCAGAAATTGTAATGGCACTTAATTTTTGGGACAATTGGACAAAAAACGCAAGAAAGATTGGAGAATATTTAAACGAGAACGCAACTGATGAAATGTTCAACAGTGCAAGAGAATTACTGGATCATTTAATGACAGTTACATCCTTAGATACATCTGAAGCACTGTTTACTACAAAAAATTCTTTAATTTGGATTATGTTCTTTGATCGTTGTATGAAAAATGGAGTTAAAGATGAAATTTTTAAAGAATTTTTGAATAATTTCAATACATATACCGATGTTTCCGTAGAGATTCCACATGATGACGAAACGTTGATCACGACATGGAATGATTTAGACGCAAGCAAGTCTACGAAAGATCGTGTGGTTATCGAAGATAAATTATTTATTTTACATACTCTGTTGGAAAAATTTGTTACTGATAATGGATTAGTAGCAATCGAAGAAGAAACTGAAAATGTAGCAAATGAAGAAGAGAATAATATTTCAGAGCTAGAAGTTACGGAAGAAACTGAACAGCCGGTAGAAACGGATAGTTCTAAAGAAGACTTCTCGGATGATGAACTGATTGGATTTGTTATGGAAAAGACGTCCTTAAATGTAGATTCTGATGATATTGAATTATATAAGGATATCATTGAAGATTCTGTCAAAGTAACATCATCTCTGTATCAGAATTGCTACAAAGCATTGATTGCTGTTGTTGCAAAAGCCTGTAATGAAGAAAAAGATCAGGAATTTGAAGAATGGGTTAAAGTGTATCAGAATTCCAATGAGGAATACAGCTCTAATGATGGCGTTAATTTTAGATTTATGCAGAGAGATTTTGAGAATTATCTTGTTAAAAATGGAAATGCAGCGTAAAGAAAGGAGAATGATATTATGCAGATGAACATTGAAGATATCAAAATTTCAGATCAGTTTCTTGCTTCTCATCCATCTTCAGAAAAGATGGAAAAAGTTGAGAAATATTGGTTGCTGACGAATCATCAAGACAAGCCAATTGTTCTGGATAAGAATGGTTATCTTGTAGATGGATATATCCGTTATCTTATCATGAAAAGAAATGGTGCTAAGACAGTTCAAACTGTGTATAAAGGCCAGCCTGTTGCACTGATTAATGGAGTACATATTCACGCTAATGGTACAACAAGCCAGGAATATACTTGGGAGATTCGTAGAAATAAGAACTGGAAATCTTTCCTTGAAAATCTCAAAGTTGGTGATTTAGTAATGTGTGCAACCAAATATGGATATAGTCCAGTGAAAGTTACAAGGATTCAAACGGAGAATATCGAAGGGGGAGTAAAACATAAAAAAGTACTTTTAAACAAAAGAGTGACTATCAAAACAGAAACGAAATAGAAAAGAGGTGAGACGAATGAAAAGGTTAGGAAAATATTCAGGAAAGGTTTACGAAGAACATGAGATCCAGAATATGGATGAATGTGGAACAGTAATTACAGACGAATAAGCTGCAGATAAGGACTTTATTAAAAAGCATCACATGTGTGATTTGGTACAGTGTGTATCATGCTTTAGGTGTCCGACATCGAAGAGTTTCTTCTGAATGAAAGACTGATTTCATGGGAAAATAAATACTATATATAGTGGTTGAGCGAAAATAAAACCACTATATATAGTATACATAGAAGACCATTATGAGAAAGTTTGGCGACCAGATCACGATGATCTTCAAAAAGAGAAATTAATAGGTTGAGTTTTAGAGGAATGTAATTTTATAGGGTTGCAAATCCTCAAAATAAAATAACTCTATAAAATTAAGACGTTAAATAAAAATAGACTTAGATTTAATCTACGTTATTACAAGAAAATATATTGATATGTAACTCTAGTATCAAATTATATCGTTTAGATTTAAACATGCGTTACGTCTAACTTACTTGTCGCAAGTGATTTAAGCATAAAAACTTGTAATAACATTGTCAAAGAGTATTACCGACTATAAGTCGAGTTATTAATTAAAAGGAGAAAATTATGCAATATTTAGATTTTACTTTAGTAGTAGATAAAAATAATAAACCATGTGTACCGATTTTAAACGGTAGAGCTGGTTATTTGCTTAGAAATAATAAAGCAAAAATTATTAATCATGATCCATTAGTAATAAAACGAATAGACGATTATAAGAGTGATTTCGAAAATAGGGATATTTTCGAGTTAAAAATTGATAGCGGATATTTGAATATAGGATTTTCTGTCAGTGATAATTATCATGAGTATTTAGCTGGACAAGTCGAATTATTAAAAGGAATGTCGGATAGATTAACAAATCGAAATGGATATCGAAGAACACGAAGATCCAGAATTAGGTACAGGAAAAATAAAAATGTTGATTACAAAACCGTACATAATCCAACATATAAAAATGGAAATGAAGAAGGATGGTTTGCTCCATCAATACAACATAAAATTGATTCACATATTCGTTTAATAGATAAAATTGCGTCATGGGTTCCAGTAGATAAGGTAATTGTAGAAGTTGCTAAATTTGATATCCAGATGATAAAAGCTTTGGCTGACGGGAAAGAAATATCAGGAAAAGATTATCAAAATGGAGAAATGAAAGGATATGAAAATGCAGCAGCTTATGTTAGAGATAGAGATAAACATACATGTCGGTTGTGTGGCGCAAATAAAAATGTTGTGATTGAAGTTCATCATATCCAACCGCGTTCAAAGGGAGGAACCGATAAACCAAGTAATCTAATATCTTTATGTCATAGTTGTCATCGGAAGGTGCATTCCAATAATAACGACAATAAATATTTTGAGAAAGTTAAGAGTATGAAGTTATCGGATACATACAAAGACAGTACTTATATGAATATGGTTCGTTGGGAACTTTTTGAAAGGCTTTCTGGCAAATATGACGTCAAAGTTGGGTATGGATATCAAACAAAAATTAATAGAAGGAATGCCGGTTTAAGAAAATTTCATTATACGGATGCTGTTTGTATTAATGATTACAAGGATGTGACACTAACGGAGAATATCTATATTGTAGACCAAAAACGATGCAATGACAGGAGTATGGAGACATTTAGTGATGCAAAATACATAGATGTACGTGATGGAAAAGAAAAAAGTGGAAATACATTATATAAGGAAAGGCTTCCAAATGCTCCGTCTAAACGAGTCACGCAAAAAGAATATATAAACAATATGAGACAATTTCGTGGTAAGAAAATTAAACCTGGTAAACGCACTTTTGTTTGTAATTCATATTGTTTGAAATGTGGAGATTTAATTTACATAAATAGTGGAAAGCATAAAGGAAATATCGCAGAAGTAGAATCCATGCAAAAACTACCTAATGGTAATTTCAAAATACGATTTACGTATAAAGCACAAACAGTCAAATACCCTTCTATAAATATAAAGCCAGAAGAATATGAATTATTAAAGAATAATTTATTAGACAAAGTAAAAATTGTAAGAACAAGGCGTGGAATGATTTGGAGAAAATATAATCGTCTAGAATACGAAGCGACCCATGCAGATCAAGAAGGAATGGCTGTATAAATAAAAGAAAAGAGGTGAAAATATACTACTTACAATTTTAAGAATCATTCTAATTATCTTCGCCTGATTAAATCTAATTGAAGAGAATCCAGAACGAAAAAGTGAAAAGGCTTTATGGATCACTATTATTGTAACTACTGTGGTTGAGCTAGTGTATAGCTTTTTCGGAATATACTAACGGAGAATAGTAGGTCATGCGATTTAACATGCCTAAAAATGAGGTCGGAAATGGTTCCCGACGCACTCTGGAAAGAGTACCTGAGATGATGGTTACGTCGCCCATCCATTTTTAGGCATTTCAAATCACATGACTGAAATATAAAATGTGATGAAAGGCACATTTTAAAAATAATAAAGAGGAGTAGTTATGAGTTCAAAAGACAATACATACACAAACACAAATACAAGAACATTTTTTCTGTCAGATGATGTTGACAATGAATCGGTTGGGAAGCTGATTTGGGAGATGCTTTATCAGATTAATGAAGACAATGAAAAAGATAAAAAAGAAAAGGATTACAAGCGCGATCCAATTAAATTGTACATTAATTCCTGCGGTGGAACTATTTATGATATGTGGGCGCTGATTGATGTTATTCAGAATAGCAAAACGCCGATTCACACATATTGTATGGGATATGCCATGAGTGCAGCATTTGATATCTTCTTAGCAGGTCATAAAAGGTATTGTTACAAGCATTCTACTTTCATGTATCATCAGATACATTGTAAAAGAAGCGGAAAGTATCAAGATCTGCTTGAGGATAGGGTTGAGATGGACAATCTCAATAAACAGATTGAGGACTATGTTTTGGAAAGAACAAATCTGACGAAAGAAGATATTGCTGACATTCGTGAAAAGAAGAAGGACTTCTATATTCATTCGGATAAGGCGATTGAGTATGGGATCGTGGATGAAGTACTGTAAAGAACTTATATTTCGGAGAATATATAAACAGAAAGAAGGAGTAAAACATGGCAAAAGAATTAACAGGCTATATAGCCGTAGCAGGAATTAATCTTATGGGGAAGGAAGAATATTTTGCAATTTATAACGACGGCTATAAATACGAAAAAGGAGATAAAGTATTAGTTACTGGCTATCGTAGAGGTCAAATTTTAACAATTCAAAATATTCTTACGTTGGATGATATGACGCATGTTCATGAAAATGAAAAAATCACACAGGAAATTGTTTGTAAAATCAATCCAAGCGCTATTGATATGACGGCCTACGAAGATCGAGAGAAAAGACGAAAAGAATTAGCAAAAATACAATATAAGAAACATCAGTTAAGACAAATGATGGATAATATTATTCAGTCAACAAAAGATGATAAAAAATATGAGATTTTTGCAGAAACGGATTCAGGATTTGCAAAGCTTCTGGAAGAGTATAAAGAATTAATGTCAAAAAAAGTAAAGGAGTGATGAAACATGAGTTTCAAAGTAGGAGATATTGTAAGAGTTAAGGATTATAAAGACATTGATTGTCCTAGTTTTATGCCAAATATGAAATGTTACTGTGGGCATAAATATATCATAACTGAAATGATATTGTATTCTGATTTTAGTGAATATAAGTTAAATTGCGGTGCTAATTTTATATTTAAAGAAGAGTGTCTTGAAAAAGTTGTTGCAAACTCTGACTCAGGAAATAAAAATGATACATTTACATTCAACGCTGAAAAGGAGAACAAAGAAATGAGAAAACAGAAAGTAGGATTAACACAGAGGGAACGTATTGAAAACAAAATGGAAGAGTATATCTATAAGTCGGGTGTATGCTCTGTCAATATTATTGTGCCAAATCGAGTAGTGGAAGTGACTTTCAATGTTGATCTTTGGACGAAAGCAAAAGTAAAAACAGTATGCGACAAAAATGATACATTCTCTCTTGAAAGAGCATTATACATCACATATGCAAAACGACAATATAATGACGTGTATACGCTAGAAGGTATTGAGAAGAAAGCTGATGAGTTTAAATATGAAAAATCTTATGTATCCAAAGTCAAGAATGCTCTGAAAGTATATGAATGTCAGCAAAAACTTGCTGCGTTAGACAAAGAAGAGGAAGAAATTAAGCTTCGCCAGAAACAGAAACGTCATGAGAGAAATGAAAGACGTCGTGCAAGAAGAGCAGAAGAGAGAAAGAATGAACAAATTGCAGTTCAGAAAGAAGCATATCTTCAGGCTATGAGAGAATTTGAAGAAAAGAAAGCAGAAGCATAGAAAATAAAATAGAAGAAAAACATAAAGAAGGAGAAAAAACATGTTAGATCAGTTCGTAATTTTTAAAGAAAAACTTCAGAAACATTTTGTGGAGATGACCAAGGACGCAGATAAATTATTCGAAGTAAATGTAGATAAGGATAAACTTTGGGATACATATCTTGATAGCTTTGCGCCAGGAACGAACAATATTTTTAGAGAGAGAAGAGAACATGACTGTACCTGCTGCCGCCAGTTCATTCGTACAATCGGCGCTGTGGTTGTAATCAAGGATAATAAAATGGAAAGTATTTGGGATGTAGATATGTCTGGAACTATTTATGAGCCGGTAGTCAAGGCACTTTCCAAACTTATCCATAACGAAGAGGTAGTCGATGTTTTTGTAAGTCAGTTTAAAAATATTGGCACAGATAAGAACTTTGAAATGATCAACGGAAAATCTCATCAGTGGGATCACTTTTATATGAGACTTCCTGATAAGTTTGTATTTGACTCTCGTAGATCTGCAGGTAATATCCATGGTGAATACAGAGATATTAAAAACGTATTTAAACGTTCTCTGGATGAGATCACTATGGATTCTGTGGAAACAATTCTTGAGCTGATTAATTCCAATACGCTGTATCGTGGAGCAGAGTGGAGGATTCCGCTGGTTGAATTCAAGAAATACAAAAAGGAATACGACAAAATTCCGGAAGAAGAGAAAAATCTTTATGCCTGGGAGAAATCTCTAAAAGCAGGAGCCGTTATTGGTAAAATCAGAAATCATTCTATTGGAACACTACTTGTAAATGTAAGCGAAGGAATGGGCCTCGATCTTGCAGTAAAGAAATACGAGCAGATTGTAGCACCCAGCAACTATAAAAGGAGTAAGCCAATTTATACTCAGAGAATGCTGGACGATGCAAAGAAAACGTTGACAGAACTTGGATATATGGATTCTCTGAAACGTCGCTTTGCAAATCTGGATGATATCACAGTAAATAATATTCTATTTTCTAATAAAGATGCAGCGAAGAGAATTTCTGGTGGAGAAGACATTTTTACAGAGATGTCAAAATCTGTAGCAGTTAATCCAAAGAAATTCTCTAGAGTAGAAGAAGTGACTGCACAGGATTTCGTAGAAAAGGTTCTTCCGACTGCGAAAGAGGTTGAAGTATTTGTAGAGAATAAACATGAAAAGAATTTTGTTTCTTTAATTGCGCCAGAAAATTCGGATGCCAAAACAATGTTCAAATGGAACAATGGTCTGAGCTGGGCATATACAGGAAACATTACCGATTCTGATATCAAACAGAATGTAAAAAATGCAGGTGGAAATGTAGATGGTGTGCTTAGATTTTCTATTATGTGGAACGAGGATCAGAACGATAACAGTGATCTCGATGCGCATTGTATTGAACCAAATGGTCATGAAATCTATTTTGGTAGTGATAGAAAACCACGTAAGTCAAAACTCGGTGGACAGCTTGATATTGATATTACACAGCCAATGAATCAGATGCCAGGTAAACCGGCAGTAGAGAATATTACTTGGCAGAATAAATTAAAAATGATGCCAGGTGTTTATAAATTTTTTGTACATCAGTTTGCTAGTCGAGGAAGTAAAGGATTTAAAGCAGAAATTGAATTCGATGGCGAGATCTATTCGTTTGAATACAATAACCCAGTGCGTGGAGACGTAGACGTCGCAGAAGTAATTATGGATAAGAACGGAAACTTTACCATCAAAGAAAAACTTTTTGGTCACTCGGCTACTTCTAGTAGAGAAGTATGGGGAGTACAGACAAATCAGTTTACACCTGTATCTGTAATCAGTTACAGCCCGAACTATTTTGATGAGCAGAATGGAATCGGGAATAAACATCTTTTCTTCTTCCTGAATGGATGCGTAAATTCAGAACAACCGAATGGTTTCTTTGTGGAATATCTTAAGAATGAATTAATTCCACATCGTAAAGTATTTGAAGCACTTGGCGCAAAGTGTAGTGTAACAGACGTAGATGATCAGCTCTCTGGTGTTGGTTTTAGTCTGACGCAGCGCAATGAGCTTATCGTTAAAGTAAAAGGTGCAACAGAAAGAATCATTAAAATTAAATTTTAATAAAGGAGAATATGAATTATGAGTAATATGTTTGAAAAAGCAGTAAAAGGTAAATATCGTTTCCCGTATAAAGGACAGATTACAGTAGAAGACTTGTATGATCTTCCGCTGGGATCGCTGGATACAGTGTTTAAGACGCTGAATGCAGAAGTAAAGAAGACGGATGAAGAAAGTCTGCTTCAGACCAAATCCGCGGAAGATGATATTCTTGCGACAAAGATTGAGATTGTAAAATATATCTTTAATGAGAAACTCGAAGAAAAGAAAAATCAGCAGGAAGCTGCAGAACGTAAAGAGAAGAAACAGAAGATTATGCAGATTATTGCTACAAAACAGGATGAAGCACTTCGAAACGCTTCCGTAGAAGATCTGCAGAAAATGCTTGATGAATTAGATTAAAAAAATGGCTGGCTGGTATAAAACTGGTCAGCCAAACTTATAAGGTGATTATTATGACGCAAGAAGAACACGATCGAAAAATTCTTATTGAACGAGCAGCTGTAGAAGAACTTTTACTAAAAGAACATATTAGTGTTCCTACAGCATACGAACGTGTCAGAGAATATGTAAATAGATTCGAAAAAGAATCGAAATTAGAAATTAGTAACGATTACTAAAATTTTGGAAAGTGAGGAAAAAATAATGGAAAACACGATGTCTGAATTAAAGGAATATCTTGATAGAATTGGAATTTCAATTGAAGGTAAAACAACTTGTGAAGTAAATGATGAGATTGCAAGTGTTTGGAATAAACTTGCAGAAGATAAAGAGGAAATTTAATGTTTGGATTAGTCTTAAAAAGCGAATACAATCACATGAAAGATTTTGCTCAATCAATTATTCATAATTTAAGAGATGACTTGGAATACGAGAGAAAGAAAACTCTATATTGGATGTGTAAATACGATGGCACAGTGGGAGACGATGTGTCATTTGAGGACTGGGTAAAGAGATTTGACGAAGTAAGAGAGGAGAATAAACAATGAGAACTTTAATTGTAGTAGATGTGCAGAATGATTTCGTAAATGGTAGCCTTGGATCGGAAGAAGCACAGGCGATTATTCCGAATGTGAAAAAGAAAATTGAAGAGTATTATAATCGTGGAGATCAAATTATTTTTACAAGAGATACGCATTATGACGATTACTTAAATACTCTGGAGGGAAGAAAACTTCCAGTAAAACATTGTGTTTTTGGAACAAGAGGATGGAAGGTTGTGAGCGACATTGAGGTTCCTAACTGCAGATATGTAAACAAAAGTACTTTTGGAACTTTGCAGTGGAGAAATATGACATGGATTGGAGATGGTGATATCGATCTGGTCGGTTTGTGTACGGATATATGTGTAATTTCAAATGCATTAGTCCTTAAAGCTATGTTTCCAAATACGGAAATTACAGTAGACGCAGGCTGTTGCGCGGGATCTACACCAGAAAAACATAAGGCGGCACTCGAAGCCATGAAAAGCTGCCAGATTAATGTGATTGGAGAATAAAGATATGATCATTTTAAATGGGAAAGAAGTAAAAGTAGAACACTTTCCAGATGGAACACAGAGAATCGTATTAGACGATTGTTTTTATCAGAAATATAACAACATTACATGGAAGTATGAGAAAGAAGAAGAACTTTCAGCGCTGATTTATATTACAAAACATTTAAAAAATTTTCCATATATTAAATCAATTGATCTTACAATGTTTTATCTTCCGAATGCCAGAATGGACAGAATCCATGATCAGGGCGAGGTTTTTACATTAAAAGGGTTCGCTGATGTTATTAATTGGCTCGAATTTGACAGAGTAGAGGTACTTGATGTTCATAGTAATGTTGGAGCAGCGCTTTTGAATAGAGTATATGTTTTTAATCCAAGAGAATATATTGATGAAGTAATTGAGCAGATTAGTAAAGAAAATCTTATTCTTTATTTTCCGGATACCGGTAGTTCGAAAAGATATTCTGGATTGTTTTCTGACATTCCGTATTGCTATGGTGAGAAAAATCGAGATTGGAATACAGGAAAAATTCTTGGACTCAAAATCAGAGATAACGATATTGATCTTAAAGGTAAAAAAGTTTTGATGATTGATGACATCATTTCATATGGCGGTTCTTTATATTATAGTGCAAAAGCGTTGAAAGAACGTGGTGTAGATAGAATTTATGCTTATGCATCACATACCGAAAATTCAGTTCTTGATAGAGGAAAAGGAACATTAATCAAATCACTTGAAGATGGAACAGTTGAAAGATTATTTACAACAGACAGTCTTTTCACAGGAAAACACGATAAAATCACAGTTATGGAGGTCTAAAATGAGAAACATTTCTTTTATGCTGATGGCAGATACATATAAAAATACAAATCCTGATGCTCTTCCAAAGGGTCTTACAAAATTAACTTCTTATATTACTCCTAGAAAATCAATGTTCAAAAATCTGAATGAAGTTGTATTCTTTGGATTACAGGGTTTTATTAAGGAATATATGATTGATTTAGCAAATGAAACTTTCTTCAAAAGACCCAAAAAAGAAGTTATTGCAGAATATAAAGAATATCTGGATAATCAGATCGGTTCTCAGAGTTATGATCTTGGACGTATCGAAAAATTATGGGATCTGCAGTATTTACCTGTAGAGATCAAAGCTCTTCCAGAAGGATCTGTTGTAACAATGGGAGTCCCGTGTATCGAGATGAGTAACGCACATCCGGATTTCGCATGGACGGTACAATGGCTGGAATGCATTATGCAGTCTTTTATTTTTGGGACATGCAACTGGGCAACTGTAGGTCATAAATATAAAACACTTGCAAATGAATTTTACGAGAAAACTACAGATGGTGCTAATCCTGCAATGGCTATGGCGGATTTTGGATTCAGAGGACTCGGCATTGAGAACGGAGTTCATGCAAGTTCTTCATGGCTGCTATCTTTCAATAAAACTTCTACAATTCCTGCAACTCAGTATATTGATAAAATGTATGATGCTGATTGTGCTAAGAACCATATTGGTATTGGCGCAGTTAGCCTGGAACATGCAACCGTATGCAGTAATCTGGCTGTATGCGAGACAGAAGAAAATCTGTTAAGAAGATTACTGACTGATACATATAAGAATACATCTTTCAGTTATGTCTCTGATACATTTGATTACTGGAACCTTATTGACGAAACACTTCCAAAACTGAGAAAAGAAATCGAAGAGCATAATGGCAAATTCCTTGTACGTCCTGATAGCGGCGATATCGTTGAAATTTCAGTAAAAACTGTTCAGAAATTATATCAGATTTTTGGTGGAACTGTAAACTCAAAAGGTTATAAGGAGTTAAATCCAAAGATTGGAATCATTTACGGAGATGGTTGTCAGTACAGTAAGATCAAAGAGATTTGGACACAGCTTGAAGGATTAGGATTTGCAGCAGATACGATTCTTTTTGGAGTAGGTGCGTTTTCTTTCTCTGCAATGTGTACGCCAGAAGATGGAATGGTTTGCTTAACAAGAGATACTTTTGGATTTGCAATGAAGAGCACCTATTGTGTAATTGATGGCAAAGAATATACCATTCAGAAGAATCCAAAAACAGATAAAAATAATCTGAAGAAATCTCATAAAGGACTTTGCTGTGTAGTAAAAGAAGAAAATAAATTCGTGTGTCATGATGGTTATGCAGAAGATACAATGCCAGAAGAAAATGAACTGAAACTCGTCTTTAAAGATGGAGAATTAGTAAAAGAACAGACTTTTGAAGAGATTCGTGAAAGACTGAATGGAGAAAATCATGATTGAAATTATCGAAGGAAATTTATTTGATACGGATGCAAAATTTATTTGTCATCAGGTAAATTGTATGGGAAAGATGGGATCTGGCGTGGCTTTGCAGGTCAGACAGCGATTTCCACATGTATACGAAGAATATAAAAAGGTAGCATCATCGGATATGCTGGGGAAAGTACAAATTATACCAGTCAAGCCAAAGTATATTGGATACGACTGTGGATCGATTGCGATTCCAAGTAATGAACAGTGGATTTGTAATTTCTTTGCACAAGATAACTATGGATATGACGGAAAACAATATACTTCTCTGGAAGCATTAGAAAAGTGTTTTAGAACTATGTGTTGGAAAGCACATGAAAAGAACAATAATTTTAGTGCAACAATTGCTATGCCATATAAGATCGGCTGTGATCGTGGTGGAGCAGATTGGGACGAAGTATATTCAATGATACAGAAGATTTTTAATGAACTTGATACTCATGTTGAACTGTGGAAATTAAATCAGTAAAGGAGAGGAGAATAGATATGTATACTTTTGATGCAAAAGAAACAAAAAATAAGATTGTCGAGTGGATTAAAATGTTCTTTGAGCAGAATGGGAAAGATTGTATTGCCACAGTAGGTCTTTCAGGGGGTAAAGATTCAAGCATTGTTGCGGCTCTCTGTGTGGAAGCTCTTGGAAAGAATAGAGTTTTAGGTGTGCTCATGCCAGACGGAGAACAGACAGATATTGAAGATGCCTATGAAGTTGCTAAACATTTAGGTATTGAATACTGTACTGTAGATATTCATCCAGCAATTCTTGCGCTAAAGCACGAAATCAGACCACAAATTGGTGATCATTGGTCAAAACAGACATCAATTAATCTGCCTCCTCGAATCAGAATGGCAACACTTTATGCAATTTCACAGAGTATGAATGGACGAGTTGCTAATACATGCAATCTTTCGGAAACACTCTTATCTTGGGAAACTCGCTGGGGCGATGCAGTAGGAGACTTTGCACCATTAAAGGATTTCACAGTACAGGAAGTAAAAGCTATTGGATATGAGACGATTCTACTGAAAAAGATGGTTGACAAAACGCCGTCAGACGGATTATGTGGATCTTCTGATGAAAGCGCTCTTGGATTTAAATATTCTGTATTCGATCGGTATGCAAGAACAGGTGAAATTGATGATGCTGCAGTAAAAGCTATTATCGATGCAAGGGTTGAAAAATACAGATTCAAGAGAAGACCAATTCCATATTTTGAAAGTGGTCTGAAATCATATTTAGACTGATTTGCATTCTAAAATAACCACAACAATTCACCATCATGAGCGTTCTACAATCAATTCTAACCTATTAAGAATATAAATTGTAGAACGCTTTTTATAAACGGATCATAGGAGAATAATCTTACATAGAAACATATAACTATTTACATAAAGAGAGGACAAAAACCAATGCCGATTAAAGATGTATTAGATGATATCGACTGCATGATCAACACACTTTGCCTTGCAAAACGGGAACTAGGCTATGCAGTAGTATATGAAAGTGAAAGAAACATTCTAAACGAAGATCAGTGGATCGGATTTATCAAAGATCATCAGCAGCCAAGCGGAACGATTATCAGAGAGGGATTAAAGCAGGTTAGCCGTATTTCTCGAAAACTGGCAGATGAAGTTGTGTACGGCAAAGAAAAAGCTAATAAAATTTGTAGAGGAGATATGGATGAATAAGATCATCGAGGAAGATTTCGAATGTCTTGATAAACATATAACAAAAGCATTGACATTCGATAAAGACAATGTATATAAAATTTCGGACTTTATCGAACTGCTACAGAAAGCGATGGAGAAATATGGTGATAAAGAAATTGCTACACATGATATGAATTTTGACGTTATTTCAGGGATTACATGGCCCTATATTTATTTTGATGAGACTGCAGGTGTCGATAATAATGGTATAATTTGTATTTTTGAATAGAGAGGAATGTAAATGAGCAGAATAATCAAAACATGGCGTGATCCATATGACGCAGGATTTTCAACATGTCGTAAAAAGCAGATTGAGATTCAACAAGGATTAACAGTCCTGGTTGGCTGTAACGGATCTGGCAAGACAACACTTCTACATAATATTAAATCTGAGCTTAAAAAAGAAGATATACCAGTATTTTATTATGATAATGAAAAAGACGGTGGGAATAATTCTATTAGTGAAAGTATATTTTATGGAAATCTTTCTTTTACGGCTACAGCATTGTGTTCTTCTGAAGGGGAAAATATTTCTTTAAATCTTTCTAAGATTGCATCAAAGTTAAGAAAATTTGTTGAAACTGGTGATAATGGAGATAGATTCAATGCGTTGGCAAAGACGCTCGCGTTAAAAGATGATAACGAAGAGAATAACGTATCGAACGAACGCTGGATTCTACTTGATGCAATGGACTCTGGCTATTCAATTGATAATGTAATTGAGATGAAGGATTTTTTTGATCTTGTTATTAAGGACGCAAAAGAATTTGGCATCGAATTATATATTATGATTTCTTCTAATGAATACGAACTTGCACACGAGAGTAAGTGTTTTGATGTTATGGAAGGAAAATATATTCAGTTTGCATCCTATGAAGATTATAAGAAATTTATCCTTCGTACCAGAGAAAAGAAAGATAAGAGAAAATATAGATAGAGGTGAAGGTTAGCAAGAAGATGGAAATTAGAGAACAGTATTTTGTATTACAAAATAAAGATGGAGAATTCTTGCATACAAGAAATGACTCTGTAGGAACGCTGTATTTCATGGATGAATTTAGAACATGTCATAAATTTAAAGATTCAAAGTCATTAAATCAATTTCTAAACAGCATCTATGGCAAATCAATGTTTCCGCAAGCGTTTGAAAATATTGTGGCTCGAAAAGTTGTTATAGCATTTGTTTAAGACAAGGAGGGTTTTATGATGGACATGTATAATAGTTTGCCTGGATATTTAAGGGACAAAAATATTGATATAGATCAATTCATGAAAATAGTTGGTGTTAATGAAGAAGCAATTGAGAGGTATATGAGAGGGAAAAAAATGTCACTGAATGACAAAACTAGAATAAATTGTGGCATTGAAGTTCTAAGTAAATACAAATTGTCATCCCCTCATTGGGTGCCAGATATCTTGGACGATGACAATTATATCTATTATTATTATACGCATAGAACTGAATTTAGAAAAGAAGTTGATGAATTTATGGAAAAATTTGATCGCTTATATTCTAAAGAATTGAGTTTGCCTTTAAACGAGAACAATTGGGGTAATAATTATTACAAAAAACATAAGTTCGATAAAAATTGCGAATGTGATACATGTAAATATTTTTGCAGATGTATGAAAACGGTAGAAAATCCTGCAAGATATCCAAACGGAAGTTGTGAACAAAAGCGTATCTTTGATCGTAAAGAAAGGGGATATAAACTTTGAATGTATATCTAGTAAGTATTAAGCGAAAAAGCTGGTGTCAGGATTACGCTATGGTTGTTGTAGCAGAAGACGAAAAACATGCAGAAAGAAAAGCAAGATGGAGTTCTGATGATTTTCGAAAAGCTACGGACGTTGTGGTGCAGAAAATAAATTTAGATCAAGAACAGGTCGTATTGATTGCAAATACAGGAGCATAAATATGAGTACAAGCATGGAAAATTTAGAAGAATACGAAATACAAACATTGTTTGAATCATTAAGCAGAGTATTACGAAATCAGAATAAAATCCTTATGGATCTTGAGCAGAATGGATATAAGCCTCACCTTAATGAAACAAACATATTAAGCAATAGATGCTTTGGTATCGCTCAAAAGTATCAAAATTTTATCGAAAAAATAAATGAAGATGAAAATAGTACAGAAGACGACGAAAATAAAGAGCCTATGACAAACAAAGAAATTATTGATTATTTGGCATTAACTGGATTATACAAAAACACTGAAAGTGATATGTATTACGAAAAGAAAATGCTTGACGAAAATAAAACAGTTCCAATTAGAGATTTAGTAGAAAGATTTATTGATGTAGACAAGGAATTCACTGGAAAACCTTGGAATATCATGCAAATTCTAAAGAATATAGACATGGTTATTCCGTTGGAAGATCGAAAATAATCCGATAGAATGTTGTTTTCAACAGGAGGCAGAGATGGATAAATATTTGAGTGTGATTACAAACTTTGGCTGCCACTATGCGTGTCCATATTGTATTGTCAAGAATAATAATCTGCAGATTCCTAAAAGTACATTGGAAGGGATTGATTCCTTAGCAGATGAGATTAAGAGGAATAATTGCAATTGGGTTTCTTTGTCGGGTGGAGGAGATCCAATTTGGGATTATGAAAACCATAAAGATTGGTATAACAAATTTTTTGATATTGTTAACGCACTAAGGGTAAAAATCGAATTACATACAAGTATTCCTAATTTAAGCAATGTTCCATATGATCACTTCGACAGAGTAGTGTATCATCTGCATAGTCTCAAACAGCTCCATTCCATCAAAAGAATCGGCAATGAAATTATTAGAGTTGTCTTCGTAGTAACGAAAGATTTTACAGAAGATCTAATCAATAAAATTGCTGTTTACTGTTATAATTCAGATAATATTGACGAGTTAAGCTTTCGCCAGATGGTAGATAATCATTATCAGGAGACAGATTACTGCAGAAATTATCTGAGATCGGGACATCAGAAATTATGGTGGTATATTGAACAGAACGACTACAATCTTTATTATTGTGAAAATAAAGTATATACAGAATATAGAAAAATTGGAGAAACAGTATGAGAGTAACATTAACAGGACATAGACCTAAAAGACTTGGACTCCCAGAAAACGAAGCGGATGATGCTTGGGAAAAGATTGAAGAATGGATTGTAAAACAGCTCTTTAAAATGAATGAAGTTTGTTATTTGGAGAGAGAGAATTTAGATATCTATTGTGGTATGGCTTCAGGAAGCGATTTTGCATTTGGAACAGTAGCTATGTTAGTAAAGGTGTACGAAATCATTCCGTTGCGATTGCATTGTGTTCTACCATGTAAAGATTATAATTCGTCACATGCATTATATGATGACATGAAAAAATATGCAGACGAATGGATTGAATTATCCGATGAATTTTACAAAGGTTGCGACAATGCAAGAGATCAATATATGGTTGACCACTGTGATGTATTGTTGGCAATTTGGGATGGTAAAAAATCTGGTGGTGTATGGTCTACGATTCGCAAAGCGCAAAAGGCTGGTAAACAGATTGTGTATTGTCCTAAAGAAGTATTAGAGAAAGACTAATCTAATAGTAGCCTGGTTTGTCGTGTAAACGTAAATAAGGAGAATGATATGTCAACAGGATTTAATTGGTTCAAATCATATAAAATACATATCCATAAAGGAACCACGATGTTTGACTATGATGATTCAGACATCGAATATATTGGTGGAGGCAGCACATCACATTCTGGATATAATATTGGCTTGGTACAAGATTTGATCGAAAAATATAGTGGAAAGAGAATACCTGCTATACAAGGAGAATGGCTCGAATCAGAAGATCAGGACTTACATTTGATTGATCCAAAAGAAATGACTGAGATTTGCCAGAGAATTTTAGATGGAAGCGAGATAGATAAGGTTAATATGAGATTTCGCATTGAATGGTTTAAAAAGCTATCTGATCAAGGATACTATTTATCTTATGACTATGCGTATTAAATTGAGGAAGGATGCAGCGTGGAAATCAAAGAAGAAAAAGTTACTCAAACAATCAAGACTTATACTTTTACAGAAGACGAATATCACGAACTAATTTATAACCAGAGAAAATATGGGTACAACAAAGCATTAGAATATATTGGATTCTGTGTAGGAAACTATAAATACAAGGTTAGTACTCTTGGAGGAATAGCACAATTCATTGAAGATTTATTGGATTATCTCAAGAATGGATACAGGATGAATAATATGTATGATTTAAGTTTTAACGAATGGATTAAAAAGAATAAAGAGTAAAAGATAAAAATCCTTCACTCGTAAGAGTGAAATATATTATCTACTACTTATATATTATTTACTACTTATACTGTTAAAACGGGTGCAGCTGATGTACTCTTTTTTACCAGTTTTCAGAAAACGGTACTTTAGAATGTACACGCTTTTACCATGGAAAAAGTAGTAACGGAACGACAGAACAAAAGAACGAAGGAGAGACGAAGCGAATAAAAAGATTGCAGAATCTCTTACTCCAGAGCTTATCGAAAAGCAGAAGATTGAAAAGTGGAGCGGCGATGTTCTGCAGGTACAGGGAAGTAATACTCCTATCGTAAGTATTGGAGAATAATATTTTGTCATCCGTGGTGTCATAGCTACGGGTGACATTTATAAAAAATAAAGGAGAAAATACATATGAAGAAAAAATTAGTAGCAGGAATTCTAATGGCAGCACTTACGGTATCATGTCTTACTGGATGTGAAGGGTTGAATAGCGAAGTAAACGATCTCAATGGGTCTATTACGGGTAATACATATAATGCTTCATTTTATACGAATGAAGGTGAAAAGTTCATGGATATGAGTGGACAGAAAATTGACCTGGATTCCAATATTGTAGAAGAAGAAACGTATTCAGATGGCAGTTGGGGTTATACGAAAAAATTGTCCAGCGTAGTTACGGTCACAATTGATGGCAAGGAAGTGGAAAACTGCGGTACTACAATGATCTTTGCAGAAAAAGGACTAAATCCTGATGTGGATTTTCAAAGTCCAGAAGTAATTAATAGTAAAACTGATGGTAGTCTTGGAGAGAATGTTATTATTGCAAGCGTTGTCAATAGATTTAAGAATTATTTTGGTAAGGCTCGTGTAGTCGTCATCCAGTCTCAGCTTGGTGATCCAATCTGTGCTTATTCTGGCGATAGTGTGTATTATGAGGTATGCGAAGATCTGCCGAAAACGACAAAATTAATGATTGACGGAAAAGCACTTTATATTCATAGAGCTAACTTTCAGATTATTGACAAAGAATTATTGAATTGAGGGAGAACATAATATGGATAAATCAGTATTAATAATGGATACACCTAAAACATGTTTAGACTGTATGTTTTGTTTCGAATTAGATGAAGGAATTGAAGCTTGCTGTTCTGTGACAGCAGACGAGGAAGATAAAAGTTTATGTAAAGAAATTATCTGTGAAAATGGTTATTGTAACAATAAACCAGAATGGTGTCCATTAAAGGAACTACCAAAAGAAGAAAACGGAGATGAAGATCTTTGTAGTTTCGATCGTGGTTGGACAGCAGGTTTTAATACATGTCTGCAAAGAATTAATGGAGAAAAGTAATGTATAGATATATTGCAGATTTACACATAGGATGTACGAATTCTTTTGAGCATCGTACATTGGAGCATGATGAGATTCTTGTGAAGAATTGGAATTCTGTTGTCAATAATAATGATACAACATTCATTTTAGGAGATATTGGTAGATGTGGCAATAATAAAGATAATGAATATTTATGTTCTGTCATTTCAAGACTCAAATCTAAAAAAATTTTAGTGGTCGGAAATCATGATGAGTCAGGATTGAAAGATTATAGGGTAAAACAGTTATTTGAAACTGTGGTTGATTATTTTGAACTTGCTGATAATTACAATGGTATTAATCAAAAACTTGTGCTTTCTCATTATCCTATCTTCTCGTGGAATGGTTGTTATAAAGATACAGTTCTTCTTTATGGTCATACACATGGTAATTTCGATGACACTATCTATCAGGATTCTCTGGAAAAACTCAGATATAAAGTAAGACAATTAAATATAGAGAATAAAGAAGTGAAGAAATTCAAAAACCTTCCTTATGCTTATAACGTTGGTGCAATGATGGGTTGGATCAATTATTGCCCTAGAACATGGGAAGAAATTAAAAAAGATCAAATATTTGTAAGAAAGGTTGAAGGGCGAAATGAATAAAGTATATATTGTTACATCTGGAACGTATTCAGATTACGCAATTGAAGAAGTGTTTGACAATCGTGAAGATGCAGAAAGATATATTTGTTTACACGACAATGACGGTTGTTTGGATATGCGTGTAGAAGAATATGATATTTACAAAAATGCAGAATTAAAAAATGTAAAAGTTCATTACGGTATTTATTTTATTATGCGTGAAAATGGAATCAAATTTTTTGATATTGTATACGACAACAAACCTATTAAAACAAATATTAATAGATCTAAACATAACTATTTAAAAAGTTACGATGGTACATTGCCGTTATCCAATAGAAATATTTTTAAAGATAAAGATGTTGTAAAGAAAATCGTATATGATGCGGTCGCAAAATTTGAAGCTGAAGAAGCTGGAATCTGTTAGAAGAATTATGCTTGAGAGATTAAATAAGATTATAGAATCAAAACCATTTAAGAATGCAGCTAGAAAAACGGGCAATGTGGTCAAAATAACATTATCAGTATATTTTATTCCTATTATTATATCTGTTGCGCTGATTCCAGTGATACATAAATGGTTCTTTATCTTAGCGATTGTTATGTTATTTTCAACGTATTCATTTTCTAAATGGTTAATTAAGTTACTAGAAGAGGGGAGATTATAATGTTCTATTCAGTTAATGTTTATTTTGATGGAGAATAAAATATGGTAGTTAGTTTTAGCAGAAACATCTTTTTTGAAGTTGTATTGCAGAATTGAAAATAAAATCATAAACATAGACGGTAAAAGATGGAGAAATGGCAGACATAAATGTAGATGTCATGTATGCGGCAAAGTTTTGGATTCTAAGAAAGATAAGTATAGTCCAAAAGAATGCGGTTGGATGAGATTAAAAGACAGGAAAATTTACGATCCATGGATTTGTCATTCATGTTTGGAACATTATAAACATGGTAAATGGAATGTTTTAGATAATTATAGTAATGCAGGTGTGTATTGTTCTGAATGCGGAAAGAAAGTGTACAGGTCTGATTATGCGAATCAGAAAGTAAAATCAAACTTCTGTCCGAACTGTGGAGCGAAAATGGATGTGAATTGATTGGAGGAATAACGATGGAGAACAAGACATTGACGGATATCTATCTGATTTGTAAGGGTTGGTATAACAAGAGTCTACATAAAAACGAACTAGAAGCAATGAATTCATATTATCATAAACACTATGGATGCGATGATATTACAGTTGACGTACCGTTTGCACTTCATTTGTTTCTTTATCCTTTAACATTAGAAATTATAAAAAGAGATCCTGATAAAGCAAAATTTCTTTTTATGGACGTGACATTCGGAGAAAATAATCAATTATTTGTTAATGTCATGTATAGGCGAATTATACATATGATTATTCAATGTACCATTGGAACATTCAATCTGTCAGAATACGAAGAAATGTTTGACGCAGCAAAAGAGTGTAATTATGAAGATGAAACACTTGGGATTATATAATGAAAGCGATATTTCGTTAGGAGAATAACAATGGTATGGAAGAATTGTTCCGCTGGATGGAGATAGCTATAGTCTCGAAGAAGAGGTTATAGAATCTTATGAGTGGAATGATCCAGAACAAGAAATTGAAAATGGATTTCTGGTAGTAGTTAGTGTAGACGTGATAGAGGATGAAGTATAAGAGGTGAAGAAAATGCTAAATAAAGAAAAATATAAAGATAAGATTTTTGAGATCGCTGTTAATCATGATACATGTGGAGTCAAAAATGGAGAAGTGCGTTCATGTGGAGAATTAAATTGTTATGAATGTGATTTTTATAGTTCAGATCATTGCGATATGGATTTTCAAAAATGGGCAAATTCTGAATATAAGGAACCAGAAATTGACTGGAGCATGGTACCTGTAGATACGCCCGTGTTGGTAGGAAATGACAAAAATGATCTATGGATTCGAAGATATTTTTGTAAATATTGTAATTTAGCTAATGATTATAAATTCGAAGTTTTTTCTGAAGGTAGAACATCTTGGTCTTCTAAAGGAGACAGTTATTGTTATCCATATTGTAAATTTGCGAGAGAAGAAGACATTGAAAAATACAGAAAGGTATAAATATGAATCAAAAAAAAATATGAATACGTTATAGTGTTTAATAATTGATAGGAGTGATAAACATGATTAATATCAAAGAAAAAGAATTAAAACCATGCCCGTTCTGCGGGTGGACTAAATTAAGAATTGGTCAAAAGACAAGATATTCGAAAGTTGCATATTTTGTGATTTGCAATAAGTGTCATGCTAGAGGCGGAACGTGTAGTGTAGATACTTATAGAAAAGAAGAGGAACACGATAAAACAAAATGCGAAGCAATTCGAAAATGGAATGAGAGAATATAATTATGAATCAATTGGAAGAGGCATTGAGAGAGCAAATTGATTATTGTGTAAAGATGGAACATTTCCATAGTGCAGTTTTCTGTTCTACACAGGAGAAAAAAATAATTGTAGAAAAATCATTAGATAAGATTTTAGAAAACATTCCAAAAGAATCACATTTATTTCTTTCTCGGCGTGATAACACATCTGTTTTATTCTTTTCAAATTCAAGTGTCTTGAGAGTTTTCAATTTATCGGATTTAAAAATTAATCGAGGTTATAAGTGCAATGGATGCATCATCGACAAAGAAATGCCACAGGAATTAAAAGAAATTTTGGTGTATGCTCGAATAATTCCTAGGACATTTACTATGAACGGAGAATATGACTACGAAACATGGGACGCTGTTAAAGAGAGGGTTAAAGAAGTATGGTGGCCAGATACGATAGATGAATTAAGTTGTTAGAAGAAAACGGATATGTTATTTTGTCGTATATCCAAATAAATGGGGTAGATATGGAATTTGAAAGACATTATCATAAGAGTGAGAAACTTTATATTGAATATTTAAATGTATATGGAACCGTGCATTTTGATTGTAATGAGTGTTTCTGTGGTAGATCATGGGTTCTTCTGACGGCAAGTAAAGGCGATGATTGGCATAAGCCATATACCATTACTGTGACTATTTGTGATCAGGATGATTATGATATTGGACAAATTTACTATTGCAGAGAAGAAAACTTTACACAGGTTCTAATAGAATTAATTAACTGGATGAATGATTTAGAACACGGAATGTGTTTTTACGATGAATTCATTGTAGATGTAGAAAACTTCTTTCCAGATTGTGGTTGTAGAAAAGAGTGGAGGTAATTATGGAACATATAGTTCAGTTTGGGATCAGTATTGATGATGATCAAATTAAGAAAACGATAGAGAACAATGTTAGATCTCAAGTTGTAGCGGAAATTAAAAAAGATTGTATGAAACAATTAATTGGAAATGACAATGCAAGTGCTTATCAATATTCTCAGAAAATTAAAGACATGGTAAATGATAACATCAAGTCATTTTTAGAAGAAAATAAGGAAACTATTATTAAAGAAGCAGTGAATCAGTTAGCAGAAAAATTATCAAGAACGAAAGCTGCGAAGGAAGCTTTAAGTAAGACGATTGGAGACATGTTTTAACAATGAAAACCAATATACATAAAGTAAATTACGATGGAACTCCAAACACGAATGGGAATTGGTGGGTATGGAGAGAAACATGTGATAGGTGTCAAAAATTGATATATGATGAGACAACGCAACATTCGGATTTTGAGGAAGCAGATGTGGATTTTTGTGCTGAATGTATCAGATATTTTATGAAAAAACATATTTCTTATAAAGAAGCTGAAATGAAATACACAAAGAAGAATTTGAATTTCAATTCAGATGAAAAATTTTAACTAAGAAATTGCACTTTCATAGGAGAAAATATGGTCAAAGAATATTGTGATATTTGTGGTAAAAAAGCGAAAACCACGAAGTACGTACTACCTTTTCGGTACAAAGAAAAAGCGAATGATAAATTTAACAATACAATCTTGTGTTTTGATGTGGTAAAACCAACGGAAGTAGATTTATGTACAAATTGTGCTTGGGATATAAATTCGTTAATATGTTATGATATTAAACAGGTCTTAGATAGAAATAAATAATTTATGAGTGTTCGCTCAAATAATTTCACAGAATAGGAAAATTAAATATGGGAATTACAGCAAAGAGTTATTTTAGTGGAGCTGGTGGCATGGATCTTGGGATTAAAGAAGCCGGTATCAACATTTTAGAGTCATTTGAAATTGACAAGAAATGTTGTGATACTTTGCGAAAGAATTTTAATCATAAGGTTAACGAATGTGATATTGCCAAAATAACAGTATTAGATCAGCAGGATGCGGACGTTTACATTGGGACATTTCCGTGTACTAAATATTCAACTGCTGCAGACATTAATGGAACACGAACAGGCGATGATTTGTTTTTACATTTCTTTCGACATATTGTATTAGCAAAACCAGAAATGTATGTTGTTGAGAATGTGCCTGGAATGCTTAAGTTTAGAGTTGTTATGGAAGCACTGACAAAACTTCCGGATTATTACGTTCGAATTGAATGTCCAGTTAATGCGAATATGTGGTTGCCACAGGAAAGAAAGCGACTGATTCTAATTGGCAGTAAAAAGCCTTTTAGTCGTTTTGAATATCCAGAAAGAAAACCATTGAGATTGAAAGATATTCTGGAAAAAGATAGTGAAGTAGATATTCCGCAATATGTTTTGAATCGTATTAATGGAAAATACAGGGACAACCCAATTGTATCTGATCCAGAAAATGATGATCTTGCACCAACATGTGTTGCTCACTATGCAAAGGATAAAGGGACAAGATTAATTAAGGATGGAAAGAGAATAAGACCATATACGGTTAGAGAATATGCGAGACTACAAGGATTTCCTGATTGGTTTCAGTTTTGCGGAACTGATAATGATGCTTATCGTCAAATTGGTAATGCAGTGGCGGTACCTATGGGTAGATGGATTGGAGAACAGATTGTAAGATATTTCGAACAATAGGAGATAGGTATGGAAGAAGATTTGTTTCATTTGGAGGGTAAAAAATAAATAATGAATACAAAAGAAAAAGAACTTAAAGAGGAATACGAAAAATTCATACTAACAAAAGAAGGTAAGGAATGGATAAATCATTGGCAGAAGATAATTGGTTCTGATACTGGCGGAGACTTTGGAGATTATTTATATGATTTCTATCCTGAAATGATTTCTTAGGAAGGAGAATATTATGAAGAAAACAAAAATTATTAGTGCATTTCCTGCTTGTGGCAAGACATATGCTTTTAAAAAATTAAATGAAAAAGGTTATAAGATTCTCGATAGCGATAGCAGTCGGTTCAGTTGGTGTTATGATTATGATCCAACCATTTCAGATCAAATTGAAGAGTATCGTAATCCTGAATTTCCAAAAAATTATATTAAGCACATTAAAGAGAATATTGGAAAAGTTGATTATATCTTTGTAAGTAGCCACAAAGAAGTAAGAGATGCTCTGATTGAAAATGGAATCTATTTTACACTGGTTTATCCAGATAGAAGCATGAAAGCTGAATGGGTTGGCAGATGTTTCTTGCGTGGAAGTGGCGAAAAGTTCTGTAAGCTCATTGCAGACAATTGGGATAAATGGATTAATGAAATGGAAGAAGTTGAGTGTGACAAATGGATTCTTGGAGATAAGGAATCAATTGACAGATATTATTATCTTGATGAATTAGTAGAGAACAAATTGATTTAACATGAGGTGAAAATTATGTATCAAAATTGCTGTAGAAAGTGTGGAAGTACATCTTTGCATACGGAAGTAAAGGGTAACAACACAGGGTTATATTGTGATGATTGTGGAGCATGGCAACGTTGGCTTGGAAAAGATGAATTGAGAGCATTTGAGCATTCACAAAAATCACAATTACCAAAAACAAGTTGCGATATTCCGATGCCGAAAGTCGTAGAATATTGCCCACCAAAAACAATTGCAAGAATCAAACTGTGTGGAGTGATGGTTTTTAATGTTACAGATATGATGCCATGGAAGAAACCGACCGAAGAACAGATTAAGAATCTGCATGATATGTTATGTGTCGATGTTGAGATTTTAGAAGATGGAGAATAGGTATTATGTACAGATGTGGTATGGGATACGAACTTCAAGATAATTTAGTTTCACTAGATAGATGTAACTCTTACGGTCATCCAGATTTTTGTAAAGATTGTCGTAATTATAATAAAGAATATGATTTAGTAGAACGTGTGATTGAGTCTGCTAAATGCCGGATATATCGGTTAAAAGCTAATTTTGGTAGCACAGAAGCACATCAAAAGAAATCAGAAAATCAGCAGGAATTGATGGAAATTACTATTAGAGCATTGGAGTTTTACAGAGATGAGTACGACTAATATTAAGAAAAATTCGAGAGGGCTTAGAGCAGAATTAAAAGTTTATGATGATTTCATGGTTGACAAGGAAGAGTACGATAAAGTTATAGAAGCATTTGCGAATATACCTGAGAAATATATTGTGCCATATGATTCGTTGTTATATGCAAGTTCTGCATGGAAAGATGGTGAAGAATAAATGGAAGTATTAGCAAACACAGAGTATCAAGATGTTTATAGAATTGTAGATGGTGTGCTGCTTATTGTAAATAAATTTAAAAGAATAATCTATGATGAAGATAAATATTTCAGAGTATCTTTTAGCAAAGCCAAGCTTAAATCATATAACAAAGGTTGTCAAAAATGGTTAAAGGTTCTTAAAGAAGATTACTATGATGCATATTCTAATATAACAGTTCCAAAGGGTACGGTTCTGTACCAAGATTATCCAATAAAATTATCAAATGTATATAAATATGAAGTAAAAACGACTGGTACTTCTTTTAGTGGCAATTATTCAACAGTAAAAAGTATCATTAATGATATTCGTGAAGTCATTGATTGCAACGAATTCAAAGATGTTGCATGTTATATCAATGCAAAGGATGGTGAAAAATAATGTCTGATCTATATGTGTATCTAATTCGTTCAAGAAATAAAGACAACAAAGATTTTCTTAATTTCAAAGAGCGTATAAAGATTATCTTAGAATATAAAGAAAACGAAGATAGAGTAATCAAAGAATTTCATAAGTTTGCAGCGGATGGAGTTCCAGGCGAACAGACAAGATTGTATCGGTCTGTAAATTCTAGAAATGAAGAAAAGATAAGAGAAGAACTTATTATTAGATTGCTTAGAGATAAACCAAGTATGACAAAGCTGAATCGTACATTAGCTTCAGTTGCACAGCAAGTAGAGAATCGTGATGAAAGCAAGTGGTTGTTTGATTTTGATGTAGACGATGAAGAAAAAGTAAATGATTTTATCGATGATATTTACTTTTATTCTGAACTAGAAAATCATGAATTATATAAAACTCCACATGGTTATGCGATTGTGGTTCCTCATAAATTTGATATAAGAGAATTAATGGAGAAGTGGAAAGATTATGATATCACATTAAAAAAAGATAGATTGTTATTCTTGGATATGATTACAAAGGAGTGAAGCGAATTGACGTTTGAAGAAAGAATACGTGAATATTGTCTACGATCAGATATAGTGTATGAAAGAATCCTTTCATCTCCATGTGAAAAAGACTTGTATGTTTTGTATCCATCAGAATTAGCAAATGAACAGATCCTTAAAGACAACATTCCAAAGATGCTAAAAGTTATAAAGGAATATATCAGTGAGTTGGAATTATGTGCATATTGTATGCGTAAAGTTGATAATCTTTATTTTGATTCTCAAAAAACAGTTATAATAAATGAAGCACATAACCATCAAGAAAAAGCAGATGAACTGGCAGAAATTATGAATGAAGGAATTAGTCCTTATGCTTGGTATTATTATGAAGTAATGAATGGATATATTGTGTGTTTAGATAAGACTTAGGAGTAATTATGGAGAAAGTAATTAGATATAAGTGTGATTATTGTGGTGAACTATTCAGTTCAGAAGAATGGTGCCTGGAACATGAAAAGGCACACAAGAGATCAGAAAAAGCCAACATGATGCTGGATGAAGGTAAAACATTGGAAGGAATTAACAATGAATGTCACTTGTGGCCCGAAGTGCCGAAATATCTAAAGAATGTAACAAAAGATAATTGCTTTGTCGTTAGTTACTGGCAATGTTGTGACAAGCCAGCTTATAGAATTGTTTCTATTACTCATAAAGGACGATTAGAACTTTGGGGTTGTGGTTCTTGGAATGGTTATTACGGTGGTGAGTTTAAGATTGGCAATGATAATTTAAAAGACCCAAGACCTAAAGAAGAGTTGTTTGTTGATCCGAGATATGAAGAATTATATTGGTAGGGTAACTTTGTAATAGAGAATAACTAAAGGAGGAAAACGATTGAGAAGTAGTATTTTTATCCCTAAAACAATTAATGTTGGTTATCAGAATCGTTCAGGAACATATACAGGAAAGCTTGCTTATGTAATTTACTATGACGAAAAGGGTAAGTTGCGAAAAGAGGCTTCATGGAATGGTTGGCGAGATGAGAATATTCCAAATAATGAATATGATAATATTCCAACCGAAGGATTTGTGCTTAATAAAAAAGCAGGTGATTATTCTACAGGTTGGGATCACAGACATGCTTATTGTAGAGTGTACGATCCACGAGGCTTTGAATTTGAGATTACTATCGAGAATTTATTATACATTCTTGAAAATGCAAATTGCATCAGAGGTAAAGGACTTGAAGGAGAGTTTGTATATGGATGGGATGGGAAAGATTTAGTTCTTATGCCAGTAGAATCACCTGATTATAAAGAGATTAGTGAGTTTAATAAGATTGTCCATAATAATGAATGTGTTAAAGCAAAAGACTTGATTATAGGTGCCACATATTTAACCAAGGATAATGAGAATTGGATTTATATGGGTAAATTTGATGTTTATGATAGATATGGAAATTGGGAAAATAAAGGTAAACATTTCTGGTTTTACAAAGGTAGTTATTTTGAGCATTATAGGTCGATGCCAAAGAATAAATTTATCAAATGTGTTGATGATAAATGTAACGAAAAGTATGCAAATATTTTTGATAAATTGGAAGAAAACCCTGAGTATTCTCCATATGATAGTAGCAAAGATGAATACAAATATTTTACACTTGATGAATTTAAAAATGACCATTGTGATTATTGGGGAAGAAATCAGTTTATCAGCGAATATTACATAAAAGGAAATAAATGTATATTTGATTTTCGTAAACAGAATAATGATTTGTATATTGTTCGTAAAGGACATAAATTAAAGAATTGTTGGAATTCATATATAGACTATGTAGAAATAATAGACATATTTCCTATTACATCTAAAACGGTTAAGTCAAACCGATATCCATATAACGACATAGAAGAAAAACATATGATCCCTGTTACGATAGAACAAATTTTTGAAACAATGAAACCTATGTATATACAAAAGTATTTAGCAAATGGAAGAGAATATGAAAAGGAGTATACAATTTAATGAGTAAAAATGATGATAGAATTTTAGAATTAAAGAAACAGATTGAGGATAAGAGAAAAGCTATCTCTGAGAAGAAGATTAGATTTGTTCCTGAGACAAATTGTATTCTCAATATGGATGGAATGACTATCAACCTTAATGTATGTTCAGATGATGCATTAGTGTTGTTACTTATCAGACTTAATTCATATCTTATGTCGGCAGTTGACCTTGGAATGTCTGATTTTGAGATTTCAGGATACAGCGTAACGGCTTGGATTAAGGATATTAAAAGAAAGTTAGAAGTGTCCGGTCTAAAGAGAGAGGAAGCAGATTTAAAGAAGATGGAGAGTAAGTTGGATAAGCTGCTATCTGATGATAAGAAAACGGAACTTGAGATTGATGAGATTGCAAATTTATTGAAGTAGTATGGGAGAATAAATCAACGGAAGAATATATTAAGAGAATTGAACAAATTGCAGCAGAATGCACAGAAAGTCAGTCAGATGGATATTCACAGATTATGAGAATCTGTGATGCCATGAGAGAAGAACAGAGATATTGCTTAGGATATGTTTCTAAAGAGGAAATTAAATCTCCGCAATTTGATTAGTAATGAATCCGACATTTCTTTCAATATAAGGAGAGAATAAACATTATGACAATTAAATTTATTAAAGATGTAGTCTTCAAAGATCAAAACGAAGACAGTGCAAAGATTAAAAAAGGAAAGATTCTTACAGCAAGAGTAGTGAAGAATGAAGATGGGAAAGAAGAATATGAAATAAAACAGAAGAAGAATGTATTTATAATCCCATCAACAATGAAAGATGTAGTGTTTGTAGTTCTGTAGTTTGGTTGAAAGAAGAGAATATATAGGTGATAATAAAAATTTGAAGGAGATGTTGCTATGTTTAAAGCACAACGAGGATTAAAAATTTGTTACAAAGTAGAAGATAAAATATTATCTCAACACTTTAAAACAATTGAAGATTTTTTACAAACAGAATTTCCAAAGAGTAATAATCCATTGTCACCTACTCTTGATACAGAGATTACAGAAATTAAATGGAACGGCAGTACTATTTCTATTCCCAATAAAATTCGTACAGTAAGAGATTTGACTGACTTATTAAGCAAAGAAAATGTAGAAAACATTTTTATTTCAAATAGAGATGTTAGGCTGCATAAGATTAAACCAAAACATGATGATCTTATCAGAAAGTCCACATATTCTATAGAATATGTACACAGTAAGGTTAAAGATGTTTTGTTTGAAAAAGACAAGCGAAATGCAAAAGTTGATTTTGATGGAGATTTGATTAAAGGTAATAGTCAACGATATCAGACATTTTTTACAAAAGGCTGTAAATGCTCAGTTTGTGGAATTGAAGGACAATATTTTGCGAAAGAAAGGCATTTGCAGGATAAAAGTTATCATCTGAATTTATATGCAGTTGATGATAATGGTGATGAAATATTAATGACAAAAGATCATATTTTACCACGTTCAAAAGGTGGGATTGATGATATTAGTAACTATCAAACAATGTGTAAGCCTTGTAATGAAGCAAAAGGTAACAAATTAGAAGATTAAATAAGAAAGGAAAAATAGAAAAGTTCCTATAGGATAAAGTGCGCACTACTTACTAAGGTAAGAGGAACTTGGAAAATAAAGAAAGAGCATTAGCACACGTAGAAAAGATTGAGTGGATTAAGCCGATAGAGGGAGCTGATAATATTGAACTTATTGGAGTTTTGGGGTGGGTTTGTGTAGCAAAGAAAGGTGAGTTTCAGACTGGTGATTTAGCAGTTTATATTGAAATTGATAGCAAGTGTCCTGAAAATGATGAACGTTTCGAGTTTCTGGCAAACAAGAAATACAAAGTCAAGACGATGAAACTTGGAAAGTTTAAAGTAATTAGTCAAGGATTAGCACTTCCATTATCTCTATTTCCAGAACTAGATGGAAAAAATATTGGTGATGATGTCAGCAAAGATCTAAAAATTACATATTCTTCTGAAGAAGATGTCAAACGAAAAAGCAATTCTATTGATCACAATGCAAAATTCAAATCTATGGCAGCTCGCCATAAAAATCTCGCAAAGAAAAAATGGTTTAGATGGTTAATGAAACGTGAGTGGGGGAAGAAATTATTATTCTTCTTTCTTGGAAAGAAACGTGATAATCCAAAGGAGTTTCCAAAATGGATTGTTAAAACCGACGAAACGAGAATTGAAAATGCTCCTTTTTACTTGCAGAATAAAAACCCATGGATTAAGACAGAAAAATTAGATGGTACTTCCTGTACATTCGCTATAGACCGGAAGAAGAAAGGTAAGGATAAATTCGAATTTATTGTTTGTAGCAGAAATGTCAGACAAGCAGATAAAAATCAGGAATGCTATCACGACTCTAATATTTATTGGGAGCTTGCTGATAAATACGGTATTGAAAGCGTATTAACAAAATTGGCAATTGAGAATAATTATGATCGAGTTGTGCTACAGGGTGAAGGAGTCGGAGACGTACAGGGTAATCCATATAAATTTAAAGAGAATAGGTTATATGTATTTAATCTTATTATTGAAGGTAATCGTGTAGGGACGAAAGAGATGGCAGATTTTTGTGATGGTAATAATCTGTTACATGTGCCGATTATTTCTACAGAATATTATTTACCTAAAACAATGGAAGAAATGAAACTCGAAGCTGATGGATATAGTGAGATTAATCCAAAAGTTCGAAGAGAAGGATACGTCTATAGATCTCAGGACGGACAGCAGAGTTTTAAAAATGTCAGTCGAGAATATTTATTAAAACACAATGGATAGGAGAATTGAATGAATAAACCTACGCTTTGGGTTATGTGCGGGCTGAGTGGAAGCGGAAAATCTACCATTGCCAAGCAATTAGCACAGGAGCATGAAAATACAGTTATCGTATCATCAGATTCGGTCAGAGAAGAATTAACTGGCGATTATGAAAATCAGGATCACAATGAAGAAGTATTTCAAATATTTCACAAAAAAATTCGTGAGAACTTAGAGAATAATAAAAATGTAATTGCTGATGCAACCAATATTACGATGAAAAGTCGTAGAGCGATTTTGCAAAATATAGGGAAGTTAGATGTTGAAAAAATTTGTTATATTATTCCAAAACATATCTTAATATGTAGAGAAGATAATAAACATAGAAAACATTCTGTCCCAGAATTTGTGTTAGATAATCAAATTAGAAGATTTCAAATTCCATTCAAAAAAGAAGGATTCAATAAAATTATAATTGAAAATCTTCATTATAGAGCAAGTATGATCAACGTAATAAATATTATGAATGAATTTGATCAAAAGACACCATATCATAACAAAACATTAGGTGGACATTGTGATTATACAATGCGGTTATTTAAAAAATATAATTATCCAGAACATTTTGGATTGGCTGCGTTTTATCATGATGTGGGGAAATTATACACACAAAGTTTTGATGAAAATGGAGTTGCTCATTATTTTGGTCATGCTGAATATTCTGCGTATTTAGTTTTATCGGAGTTACACGATACATTTTATGATTTGTCTAATAATGAATTTTTAGATATGTGTTTTCTAATTAATTATCATATGATGCCATTTGCCTGGAATACAGAAAAAATTAAACGACGATGGAAAGAACGTTTTGGAGAATATAAATATCAGATGTTATTAGACTTCCATGAATGTGACATTGCTCGATAGAGAATAAAAATTAAGTATGACTAAGATGGTCATTATTATTTTTGACTCATCTTTGTTATAAATGTTCTAAAACAAATAGAAAAGGAGTGTAAAATTGAAAGGACTAACAAACGAACAAGTAAAAATGAGTCGGGAAAAATATGGCTCGAACAAACTACCAGAACCAAAGCTTAAGAAATGGTATGAATTTGCGATTGAAGCATTAACAGAAAAAATCACACTAATTCTTATCACAATTGCAGTCTTACAGTTGGTACTTGGATTTATGGGTGTAATGGATATGACAGATCCTATTATGATCTTAATTGTCCTTGGAATTGTAACTGCGATTGCTGTAAAAACAGGGCTTGGTGTTCAGAAATCTGCAGCAGAATTAAGAGCTAAGACATCAACTAGATACTGTAGTGTTATCCGCGATGGTAAAGTACAGACAATTAATAAAAATGATCTAGTTGTAGGCGATGTAGTTTGTATTGAATCAGGACAGGAAATTTTCGCAGATGGTTATATTGTGGAAGGAAAAGTATCCGTTAGTAACGCTGCTATTAATGGAGAAAGCAAAGAGTGTAAGAAAACGCCAGTAGATGGATATGTGTCAAAAGAATCCACATCAACAGATGACTTTACAAATCAGAATTGTTTATTCGCTGGTACATCAGTATTATCTGGTGAAGGAAAAATGATTGTCACTGAAGTTGGTATTAATACAATTAATGGCGACACGCTTGTAAAAATGCAGACACTTGAACCACCCAAAACTGCACTTCAGATCGCAATCGACAGATTGTGTGATGTCATTTCTAAATACGGTACGATTGCTGCAGGTTTTACGTTTATTGTGCTATTAGTAACTGGAATCGCAGAAGTTGGATTTAGAGAATACTTTGGTAGTGGAATTTTGGATACGATTCAGAAAATTGCACAGGCATTTTCAGTAGCCTTAACGATTGTTGTAGCAGCAGTTCCAGAAGGTCTTCCGTTAATCATTAATATTGTTACAAAACAGAATGTCAAGACAATGGAACGATTCAATATTCTTGCTAAAAATCCAAACAAAATTCCAGAACTTGCATATGTAGATCTAATTTGCACTGATAAAACAGGAACTCTTACAACAGGAGTTATGACACCTACGACTGTTATTGATGGATATGGCAATGAAGTTGATCAGGGTACTAATCTTTGGGATTACATCAAAAAAAATATCTGTTTGAACAATAGTGCAACATATGATGCAGAGAATAACATCACAGGTGGAAACTCCATTGACAGAGCAATCTTAAAATACGTTGATTCTACTGAGTTTTTTAACATTCAGAAAAACAATAAAATTATTATGAAACAGGTATTTCAAAGTGAATATAAGTACTCTTCCTGTACGTCTGAGAGTGGAATTTCCTATTATAAAGGTGCGCCAGAGAAACTTATCGAACATTGTTCTAAAATGCTAATTTCAGAGCCTGTAGCGTTTAATAAACAAGATAAAGAGAGACTTTTAAATGTTATCAAATCAATGACGAAAAAATCCATGCGCTGTATCGCATTGGCGATGGCGAATGGGAACATTGTTGAGAATACATTACCAGATGATATGGTATTTCTAGGAATTATTGGCGTCGTTGATCCAGTAAGAAAAGAAGTTCCACAGGCTGTACAGATTGCGCATGAAGCAGGTATTCAAGTTATTGAAATTACTGGTGATTGCCATGAGACTGCAGTAGCAGTAGCGACAGAAGCTTGTATTTATAAAGAAGGGGATCTTGCTCTTACAAATGCACAGTTCGAGGCAATGTCTGATGATGAAATTAAGAAGATTATTCCAACTCTTAGAGTTATTTCCAGATGCTCTCCTAATACAAAACTTAGACTTGTAAGTCTTGCACAGGAGCTTGGTAGATCTGTTGGAATGACGGGAGATGGGACAAATGATTCTCCTGCTTTAAAGAAAGCGGATGTAGGCTTTGGCATGGAAGCTGGAACAGATGTTGCAAAAGAAGCATCCGATATTATTCTAACAGACAATAACTTCGCAAGTATTATTAGAGGCGTGGAACTTGGTAGAACATTTATGCACGATATCATGATGTTTTTGGAGTTTCAGTTGCCAATCAACTTTTCACTTCTGGTTTTAAGTATTCTATTTCCTATTTTATCTGGCGGAGCATTACTAGCTTCCGTTCAGATTCTGATTATCAATATTATCATGGATTCACTTAATTCATTGTCATTTGGCGGGGAACCTCCGAAAGCTGAATATATGACAGAGAATCCAATTAAGAAGGGTTCTGGATTGTTTATTCGAGGTGCAAAGAAACGAATTACTATTAGCACAGTAACATTTATTGTACTATATGGAATTCTTATGTTTTCACCAGTATCAAAATTATTTACAACAGATGTCGAAGCTATGACTGCAAGATTTGCAATGCTTTGCATCATGTCTGTATGCAATGGATTTGGTATTCGTACAGAACATATTAATTTGCTCAATGGACTGAAAAACAATAAAACATTTGTATATATTGCAGCAGGTATTGTACTTGGAACTATTGCTTTATGTAATGCACTCGGCGGACTTATCCAGGCAACAGCAATGAATATGAGTCAGTGGATCGCAATCATTGGACTATCACTCACTGTAATCGTGGTTGATGTTATTCGAAAATTATTTATCAAAGGAGAGAATAAAAATCATGGGACTATTTGACAAACTTTTTGGAAAAAAGACTTCAACAACAAATACTATGGCGGATAATACATCCGCTGTGGTACATGAAGAAAATGCAGCGCAGCCAGTTGTAATTGACATGTCTAAGTCAGCAGAAAATCTAAATAATGTGCTAATTAATATGTCGAAATCAAGCAAAATTGATATGACTAAGCATCAAGCAAGGGTTGCGCTCGCTATGGATTACTCTGGAAGTATGGGTAATCTTTTTAGAAACGGATCTGTACAAGATGTAATTACAAGACTTTTGCCAATCGCTCTTAAATTTGATGATGATGGTAAGTTAGAATCTTGGCTATTTTCAAATGATTTTGATTCTCTGAAACCAGTGACAATTGATAATTATAAGAACTATGTTCGAAAAATTATGATGAATTCTCGTATGAGCATGGGTGGAACTAATTACGCTCCAGTCTTGAAAGATATTGTTTCCTATTATAAGGACATTGAGCCAAGTACAATTCCAGCATTTATCATTTTTATTACAGATGGTGAAAATTGGGATACAGACGAAACAAATAAAATTGTGAAAGAGCTTTCTAATTACAATATGTTTGTACAGTTTGTTGGAATTGGCAATGAAAGCTTTAGTTATCTAAAATCTCTAGATAATATGAAGAGTAGAAAATGCGATAATACCGGATTTACTGCAGTAGAAAACATGAACAAAATGACAGATGAAGAATTGTATACAGAACTTCTAAGACAATATAAAGATTGGTTAAATAATAAATAATAGTAAAAAAAGGAGAATACATAATTATGGCAAACGTAATTAATATGAGCAAAAATCAGAAAATTAGTATGACAAAAGAAGATGGAACTGCAATCAAAAACTTTTTCATTGGTGTGAATTGGGATCAGAATCGTTATGCAGGTGAATCAGATATTGATTTTGATATTAACGGATTTCTTACAAATTCAGATCGAAAAGTAGCTTATCCAAAAGATATTGTAAACTATAATACATATGGTGATGGTAGTGGATATCCGTGGGTAGAATATTCTGGAGACAATCTTACGGGTGACGATTCTCAGGGAATTACTTTTGATGGACATCATTATGATGAATATTTTATTGTTCATGCAGATACATTTCCGTCAGACAGAACAGACTTCACAATTTGCCTTACTATTTTCAGAGCTGTACAGAGACTACAGAATTTTGGAATGGTTAATAATGCAACTATGATGATCTGTGATTATGACAATCCGACAACAAAGTGGGAATATGATCTTTCTGAAAATGAGAATTTTGAAAAGCTCAATGCCGTTGAGATGGGTAGACTTTATAAATACGGTGATGGATTCAAATTCCAGGCTCTTGGATCAGGATATATGGGAGGCATGACAGAGCTATTTAAAAACTTTGGACTTGATATTGACGAAGGTAGGGATTAACTATGACAGTATTGATTATCGTAATTCTTGTAGTCGCGGTTATTGTGTTTTTTACAACAACTAAAACAGGCAAGAGACTAAAAATGAGAGCATCTGGGACTGTCGACGAGATGATTAGCAATGATGCATCTACTCCAGGTGGAGTAAAAGCTCACTATAATTCTATTATTTCTAAGAAAGAAGATATGTATAGGACAGCATATGCTTTATACGCTCAAGTTGAAGGGCAAATTCAAGATTATGAAACACAATTAAGACAATTACAAAAAGAGAATATGCAGATGGATCTTAGTGTTGCTTCTTGCATTAATCGAAATGATGATGCTGACGCTAAAGTATATCTCGCTAAACAGCAAGAAATCGCAGATAAAATTGAGACGATCAAAACCGCTCTAAAAGAATTAAAAGAGAATAGAGATATGCAAAAAGAAAATCTGACAGAATTAGAAGAGCAAATCAAATCTCTAAAAGTAGAAAAAGATAAGAATGTATTCACACTTGAAACTGCAGAGACTGTTAAATCTCTACAATCTGTTCCAGGTACATCGAGCATGGAAGAAGATAGAATGCTTGAAAAGGTTCGTGAGGGCGTTAAAAAGGTTAAAGAGCAAGCTGACGGCACAAGAATTGCTTATGAGAATTCCACTGACGTCCAGATGAAACGTTTGGATAAAAAGATGAAAGACGAAGAACTTCAGAAGAAATTAGATGCGCTGAAAGCAGCTCAGAAAAAATAATATATTTTACTTCGTGCGGTGTAATAGCTGCACGGAGTACTAAGTGAAATAACACTATACAGCAAGAGAGAATATGGAGGTGTAATGATGCGAAATCTAGATATATTGAGAGTTATGCCAGTTGAGGATTTAGCTGAATTTCTGGTTCGTTTAGATATCAAATCAACAGCTAATATTTTGGATGAAAATTTATGTTTGGCTGGAAATTTCGTTTGGCAATCACCGTCTAGAAAACATTTTAAGCATAGAGATGAGGCAATTGAAGATTGTATCCAGTGGCTAAATGAAGAGATTGGAGAATAAAACAATGGATAAAAATATTAATGAGATCCTTTGTCAAATCGTTAATAAAGAAGATCAAACGCCTTATATTGTTAAAAATGTTGAGGACGGATTGAAAAAGCGTGATGAAGAAATTGCTCGATTAAGAGAAGAGAATAAAAGACTAAGGGAAGAAGCTTATAAAGATTCTGAACTGCAGATGATGAAAAGTAAATGCGCAGCAATGCAGGAAGAATTAAATCGAGGGTTCACAATTTCAGAGGATGAAGAATCAATGATTAATATATGGGTGATGAACCATATGAGAAACAAGCATCAGACAGTTGGATATTCTAACGGTCAATTCAAGTATGAATTTCAAGAATTTGCAGAAGTTGAATTTGGAACAATTATTTGTACAAAGTGTGGTGAAAGATTTAATTTTCGACAGTTTTAGAAGGAGAATGTACATATGAATGAATATTGGTTAATGTTATTTTTAACGTTAGTATTAGAAATTGTTGCGATTGCAGTTGTGTCTGTATTTGGAATGACATTTATCGCAAAATCCTATGATAAAATTATTGCTTATGTTGAAAAACGATGGGGAGAGGATGTAAGTTTTGGAGTATCATGCGGAATCATTTTGACTTTCTTGTTTATCACGTTAGCTGTGATTTTTTGTTAGAGAATAAAGAATTGTCCAAGCATGAAAGACATAAAACTTATCATGTATCGCAATACAAGCCTCCACTTGTGATAAACTGATCACTTAAGCGATGGGTTTGGATCAGCATCCTCGTTAGGAGATGTCTTAAACGGATGAAGTAACTATCGCACACATGCTGGCGTGGCGGAATGGTAGACGCAATGGACTTAAAATCCATCGGTGGAAGCACCATACGAGCTCGAGTCTCGTTGCCAGTATTAGCCATATGAGACATTTTATTCCTTGAGCAAGAATGATTGAAGTCGGTACAAAATGCTCAATTCTGTATTTACATTTGTGTGTTATGCAAGCAGTACGAATGGCATATGGCATTACCCCAACATAGGGTATTTACATTTTACAAAAATGGTTTGGCTGTTAGCTTAGATGGTGTTAGAGCGCATATGTATGAAAACACATGTTCGAGTCCTGTACAGTCAACTTGACGCAGAAAATAATTGCACCTTCTTTCTTTCACAAAACGTGTTAGTAAGTTATTAGTTCATTGACAGAATATCCTATGTAAATAGGAAGAAACACGTTCGATTCGTGTGTAACTTATCAGCCTGGGCTGACTTTCACACTTTCAAATGAGGGCTTATAAATTCAGTAGTAAAGTGTAATAAATGTAATTATAAGGAGAATGAGCACATGAAGAGAGAAGAAAAAATGCAGAAAAGAAGAGAAGCAGGAAAGACATATTCTTATAAGAAAAATCCTTATACAGAAGGAACTAAAGAATATAGAGATGAATGTAAAAAACGTGATGAGAAAAATAAATCAAAAAAGTTGCATTACGCCAAGATGACTTCTGTATTTGCAAAATTAGATAATCGTATCGAAACAGAAAAGGAAGAAAAAGCAAAGAAGGCAAGAGAGAAGAAAGCCAAGGGGAATAAGTGATTTATAAAAAGATTTACATAGAATTATGAAAGGAGAATAACATGAGCGTATATGTTACAGGAGATATACATGGATGCCCAACAAGATTTGGCACAAATATCTTTTTTGAACAAAAGGAATTTTCCGGCAATAAAGATGAAAATGTGGTGATTATTTGTGGGGATTTTGGTCTTGTCTGGAATAGAGTTAAGGAAAGTAAAGAAGAAAAATATTGGCTAGATTGGTTACAGGACAAGCCATTTACAACTGTATTTGTTGATGGAAACCATGACAATTTTGAAAGAATTGATACTTATCCAGTTAAAGAATGGCATGGTGGGAAAGTACATGAGATTCGTGAGAATGTATTACATTTAATGCGTGGAGAAGTGTTTACTATTGAAAATAAAAAATTCTTTGCTTTCGGTGGAGCAAGTTCACACGATATTAGTGATGGAATCATTGATTACAAAGATCCAGATTTACGAATAAAAGAACATGAGTTAGAAATGAATGGAAAATTCATGTACAGAATTAAGGGACTTACATGGTGGGAAGAAGAACTTCCAACTATTGAAGAGATGCAACATGGGATTAAAAAACTGAAAGAGAATAATAATGAAGTAGATTTTATTGTTACTCATAGTCCATCAACTTCTGAATTGGAAACAATAAATACTTTTTATGGTGCGGATATTCTTACTGATTATTTGGAGGAAATAAAAAACACTGTAAAATATGATGAACACATTTTTGGACATATGCATATAAACAGAAACATTAATGAAAAGGATTCTTGTCTGTACGAACAGATTATAAGAATTGTGTAGGAGGTATTTATGAAATTTTTTAAAACAGTAGATGAAAAATTAGCTGATATTGGATTTGAGAAAATTGAAGAAAATAGAAGTGGTGTTGAGTACAGACGAAAAGACAATAAATATAAATATACCCAAACAGTATTTATTGGTAGAAAAACTTCTGGAAGACATATTTTGCAATCTTATGATCCAAACCTGATGGATGAAAAAAGGAATTGGGAACACATGTGTTGGGCTTACAGGTTATGAGATGAAATTATTCTTAAAGAAGATGAAACAGATTGGTTTGTATAGCAAAAAGGAGGAGAAGTAAATGAGAGGAACTTTATTTTGGATTAGTATAATCATTGGAATCGTACTTAGTATTCATACTGGTGGTTGGAATACAAATAGTGATTTATATTTGGAGAACCTAAGAGAAAGTTTCAAAATATAATGAAAAGTTAATTTCATCCACAAATCAAAAAATCTTACACATATAAAAGTGAGAAATTAAGCCTTGCTATATGTGCATTAATTGATACAGATTTGAAATTGCTTCATAAATTTATGAAAGGAGAGACGTAATTGAAAAAATCAGACTTAAAAACTGGGATGATAGTAAGAACTGAACATAATCGATTTGGAGTAATTGAGCTAGAGAAGGATCGAATAGATTTTTGCTATGATCCTGATCCTTCAAATGAGTCAAAAAAGATTGAAACAGTATCATTAGATGAGTTAATTGAAATTGACAACACTTTAGGAATCGGCGGATTTGTAACAGATGAATTACAAGAACGATTACCGGATTTGTTTCAAGAAAAAGAAATTGGTTCACCGTTTTTATGGTACAGGATTGTTGAAATTTACGAATTAAACAGAATTTATGATAGTGGCGTTGGTGTTTATCCAAGCATTGTTATTAAATAAAACTTATTTTGTATAAAAGGAGCAGCAATATGAGATTAATAGATGCAGATTCGCTTTTAGAGAAGTGGAATAAGTTATCCGAAAAAGATAGAATAAAATTTGACAAAATAATTAAACTTGAAGAGTCAGTTTATGATTTTATCACACGTTATAACGAAGATAATAGACCAGAATGCTGTAAAGTCCATGACAAATATTTTTCTACTTGCGATACATGTGGGTATGGAGAATCGGAAGAAGAAAATGATGAAGAGGAAGAAGATGCAGCGGCAATAGACTTTTACACTGGAATTGCGAACAGAGAATGGTATGACTTTGATAATATATGGAAGAAAAGTTTGGCACTTAAAAGAATTGTTGTTTGTGCAGAGAATAAAGAAATAGCAAAAGAAAAATTAATATTTTCTATTGATAGCCTTAATAAAGAAATGAACATAGCGGGCGAAAGATATATGTTAGATGAAGAATCAATTAAAAAAGTACATGGATTCATCTCTGCAGTGGATGTAATTTTAGATTAAGAAAATAATCTTATGTGGAAGTACAAAAGGTCGAATCTGTGATTAGACACAAAATTCGACCTGATGAATAATAAAAAGTTATAGATTAAAAGGAGAAAATAAATAATAAACAGATTATTTTGGTAGCTTTTTCAAAAACGGGATGTCCCGATGTTGTTTGGAAATCATGTTGGTAATACATTCCACTTTCTTATCTGATAATTCAGATGAGTACCTGCAAATCATATCGACTGCATGGTTTTTGGAATGATAATACATACCAACGGCGATTAGTCCAACAACTGCACATATAATTGTTGCTAATATGTACAATATTTACCTCCAATCTGAGATTTATTTTCTCATGTTTTATACGCACTACATAAGTAGTACTTCCGCATGAGTTATTTTATAAACTCCAGGAATAGCCGTGCTGTTGAGTCAGTATGCGGTGGAACTTGGCTGCTATAACCTGTATGGGTATTATAGCAGAAAACTAAAATATTTCAAGAGTTAAAGGAGAATGAATAAATGAACGAACAATTTTTATTAATCGTAGAAAGCTTAGAAAAGTATAAGGATCTTTTAGAGAGTAAGAATGATGAAGTTTGCGATGGAATGACTGATGGTGAAAAGAGAGCATATCAGTTAGGAATTACAAATATGTATGAGATGCTGCGGCAGATAATTGAACATGATCGTAACGAAGGTAATTATAATGTATTTGTTCCTGAGATCAACGAAGAAGAATCTGGCGAGTATGATTTAGAGGATTTTGTTAAATGGGATTCTAAGAGCAGAAATAAGTATGCAGAAGTAACTTATAATAGAGACAAAGATGAAATATATGTGGATATCTATCAGAAAATCAGCAATACAAAAATCACATCTGATGAATTCAATTTTGAAGCATAATAAAGAATAAGATGGAGAATATGTAAAAGATGAAGAAGAAATTTGTGTTATTTGGAATAACATCAATGCTATTATTTTCACTGACAGGATGTGTGAAAGGAACTACAACGGATCTTAGTGGAACGACTCCAAAAATCTATAATAATGATATTTATGAATTCGTTGATCCTGATACTGGGGTTCATTATTGGGTTTATTCACATCAGGAAGGATATTCTGGAATGGGTGGTATGACTCCAAGATTAAATTCTGATGGAAGTGTTATGGTTAATAAATAAATTATTAGATTGTAGAGAATATATAGAAGGAGATGATATACATAGAAGTAATTGAAACAAATCTAATTATTGATGAAAATAATATGATTCGAGATCATCAATCAAGAATAGTTGAAGCAGACAGTTGGAATGAATATTGTGAGGCACATAAGAATTATGATGGTAAAGCAGTTTTCTTCAAGTCAAAAGTTATGAAAGGTAACAGTATACAATCTAATTGTAAAATTTCGAATCTAAAATATGATGAAATGCATTTGTCTTGTAACATAACAAAACTAAAAGATAATGGAGAAGAAATATTTACAGATAAAAGATTAGCATATCGAATAGTAAATCCGACTTAATCAAGTCAAAAAATCCAAAAAAAATAAATAATTCAATAGAGAATATAAAATTGGGTGGCTAACAGCATACCTTGGGTTTGTGCGCCCTGAATCACTGTTTACATAGTTAAACATAGATTTAATTCTGTGTTCCGTCCATGTATTGGGCGTTAAAATAGATTGTTTTATTTAACAATAATATAAATTTTAATTTTAGGAGGACAAAAATTAATGAATTTTGAAATGACAGGAAAACTAAGTATTGGAAAAGATACAGAAAAATTTCATCCATATTCGGAAAATAAGTATGAATCTGGTTGGGTGAGAAAACAACTTCTTTTCAATGCGACATGCGGAGACAATCGTCATATGCTTACTGTAAATGCAGGAGCTTTCGGTGATGAACACGGATTTGTATATACCTTCAGCAAAGGTGGTACAGATGAAAATGGTAAAAAAACTAAAGGCGAAAGTATTCAGATTCCGTTTAAAGAACGTCTGACTTCTCCAAAACTAGCAGAAGTTGCTGAATTTAAAAAATTCATCTTTGATCTTGAAAAACCGGGACGAAGATACAAACTGCAGAATATGGCAGATAAGCTTCATGAGGGTAGTGAGCTAACGGATGAAGAACTAAAAGAAGTTGGACTGACATCTTCAGATGAGGTATCCGACGCGCTTGAGAAGAGTATTAAAAAACGTCATGAGTTTATTTCTGAATGGGATTATATCGATTTCATTAAGAAAGTAATTGACAGTGGAAAATATGCTGATAAAAAATTCTTTATTCGAGGAAATGGAGAATATCAGTATTCCGACAATAAAGGAACTGTTTATGAATCTTATATGCCAAATAGAATTTATCTAGCAGCAGAAGATGCAGAAGAATCTTCGACAGCAACATTTAATATTCTATTCAATTCCGAAAGCTTTGATGATATGAGCGTTGAAGAAAAGGGCAAATATTATGTTAATGGTTACATGATGGAGTATGACAACAATAGAAAAGCCAATATTCCAGTGCCGGTTACGGTCGCAATCCCAGTAGCAGCAGAAGATGCAGATGAAAAAGCTAAGAAAAGAATCGAAGCAATTAAACATAAATTTATCGTCGAGGATGATGGTTTTAAGGAATATGGTGTAATTGTTAATATGCTGAATGGCGCACAGAGAATTGAAATTACAGAAGATATGTTGACCGATGAGCAGAAAAATGACCTTGATTGTGGACTTATCGCTATGGATGATATCCGTGCTGAATATAGCAAAGGAGTTTATGGTGACAGAATCAAGGAGTATCAGTTTGTAAAACCAGCTCGCGGATTCACTCGTGGAAGAGTTGACACGGTGTACACTGCAGACGACATGGTGATTCATAGTATCGAGCAAGAACTGCCAGAAGGAACTGAGGATCTTTTTGACGATGATGATGAATTATAATGGGTAAGTTTATTGATCTGACGGGACAAAAATTCGGGAGGCTTACTGCAAAAAGTAAGCTTCCTTTAGAAGATGGTCAAAAAATTATTTATTGGTTATGTGATTGCGATTGTGGAACCAAGAATGTTAAAGTAAGGGGTTACAGTTTGAGGAATGGCCATACAAGATCCTGCGGATGTTTGAATAGAGAAGCGATTATTGTTCGTAATCATTTAACAAAAAAGAAATATAACAAATACGATTTAACCAATGATTATGGAATTGGTTATACATCAAAGAACGAACTATTTTATTTTGACTTAGAAGATTATGAAAAGATCAAAAATTATTGTTGGATGTATGATAAAGATGGCTATGTCGTAGATAGAAACGGCATAAAACAACATAGATTGATTATGAATGAAGATGATTCACGAATCGAGATAGACCATATTAATCATAATGTTTCGGATAATAGAAAAATCAACTTAAGAAAGGCTAATAGATTTAATAATCAATCTAATGCAAAGTTAGCAAAAAATAATACATCCAAATGCAAAGGTGTTAGTTATAGAAAAGACACTGGGAAATGGCGATCGGTGTTAATAAGAAACGGCTTACGTTATGAACTTGGATCTTACGTTGAAAAAGAGGATGCAATTAAAGCAAGGAAAGAAGCTGAAGAAAAATTGTGTCGAGAGTGGTCTTATGATAATTCAATAAAAATTGCGGATGAATTTAAAATAAAAGGAGATTTTGAAAATGGGAAAATACGGTAAAAGAAGTACAATTAGCGAAAATTTAAACGACTTTACAATTTGTTTACTTGGTGAAGCAGGAATTGGAAAGACTTCAACTATTGCCAAAGCGTGTGAAACAGAGTTTGGCCCAGATGGATATATGATTCTTGATATGGGTAAAGAACAGGGAATGGAGGCTCTTGAAGGTTATACATACGAGACATGTGAAGATTGGAAAAAGTTTGATGATGTAACAAAAGATATTATTAGAAATAAGAAAACAGATTATCCAGATCTAAAAATCCTTGTGATTGATACACTGGATCAGTTTGTAGAGATTATGTGTCCTTACGTAATTAAACTGTGGAATACAGAAAATATGGGGAAAAAAGGTTTTGAACCTGCAAAAACAATGAATGCTGCATGGTCTGGATTTGGGAAAGCAGACGACAAACTTGTAGAATTAGCTCTTGATAGAGTATGGGAACTTAAAAAGGTTGGCGTGAATACTTGGTTTACTGGACATGTAAAAATGAGAAATAAGGTCGATCCGTTAACTCAGGAGGAATATTCTGTCCTTTCGACTGATATTTCTCAAAGAATTTTTGAAGGATTTAAAACGAAATTCCATGTTATTGGTATTGCTTGTATTGATAGAACTATTAATCTGGAGGGAACAGGTCGTAAAAATATTGTTACAAAACAAGAAATTAAGATGAGCAAAATTAAAGATGAAAAACGAAAAATTGTATTCAGAGATGACAATTATAGCATCGACAGCAAGAGTAGATTATCTGAGATTGAACCAGAAATTCCACTGGATGCGAATGAACTGTTGAGAGCATTAAAAGACGCAATTAAAAATTCGAAGAAGAAAAAATCGGTAGAAGTTACTGTAAACAAAGCGGAGTCTATTGCGAAAGTAGAACCTGATCTGGAACCGATTGAAGAAGATGAGGATATTGATGATATTCCAGTAGAAGAGACAGTGGAACCAGAAGAAACCGTAGTAGAAACATCTGATTATCCAGAAGATCTCGCTGCCGTAATTCGCACAATGTTCAAAGAATGTACGGATAAAGATAAGAAAGCAAGCGTCAGAAAAGTCATTGCGGAATATGGAAAACTCAATGATGTAGATGAAGATGGACTGAAACGAATTTACGATATGATGAACTAAGGAGTATCAGATATGCTTGTTAAATGCAGATATTGCGATAACAAGATAGATAGAAAAGATGCTTTCAAAGTGGTAGTGGATGGTAAAAACATCTACTACTGCAATGAAGCAGAATATCTAACTGTATTGCATGACAGAAAAATAAGAGACGATACATACGAGTGTATTAATGAGATTTTTGGTTATAAAGTAATTAATACTGCATTATTCAAAGAGTTAAGTTTTATACTTGGATCTTATTCTTATGATCGGATTTTAGCATATTTAGAAGAGAATAAAGATTACATGACATCTGTCATTCAGCAAAGAGACTATTCGAGTGAATACGCTAAAATCAGATATTTTTCTGCAATTATCAAAAACGGTATTGCAGATTTTAAAGCAAAAGAAAAAGAAACACCTAAACAGGTGAAGGTTGATATGCCGGATGGTCATTATAAACGACGACAGAAGAAAAGAAGTTTATCTGATATTGAAGAACAGGTAGGTGAGTAATATAGCTGAATTTATTACAGGTGTCAAAGAAAAGTATCCTGCGCAGCTATTAAAAGGACGAATCGAATATGAAGGAAACGTTATAAGCTGTTTCTTTAAGGATATGCTTCTTTTGGATGATACGACATTCGAAAAGGACGATTTTATCACTGTTGATGGTCGGTTTTATTTTTCATTACTGAAAGATTTACGAAAAAAAGGATTCTACTCTCTTGATGAAATAACTATTCTGTCAAATTCAAAACAAGAAGTCATTGATCGATATGAGGATTGTGGTGGATGGGATTCAATTCAGCATCAGATGGACATTATCAATACACAGAATTTTGATACATACATTGATATCTTGTATCGAGAAAATGTTATGCTTCGCATGTGCGATGATGGATTTAATCTTTTAAAAGAGATTAATATCAAGGATAAGAAAGTTATTCCTATTAAATTATTTCGAAAGATGACTGCTGAAGAGGTAACGGATTGGTATGAGGCAAGAATAAGCACTTATGGTACCGGATATTCGAGCAAGATCCTGGAAGAAGAAGAAATAGATTTCGATGACGAATTTATTGAATCATGTGCAGAAGGTGAAGAAAATGGTGTACCTTTTGATATAGCAGGATATGATAAAAACGGAGAAGAAATTAATTGTTTTCCTTTTTTATCTAGGCAAATAATGGGATTGTTAGAAGGAACTCTCACAATGATGGGAGGATTCAGTAGCGCAGGAAAATCCACTTGGTGGATTACAGTTCTCATGGCTCTTCTATATTATGATCGGAAAATTCTTATTATTTCCAACGAAGAAAATATTAAAAAATTTAAAATTAAATTTATGGTTTGGCTCCTTGGCAAGAGGAACAGATATTTTAAACTCACGAAAAAGAAAATGTCTGTGGGTGATATAAACAAGGAAAGTCGTGAGCAATTAAAAGATGTGCAAGCATTCTGGAGAAAGAATTATAAGGGTCGCGTAAAGTTCATTGCTATGAACGATGCAGACATGGCTGTTATTAAAAAGAAAGTACGCGAGAATGTTCTTAAATTTGGATATGATACAGTTCTATACGATACGTTTAAAATCCAGGAGAGCGATTTTTCATCCTCCAGACAAGATTTGTCTTTAGTTAGAGACAGTAGAGAGTTAGATAAGTTGGCAAAAAAATATAATTTAATCATGTTGGCATCAGTCCAGTTGGCAGAATATATGAAAGGAAAATTATTCCTGGATGCCAGTTGCCTTAGTAATGCCAAGCAGACGAAAGAAATTCTTGAGAATTTGTTCCTTATGCGAACTGTTTATGCTGAAGAACTTGATGAAAAAAGTAAATATTATTGCCATCCATTTAGACTGAAAAAGATTAACGATAAATGGATTGAAGAGGAATATAAAGCAGATCCAAATGCAGTATGGAGAATGTTATTTGTAGAAAAAACTCGGAATGGTAATAACTCCAGTGATACTGGTATTGCGTATCTTTTAAAGTTTTCAGGTGATCATTCTATCTTCAGAGAAGTGGCACAATGCCGTCCGAAACATGGAGAAATAAGATAAAAAATAACTTGGTGGTGATATATGTTAGAAGATATTAAAAAAGAGCTATTAAATAATCCAGAAAAACTAAAAGAGGTATTGGAACATTTTGGATACTGCAATATAGTCATTCGGCCTACATACATGCAATTTGGGCGAGATGAAGAATCTTCGAAAAAAAGTATTGTAATTAAGCTTGAAAATAATAATTGGCTGTACGTACATGATTATGCTCGAAATATTCAAACTGATATCTTTTCATATATCACCAATCAAAGAAAAGTAGAATTTGTAGATGTCTTAAATGAAATAAAAAATGTGTTACATATACAAGATTATATTGGACACTTTCAGAAAAAAGGAATCTTTGGAGGATTTTATGAAAAGATTAGACAAAGAAACACTATTCAATCGAAAATATATGACGAAAAAATATTAGATGAATTTCAATTCTATCCCAATATTCGATTTTTGAAAGATCATATATCATTAGATGCACAGCAGTATTTTGGAATAAGATATGACGTCGAATCACAAGGAATTGTTATTCCCATCAGAAATGAATATGGACAGCTTATTGGGGTTAAGGAACGTTTTAATTATGAGATTTCAGATGGTGCGCTGAAATATTTTTATTCTTATCCTGGGCGTTGCAGCACTACATTATTTGGTTATGCTCAAAATTATCAATATCTTGTTGAAAATACTGTTTTTGTAGGAGAAGCAGAAAAATTTGTCATGCAATGTTATTCATACGGATATAGAAACGCTGTTGCGCTTATGAGTGGAAGTTTAAGTGTACAGCAAGCACGGTTGCTTGTGGAGCTACATCCAACAAAGGTAATTTTTCTACATGATCAAGGATATGAATTGGACAATATAAAGAGAAACGTAGAAGTTTTACGTCATTATTCTAAGTTTACGGAATTTGAGATTGGATATTGGGATTGGACAAAATCATATTATGCTCCAAAGGTTTCTGCAAGCGACATGGGTAAAGAAAAATTTGAGTATATCATAAATAATGAAATTTTAATACTAGGAGATGATAAGGACGAAGAAGAATTATAATATTTTAAACGATTGTAGAGGAATGTATGAGGATGAAGTATTTGATACGATTCTTCAACAAAGAGGAGTTCAAGATGCGAAACATTTTTTAAATCCAATAGAAGAAGATTTACTTCCACTGGATTCTTTATATAGGATTGATGAAGCATACATACGTATTAATCGGGCAATTGAAGAAAACGAAAACATTGGTATTTTATTTGATACAGATACTGATGGAATCGCGGCAGGAACGATTATGACACGATATTTGAGATATTTTACAGACGATATTTTTACATATATTGATGACGGTAAGCAGCATGGACTAAAAGGACAAAATTTGCAGCAGTTTGCATCTTTAGATTTATTGATTGTTGTAGATAGTTTAGACGAAGACGAAATTCAGTATAAAGAATTGTCAGAAGCAGGAATCGATGTACTTATTTTAGACCATCATGCAATTAAACGGGAAATTCCATATGATACATATACAATTCTTATTTCTTCTCAAAGAGATTATGATAATTCGCAATTATCTGGAGCAGGGGTGGTATGGAAATTCTGTAAATATTTGGATGAACAATTTCTTACAGATTATGCAGATGAATTAGTAGATCTTGCGGCATGTGGTCTAGTTGGAGATATGATGGATATGACAGTTATGGAAAACCGTTATATCGTGTCGAAAGGACTTGAGAAGATTTATAATCCAGCAGTTAAGAAGATTGTCGGCGGATTTGAATTCAACAGTACGGCAATTGCATTTAGTATTGCTCCAATTGTAAATGCAGCGAACCGTATGGGTGAAAATGAAACTGCTATGAATGCATTTCTAGAAGATAATAACAAACAAGTGCTTGCCTATGTAAAAGCATTAAAGAAATGTAAGGAAGAACAAAATCAAGAAGTGGAGCGTTTACTGCCGAATGTTTATGAACAATGTGAGAAACAAAAGGATCAAAAGGTAATCACTGTATATATTGATACACAATATGGTATTGCTGGTTTATTAGGAAATAAGCTACTAGAAAAGTATCAAAAGCCGATCTTAGTGTTGAAAGATGTCGGATCAAAATACGCAGGTTCTATGAGAGCCGTAGGTGTTGATGATTTTCGAAAAATCTGCAATGATAGTGGTTATGCAAAAGCAGATGGGCATGAACTTGCATCGGGTATTCAAATCAAAAAATCAGATCTTAACAATTTCTTGTCTTATGTCGAAACAAACCTTCCAGAGTTTAAAGAACCAACAATTGACATTGATATTCAAATTGATGTCGAAGATATTACCAGACGATTAGTAGAGAATATCAAAAAGATTGATCGTATTTCTGGCACAAATTTTAAACCAGTAAGAGCTTATATGGATAATATTTGTGATTACGAAATTGGTCAGATGAGTGATTATAAGCATTTAGTTCTAAAACCGAATGATTACTTGCAGATTATCAAATGGAACTTCGACGGTTCATTTGATGATATGGAGGATCATAGCACTATGAATGATGAATTCGAAGCCGTATGTAGTCTGGATAGTGGATTTTTAGGTAGAAAATTTGTACTAAAAGCAGTATGCGATGTACTTTCGGAGGTGGATTAAAATTTCTAATATTGAGTTGATAAAAAAAATTATTCCTACATTGACATTTGAATTCCCTTATTCACCAGAAGAATATGAAAAGAATTTATATTTAGAGAACTATCATTGTCACAAAGATTTTAGTAACACATCAACACCGGACTGTGCGGAATCTATAGAAACATATGCGGAAAGAATACATGAATTTGGTGCAAAGTGTTTATACTCAGGAGAGCATGGATCACAGGGGAATCAATTTCAAGTATATAAAGTTGCTGAAAAAGAACATCTTAAATATATTCATTCTTCGGAAGTTTACTGGGTAAAAGATAGAAAAGAAAAAGACAGAGCAAATTGTCATATGATCATAGCAGCAAAAAATGCAGAGGGACGTCGAGATATTAATTTTGCTTTATCTATGGCAAACATTGATGGATATTACTATAAACCACGCATTGATTTAGAACTATTATTTAACATCCCAAAAGACAATGTGATCATTACGTCTGCATGTTTAGCAGGGTGGAACTATGAAGATGCTGAAGAAGTTTGGCTGAAAGTCCATAAGTATTTTGGAGATAATTTTTTTCTTGAAGTTCAATATCACAATACCGATAAGCAAAAAGAACTCAATAAAAGAATATTGAAAATTGCAAAAGAACATAATATTCAGATCATCTGTGGCCTTGATAGTCATTATGTTAAAGAAGAAAATTCTATTAAACGTGATCAGATTCTAAAATATAAGAACATCAATTATCCAGACGAAAAGGGATGGTATCTTGATTATCCAGATACTCAGACGGTTATAAAAAGGTTTATAGAACAGGGAGTTCTAAATAAAGAGGAAATATTTAGAGCGATTATGAACACCAATGTTTTTGTATCGGAATGCGAAGTAATTGTTTTAGATAGAAAATTTAAAATACCAAGTGTTTATAAAGATAAAACCTATAAAGAAAAATGCAAAATTTATAAAGATATTTTAAATCGGGCTTATGCAAAAGAAAAGGATAAGTCTAAAGAAAAAGCTGATGGCATTCGTTATGAAGCAAAACAGGTTATGGAAGCTGGCGTAGTCGATTACTTTTTGACGAGCAAATCAATTATAGATGATGCAGTTAATAATGAAGGAGGAATTTTAACTACTACCTCAAGAGGTAGTGCTGCATCATTTATTACAAACAAATTGTTGGGACTTACTACTGTAGACCGTTTTAACGCCGACATTCCAATTTATCCGGAACGATTTTTAACGAAAGAACGTGTTCTTGCAGGACAAATGCCTGATATTGACATGAACGTTGCCACACAAGAGCCTTTTGTAAGAGCGGCGAGAAAATTGCTAGGTGAACATGGATGTTATCCATTAATGGCAATAGAAAAATTAAAAGAAAAAGCTGCATGGCAATTATATGCGGGAGCAAATGATGTGCGCCCAGAAGATGCGAACCAAATTTCGAAGTATCTGGACGAATATAATAAAGCATTGAAATATGCCGACGATGATGAAAAGGAAGAGATTCATGTTGAAGATTATATTCCAGAAGAGTATTTAGAGTTATTTAAGCAAAGCAATGATTATCAGGGAATCACAATCAACTTAAAAGTACATGCTTGTGGACATTTCATTTTTGATGGAGACATTCGAAGAGAAGTAGGATTAATTAGTGCTGTTTCAGAATCGACTGGGAAAAGAACTATATGCGCTGCTATTGAAGGTGGTTATCTTGATGAATTTGGGTATGTAAAAGAGGATTTTCTTATTGTAGATAGTGTATATCTTACGTATAAATTTTTTCATAGTATTGGTAAGGAAGTTCCTACGTTTGAAGAACTGAGACATATGATTGATGGAGATGAAAAGACATGGGACATTTATGCAAATGGTATTACATGTTGCATAAATCAATGCGAAAAAGAAGCTACTACCAATCGAGTAAAAAAATATAAACCGCAGAACCTGGCAGAATTAAGTAGTTTTATTGCAGCAATTCGACCAGGCTTTGCTTCACTACTTAGTACTTTTTTAAATCGTGAACCATATACAACTGGAGAAAAAAAGATTGATGATTTGTTATCTGATACAGCTCATTTCATGCTTTATCAGGAATCAATTATGAAAGTACTATCCTTCTTACAATTAAGGATGACAGAAACATATGGTGTTATTAAAAATATTTCAAAGAAAAAATATAGGCTGCATCCTGAAATGTTAAAAGAATTACAAGAGCGATTAATTAAAGGTTGGAAAAAAGAGATTGGTAAAACAGATAATTTTAATAATGTTTGGAATGTAATTGAGTCTTCTGGCCTGTACGCCTTCAACTCTCCTCATGCTTATAGCATGGGTGGTGATTCTGCTTATCAGGCATGGTTTAAAGCTCATCATACTAAGATTTTTTATGAAGTAGCAATTAATCATTATCAAGAGAAGAATAAAAAAGATAAAATTGATGCTCTTGTGAAAGAAGCAATTAAATTTTGGGGATATAAACTAGGAGATTATGAATTTGGAGCAGACAATAGAAAAGTCACAATCAATGAAAAGAATATGATTATATATCCTAATTTATCAAGCGTAAAAGGGTTTGGTGAAGGAGTCGTTAACACTCTTTATGAATTGGGAACATCGGAATATAAAACATTTACTGATGTACTTGATGTGCTGTTTCTAAATTCAATCAATAAAACTATAGTCAATAAACTTATTAGAATTAATTATTTTAAGAAGTATGGTGATGTGAATACATTGCTTGAGACTGCAAAATTATATGATTTGTTAAAAGGCGCAAAACAAATTTCAAAGGATAAGGCAGAGAAAAATAATATCTCATTTGTTATACTTGCTCAATATGGAAATGAGACAGCAAAACAGTTTAATAAACTTGATTCTGAAAAAGTCTTATGTGAATTAATTTCTAAAATACCATACAAAAAAGTAACTTTAAAAGAAAGACTTGACAATCAGAGGGAAATTATTGGAATTGTGAGTGGTTCAGATCCAGAAGTGAATAGACGTTTATATTATGTTTCTGAATTAGACATCAAAAAATCTATTGTGAATGTTAAGTTATTTGAAATCTATAGCGGTAAAACACGAACAGTCAAAATGTGGACAAGTCAATATAATCGTAATCCATTCGAACTTGGTTCAATTCTATACATAATTTCCCTGGAAAAGAAAAATAAAAAAGAACCAACGGGCGAGGTCGATCCCAAAACAGGAAAGAAAATATATAAGGAAGTTCCGGATAAATTCGAATTTTGGCTTGGAAAATTCACAGTAAAAAATAATGTAGAGGAGGTGGTTCAAGATATTTAGCAATTACAAATATACAGATAAAGAGATGAAGGAACTAATCTCCTCCATCGTTATTCTGATCGATACGAGGGAAAAATCGTTCTCTCACATCACTGATTATTTCGATAGAAAAGACATCAAATATAAAAAGAAAGCACTGGCATATGGTGATTATAGTTTTATGCTCGAACAGAATGAAAAGCTTTCTATTCCAAGACCATTATACTTTGATAAAAAGATTGTCGTGGAGCGCAAAGGCAGTCTGGAAGAAATTAGTGGTAATTTGACAAATGGCAGAGATAGATTTGAGAAGGAACTATGTTTGGCACCAGAGAATAAAGTACTGTTGATTGAAAATGGTTCTTATGCCGATATTGCATCTGGGAATTATGATACTCAATATAATAAGAAATCATTTTGGGCTTCGCTGCATTCTATATGGTTTAAGTACAATATTCCAATCTTCTTTATGCCAGACAATAAATATTCTGGATTATTTATCAGAGGATACTTTGAATATTACTTAAAGAATTTATTTAAATAGGAGAATATATGTTTACAGCACAAGAAGCAAGAAATATCTCGAACAAAGCATACAAAGAGCAAATAGATGCCGAATTAGCGTCTATTGTGCCTGAAATCGAGGCAGCAATGCGTAAGGGTGAGTACAGTTGTTGGATTTATGAAACTAACATTTCATCAGCCACAATTGCTTACCTGAAAGAACTAGGATACAAAATTACATCTTCAACACAGTATAACGAAGCAGAATATAAGATTGCGTGGTAGGAGAATAAAAATATGAAGTTAAGTGAAATAGCGGAATATATTGTAGACAATTATCCAGAATCTAATATCGCATATAACAACGATGTCATAAAGGGATGTAGAGAAGAATGGTACGAAGAAAGTCTTATCGATCCACTGCTAGATTTTTACATGCACGAAGAATTGGGTCTATGCGGATGTGGAAATCCAGAATTTACATATGAGACGATAAGAAGATATCTAAATATACGAAACGAATTTGTAATATCAAAAATTGATTATCAGGAGGTTATTGATAGATACAAAAATGATCTTTTGCTTGATTATAATAACGACATTCAATATGGTCTGTTACAATTCATGATGTATATTCTTGATGACAAAGATTTTACAACACATGGGAGTAGTATTGGTGGATGCTGGTTAACTAAAAAAGGACAAAGATTATTGACAGTTCTGGAAGCATGGAGAGCAAGAGAAGATAAAGAATAATTTGTCAGGATGATAAAAGATGGAAGGCTGATGAGCTATGGCAGTATATGTGACTGGTGATATACATGGAGATCCTACCAGGTTAAGTAAAAATAGTTTCTACGAACAAAAGGATTTTTTTAATAACAAAGATGAAAATGTAGTTATTATTCTTGGAGATTTCGGTCTTGTTTGGAATAGAGATAAGGAAAGTAAACAAGAAAAGTACTGGTTAGATTGGCTTAACAAAAAACCGTTTACAACAGTATTTGTAGATGGGAATCATGAAAATCACAAAAGACTTTCAACTTATCCTATAAAAGAATGGCATGGTGGCAAAGTACATGAGATAAGAACCCATGTATTACATCTTATACGAGGAGAAGTATTTACAATTGATGAAACAAAGTTCTTCGCTTTTGGTGGGGCAAGCAGCCATGATATTCAAGATGGCATTCTTGATTACAATGATTCTAATTGGCAGGAAAAAGCAAAGAAACTTGATAAACAAGGTAAATATATGTATCGTGTTAAGGATTTATCTTGGTGGGAAGAGGAATTGCCAACTGATGAGGAAATGCAGCATGGAATCAATGTATTAAAAGAGAATAACAATATGGTCGATTTTATTATCACCCACAGTCCTTCGACGTCAGAATTATATCTTATGAGTGGTAATAATTTATATGAACCAGATGTCCTTACAAATTATCTAGAAGATATAAAAGTTACGACAAAATATAAAAGACATTTGTTTGGGCATATGCATATTAATAAAGCTATTAATGACAAAGATATTTGCTTATATGAACAAATTATTAGACTATTATAAGGAAGTGATTATGTAATGTGCAGATATTGTAACTATGAATCTGATGATAATCGAATTTTTATCGATCCACTGACTAATGAATATTATTTGGATATCGAAACGATGGTATGTGATAGTTATGATGATGGTTTTTTTCATGATAAAGAATATATCAATTATTGTCCATGGTGCGGAAGAAAATTGACGAAAGAATGAGATATCGTTATGGAAAAGAAAATTGTTGACTATAGAAAAAGACATAGACGATGTAAATACTGTAAATATAATGTGCTTGTAATGCCAAAGGACATGTATACACCAGACTACTATGTATGCAAAGTGAAAGATAAAATTATAGAAGATTGGTTTGTCGAGTATTTACCAAGAATATTTTGTTCATGTTATGAATTAAAATAAATAATGTGTGGTGGCGGAATATGTAGACGCTAATGACAGATAGGTTGCTCTAACGGTTCAATTCCGTCGGTATCTGAAACAGTGAAATAGCTGATGATACTGGGTCTGATTAGGCAGAAGGGTGTGAGTAGCTATGTATGGTGAAAATCCATACCCACATATTATAGAAAAATTGAAAGGAAGAAACTAAAAGATGAATAAAGAATTAGAAAATAAAGCATTAGAGATTATTCAGAAATTGCAAACATATAATCCAGCAGCGGGAGATGATCCTAGATGGTTTAAACAATGTTTATTAGATTTAGAAGATATAATTATTGATGATGATAATGAATTGAAAAAGATTTTAAAAGAATTAATAGAAGAAATGTCGATTTCAATTGAGTGATGGTATAACAGTGTAGTTTAAATAGTTATCTACCATGTGAGCCTAATAGCAGCATCTCAAGGGTAGAACAGCCATTAACAGAAAGGATTAAAAATAAATGTGTGAATTTTGCGATGGGCTTGAATTAGAATTGAATGCAACTCATCCAATTAACAGAGAAGGGTTTATCAATTGTATTACATATGACAACATAAATAATATCTATTGTATCTGGCATAAATGTGACGATGATTATTATACATGTAATATTAAAATTAATTATTGTCCTATATGTGGAAGGAAATTAAGTGATGGATAATTTACCTTACTCATTGGCTTGCTTATACATAGGGATGACGGAAGAATATGATAGATAATTGATGCAACAGTGTTCAAAGATAATCAAGAATGCAAACAAGCTATAATTCATGGGATGGTAATAGCTTCAATGCTGACAAGTAGATGCAAACGGATCGAGATAAAAGAGGTAACTGTTATGAAAAAATGTATTATTTTAGAGATAGAAAATAAGACAGACTTTGAAAACAAAATGAATGAATATTTATCTGAGGGATATAAAATCGAAGCCAGTTCGTGTAATAGCAAATATTACAAAGCAATTATGGTGTTAGAGAAAGAATAACGAAATCACTCTTTCATTTAGAGAATATTAGGAGGTAATAATATGATTTGTATGTATGAAGATTATAATTATCACGATACTTTAAAAGACTGTGCAGAATTAACTGTTGGAAAATGGTTCGCAGAAAATAATCTTCAGATTGTAGGAACTAAACTTGTTGATAATTATATGTATGTAAAAGGGATCGACAATGGATTTCCACATGCAAGTGCTTATGTAAAAATTGACATGAAAAAGAATAAGATTGTTGATTATTATAACGCACATAACTGCCCTGTTGAAGTAAAGGATGGAATATATGAATAAGGTAATTTTATTAGTATTTTGTCACTTGGTTGGTGATTATGTTTTACAAAATGATTTTATTGCAAAGACCAAAGGAAGTAATTGGTATCATTTGTTCGTACATTGTGCGTTGTATTGTTTACCATTTTATCTTGCCTTTGGATTAACTTGGCAGCTTGGAGTTGTTTTTGTGACACACTGTATTATTGATCCGCTAAAGGCGAGATATCAAAAAATATCATATGTAACTGACCAAGTTTTGCATTATTTTGTATCACTCGTTTACTTTTTATAGGAGAATAAATGGGTAAAGTAAAAAGAAAACAACGACTGCAATCTCCTTGGTGGTGGACATTAGACAATGATAATTGTTGGTTTTGCAAAAACAGAAACAATTGTGGAAGCTGTAAATTATTAAAGGAGCAACGTGCAATCAAAAGAAAGAAACGAGGCGAGTAAAACTATGAAACCAGATAGATTTACAATTACAACTAAAGAATTAAATTTTATGAAACTGAATGAAAAGATTCACACTTATAAACTTGAGAACGGATATAAACCATATTTATTTATGAATGAAGATACAATTGGCGAATTAGTAAACATAATAGGACTTTCTTATGACGGATTAACAGGTGTTCAGTCAAATGGTTTGTGCGGAATGTATTATGGAATGAAAACTTTTTGTGATAATACAATGCAATTTGGCGATGTAGAAATGAGGTAAGAATTATGCATTATAAAATACCGTATATAACAGGTTTTATTGATAAGTATACAGTTCCAATCAATCATGATATCGATTTAGACAGTATAAAAATTTACAAAAGAAACAAAGATAGAACATTAGGTGAAATGGTTTATAACTTTAAAGTAGATTGTAATTCTACGCCAGCAACAATTTTTGTTGAAGATTCTTTTGGACAAAAATATTTTTTAAAATATAGTTATTTAACAAAATACACATCGTTCAACAAAATTAAACTTATAACAGCAGATGGTTATGCAGTTCTTCGTTATAAAGATTTCATTAGAGAAGGGCATAGAATTGATTATGATGATTGGATGGATCTTTTTAAATATCTCGGATATGAAGTAGAATATAAAGAGATTTCTGATGAAGAGATGGAGGAAATGTTATAAATGATAGATAGCAATGAAACAATGTCTTACATGAACGGGAAAGACATTGGATACGTAGAAGGATTTGATGATTGTAAAACCGAGCTTATGGAAGTCATCCATTCTCTTGCTTGGCGTATTGCTCAATATCAATATCCGAATGCATATGATTTTGATGACAAAACGTTAGAGAATATCATGGTAGATGCGGGATTGAATAGAGAATATTTGGAGGAATAGAATATGAGTAATTATCTTTTTGATAAAATGAACGAGTTAAATGCGGATGGAATTGATTTTATACCTATCTGTGTAAGTAAAAATCCTCCCATTTTAGCGTCCTACACAAAAGAGGAATTCCAAAATGTTAATGATTTCCCAAAATCAACCTACAGATATTGGAAAATTATTAATGGAGAAAAACAATATATTGACAAAGAAACGTGACTTTCATAGGAGAAAATAAATGACAGATAAATATAAATTTACACAAGCTGATGTAAATGCGATTAATAATTTTTTATCTTTAGCTTGTTATAATGGTTGGGAAGATGATGTTAAAGACATTATGAGATCGTTGAAACAATCATATAAATTAGAAAATAAACTTGGTAGTGTGCAACGACCAGACTGGAAGAAAAAATGCGGAAGAGACAAAATTGAGGAATTTGGTGGAATATTTTGGTCATGGTTGGTAATTGGATATGGTGAATATGGCACATCGCCTAGATTCGGATGGATCTACAGAGATAACGCACAAGTTCTTTATGATATTATGGACAATCTTCTGAAAACAGATGGAGAATATAGGATTAGTGAATAGGTAGGAGAAACGATATGGCAGTAATTGAAGTGTGCGACATTTGCAGAAAAGAAGTTAGTAAAAGTGATGGAATTACACTAGATTGTTCCGATTGGAATGGATGGGACTATCCTGCAGGAGTGCCTATAAGAACAGAAAGAAATTATAGAGTAAGAATTTGTGACAAATGTAAAGATAATATTATTAAGTACTGTAAAAGAAATGCGAGGTAAAAGATGAAGAAAATTAAAGGTTTAATATTTGCAACAGGTTTTGTATTGTGCGGATTTGTTATTGGAGCATGTGGAACTTCTGTCGAAGCAAAACAAGATAAACCATTAAAAATATGGTTTGAGAATCAAAATGGAAAGATGGAAACTTATCAGCTTGTAGACGAAGAGACAGGAGTAAATTATATTGTCGTGTCTGGTGAACTTTATCAGAGAGGGATTGGTACTGCAATAACTCCAAGATTAAAGGCTGATGGTAGTTTGTATATGAGCAAATAGCATGAAATGAAATATGTTTTTCAACTGGAGGTAAATAGCTATAAATAAATTTACAGAATTTCAACAACTAAAGATTCTTCCACGCGATAATCTCTCCAAACATGATTATATCAAACGGCATTTTTATCAAAATAAATTAACAAAAGAACTATATGACAGCGAAGAATTTTCGGATGATCAGCTCTTATATATTTTCAATAATAATACATTAAAAAGACTTGGGTTTCCTCTTAAGCGATGTGGCAAGAAAAGAAAAATGCAGAGGAAAAAACGTATTATTTGCAATCCGGTATTTTTCGATATCGTATACAAAACTATGGAAAAGGGTTGGGAGCAGTATACACTGGCAGGATTGATCGATCCTTCTAAAAATTTTGTTGATTGTAAAGATCTTCATTTGGGAGATAAAAATATGTTTGTAGGAGAAATAAATGGATAAAGAAGTTATTTGCGAAGTATTATCTCGTCTGATTGGTTATACGATGCCATGCGGAGATAAAGACGTAGATACAGTGCGTAGAATTAATAATTATAATCTTGTCTATGTTACTAAACAATGTGTTGAAACATTAGTTGAGAATGCTGCTTATCAAAATGATATTGGCGAAGATTCTAGAAGTGCATTAGAAATGATTCATAATATGACTAAAGCAAAAGGGGAATAAGCGCGTGAGTCAGATTATTACATATTTAAAGTGTGATCACTGTGGTAAAGAATATAAAGATATTTATGTCAGTTTTGGACATCCAGAGAAAGATCTTGTATGGAAATGGGAATGTGATAGCTGCAAACATGTTAATGAAAAACTAATTAAAGCTTGGCCACAGAAAGAGATTGATTTTATAGCATTAAAAAACTTGGATTTAAATAAAGAGGAAAAATAGCACGAATGAAATTTCAAAAATATAATTACTTCTCAAACGCTTTAAACAAGACGTACAAAGTTGCTTTCGAAGTTTATAAAGGATGTGAAGAAAATATTGTTGGAATATTATTAAATTATAATTCTGGTAATATTGATTTATACAACGAAGACAAAGGTGAGTTATATCACATTCCTTTTTCGGGATTAAAATGGCTTTTGCCTGCAAAGGATAAAAACAAAATAAATTCTTAGAGCGTTTCAGCTCAAAAAATTCCAATTGGACAAGAGAATAAAGTATTAGATGGTTGAAAACATCTAGTTTTCATTATATTAAATAAAACAAGGAGCAGGGGATTTGCTGCAGCATAAATCATGATTTGCTCCAAATAATAAATGTTAAAAGTAAACACACTATATAATGAAGATTGTCTTGATTGTATGAAGAAAATTGACGACAAATCAATTGATTGTATTGTTACAGATCTTCCATTCGGACAAACTTCACGAAATAAATGGGATACAGTTATTCCGTTTGAACCATTATGGGAGCAGTACGAAAGAATTATCAAAGATCGTGGTGCAATTATTCTATTTGCGAACGGAATGTTTACAGCAGATTTGATGCATAGCAACCGAAAACTCTGGAAATATAATCTAATCTGGGAGAAAACACAACCTACCGGATTCCTAAATGCGAAGAAAATGCCTCTTCGTTCTCATGAAGATATCTGTATTTTCTATAAGAAACCTCCAACATATAATCCACAAATGACAGATGGACACGAGAGAAAAGTTAGTAAAGCATCTCATCATGTCAATGCCAAAGATACTACAAATTATGGTGAGAGTGGTTGGACTGATTATGATTCTACTAAAAGATACCCAAAATCTATATGGACTTTTGCAAAAGATACTCAAAAATCGGCATATCATAGCACTCAAAAACCAGTTGCTCTGATTGAAGAATTAATCAAAACATATAGTAATCCTGGTGATCTTATTTTGGATTCATGTGCAGGAAGCATGACAACAGCGATTGCGGCTATGAATACAAATAGGAATTATATTTGTATTGAAAAAGATGAAGACATTTTTAAAGTTGGTCAAAAAAGAATCGCAGAATATGTAAATCAACAATTAATGATGAGTGCAACATAACCTTAAAAGGAGAACTACAAAATGTATTATGCAGTAAGAATATATCAATATTACATCCACATCCCATTTGAATGTGTGGTTGAAGATGCTAATAATATACCAATTAACAAGGATATTTGGGCTTTCGCCTATAAAGAAGATGAGAGAGCTTTGAATCTTATGTGTAAGCCGGTAAGAGGAAGAATTAAAAATGATAAATATTTTTATGAATACAAAGTTAATGGCAAAGACTTAAAGAAAAATGGTGTGTCACTTTACGCAAGATATTTTGCAGACACAGAAAAAGAAGCTATAAAAGGATTTAACGCACTGCTTAATAAAAGAATTAATTCACTTACAGAAGAAATTGACAAATTGGAAAACATGTTAATTGAATAAACAAACTTAACGAAAGGAGTATGAGATTTGTACGTACATTAAAGAATTCTTTGCTCTTAATAGTTGTTAATGAAATACATGGGATCAAAATCTCGAATATCGAAATATATAATTCCGATTATTCAACAGAGAATAAAAGATTATGATATAAAAACGTACATAGAACCGTTTTGTGGCGGATGTAATATTATTGATAAGATTCAATGTGATACGAAGATTGCATCCGATAATCATAAATATCTTATAGAAATATTCAAGAATCTAAATCGGATTCAAAGTCTTCCAGATTTTATTACAAAAGAACATTACTCAAAAGTAAGAGAATGCTTCAACAAAGACTTAAATACATATCCTGGCTGGTATATTGGAGCAGTTGGATTTCTTGCGAGCTATAACGGACGATTCTTTGATGGTGGATATTCAGGCGTTGTATGTACAAAAGCTGGAACTGAAAGAAATTATTATGATGAAGCAAGAAGAAACTTATTAGAACAGATTCCACGATTAAAAGATATTCTGTTCCAATGCGGAGATTATGAAGAGTTATATTCTGATAGAATTGACTGTTTATTCTACTGTGATATTCCATATTGCGGAGTAAAACAATATGGTACAAGCAAAAACTTTGATTATGATAGATTTTGGAATTGGGCGGAAAAAATGAGCGAAAAGAATATTGTTCTGGTTAGTGAACATAAAGCACCTTCAGGATGGGATTGTACTTGGGAACAAGAAGTAAAAAGAACAATTGATAATAACAAGCGTGTAAAAGCAGTGGAAAAATTATTTGAGATAAGAGAATAAATGTCATGGGGGTAATTAATTTATGCATGAATTACTTGGATATGAAGTAAAGATTGGCAATAAAAATAGTAAAATCACAAAGAAATGTCCGGTGTGCGGAAAATCTATGGTTAGAGAATGTGTGTTAGAGAATAATAAGTTTGTATATAAGGAAAGATGCTGCAATCTTTTCTGTAGAAGATATACTCCGTATTTTAATTGGAAATAAAATAATAAAAAGATAAATGCGGTGAAAGGAACTGAAAGCCTGAGATGGTTAAAAGGTAAAGGTGAAGACTGTTAGCAATATTTCAGTCAACCGATGGGTGTATGAGTTGAACCTGTGCATTCAGAATATAATACTCTGGAACAAACCGCAACCCTCACGTAGTCAGGGATAAGGATGCTCTCATGAAGTACGGAAATGAACGTGCTTCTAATTATGAAATTTTGGTTTCATTTATCTTTACTATTATAATCAAAATAAGGTAATACACTGAGGAATCGACTATGGAAGAAATTATTGAAAAATTAAAAGAATGGGTCAATAAAAACTATGATCCATATGCATGTGGATTTACACCACAGCGTTCAGAAGGAAATTATTATGATTGTTTCTTTGATGGAGAATCTTGTGGCACATCGTATGCTGCATATGAAGTAGGACAAATCTTAGGTATGGATCTTGAAGAACCAGCAGAAACTGAAGATGCCGATGAATACTAATTATTGCATGAATGAGTATGTATGTAGTGGAATTATCCTGCAAGATCCAGAATCAAAGAAAGAAATAGGTTCCTTTAATAACATACAAGAGATTAATATGACACGAAACACAATCGAAAAATGTCATGATTATAGAGGGTATAAACCAATCATTACAAAGGATGAAAGAGTTCTTTCATTTTCAGCAAATACATCCGAGATCAATCCGGCAATTCTTGGTGCTGATTTTTCTAAGACGCCAGATCAAGTTAATATTTTGTATGTCAAGAAAATTCAAGCAAGAAAACATCGTAAGAAGAGAATTAATAAAAAATGGCTTAAGCGTTACGGGTATAAGGAGCAGTCTATCGATTTTGGTGAATGGAATGTTAAATCAACTGATGAATGTGGAGAATATGAATTTACAAGGAAGGTAATAGATGATGCTAATTCCGACAGTACCAGCAAAAGAATTTAAAAAATTCGGATTTAAAAAATGTAAAGGAATGCCAAAAGATACAGAGTGTTATTATCTTTGTGTAGCACGAGGGTCTAAGATGCTATTTGTTAGTAATATATATTTTGGAGTAAATGATTGGATAAAGAACGATTCAAGAATCCATAAAAATGCTAATTGCAGATATAGCGATAAAAGAGATTATCTTGATATTGTTTATGAATTAATTAAAGAAGGTATGTTAAAAAGCAGTTTTTATAAGAGGTAAAACCATGAAAAACAAATTACTAATATTTTTGTGTGTCAGTATTTTACTATCATTTTCAGGATGTAGAGTAGAATCAGCACAAGTAAATGTAAAAACGAACGATACTGTAACAGTAAAATCTCTTGGAACCGATAATTTAATTAACATTGATGGATATTTATATTATGATAGTACAACAAAAATCGTGTATTTTTGGAACGGATTAATTGGATATGGTCAAGCTTCAACAACACCATCACCATATTTTGCGCCAAATGGTCTTCCATATAAGTATGAACCAGAAACAAATACATTTGTAGAAATCACAGAATAGTCGAGATGAAAGAAAATATGAGAGATCCAAATAGATTATATAATTTTTATAATGAAGTAACAAGATTACACATGACATATAGACCAGATTGGAGAATTGGTCAATTTTGGAATGTATTTAGAACATGGCTAGATGGATGTAAACATATTAATATTCATTATCTGAAAGACAATGAATTGCTTGAATATTTAAAAGAAATGTGTGGTGAGAAATCGGTAAATGTATAAAATTGAACGAATGAAAGAACTGATTCATGATCTGAATAGGGCATCAGATTCTTATTATGGATCAGGAACAACACTTATGAGTGACGCCGAATTTGATTCAAAGTTACTTGAATTAAAGCAATTGGAAGAAGAAGCAAATACAGTATTTCCGAACAGCCCAGTCAATAGAGTTGGTGGAGCAGTACTAAAATCACTTATCAAAGTAAAACATGAGACTCCTATGTTAAGTCTTGACAAATGCCACTCTGTAGAAGAAATCAAAAAATTTGCAGCAGGACACGATATTGTAGCTTCTATTAAACTTGATGGCATTAGTTGTAGATTGATTTACCAAGATGGTGAATTAATCGGTGCTGAATCTCGTGGCAATGGTACAGAAGGAAATGATATTTTACAGCATGTAAAACAGTTTATGAATGTTCCACTACGTATTAATAAAAAGGGCAAATATGTTATCGATGGTGAAGCTTTAATCAAGCTTGATGACTTTGAAGAGATCAATAAAAACGGAGAATATAAAAATAGCCGTAATCTTACTGCAGGAACACTTTCAAGTTTGGATACATCGGTCGTCAAAGACAGAAAGCTAAGTTGGTATGCTTGGGAAGTAGTATCAGAAGAAACAGATCCTATTCTGGTAGTTGAGTATGATAGTTTTTATTTCAAATTATTAGAAGCTGAAAAGTTAGGATTTAATATTGTTCCTTGTGAATTATTAAAGCTGAAACATTATAAAAACGAAGAGATTCAGAATAAAATTGATAATTTTATTAGTCTTGCTGCAGAAAAGCACCTTCCACAAGACGGAGTTGTATTTAAATTTGAAGATGTAGAATACGGTAAATCTCTTGGCAGTACAGAACATCACAACCGGAATGGTGTCGCGTTTAAAGTAAAAAACGATTCCGTAGAAACTACATTGAAAGATATCGAATTCACAATGGGCAAGACGGGTGTTTTAACACCGACTGCAGTATTTGAACCTGTGGAAATTGAAGGTAGTACTGTAGAAAGAGCTTCTTTGCATAACATTTCTGTAATGAGAGAATTAATGCCGCATCCATTTAAAGGTCAAAAAATCGGTGTATTTAAGGCGAATCTCATAATTCCGCAGTTACGTTGGGCAGAAGAATTTGTATCAGATGGATTCGAAGAAGATATGAAAAAATCTTTTATCCATGTACCAAATAGGTGTCCAGTATGCGGCGAGTCAACACAGATCATTAAAGAAAACGATTCAGAAGTCCTATGGTGTATAAATCCTGAATGCAAGGGTAAACTTCTTGGTAAACTAACTCATGCAGTCAGTAGAAATGCTCTAAATATTGATGGTTTATCTGAAGCAACAATTCAAAAATTCATTTCTTTAGGATGGTTAAATTCTATCCAAGATATCTATTATCTAAATACACATGAAAAACAAATGAAAACTCTTGATGGGTTTGGTTCGAAATCAGTTTCTAAATTATTCCAATCAATTGAAAAAAGTAGAAATACAACGTTAGATCGGTTCCTTTATGCGCTCTCAATTCCACTTGTTGGCAAAACAGCAAGCAAAGCTATTGCCGAGGCGGAAGATTATCAATTCGAATCTTTTATGCGTGATATGACGCATCCAGGAGCAAATTTCTTCTCTCATATTCCTGGCATTGGCGATTCTATTATTAACTCACTCGATGAATATTTTAATAGAGAATGTAGTAATGTATGGGAGCTTGGCAAGGAATTCACCTTTGAAACACCAAAGAAAGTATTTCTCAGTATAAACAGTGGAAAAGATTTGACGGGGCAAACGTTTGTAATTACCGGCAGTTTGAAACATTTCGAAAATCGAGATGCATTTAAAGAGAAAATTGAATCATTGGGTGGGAAGGTATCTGGTTCAATATCGAAGAAGGTTACTGCATTGATCAATAATGATGTTAATTCTACGTCAAGTAAAAATACGAAAGCAAAGAGCCTTGGTGTAAAAATTATGAGTGAAGATGAATTCCTAGAATACATCAGCTAAGAAAGAAGGTGAAAAATATGAATGATCACAAAATTAAAATCTGTCTTAAAACAGTAAACAATGCAAGTTTATTCGTAGCTAAATGTGGAGAATATAAAGATTGGGATATCAATTATATTCACGGAAGACTTGTTCTTGATGCTAAATCTCTGATGGGCGTACTAAGCGTTGCCATTGACGCACCTGCGTATGTAGAGATTTTAACATATGATGAAAAAGTTCTTGAGAACTTTAAAAATGATATGACATTATGGGAGGTATAAAAATGGGAACAATTATAATTTTACCAGAAACACCAAAAGATCCACTTGCACTAATTGGCAGAAGGGCTGGGATCTGCTGGAATGCTGATATTATCAATGAAGAAAAAAATATCAAACGAGGCATTGACTGTATTAAATCAGGACATGGAAGAACACTTGAATTTGTAGATGTTCATATGATTATTGATGGATTTTCTGCGAGGGTTATGCGCGAATATTATCGTCATGTCGGCGGTATGACACCATATTTACAGGCATCTACTAGATATATCAATTATAAAGACTTTGATATTATTGTACCAAAATCAGTCAAAAAAGATACAGATGCTTTGGTTGAATTTAACGCAACTACTCGTCAGCTTAGAGATTCACTCGTCAAGCTTCAAAATATGGGGGTACCAAATGAGGATGTAGCAAATCTTCTTCCACTTGGTATGACGACAAAATGTGTAGAAAAACGTAATCTCAGAAATCTGATGGATATGAGCCATGTAAGAAAATGTAGTCGTGCATATTGGGAATTTAGACAAGAACTATTTCCTGCTATTGAGAATGCATTAAAAGATTATTCTGAACAATGGGTATGGATTGTGGATGAACTATTTAAGCCAAAATGTGAAGTGATGGGATATTGCGATGAAACAAAATCATGTGGAAGAAAACCAAAACGAGAGGAGTGATTCCTTTTGCACACACTATATTGTATCCTTGGTAGAACTTCTTCTGGCAAATCCTCTATTGCCAAAGAAGCTGCTAAGAAATTAAATATGACGGTTCTTAAATCTTATACAACCAGATCTATGCGACCAGGCGAAACAGTTGATAATTCAGATCATATTTTTATTTCACCTGATGACATTGAAAAATATAAACCAAACATGGTGGCATATACAGATCGAGTTGGATATTGCAGTTTTGCAACAAAAGAGCAAATCTTAAATTCTAATTTCTATATCATTGATCCAGTCGGATTATATACACTTAAACTCAAAACAAGAGATATAGATGTCCGTCTAGTATCTATCTATATTACAACCCCATATACAACTGCAGAAGAACGTGCAAAGAAACGTGGTGACTATGATTCTTGGAAACGGAATTATGCTGCAGAAAATGATTCGTTCAGCAATTTTGAAAAATCTAATCTAATTGATTATCGTATTCTCAATGACGGATCATTGGAAACTTCTGTAGAAAAAATGATAAACATTATTCGAAAGGATTGGAACAAAAACAATGTATAGACCAGATTTTAAAACGATCTATATTGACTTTGATAATACATTAGTGGACACGATCAAAACGATTGTGTCCCTGTATAACGAAGATTTTGAATATTATAAGAAATTCCATCATGTTAATTGGTGGGAGATTGATTCATATGATTTTAAGGAATTAACCTGTACATCTAAAGAATACATTAATACATACTTTAACACACCACGATTCTTTTATGAACTGGAATTTATGCCAGATGCACATGAAATTATTGATGAACTTGGAAAAATATATCAGGTAAAAATTGTTAGCATGGGTTACTCTCCAAACTTAAAACAAAAAGAACAGTGGATTGATCAGTATCTTTTCTATCCAGAATTTATTGGTGTAAATATGAAAAAATACAAAGATAAATCACATATAGATATGAGCGATGGCATTCTTATTGATGATTCAGTATATATGTTAGAAACAAGTAATGCTCAAGAAAAATATTGTTTCGGAGATATTTATAGTTGGAACAAAGATTGGACTGGAAAGAGGTTAATGAATTGGACGGATATTGCACATTTATTATTATGAAAGGAAGAAAATTAGACATTGTATATTGGAACAAGCGGCGAGCTATGCCGTACACTAAAACAAATGGGAGATGATTTTATTACTGTGGAAATCGAAGGACAAGACAGAGAATATATCATTGAAGCTGTAACAAGACAATCAAATTACAGTGAATCGCCTTGTAGTCATATCTGTATTAAATGCAGAGATGGTGGTCAAGGATATATCAAGCGCTAAAGGAGAAATTTGTTATGAATGTATTGAGTTTTCTTATCGGAATGGTGATAGGCAGTGGTGTTGGAATTTTTGTCACATCATTATGCATAGTATCAAAAATGGCGGATGAACAATCAGCACAAGACTGTGATGGTATTCATTGTAGATACGCGAAAAAAGAGGAGGTAGAGAAATGAAGGTAGTAAAACGTGATGGGCGAAGTGTTGTTTTTGATAGAGATAAGATCAAAAATGCAGTATTAAAAGCATTTGAAGAAGTTGATGGTGAAATTACACAAGAATCCAAAAACAAATCTTCTGATATCGCTTCGTATATTGCCAATCAAGAAAAAGAAGAACTCTCTGTAGAAGAAATTCAGGATATGGTTGAAGAAAAACTTATGCAGAGTCGTCGAAAAGATGTAGCAAAAGCTTTCATTTTATATCGAAATGACCGTACAAGAATCCGTGAGAATAAAACACAATTAATGAAAGATATCACGGAAAAACTTATGGCAACAAACGTCCAAAACCAAAATGCCAATATCGACGAAAAATCTTTTGGTGGAAGAGTTGGGGAAGCCAGCGATGTTGTGTTAAAGAAATATGCACTAGACAATTGTATGTCCAAGATGGCACGAGAAAATCATTTAAATAATGAGGTTTATATCCACGATTTAAATTCTTATGCAACTGGAATGCACAACTGTTTAAGTATTCCGTTTGATAAATTATTAAAAAATGGATTTAATACTCGCCAAACAGATGTAAGACCAGCACAATCAATTAATACAGCATTTCAGCTGCTAGCTGTTATTTTTCAGCTACAAAGCCTACAAGAGTTTGGTGGAGTATCTTCTACACATTTAGACTGGACAATGGTTCCTTACGTGAGAAAAAGTTTCGGAAAACATTATTTAATTGGTATGAAATATATCGAAAATATGGATGACGGATGGATTGAAATGAATGAAAGAGATATCAAACGTGATAATCCATCTATTACGAACAAGGAATATTATCTCGTAGATTCCAAAGCATATCAATATGCAGTAGATATGACTCGAAAAGAAGTTTATCAGGCGGCAGAAGGTATGTACCATAATTTAAATACTTTACAAAGTAGATCAGGGAATCAGTTACCATTTACGTCAATTAATTACGGAACATGCACTGAGCCTGAAGGACGTATGGTGACAAAAGCTATTCTCGATGTGTCTATTAAAGGAATTGGCAAATTACATAAAACATCTATCTTCCCATGCGGAATTTTCCAATGTATGAAAGGCGTGAATCGTAAGCCTGGTGATCCTAATTACGATTTATTCCAATTAGCACTTAAGTCAACTGCAAAACGTTTGTATCCAAACTACGCAAATGTTGATTGGTCTGGAAACGATGGATATGACGTAAATGATCCAAAAACATATTTTTCAACCATAAACAAAACTGTGGCTTAATAAAGTAATTTATTAAGAAAACTTATCTAAACGTGGAAAATCATTGTGTTCTTGTTCTAAACATGATGACAACCAAGTGCTAAATTGCTATCTCTTCAATATTGGAGGAATTTATGAAAGAAGAATGGAAAGATATTGAAGGATATGAAAATTACTATATTATTAGTAACACTGGAAAAATTAAAAGCTTATTAACAAATAAGCTATTAGCTTTAAGTGATGTTAATAATATGGGTTATAAAAGAGTAACATTATATAAGCCAGTAAAAAAGAGATTTTTTGTCCATAGACTGGTTGCATATCATTTTTGTGAAGGTTATTCAGAAGATTTAGTTGTCAATCACAAAGATGGTAATAAACAAAATAATAATGCAGACAATCTTGAATGGGTAACACATTCAGATAATGATATACATGCATATAAAAATAATTTAAGACATGTAAGTGGTGGAGCAATTATTCAACAAAAAATGGCGAATAGAAGAGTTATTGTAACTTCTTTAGAAACCAATCAAGTTGAATTTATTTTTGATAATTATAAGGAATGTGCAAAATCCTTTGGATTAAATGAAGTATATATCCAGCATTGTTGTCTTGGTAAATACAAATTGAAACGAAAATATAAAGTATGTTACGAAGAGATGGCATAAAAGCTAAACGACTATCGAAAACATAGATATTTGAGAAATACAATATTTAGAAGTGAGTAGAGTACACTCAAGCGAGTGGAAAAGATAAGCATCTTATTATTGGTAATAGATTTTAAGATGGTGATATAGTCTGAACTATATGGTGACATATAGAAGTTCATAAGAGAACTGCATAGACGTAGCGAATCTATGTGAACATTTTTGGGGATGTAGAACAGCCAACGGATGGGATATTAATGGAATGGGGCAAACCAAAGACGGAAGAGGAAACATTTGCCCAGTAACAATTATTCTTCCAACATTGGCAATGGAAGCAATTGATTTAGTATGGGATAAGATTCCAGAAGAATCTAAAAAGTCTATTACTGTATCAAAATATGATTGGTGTAAAAATGAAATTGTAGTAGAAGAATTTATGGAAATTCTTGATAAAAAGATTCATGAAGCAAAAGATATGCTACTTGAAAGATTTGAATGGATTTGTTCACAATCACCAGATTCTGCTAAATTTATGTACGAAAATGGCGTAATGGAAGGTTATATTCCAGAAGAAGGTATTCGATCAGCATTAAAACATGGAACTTTAGCAGTCGGACAATTAGGACTTGCTGAAGCACTTCAAATTTTAATCGGTCGCAATCAGACTACAAGTAGAGGCATGGAACTTGCGAAAAGAATTGAATCGCTATTTAAAACAAGATGCGACGAATTTAAGAAGCAATATAAGCTTAATTTTGGGGTATATTTCTCTCCATCAGAAAATTTGTGTCATACGGCATTAAAGAAATTTAAGGATAAATATGGCGTAATCAAAAATGTTTCCGACAAAGAATTTTTTACAAATTCAATGCATGTCCCAGTATGGGAAAAAGTGAATCCATTTGAGAAAATTGATATTGAGTCGCAGTTAACAGGATATAGTTCCGCTGGCTGCATTACATATGTTGAGCTTGAATCTACAGTGGATCATAATCTTGAGGCGTTGGAAGATATTGTAAACTATGCAATGGATCATGATATTCCCTATTTTGCAGTTAATGTACCAAATGATATGTGTACTAATTGTGGATATACAGGTGAGATCGGGAATGAATGCCCCGTATGTGGCTGTACAAATATCCGCAGATTAAGAAGAGTAACAGGTTATCTTACTGGAGATTATAAGACTGCATTCAATGTCGGAAAGCAGCAAGAAGTAGAACTAAGAACTAAGCATTCAGGTACAAAGAAGGAGCTTTAATTTATGAATTATGCAGAAGTTTTAGATTGTGATGTTGTAAATGGTAGACAAGTTGGAATTTCATTTTTCGCGCAGGGGTGTCCATCACCCCATTGCGAAGGATGTTTTAATTCAATTGCTTGGGATTTTTCTGGTGGAAAAGAATTTGGAGAAAAACAGATTGAACATTTTCTTTCACTCGCAGGAAGAGAATATATTAAACGTATCAGTATTCTTGGTGGTGAACCTCTTTGTCAACAAAATGTAAATGATATCACAGCATTAGTAAAAAAGTGTAAAGATATTTATCCAGACAAACAAATTTGGTTATGGACAGGGTACTCTTTTGACGACATCTCTAATTATCCAATTCTAAAATATCTTGATTATGTTGTTGATGGTAAATTTCTAAAAGATCAAAAAGATCTCTCTATCGCATTTCGCGGAAGCAAAAATCAAAAAATCTGGGAAAAACAAAATAATGGAACATGGAAAGATAGAACGGAGGAATTTCTATAAACAAATACGAAATATATAAACAAAAATGAAGAGAAAAATCAAAACAGTATATTGGTCAAAAGTATAATCATTGGACAATTATTTCTTATAACGAGGAAGTTACAGAATCTCATTATTTGGAGGGCAAGCGATATGGCTTGTTCTTCAATGTCCAATGTGATTGTGAAAATCAAACAAAAGCAGTTATGCGATTATCTGCATTAAAATGTGGTCATAGTAAATCTTGTGGATGTATTAAATTTAACAATCCGAATACGGTTCAAGATTTAGCTGGGCAAGAATTTGGAAGATTGACTGCGCTCTATCGAGATATTGAACGAGACTTAGGACTGAGAAAAATGGGAAAGAAAGGCGTCCATTGGATATGCCAATGTAACTGTGGGAATCCAAAATTGATTAGCATATCGGCATATAGCTTGACATCTGGACAGACAAAATCTTGTGGTTGTTATGCTTCAGAAAGAATAAAAATTAGAAATAAAAAATATTCCACAAAAATAAATAAATTTGTAGACAATAATGATGGGTCTTATACTCTATATGACCAAGAAAACCATACATGTATTATTGATGCAGAAGATTATGATATTGTAAAAAATTGGTATTGGAGAAAATTAGCAAAACGCGGAGATATTAATAAAGGTTATTGGATGACTAATACCAAAGACGATGACCAATATAATACATCTGTTATATTTCTTCATCAAGTTATTGGAGAAATTAAATATGGAGCCTATGATAGAAACATTGTTTTTACAGATCATTTGTCAAGAAATACAGATGATTATAGAAAATGTAATCTAAAACTAAAAACTAATGAAGAAAACTGTCATAACAGGGGTTTAAGCAAAGCAAATACTTCCGGTAAAACCGGTGTTAGTTTTAATAAGCAAAAAGGATTATGGACTGCATATATTACAGTCAATTATAAAACAATGCATCTTGGAGATTTTATAGATATTAATGAAGCGATAGATGTACGAAAGGCAGCCGAAAAGAAATATGGTTTTACTTGCGATGATGTTATAGCTGAATATGATAAGACAAGTTAATGAGGATAACAAATGACACAACAACTACATAAAAACGACATTTTATACTATGCCAGAATTATGCCAACATTAGGCTTATACGATGTATACGAGCTTAAAATTCGTACTATTGATGAAGAAAACAGATGGTTCTGTGGCATGGAAAAACGCACTAAAATAGCATATCTTTTCAGCTATGATAATATTGGCAAGACGATTTTCTTTGATCGAAAAGAAGCTCTTAAAGCAGTTAAACAAGCTGAAAAGAATAAAATCTCAGTTAGCAGCGAAACACTTTATGAAGAATATTAGGAGGTGATATTACGCCAAGTCCACTAATGAAATACAAAGGTACATATCGTCTTATGGCGAATCTAGATCATGATACCAATGATTTTCCACGAGACGATAAAGGAAATCTTGATACAGATGATATTTATATTAAATGTCAATACGGTAATCAAATCTATTATTATGGCAGAAATGATCTTGTAGCTTACATTCCATCAATTGGAAGAGGTCATAACATTCTCAGAACAATTGCGTTAGATAAACTTCAAATTGAAGATAAAATCCCATACGAAGAACTTTATCCTCAACTCTTGTCCGAAGGAACAGTAAAACATATCATAGAAAATGATGAAGAAATTGAATTTCATTTTCATCCAAAAGACCTTTCTTATATTGCAACACTTCTTAAGGCATCCACATATGGAGCAGATATTTCACCATTCTCAACCAGGAATCTCCCAAAGCAAAAATATGAAATACCAGAATCTGATCTTGAACAGTATAAACAGGTTGTAAAAGATGTCCCAAAAGATAAATTTCTTATTATATCTCGTGCTACATCCAACTACATCTTTGAGCGTATGCAGAAAATGAAACAATATAAGTCTGAGCCAATTAAAAAACTGATGCGAAAAAAGATGCTTAAGGGTAAGGAATTTATCCATTCTGAAGGACAATGGAGTGATTTCTTAAAATATCTAAGCAAGGAGATGACAGAATGCTTGACTTAATCAACTATGACTTAGCACCAGGTCTTTCGAATAATAAGTTGAGAAAAAATGGATTTTCTTTTGGATGCTACAGGAGAAATATCTATAAGGATACAATTGAATTTCGTCTCTATGTTGATCTTGAGGAGCGGGATGTATTCTATCAAGTCTTTGATGTAAATCATAATCAATTATATATTCCTTATTACAACAGAGAATATGGTAATAACAAAATTGTAAAAGAGATTGATAGAAAAATTAATCGTATCATGAAAACTATGGTAAACAAAAAAGTCTTAAAGAAAACAAAAGAAGAGGAGAATAATTCTATGGATACAGAAACAATTAAAATTAAATACTTTGCAGATATTGAACCAATCGCACCTATTCAAAATGGTGATTGGATTGACCTAAGAGCTGCAGAAGACGTACATCTCAAAAAAGGTGAATTTAGACTTATTTCTCTTGGTGTAGGAATGAAGCTTCCTGACGGGTATGAAGCTCATATTGCACCTAGAAGTAGTACATATAAGAACTTTAAAATTATGCAATGTAATTCAATTGGCATTGTAGACAACTCTTACAGTGGGCCACAGGACTGCTGGAAATATCCAGCAATTGCTATGGAAGATACAGTTATTCATAAAAATGATCGTATCTGCCAATTCCGTATTATGAAAAAACAGCCTGAAATTCACTTCGAAACTGTCAAAGAGCTAGAAGGCAAGAGTCGTGGCGGATTTGGCAGTACAGGTAAAAACTAATATGGACGACGATCTACAATACAGAGAAGAAAATTGGGCATGGGATGCTCAATGCGCAGCAGTGGATGAGAGAATATTAACTTGTCCACGCTGCGGATCAATCATGCTTCCTCAGTTCCAAAAATATGATTACATGGGAGCTGGATGGGAAGAATATTTCGAATGTACCAATGGCACATGTGGCTATTGTTGCAAAATATAAATTATGCAAAGGAGAACAAAACAATGAAACTACAAAAACAAATCATTCTTGACAACGTTGATAAAGTAAAAGCGTTTGTCGTAACTGTCAGCAAATATCCAGGAGATGCAACACTTACATCTGGAAGATATGTTGTTGATGCAAAATCCATTATGGGTATCTTTAGCCTTGCCCTGAATAAGCCAGTAGCATTCTCTTATGAGGGTGAAATGGCAGCAGAGCTTGCTAAAGAAGTACAAGTATATGAAAGTCAGGAGGTCTAAACCATTGAATAATTTTAAGAAAAAACTAGCAACTACTGTAACTCTACTAACCGTATTACTCACTCCAACACTGGCTAATGCAGAGACTAAATATGTCGAACCTACCATCGGTCTTAATTATCGTGTTGGAAATTCCACTAACACAAAGAAAATCGGAGCTTTACCGTATGGATCTTCCGTAGAGGTTTTAGAAATTACAGATAACAACTGGGCAAAAGTAAAGATTGATGATCAGATGTTCTATATGTCCAACGAATATCTTTCTGATGTACCTCTAGTTTCTGAACCCATTCTACAATCCCAACCAATTGAGTCATCACCAGTAGCAACATCGTATTCTGGATATAGTCTCGGTACATATCGAATTACTCACTATTGTGGATGCGTAAGCTGCAATGGTTCTTGGGCTGGCAGTCCAACAGCATCTGGTGCATATCCTGTAGCTGGCAGAACAGTTGCCATGGCTGATTTACCGTTTGGAACTGAAGTAGAAATTAACGGTCAGATCTACACTGTAGAAGACAGAGGAGTGCCAAGTGGATGCGTTGATATTTATGTTGACAGCCATTCAGAAGCTCTTAACTCTGGCATGTATTATGCAGAAGTTAGAGTAGTAGGATAGTTGACATGGAGAAAATCTGAAGTTATAATATCCCCAACAAGGTTTTCTCTATGTCAAAGGGCAATCCAGTTGATCCTCAAAAGGGCAAAGTCACTGATCCTCTAG
>OLRG01000097.1_pt1 | contig 93758 bp, 98 predicted proteins | sample 1672331 | NCBI WGS metagenome assembly OLRG01 (sample SAMEA3136672, study PRJEB25190) | human gut metagenome
AAATAAAAGAAAAATCAATCGTTTCCTCGACTTTTCTTAGAAAATGGTCTTTAGGAACAAGTTCATAAAAAGCAAGAAAAATCCCCAGAAGTATAACTTCTGAGGACCTTGTCTTCATTTTGAGCCAGCCTAAAGTTTAGACTGGCTTTTCCTATTATAAAATAACTTAGTTATTCATCTTTTCGCTTTTCTGTCATCAGAGCTAATGGAGTACATATCAATACAATGATTGCTCCTATAATAAATACATTATCAAATGCCCTGCTTAACTGCTCATTTTTTTCTTTAACAATGACTTTAAGAGCAGATGCTAATTCATCCTTTTGAGCTAATAATTTAATCGCTGTACCAACTTTAGCTTGTCCTCCAGATATAGTTTTCAAACTAGTTGATAACTGTGGGACACTTGAACTAACAGTTTCAACTCCATTGATTAATAACTGATTTGCATCATAAATCTTTCTATAATTACTCCTCTTTTTAGGTTCTGGAAGATTATCTGTTTTTTGAGCAGCTATTTTGATTACCTCAACCATATTACTTTGTTTGGTTGAAATACTATTATTTTTCTTAGTCGTATCGAAAGTTTTTGAAATTTCCTTCTTAGCAACTTTTTTTACGTCTGTTGATAAAAACCGTTTTTCAATTTGGTTATACGCTGTTTCCTTAATTTGTGTTTTAGCAATATTGACATTACTATTTAAAATGGTAACGAGGAGAGCCATACCAATGGCTTGCCCAATATATCTAGAAGCATTAACGATACCTGACCCAATTCCAGCCTTATTAATTGGTAAATATTTTACTGATGATGTTAAGGACATTGCCATAAATCCTAGTCCTAAACCAATAATTACATTACAACAAACAATGAGGCTTTGTGAGGTATTATACTGAATAAGACTAAGCATAAATAATCCACCTGCTGTAATAACCAAACCGATACTAATGAGCAATCTTGCACTAATTTTTTGGTACATCTTAATTGCTAACGGCATACCTACTACGATAGCTAAAGAGGTGGGAATAATAAGATATGCTGAATGCAAAGCAGAATAGTTGCGAACATTTTGCAAGAAATAGTTTAAGATCAATGAAGGTACGATAATCGCAAATCCAAAAATCATATAAATAAGACTTGAAGATGTAAATGTACTTTCCTTGAATAAATTTAAGTCAATGATAGGTGATTTTACTCTTCTTTCGGTTAAAAAAAAGAAAAATAGGCCTACAACACTAATAATAAAACTAGCTATGATGGTTTGTGATGCCCAACCATACTCGTGACCTTCTAATAAACCAAATATAAGTCCACCTAAAGTACAAGTAAGAAAAATAATACCTAGCCAGTCAATATTCTTTGAAATTTTTAAATCATATGATTCTTTTGTCCCTACTAGGATCATCAAGAATGCAAAGATAGCGATTGGAACATTAATACCAAAAATCCAATGATATGTTGTCCAATGGACAATTAAACCACCAATTACTGGTCCCCCCGCTGCAGCTAAGGCACTGAAGGTCCCCATAATAGCAGTAATACGGCTGGTATTCTCTTTCCCAAGTAGTTCAATTCCCATGGGGAGAACAATTGGAGTTAATATGGCACCTCCAATTCCTTGGAAGAACCGAAAAATAATTAAGAGTAATAAAGAATCAGCCACCATACATGCGAATGAGAAGATGCCAAATATGACTACACCAATTAGCATAACCAATTTTCTACCGTAGATATCAGCGAGTTTTGAAACAGTAATAATAAATACAGACATTGCTAAAACATAGATTGTTGCTACCCAACTTGTATCAGTCAATCCTGTATGTAAGTCTTCCATAATATTTGGTAGGGCGATATTAACAATCGTGGCATCTAAAGCTCCCATAAAGAGTGCTAAAACTAGACCTATAAATCCTAGAATTTTTCTTGATTTTGTCATTAAATTCTATTCCCTTCATTAATTATTTTGTTAAATGATTAATGATGCATCAATTATCTTCGTGAACATAAAACAGTCTTTTTTAACTTTTATAATTCACATAAAAAGAATATAATAATACCCATATATTGACCATGACAACATCAAACAATATGTTTAATTAAGGAAAAAATGACAAAGAAAAGAAAGACTAATAGCGTTACTAACCTCAAGTCTGCTTTGATAGACCTCCTACTTGAAATGGAGTACTCAAAAATAACCATTGGAAATATAACTCAGAGAGCAAATGTTAGTAGGGGAACATTTTATCAACATTTTCTTGATAAGGATGATTTAGCATACTCTATCGGAACAGAGACGATGCAAAGATTTTGGGAGATTTTAGCTCAAGGAAATTTAGATAAAGAGGACATGCTTTTAAAGGCTCTACTATTAATAAAAAATGACTATAAACATTTTAAAGCAATTTTAAAAGCACCTCACGTTCAATTTAAAGATAAGGTTCAACAACTTATTTGTGATCTTATAAATAACAACCCAGCTATTAGAGAAAAGATCAAGAAAAAGACGAAGATTTCAGATGAAATTGTGATAAAAGCCTTCTCTACATCTTTTGAAACCATTATCTCATCCTGGATTGATAATGATTTATCGGAAAGTCCCGAAAAAGTTGTAGATAATATCATTAAAATTGAACAGCTATTTTGGAAATAATAAAAAATATAGAAAAAATGATAAAAATCCATAGTCTTCAAACGGTGTGAGCCTATACTGAGACTTTACGCTGTGATAAAAACGCCTGAAGAATTGGTATTTCAGGCGTTCGGAATTTTTGAGACTCTAGGCTCAAAAATTAGCCATGGAACTTCGAAGAAGTTCGCTGGCGTCCGCTATCACCTAAGGAAAGTCTCAAGTAAAAGCCTTTATCTTCAATCTAAAGCCTTGGCAACAAGGCTTTTTCTTGTGGATAAGTATCTTGAGAATGAGTAGTCAGCAAAATCTGGTATAATGAAGCCAAGGAGGCGCCTATGAAACATTTGAAAAAACAGACGCTAATTCTTTTATCTATCTCTAGCCTGCTACTTGTCGGTTTAGCAGTTTTTGCACATCTCCACAAAAAAGAGGAGCAAGCAAATTACTCCAACCTTAATAGTAAGGCTAGTATTAGTGAGGTGCGAGCCATACTCTCGAAACATTTGAACGAGGAGAGTGTGGATAACTTTATCAATCTCGTCACTGATTACAATGACACCGTGGGTTCTGTTGGTCTTTCTGGGAGTTTTGCGCCATTTACCAAAACAGACTATGATGTGGAAAAAATCAGTAGCCTGTGGACAGCCAAGCATGGTGACTTTATCGGTACCAACTGTCGTATCAACACCTACACGCTACTGAAAGGCAAAATCAAGATTCCTCAAGTCAAAAGTGATACTGAGCTCCTTTTCCAAGACAAGGACGCCATTGACAAGGGCAAGCTCTTTAATGCCAAGGACCAGGCAAACTTTGACATTCTTTTTTCAAGGGTCAAGACTGAAGCTACCCAAGATGTCAAGGTTCACGCCAAGCATATGGAGGATTACTACAAACAGTTCACCTTTGATGACAAGGCACGCATGCTGTCGGTTGTTGTCCACGATAATTTGGATGGTGATTCCCTTTTTGTCGGTCACGTCGGAGTCTTGGTGCCTACTACGGATGGCTACTTATTTGTTGAAAAGTTGACCTTTGAAGAGCCCTACCAAGCCATAAAATTTGCCAGCAAGAAAGACTGCTACAAGTATCTCACAACCAAGTACAAGGACTATACCGGACCAGGCCTAGCCAAACCCTTTATCATGGACAATGACAAATGGGTGGATATGGACTAGGTTATCGTGAAGCGGAAGTTTTAATAGGGAAGAAAAAGGAAGCAAGATATGAAAAGAAAACAAGCCTTGTTGCTTTATCTGTCAGGGACCTTTGGACAGATTTTACTGGTCAGTCTTCTTGTTTGGCTGCTAAGAGCAGGAGGAGTTAGGGTTGATTATGGGACTCCAATTGGCCTCTTTACCCTTATGTTAGGTGGCTTGTCATCAGCCATTTGGGGAGCAATTATTAGTATCCGCTATTATCACTCCAGTTTTAAACAGCTTGTCAGAGATTTTTTCCAAGTCAAACAAGCTCCTCTTAACTATCTCTTAGTCCTCATTTTTATAGGTTTGGATTTTTTACCACAGGTCTTTAGTGGGGAAATGATTATTCCAACTTGGTATCTCCCCATAATTTTATTTGTAAAAGCCCTCGTCTTTGGTGGAATCGAAGAAATTGGTTGGCGTTATTTTTTCCAGCCTACTTTGCAAGAAAAGTTGACCTATCTAGTGTCTACGCTGTGTACATTTGTAGCTTGGTCACTATGGCATTTGCTCTATTTTTATATTGATGGCTCTTTGGCAAGGATTCATTTGCTACCATTTTTGCTAGGCTTATTAAGCAATTGTTTCATCTTATCCGCTATTTATACAAAGACCAGAAGCCTTTGGCTTTGTGTGATGACACATGCGTTAATCAATGCTTTGTCGCAACTGTCATCAACTGAGGAGAACCTTGGATTATCCCTTGTGATTAAGGTGTTGATAATCCTTCTTGCCATGAGAATTGCTAGTAGCAGTATGGAGAAAGTTAAATGATAAACCGACTTTTTCTCACTTTGTTTCAATCATTATACATCAAAAGAGCAGTACAAGTTGACTGCTCTTTTTTCTATGTATTACTCAAATGACCTTGCCCATCTTTTTGAGGCATGTTATACTAAAAAGGTATTGTCGAAATTTTCTGACATTACAGGTGGAAAGGAGGTGCTAATGCCTTTTAAAAAAACAAAACACCTTGTTTTTTCCCGCTACCTAAGCCTGCTCTGTTTGCTTCTATTTTTAGTAGTAGCGTCAGTTTTTGTTGCAGTGTCCTTAGGAGCGGTCACTATAGATATAGGTGATACCTATGGTGTCATCCTCAGAAAATTGGGGTTTCCGTTTGCCAGTCAAAGCATAGCTAAACCACTTGAAGCTATTATCTGGAATATGCGAGTTCCTAGGGTTATCCTAGGGTTAATAGTTGGTGCAGGTCTTTCCATGTCTGGGAGTGTCATGCAGTCAACCGTTAATAATCCGATTGCCGAACCCTACATTTTAGGCATCTCGGCGGGTGCAACTTTTGGAGCAACCTTGGCCATCATTTTAGGCCTTAAAGCTGTGGTAGGCTTGGGTGCCTTTGTGGGGGCTATCCTAGCGACGGTTCTTGTCCTAATTATTGCCTCTATGCAGGGGAGAGTGACCACATCTGGCTTGATTTTATCTGGAACGGTTGTTAATGCCCTCTTTATTGCCTTTGCCAATTTTATAATCTCTATTGGAGCGACAGCGGACAGTGTCATGACAATTAAGTTTTGGACCATGGGTTCATTGACAGGAACATCTTGGTCAGATTTGCTGCTTCCAGCAGTAGTGGTTGGTTTGGCCTTTCTCTTTTTCTCAACTCAGTATCGTGTCTTCAATGCCATGATGATGGGAGATGAATCAGCTTTGACTTTAGGGATTCCACTTAAACTCTATTGGTATCTTTATATCGCCATCGTTGCGATCATAACGGCAGTCTTGGTTTCTAGTTGTGGTATTATTGGCTTTGTGGGCTTGATTACCCCTCATATTGCCAGAAGTTTAGTCGGGACTAATTATCGTAAGCTTTTTCCAGTAGCAACTCTCCTAGGTTCCTTATTTGTGGTTTGGGCAGATGTCTTGGCTAGAATCCTCGTTAAAAATGCGGAGTTACCTATCGGTATCTTTACAGCCTTGGTTGGCGCACCTTTCTTTATTTATATTGTGACTAAAAATCGTAGGAAGGTGGTTTAGACTTATGGATGTAAAGTGTAAGGATATTCATTATTCGATTGGAGAGAAAAAAATCCTAAATGGAGTCTCCCTAAAGGTCGAAGGTGGGCAATTCCAGACCATATTAGGACCAAATGGGAGTGGGAAATCAACCTTGCTCAAAACCATTTACCGCCAGTTGAAACCAGATAGCGGTCATATTTTACTTGATGGAAAAAGCCTAGATCAGGTAAGTCTAAAGGAAACTGCAAAAGAAATGGCCGTTGTGACACAGTTTAACACCCTTCAATTTGATTGCACGGTGGAAGAAATTGTCATGCTTGGCCGAACGCCCCATCTTTCCTTTCTACAAAAAGAATCGGAGCGGGACCACTTGCTCGTTCAGGATGCCCTAGACAAGGTTGGCATGTCTGAAAAGAAGACACGCTATTATTCGTCCTTATCAGGTGGCGAAAAACAAAGAGTTATCCTAGCGCGTGCTTTGGCTCAGGAACCCAAACTCCTTTTATTGGATGAGCCTACCAACCATTTGGATATTAAGTATCAGTTGGAGATGTTGGCCTTGGTCAAGGAACTCGGCATTAATGTTCTCGCAGTTCTCCACGATATTCAATTGTCCTGTCGTTTTTCAGATTATATTTACTTAATGAAAGGAGGTGAGATTGTTGCCCAAGGTGTCCCAAGGGATGCCGTAACCCCACAATCCTTGCAGGCGGTTTATGATGTTCAGAGTCGTATTACCTGGACGGATGACCAGCAGGCAATGATTCAGTATTTATAAGCCTAGGAAAGGAAGGCCTTATGAACAAGAAAACTTTTGGTATCGCATTAATCGCTGCAGCAGTCCTCACATTGACAGCATGCAGTTCTACATATAAAAACAGCACATCATCGTCATCAACAGCAAAAGAAACGGTGAAAAAGACCAAGTCAGAAACCCAGTATCCTTTGACTGTCAAAACTTATGACGATAAAGGAACTGAGCTAGATCAAGTCTTCAAAAAGGCACCAGAAAAGGTTATCACCAACAACCTTTCATCAACTGAAATCTTGATTGAGCTTGGTTTGAAAGACAAAATTGTCGGTATGCTTAACCCTGACAATGAAGTAACCGATAAATATAAGGATGACATTGCTTCAATCCCACATATCGGTGATAAGAAAACAATTTCTCAAGAAGCCATCTTGGCTTACGGACCAGATGCTCTTATTGGTCGTAACATGATGTTCTCAGACAAGTCAATGGGAACCATCAGTACATGGAACAGCAACGACATTCCTGTCTATACGCAAAAAGCTTCTGTTTCAACAACTAAACAAGATTTGAATAATATCATCGAAGATGTTAAAAATATTGGTGACATTTTTAACGTTCAAGACAAGGCAGACAAGTATGCGGGACAACTTCAAAAGCGTATCGACGCTGTTAAAAAGAAAAACAAGTCTTCTGACAAAGACTTGAAGAAGGCTCTTATCATGTGTGCTTACAACGATGAGACCTTTGGAACTTACAAATCTGCCCTTCAAGAAAGTATGCTCAATCAGCTTGGTTATACCAATGTTGCGACAGGAACATCAGATTTGACTCTGGAAAATCTCGTGTCAATGGAACCAGAATTGATTATCTATGTAACCAGTGACCGTAATAAGGCCATGGACAAGGAAGCAACAGACAAGATGGAAAAGAACGCTGTTCTTGAAAATGTTCCAGCCGTTAAAAACAAGAAAATCATGACTATTTCTTATGATGAGCTTATGGATTACGGTCCATCTGTGATTGATTCTCTTGAAAAGGTTAATGACTTTGTTAATAAATAAAGACTTTGTCTGCCATGACATTCAGGTTACAGTTGCCCTTCCTGAGTCCTATGATTCCAAGAAGGCTTATCCAGTAGTTTTTCTGAACGATGGGCAGCTTGATTATCTGGGAAAGTTGGAAGATTCTGTTATCCTGGTTGGACTTGAACCTCAGAGTCGCTTGGATGATTTTACGCCTTGGCAGGCTCAGGCTCTGAGACCTGGAAGCTCTGATTTTGGCGGAAAGCTAGCCAGCTATCATGACCATCTATTTGGGCATATTTTCAAAAGCATCACACAGGAGTTTCGACTGGATGAAAGTCGTATGGCTTACGGAGGATACTCGCTGGGTGGTTTGGCTGCTATTTCCAGTCTTTATAGCAGTGATAAGATGCCTTTGCTCTTCTCCATTTGTGGATCCTTCTGGTATCCAAATTTTGTAGCTTACTGCAAAGCCCACCAGCCCATCAATAAGTCTTGCTCAGTCTATTTACATAACGGTTTGACCGAGGGGGCTAATCATAAGAATAGACTGGCCAAAGCTCCTAGTTATGCCAAAGAAGTGCATGAACTTATCAAAAAACAGAGCGTGTCTACTTATTCAGCATTTGACCCCTACGGACATCATGACCATCTCCAAGAAAGATATGACGCTTTTTCGGATTGGTTGATTGAGCAGTGGCAACTCTGAATTGCTGATAGTGGTGAGTAGGAAAGAGATAAGAAAAGTAGTGAAGAAAGTTCCGACGATGGAATCACTTCACTACTTTTTGTTATGCTTAATTTCCTAATCACTCTTAGTGACAACATACACAACCCATTTGTAATTTTGCTTTTCTTCAATCTTTGAAAAGCCAATGCTTGCTAACAACTGTTTCAATTCATGGCTTGTTCCATAATCTGTCATATGATATTTTATTTTTTCTTTTTCGGAAGCAATAATCAAAGTGGAAGGATTGGACATGACTCTATAGATTTCCTGAAAACTCTGTTTTAAATCCTCCCAGAAAATATGTGTCTGGATGGCAAATACCAAATCAAAATCATTATTTTGGTAGGGAAGGTTTGCTACATTGCCAATCCTCAGCTTAACACTTCTGTTTTCTATAGCATCTGAATGAATTCGTCTAGCAGTATGATAAGACTCTTCGGAAATATCAATACCATGAATGTCAAGATTTTTATCTAACTCAAGAAGGTTCTTAATAGTGCTGCCACCGCCATAGCCGATTTCTAAAATCCGACTATTGTTGGGGATAGTGGTTTGTTTGATTGCCCAAAGGCTGAGTTCCTTGAAATAGGACGACCAGATGTTGGTAATCAATCGACCGACAAGACCACTCGGTTTTCTAGATTGCTTTATAAGATATTGAATGAGCATGTTCCCTCCCATTTTTGAAAATAAAATTTGAAATATACATGATTAAAATTCAAACTTTATTATAGAGAAAGCTAGTAAGAATAGCAAGAAAAAATGAAATATATGCTCATTAATTTCAAACTTATGCTACAATTGGTAGTAACAGAGGTGTTCACATGAATCAATATCAAAAGACGACTGAGAAAAAGAAGCAAGCGATTATTCAAGCAGCCTTACAATTATTTAAAGAAAAAGGTTTTAAGGAAACGAGTATAAAATCTATTGCAGAGGTAGCAGAAGTATCACCAGTTTCTATCTACAATTATTTCGGGGGCAAAGATAATTTGGTAGCTCTCTGTGTTAATGACTTGTTTGAAGAAGTCACACAGCAAGCTGAGGACATTTTAAATAGTAATCTAGATTTTAAAACAAAATTAAACCAGGCTTTTTCCCTATGTCAGGAGAAAATGAGTCGGCAAATCTCGGACTATTTTCAAGATAAAATGGTGAAAGAAACTACTTTTTCAACTCTCTTAGCGAAAGCGATCACTGCAAAAAAACGTGATATCTATCGTGCTTATATTGAGCTAGGAAAAGAAGAGGGGGCTATTGCTGAAGACCTATCGACAGAGCTTATCTTAAATGTCATGGATGCTCTTAATAGTATGGGAAATCAGTTAGACAACAGTGACAATTTAGAGACAGAGGTTGAGCAAATTCATCAGATTTTTTTGTATGGTATTTTTGGAAAAAATTGAGCCTATCTTTTATGGTATTTTATGACTTGCCTCATTCATCTTAATCAGTTGTATATTCTCATACAAGGGTGTAAAATCTACTATACAAAGATAAAGAGGAGCAAGGTATGGAATTAAAAGATTTTACAGAACAAGAACAAAAGCAAATCGAAAAAGGTTTGAGTACAGCTGAGATTTCTGACAAGGAAGCGGCTAAGAAGTTGCTCGCTCTCGTACCTCAAGAATGGATTAAACGCATTCCTTTTTTTGTCAGAGGCCATGCGACGACCAAGACGGTGGAGCGTGTGGCTAAGCAATATCCTGCACTCTACGCAGTAGCCAAACGCCAAGGGGACCTTCCTGAAAAAGAAGGCCAAGAGTTGCGAAAAATCATGACAGGCATCTTTGAAGAAAAAATGAATAAACACAAGATTAAGTAAGATTTATAAAGATCGTGAACAATACCATCTTTGAGTCGATGCGGATTAAGGTGCGATCTATCTGATTTATTATCCTGTTTACGGAGGAAAAATGAGCAAATTTATTTCAAAACAATCAGTCGCTATCTGGTATGCACTGACTGCCCTCCTTGCTACCTTTCTAGTTGGGCAAGTTATCCTTTGGTTTTTCCCAGATAGGAGTAGTATGGGGGCTTCACTGCTGTTTATCCTAATGAACTGTATTCCCCTGATTATGGCGGCTATCTTTTCTCTTGTGTTGAGTGAAGTCAAATCTTTGGGCGATTTTTTCAAAAAGGTCTTTCTTCAAAAAGAAAGTCCCCTGTCCTGGATCCTAGCTATCTTCATTCCAGTCATCTATTATGGGATTTCAATCCTGCTCATGAATGTTCGCTTTACTGGGAACTCCCTCTTGGCCTTCTTCCTATATTTCCCCTGGACCTTTTTATATGGCGGTCTGGAAGAAGTCGGTTGGCGTTGGTTTTTACAAGAACATCTTTACTTTAGTAAGCACTTTATAACTAAAATGATGGTTCTTTCCATTGTTTGGTTCCTCTGGCATATCCCTATCTATCAACTCCCTTGGATTACAGCAGGCTCGTCCAACTATCTCATCTTTTACCTGATGATTTTAGGTAATAGCTTTCTTTTGGGAGCTCTTAAAGAGTACTCGAAAGGAGCTGTTCCTTGTATCCTTGCCCATATGCTAATTGATAGTCTGGCTGTTCTCATGCTGGTTCAGAGTTCACTCACTCAGATTATCCTTCTGGTTATTTTTGAAATCATGATAGCCTCTTGGCTAGTGGCTATGAGAAAATCATAGAAATAGACTTTAACCTCTCACTGAATTTCGGTGGGAGCTTTTCTTTCCTATTTGTTGAGATAATGACATAGTGTCATTTTTAGGAGGTGACTCGTTTGGCTTCATCATCTAAAGACTGAAAAAGAAGGCCAAGAGCTACGTAAAATCATGACAGGTATCTTTGAAGAAAAAATGAATAAACACAAGATTAAGTAATGTTGTATGAAAAGAGGTATAATTCCGCAAACTTATACCTCTTTCTTATTTTTACTTCTTATTTGATTTGGATAGACTAATAGCAACCATTGTCGCACACAGGAAAAAGGCTGCTAGTAAACCTTTTGTAGTGGTAGTCATAAAGGGTTTATCAAAGACATAATAGTTATAGACAGAAAATCCCAGTCCAATAAGAGTTACAATAATCGACACAACAAATAGCGTCACCCATAATCTTCTTTGAGTCATCGTCAACCTCCTCTTTGTATCCGTTTTCTTTCTGCCTATAGTATAACATAAAAAACCTTAGCTAAATTCCATAGAGCGGTTCGGCTAAGGTTTTTCATTTTATTTCGTCAAGACAACCGTATCATTTGGATCATGGTCGTCATCTTCAATAGTCAGTTGATTACCATCGAGTTTATAGTATTTGGTGTCGTCACCGATTGTCAGACTTTGATTGTCAGAGTTAACTGTTACAGGCTTGCTTTCCTTCTCGCCATCTGCCTCGTCCTCTTCCCAAGTTCCAGTATTTCCAGAGATGGTAAGAGTAATGCGATCATTTTCGTCAGTCCCTTTATAGGTGCCATCTAGCCCTTCAGTTTGTTTAGAGGCTTCAGAACTTTGTGAAGATGAAACCTTACTTGAACTTTGTTGGGTGCTAGCAGAGCTTTCAGGTGTTTGAGCTTTCTGGTTTGAGCAGGCTGCTAAAAGACCAAGAACTGCCATAGAGGCAAGAGAAAGTGTGAGTTTTTTGGACAATGTCATAGGCTTGTCTCCTTTCTTTGATATCTTAAGTATAGCAAACGCTTACAAACGAACCAAGCAAAAAACCTTTTCTGAAAATGCTTGAAAATCACTCTTTCGGATTCTTAAAAGCATAATCTATTATCCCTATTTAAACTATGCTATACTGATAAAAAGCAAGAAGGAAGGTTCCTAATGACAACTACCAATCCACGTCGCCAGTGCGAGCGACTTTGGGCAGCCAATAAGTATCTGGTGCTCAGCCATTCGAACAAGATTTACTTAGAAATCCGTAACTATCTCAAGAATGATGAGGTTAGTTTGAATCAGGTTCAAGCTTATATTGATCAAGCGCTTGACCTTCCTGAAAATCCTGGTCAGGTCGTCAATGCCTTTCAACATATCTGGGGGTATTTTAAGAAAAAGGCGACTGCCAGCGAAAAGGAAAAGTTTATGGCCCAACTGGATAGCTATGCAGCAGGTCAAATTCCTCAGACGTGTTTAGTGGAATCCGTCAAAGAGCTCCTCAGCAAGTATCCTAATCGTTATCTGGAGGAGTCAACCTTAATTAATGGGGGTTCAAAATGAGACTGTGGCATCAAGACTTGATTGCAAAACTACCCCGTCAGCAATTATTAGGACAACACCGAGAATGTTGTGCCCTTCGTGGCAAGGGGTGGCAACGCAAACATGCGACGGTTAACTATGTTTTTGATTATTCTCCATATCGCCTGTTTAGATACCATGAGCTTATTATGCAAGAAATGACGAAACGTGGCTATCTTGTAAGCCCTGAGTGGTTAGACAAGGAGTATCGAGGCAAGCAGATGTCAGCCTACGATAGGCTTGAAGTGGAGACATTACCAACCATCATTTACCCAGAGCACGATGCCGCCTATTTACAGGAATGTCTGGACAATCTCAAGCAAAAAGGAATCATCATCTAAAGGAGGAAAACGATGCATTTATTTAATTGGCTAGTACCTAAAAAGAAAGCAGTAGAAGGCCTTGTCATGCGTATATCGACAGCTGATCAGGTAGACTATGCGACGATTACAGACCCAAGTGACAGTGATATCTGGGATGCCTTGGTGCAACTCACAGCATCCTACGATAGTCTCTATCTTACCTATGGCGATAAAAAGTCAAGGAGCTTTATCTTTGTTGAATACGAGGATGACCAGTATCGTTTGGAACACGACACACCCGAGCTAGGACTAAACTTGACCAATGTCGCGCGTGTATCCCAACAAGTTGCCAGAGACATCCTTATTCGCTTTTCTAAAGAGCACACAGTGATTTTGGATGACCATTGGAAGCAAGAGAAAGTAAGGTAGCCCTATGGCACACCTTACCCCAGAAACCAGACGAAAATGGCGAAAAGCTTTGTGCTTAATTATCGAAATCATTTGTCTGGTTCATTTCGCTATCATTGTCCCTCGTGACCGAGTCTTTACGCCTGAAAAATGGGCTCATACACCAGCTCCCATGCGACACAAACTCATGTGGAGTTTTCACCGTCAGTATCAGCTTGAGGGCATGACGAGAGAAGAAGTAGAGAAGCTTCTGGGCAAGGGTGACGACCTTAAAGGAAGTGGTGAGTACAAGCTGGCCGACGATTGGATTGGTGGCTGGCGTGTTTACCATATTGACTATGAGCAAAACCGTGTGATTCGTGCCAAAGAAACCTGGCAAGATTGGTGAGAATGAGTTTTCTCTTCCTCTAAAAGTAGTATAATGAAAATGTGGAGGTATACGTTTTCAAAAGGTCAAAACTGTCTTTTGACTAGAAGAGGAGGATAAACTCATGACCCTATTTATGTCTAAACTGATGAGCGGTATTCTGGAACTGCTTATAGTCTCTATCATTCCTTTTATCACTTGGTTAATTTGGAGCAGGAAAAAGGTCGGTTTCTTTGACTGGATTGGGTTGAAGAAAGTTGAGAGTCAGAAGAAGAGGCGATTACTACTGACCATTTTGGGTATTAGTCTACTTTTTCTTCTTTTTTCGATTGTGGTCTTTAGTTGGTTCGACTCTAGCAAAACGGCCACAGCAGCTTTTTCTGGAAAGGGAATTGGAGCCCTTCCAGCTATCTTGGCCTATGCTATCTTAGCGACTGCCTTGCCAGAAGAAATCTTCTTTAGAGGTTTTCTTTTGAAAAGGCTACAAGGAAAACTAGGATTTCTAGGAGCCAATCTGCTTCAGTCTCTCTTATTTGGCCTCATCCATGCATTTATGTTTATCCAATTAACTGGCTACCTAAAAGCTATAGTTATCATGGTCTTTATCAGTCTCATCGCTTACGTTTTTGGTGCTATCAATGAGAAAAAAGCAAGTGGCTCTATCCTTCCCAGTGTCTTTATCCACGCCTTGGCCAATACGGTTGTAGGGCTTCTCTTTGCCTTCTCCTTCATTTAGATAAAGTTATATAGAAGAAAGTTATCATGGATGAATTAAAAGAAATCAAACTTAAAAATTATCAGTACTTAAATGAGGTTGCCATCAAGGGGGAGACGCTCTTCACAGGTTCATCTCTCATGGAGCTTTTTCCAATTTGTGAAATCGCTAGGAGTAGAGGTGTAGATGATATCATCTACAATCGAGGCATCAGCAGCCTGAATACGGATGAGTTTCTTCAGCATATCCATCCCCTACTTTTGGATCTGCAACCGGCTAAGGTTTTCATCAATATCGGTACCAATGACATGACCGAGGAGCCTTATGGAGACCAATGGTTCCACCATATGACAGCAAACATCAGCCAAATTCTGGAGCAAACACTAGCTATATTGCCAAATACCAAGATTTACCTCATGTCTTTTTACCCAGCCAATCTTCATCTGCCTTGGCAGACCAAGGCTTCAATCCAGTGGATGAAACTGCGGACACCTGAAAATCTTGACCGTTGCAACCAGGCTCTTGAGGAAATTGCCCAAACCCATGGTTGCCACTTTATTAATTGTAATGCTGGGCTGGTCAATGATAGGAAAGAGCAGAAGGCTGAGCACACCTATGACGGTGTCCACCTTTATGCCAATGCTTACTTAAAAGTCTTTGAAGCTCTCGAACCCTACCTCTTGAATTAAGAAAATATGAGAGAATTTCCAGTTCTTACTCGCTTTTTTCCCTTGATTACAGTACAATAGACGTCAAAAGTGAAAAATTGAAATGAGGTATCCCTATGTGGAAATGGTTTAAACGACTCATTGTCCTCGTCATTGTGGTCTTTTTTGCAGTGGCGGCTCTACTCATTCCGGACAAGATCGACAGTCAGGACCAATTAAAAAATGTATCAACACAAACATCCCTTGCTGATTTAGCTCAGGCTGGTATTGGTGGGGCCTCCCTTTCATCAGGTGGGGTTTCAACCGAGATTAATCTTGATAGCAACCAGTTTCGTCAAATCCTAAAAGCAAGCATGGCTGATTCTAATGACGAGACCTTGCTAAACAGTACTGTAGAGTTGAATGATTCTTATCTGACAGCTAAGCTACCGGTGTCTCTTGGACCTATCGAATCAACATTCAGCCTTGATTTCACGGTTAGCACTAACAAGGAAGTCATCCTATTAGACTTGGCAGGTGCCCACCTGGGTCGCCTCCCTGTTCCTAAATCACTGGTTCTGCCTTACCTCAAGAAGAGTATTGCCCAGTCAAGCAGTGGGGTTCGCATGGTTAACAATCAGATTCAGCTCAAGCTTCCTGAAATCGGCTACGAAATTGAGCAGGCTACTGTGACCAACAGCAAGATGAAGGTCAAGCTTAACATTCCGATTTCCTTGCCAACCAGTTGGTAATTTAAGAGGAATCTATCAATCCATGATAAGTCAAAACAAGTCCATAGTCTGGACTTGTTTTTTGATGCCTTCATTTCTAAACTAAGAAAGTTAAATAATTCTTGAAATAATACGTTTACATCTCCCAATCCCCTAGAAAATGGGGGGGGTCCTGTGCTATCATTAGACTGTAAAAATGATAAGCGTCTGACACTCATTGCAAAAAGAGTTAAGTCAAAGAGTTTTAGGATAATAGTTAGGAGGAAAAAATGGACGCTTTAAAATATATCACACCCAAATTTTTCACCACCATCAAGGATTATTCCAAGGGACAGTTCATCAAGGACCTGGTTGCAGGAGTTATCGTGGCTATCATTGCCCTGCCCTTGTCGATTGCCCTAGCGATTGCCTCTGGTGTTAATCCCGAACAAGGTCTATACACAGCAGTGGTTGCAGGCTTTTTTATTTCCTTTTTAGGAGGTAGTCGGGTTCAGATTGGTGGACCTACCGCAGCCTTCGTTGTCATCATCTATGGCATCATCGCCCAGTATGGCATGGCGGGTCTGACTGTTGCCACACTCATGGCGGGACTCATGCTTATTATCATGGGGCTCCTGCGTTTCGGTGACCTGATTAAATTCATTCCCAAAACCATCACACTTGGCTTTACCTTGGGGATTGCCGTTGGGATTGTGGCTGGACAGATTAAGGATTTTCTAGGCCTTGAGATGAAGTCCGTGCCAGCTGAGTTTCTGGAAAAGATGATTGCCTATGGAAAGCATCTTTCAAGTATTAGTTGGGCGACCCTAGCTATTGGTATTTTGGCCCTGCTCATTCAAATCTTTTGGCCACGCCTTTCTCAGAAAATTCCGGGTTCTCTGGTTGCTATCTTTGTAACCACAGCCATTGTAGCCTTTGGTCATCTCCCAGTCAAAACCATTGGTGACCTTTACACCATCAAGGCAGGACTTCCAAGTTTTACGGTTCCTGACCTATCATTTTCTTTGATTCGTCAAATGATTTCGCCAGCCTTCACCATTGCCATACTGGCAGCTATTGAATCGCTCCTTTCTTGTGTGGTTTCAGATGGCATGATTGGTGGTAATCACCGCTCTAATGCAGAATTGGTCGGTCAAGGTGTTGGAAATATCATGTCAGCCCTCTTTGGTGGGATTCCGGCAACGGGTGCTATTGCCCGTACCGCAGCCAACGTCAAAAATGGCGGACGAACACCAGTAGCAGGTATGGTTCATGCCTTCACCCTGCTTCTGATTTTACTCTTCCTCATGCCTTACGCCTCATTGATTCCTATGACCTGTCTAGCCTCAATTCTTATGATTGTCGGTTATAACATGAGTGGTTGGCGTACAGTTGGTCGTATGATCAAACGTGCCCCTAAGAGTGATGTGGCGGTCCTGCTAGTGACCTTTGTCTTAACCGTTTTCTTTGACCTAGTAGTTGCCATTGAATTTGGTATGGTCCTAGCAGCCTTCCTCTTTCTCAAACGCATGTCCGACGTGGCTCAAATCCGTCAGTGGGTGGACAAGGAAAATCTGGACGATCCAGTTTTGTCTGAGGATAGCGACTTGAAGCAAGTCCCTAAAAACACTGTCGTCTATGAAGTTTTTGGTGCCCTTTTCTTTGGTGCAGCCAATAACTTCTTGAATGTGATCAATGATGAAACTAAGAATGTTCTCATCCTACGCATGCGAAACGTTCCAGCCATGGATATCTCAGGCCTAGATGCCCTTGAAGAAACCCTGGCCATTTGTCAAAAACGTGGCATGACCTTGATTCTTTCTCACGTCAACGACCAACCCTACCGAGTACTCGAAAAATCAGGCTTTATCCAGACTATTGGAGCAGACCATATCTGCGAGTCGACCGATCAAGCCCTTGAAAAAGCAGCAGCCCTAGCACAAGAAGCCTAGACAAATGTTTTTAATACAAGAAGAAAAAGCCAGTTCAACTGAACTTGGCTTTTTAAAATACGCGATATACATAAGGGTTGTCAGGCTGACCGACCTCTTTGACCTCAGTTAAATTGAGGACAGGCAGGCTCTGTTTAAGATTTTGATAGTAATCCACAGTGATGGTACCAGTGACTTTTACCCAGGTATTGTCCTTAAAGGTTTGGTCACTTCCTGTCGTCGCCAATCCGTAAACACCTGAATCGGCGATACAGTGGATAATTCCGAAACGGAAGATGAACTGATAACCCTTGGTTTGTGGGTCATTGTAGACAAAGCCGGTATAGGTGACCTTCTTGCCCACAAAATCGTTAGGATAGAGGTAGATGAGCTCCATGACTTCCATGTAATTTTCTGTGGTAATCTGTATGGTCTCACGTCCCTTGTACTTGGCTAGCTCTCTGGTCATTTCCTTCTCATAAGCTGAGGAGGTGAAGTAGGAGCTGGTGTCTGGCTTCAAGTACTGAATAGTCGTTCCCTCTTGGTCGGCCTGATTAGGATCGCTCCCTGCCGCCAGTGGAAAATGATAGCCCTTAGCTGACACGGTATTGGCGTCCAAGGTTACTGTTGGCACCAAGAGCCCCGTGAGGACTGGAAAGGCCAAGAGAACGATGCTGGCTACCTTGGCTACTCGACCTGACAAATGCGAGTGAACCTTCATCTGTTTCATCCAAACAATGAGTTGAACCACAGCAAGGATAAAGGACAGCACCATGGAAATGTAGGCCAAGTAGGAGTAGTGGATGTTAATGTACTGGTTGAGCTTGCCAGAAACTTGCAAGTACATGACGAGCTCAAAATACCCAGATAAGATGAGAAAACGTAACATTAAATCACCCCCAATAGCAGACAGTAAATGATTGTCACCAGACTTGCGGTTCCTACGAAGAGACCAACAAAGCGTGTCTTAAACTGGTGTTTCATCATAATCAAGTTCTTGATATCAACCATAGGACCAATGATGAGAAAGGCAACCGTTGGTGCCACTCCGAAACTAGAGAGCAGCGAAGCCCCGATAAAGGCATCGGCCTCTGAACAAAGCGAGAGGATGAAGGCCAAGAGCATCATGATCAGGATAGCTGTCACTGAATTATGACCGATGGTTGTGAGGATTCGGGTTGGTAGGTAGGTCTGCATACTTGCAGCCACCAAGCTCCCGAAAATCAAGTAACGCCCAGTGTCAAAGAACTCGTCAACCGCATGAACCAGGGCTTGAAAGACTTTCTTACCAGCTGACAAACCACTATAGTCGTGAACATGACTAGCCTTACGATTGTCCTTGAGAATCTGATCATCCACTACAAAGCCCAGCAAGATTCCCAAAATCATGGCAATCAAGAAAGCCCCAAGGAAACGTAAAATTACGTAGTACCAAGAGTTCCCAAAGGCTGTGTATGTCGCAAAGAGAACAACTGGATTAATGATAGGAGCAGTTGCCATGAAAGGAATAGCCGTGTAGCTAGGCACTTTTTTCTCTAAAAAGCGCGTGATAATTGGAACAATCCCACACTCACAAGAAGGGAAAATAAAACCAATCAGGGTTCCAAAGAGAATAGCCAAGACCTTGTTTTTAGGAAGGAAGTTTTGGACCTTTTCAGGAGTCACAAAGACCTCGATAAAGCCAGATAGGATACTTCCCAGTAAAACAAAGGGCAGGGCTTCGATAATAATTGATAGAAAAACTGCCAGAAGCTGCAGAACGCTATCTGGTAGTTGATGAAAAATAGCCATAAAAATTATTTCTTCTTATCTTCTTGAAGACGTTTGTCCTTCTTAGGATCAGTTCCCGCCTTTTCAAAATCAGGGATAGCCGCAAAAGATGCCATCATGCTTTCAAGTTCATTTGTTTTTTTCTGAATAACTGCCATAAAAAGCCTCCGAGTTAATTAAGATACTAAGGGCGTTATTTCTGACAGAAAATTAGGGCATCAGACGAAGAAGCTCTGCTTCTAGGAGGATGTATCTATTTTCCGAAAGAAATAGCCCGAGTTCAGTTACAAAAGATACTAAGGGCGTCCTTTCTGAGAGAAATAGCCCCTAACATTTTCTATTATACTACCTCTTGCTTAAAAATTCTTGCTTCAGCTACAAGGTTTTCTGCCCAAGCAAATCTCCTCTCGTGGTATAATAGAACTTATGGAAAATCGTAATTTAGAGACATTGGCTCAGGAATTGGGCCTAAAAAAACAACAAGTTGAAACTGTTTTAGAATTGACCGCAGAAGGCAATACCATCCCCTTTATCGCCCGTTACCGTAAGGAAAAAACAGGCAATCTGGATGAAACGCAAATCAAGGCCATCATTGATATGGACAAGTCCTTGACTGCTCTTCAAGACCGTAAGGAAACAGTTCTTGCCAAGATTGAGGCACAGGGTAAATTGACCGACCAACTCAAGGCAGCCATTGAAGCCGCTGAAAAACTGGCAGATGTGGAAGAGCTCTACCTTCCCTATAAGGAAAAACGCCGCACCAAGGCGACGGTTGCCCGTGAAGCAGGTCTATTCCCCTTGGCTCGTCTTATCCTGCAAAATAGTCCAAACCTCAAGGCTGAAGCTGAAAAGCTGATATCTGAAGCCTTTCCAACAGCTGACAAGGCTCTTGCTGGTGCTGTGGATATTTTGGTTGAGGCCTTTTCTGAGGACAATAGCTTGCGCTCTTGGACCTACAACGAAATCTGGAACAACAGTGACATCACTTCAACCCTCAAGGATCAATCGCTGGATGAAAAAGAAACTTTCAAAATCTACTATGATTTTGAGGATAAGGTTTCTAAACTTCAAGGTTACCGTACCTTAGCCCTTAACCGTGGGGAAAAACTAGGCGTTATTAAAGTAGCCTTTAAGCACAATCTTGAGAAAATGCACCGTTTTTACAGTGCCCGTTTCAAACAAAAAAATGACTATATTGAGGAAGTCATCAACCAATCTCTCAAGAAGAAAATCATTCCAGCTATGGAGCGTCGTATCCGTAGCGAGTTGACTGAAGCAGCAGAAGATGGTGCGATTCAACTTTTCTCTCAAAATCTTCGCAGCCTTCTCCTTGTATCGCCTCTTAAAGGTAAGATGGTACTTGGTTTTGACCCTGCCTTTCGTACAGGGGCTAAGTTGGCCGTGGTTGACCAAACTGGTAAGCTCATTACGACGCAAGTTATCTATCCAGTGGCTCCAGCCAGTCAGGCTAAGATTGCCCAAGCTAAGAAAGACTTGGCTGACCTCATTAAGAAGCATGCCATTGAGATTATCGCTATCGGTAATGGAACAGCCAGTCGCGAGAGTGAAGCTTTTGTAGCAGAAGTCCTCAAGGATTTTCCAGAGACTTCTTATGTTATTGTCAATGAAAGTGGTGCCTCTGTCTACTCTGCATCAGAGTTGGCCCGCCATGAGTTCCCAGACTTGACGGTCGAAAAACGCTCTGCCATTTCCATTGCCCGTCGTCTTCAAGACCCATTGGCTGAGTTGGTTAAGATTGACCCTAAATCAATCGGAGTAGGCCAATACCAGCATGATGTTAGTCAGAAGAAACTTTCTGAAAATCTTGATTTCGTCGTCGATACCGTGGTTAACCAAGTTGGTGTTAATGTCAATACGGCAAGTAGTACCCTCTTGTCACACGTGTCAGGACTCAACAAGACCATCTCTGAAAATATCGTCGCCTACCGTGAGGAGAATGGTGAGATTGCATCACGTGCGGAAATCAAAAAAGTCCCACGTCTTGGTGCCAAGGCCTTCGAACAAGCCGCCGGTTTCCTTCGTATTCCAAATGCCAAGAATATCTTGGATAATACAGGGGTCCACCCAGAGTCTTACCCAGCGGTAAAAGCCCTCTTCAAGCAGTTGGCTATCACAGACTTGGACGACTCTGCCAAGGCAAAATTGAAGGCTCTTAATCTTAAAGAAACAGCGGAAGGATTGGGACTTGGACAGGAAACCCTCAAAGATATCATTGCTGACCTTTTGAAACCAGGCCGTGACCTCCGTGACGATTTTGAAGCACCAGTGCTTCGTCAAGATGTTCTTGAACTCAAAGACTTGTCAGTAGGACAAAAACTTGAAGGAACGGTCCGTAACGTTGTGGACTTTGGTGCCTTTGTGGATATCGGTGTCCATGAGGATGGCCTTATCCACATATCAGAGATGAGTAAGAGCTTCGTTAACCACCCAAGTCAGGTCGTTTCTGTTGGGGATTTGGTTACCGTGTGGGTATCAAAAGTTGACTTAGAGCATGAAAAACTCAATCTCTCCTTGGTGAATCCACGTGAATCTAACTGATTATGTTAAGACTGTTTCCATAGAAGATTTTGGCTGGGAATTTAAGCACCAAGCCCTGTGGAATAAGCGTCTTCGGACTACGGGAGGGCGGTTCTTTCCCAAGGATGGTCATTTAGATTTTAACCCAAAACTCTATGAGGAACATGGTCTTGAAACCTTTCGAAAAATCGTCCGCCACGAACTCTGTCATTACCACCTTTATTTTCAGGGCAAGGGCTACAAGCATGCGGATAGAGATTTCAAGGACTTACTAGCCAAGGTCGATGGCCTTAGATACGCTCCAAAGATGCAAGGTCAAGAGGAGAACTACTACCTCTATCAATGCCAATCCTGTGGTCGTATTTACCGTCGCAAACGCCGTGTCAATACACGGAAATTTGGCTGCGGTTTCTGTCGAGGAAAGCTCATTTTTCTAAATCAGTCCTAGGGCTGATTTTTTTAGTTTAAAAAAATCATATAATTAAATCAAAGAAATGATGGGAGAAGAAGACCATGTCAAATCGTTTTTATAAGACACGAAAAAATAGACTCATCGCCGGTGTTGTTGCAGGTTTGGCAGATAAGTTTGGCTGGGACCTAGCTCTAGCTCGTATTTTGGCTATTATTCTCATGGTTTCAACGCAGTTTGGAATCTTTCTATACTTGGTTTTAGCCTTTCTCCTTCCTTACAAAGAAGATATTTATCCCGAAATCAAGCTCAAGGATGGACGCAAACGTAAAAACGCTGAACCTGTTGAAGATGAGTGGAATTGGTAAGTAATTGTTAATAGACATTAACCTATGATTGGCCCTGGTGCTAGTCACAGGTCTTTTTTGCTTTGAGAACCGCATTGAAAACCTTTTTATGATACAATGAAACTAGTAAATAATCGGAGGAAATAATATGACAGTAACCGTTAAAATGCTGGTTGATAAGCTTAAGCTTAAGGTTATCTATGGGAATGAAAAACTATTGTCAAAACCAATCACAACCGCTGATATCTCTCGCCCTGGTTTAGAAATGACAGGATATTTTGATTTTTATTCACCAGAGCGTATTCAATTGGTTGGGATGAAGGAGTGGTCTTACCTTAAAACTTTGACTGACCACAACCGTTACTCTGTTTTCAGTAACATGTTTAAAGAAGAGACACCTGCTGTTATCGTGGCGCGTGGACTTGATATTCCTGAGGAGATGTATCGAGCAGCTAAAGAAAATGGCGTTGCGGTTCTTCAAGGTCGTAACGGCACATCCTCTCTTTCAGGTGATATGTCTTGGTACCTTAATGCACAGTTGGCTGAGCGTACTAGCGTTCACGGTGTTTTGGTTGATATCTACGGCATGGGTGTTCTCATTCAGGGCGATTCTGGTATTGGTAAGAGTGAAACAGGGCTTGAGTTGGTGAAACGTGGTCACCGTCTAGTCGCTGACGACCGTGTGGATGTCTATGCTAAGGATGAGGAAACTCTCTGGGGTGAGCCTGCGGAAATCCTCCGCCATCTTCTTGAGATTCGTGGGGTTGGTATCATTGATGTCATGAGTCTCTACGGAGCTAGTGCTGTCCGTAATTCTTCTCAAGTTCAGTTGGCCATCTATCTTGAAAATTTTGAAGACGGTAAGGTCTTTGATCGTCTTGGAAATGGGAATGAAGAAATCGAATTGCAAGGCGTTAAGATTCCACGTGTCCGCATTCCTGTTAAGACAGGCCGTAACGTATCAGTCGTTATCGAAGCTGCAGCCATGAACTACCGTGCTAAGCAAATGGGATTTGATGCAACCAAAACCTTTGAAGAACGTTTGACCAACCTCATTAGTAAGAATGGTGAAGACTAATGTTTGCTACTATTGATCCTATTGCTCTAAGGCTTGGCCCCATTAGTATTCATTGGTATGCCATCTGTATCGTATCTGGTCTCTTACTTGCCGTTTATCTGGCTCAGCGTTGGGCTCCTGAAAAGGGAATTGACCCTGAAAACATCTTAGATTTTATTCTTCTTGCCTTTCCGATAGCCATTGTTGGTGCTAGGCTCTACTATGTGATCTTCCAGTGGTCCTACTACAGTCAAAATCCTTCTGAAATTTTTGCAATTTGGAATGGTGGAATTGCCATCTATGGTGGCTTGATTGCTGGAGCAGCTGTCCTCTATTGGTTTGCTAAACGTCATGCCATTGCTGTCTTGGATTTTCTAGATATCGCAGCACCTGGCGTTATGATTGCTCAGAGTATCGGTCGCTGGGGAAACTTTATTAACCAGGAGGCCTACGGAAAAGCAGTTAGTCATCTGAATTATGTCCCAGAATTTATTCGCCAGCAGATGTACATTGATGGTAGTTATCGTGTACCGACCTTTCTTTACGAAAGTCTCTGGAACTTGGTCGGATTTATCATTATCCTAGGACTAAGACGCTTTAATAAGAAACTGCGTCAAGGAGATGTGACCTCATTTTACCTTATCTGGTATGGTCTTGGACGTTTTGTCATTGAAGGCATGCGTACGGATAGCCTCATGTTTGTTGGCTTGCGTGTTTCTCAATGGGTTAGCATCGCTATTATCATCTTGGGTGCAACCTTGCTCTATTTGCGAAAGCAACGCCCAGAGGCAGATTATAAAATGAAAAACTAGTCATATAGCTCAGACTTTGTTATAATATAATGAAAATTATCATAACAAAGGTCACTGGAAACTGGAGATTCTACTTCAGTTTTCTTGTAGCGACCTTTTAAAAAGGTCAAAGGAGTCCTAAACTATGGCAGAAATTGCATTTCTTATTATCGCAATCGCACTTGCTGCGTTTCTCATTGCATTAATCCCTACTCTACTTCGTACCCGTCATGTGGTTAAAGAAGTTGAAGAAACAGTTGCTGTGCTTCGTACAGATATCAATGTAACCCTTCATCAAACAAATGAAATCTTGGCTAAGGCAAACGTCTTGGTTGAAGATGTTAATGAAAAAGTTCAAACAATCAATCCTCTCTTCGTAGCAGTAGCTGAGCTTTCAGAAAGTGTCTCTGACTTGAATACTGAAGCTCGTTATCTCGGTGCGAAAGCAAGTGCAGCAGGAGCAAGTGTCGGTAAAGCAGGTTCAGCCTTTGCTATCGGTAAGGTTGCTTCAAAACTATTTGGTAAAAAAGACAAGAAAAAATAAGGAGGTCTTTTCATGAGTAAATTTTTAAACACCCTAATCATTGGTGTAGCTTCTGGAGCTGCAGCAGCTTACTTCTTTACAACTGAAAAAGGTAAAGCTGTTAAAGCACGTATTGATGAAGAAATCGCTTCATTCAAAGAAGATCCAAAAGCTTATCAAAATCAAGTGGTGGAAAAAGCTAGCGACTACAAAGATTTGGCAGTCGATACTTTCCAAGACTATAAAACAAAATTTGAAAATGGCGACATCACTGCAGATGATTTGACAAAAGCAGTTCAAGAAAAAACAGCTCAAGTTGCTGACTTTGCCAAAGAGAGCTTTGAACTTATCAAAGAGAAAACAGCACAAGTAACTCCTGAGCAAGCAGATGTTGAAGCAGAAACCAAAGCTATCGTTGATGATATCGTCATTGATATCAAAGATATCTCTGAAGAAGCAGCAGAAGCAAAATAAAAAAAGAAAGCCCATGAGGCTTTTTTTAGTACGCAAAAACGTTGACCAAACAGTCAACGTTTTTGTGCTTTATAATATTCGATTAGGACATAAATGCCTATCTGACCAATGACGCTGATGGTAATTGCCCAGAAGAAGGCCCAGAAGGTAGCCACCTGTGCTACCAAGAAAAGGAAGGCAACTAGGACTGTTGAAACACAGAAGCTTGAGATACGTCCAAAGAAAATCATATCTTGTAGCTTAATACTATTACTATTTAAACCTTGATAATCTTGATAATTCGTCGTTTGAGGACGCTCAGTCTCGAAATCTTCGATGTGATCAAATTGACGGTGTAAGTTGTCAGCCATGTCTGCCTCCTTTCTATATAAAATATCTAAATCACTTTTTCGTGTAGGTTAAAATACTTAGTCAGTATTTCACTATTTAGAATCTCATTAATAATACCACAAAAATTTTATATTGCAAAGTTTTTTTTGATTTTTGTAAAAATCATAGTATTCAAAAACTAATTAAAAATATTTAGATACAGAGTTTTGAGCCTAAAAATTCTAAAAAAATCAAATCATTTGTGCTATAATGTGAGTTATGGAAAAAATAGTGATTACAGCGACTGCTGAGAGCTACGAGCAGGCACGTGAGCTCCTAGAACTTGGCGTAGATCGTATTTACATCGGCGAAAAAGCTTTTGGCCTTCGTTTGCCTAAGCCTTTTTCATTCGCAGAGATGCGAAAGATTGCAGAGCTGGTACATGAGTCTGGCAAGGAATTGACTGTTGCCGTTAACGCCCTCATGCACCAAGGTATGATGGATGCTCTTCCAGACTACCTTGATTTTCTTGAAGAAATCAAGGCAGATTATATCACGGTTGGTGATGCAGGAGTTTTCTACATCTGTAACCGTGACAAACGTCCCTTCAAAATGATTTATGATGCTTCAACCATGGTAACCTCTAGCCGTCAGATTAATTTCTGGGGCAAACAAGCTGGAGCTTCTGAAGCTGTTTTGGCTCGTGAAATTCCATCTGCGGAACTTTTCGTCATGGCTGAAAATCTTCAAATTCCAGCTGAGGTTTTGGTTTATGGTGCAAGTATCATTCACCACTCAAAACGACCACTTCTTCAAAACTACTACAACTTTATCAAAACGGATGAAGCTGTTACCAAAGAACGTGACCTCTTCCTTTCTGAGCCAGGAGATCCAGATTCTCACTACTCAGTTTATGAAGACTTGCATGGAACACATATCTTTGCCAACAATGACTTGGATATGATGACTAAACTTTCAGAACTCGTTGAACATGGTTTTGACCACTGGAAGTTGGACGGTGTTTATTGCCCAGGTGAAAACTTTGTAAAAATTACTGAGTATTTTGTGAAGGCTCGTGACCTCATCGAGGCTGGCGAATTTTCACAAGACCAAGCCTTCCTCTTTGATGAGGCTATTCATAAATTACACCCAGCCAACCGTGGTTTGGACACAGGTTTCTACGACTATGAACCTGACCGTGTAAAATAAAAAAACTTCCTCCTTCGTTTGTGAGTTTTCCATTTTCAGGGAACGAAGGAGCCTTCTAAAAACTAAAATCGACAATCTTGCAAATTGGAGAAATTATGACTACAACTAAAAAACGCCCAGAGGTTCTGGTACCTGCTGGGACTTTGGAAAAATTGAAAGTCGCTGTAAATTACGGCGCAGATGCTGTTTTCGTTGGTGGACAAGCCTATGGTTTGCGTAGCCGTGCCGGAAACTTTACCATGGATGAGCTTCGAGAAGGTATCGAATACGCTCACGCTCGTGGCGTTGATGTACACGTTGCTTCAAACATGGTTACCCATGAAGGAAATGAAAAAGGTGCTGGTGAGTGGTTCCGTGAATTGCGTGATATGGGACTCGATGCTGTTATCGTATCTGACCCAGCCTTGATTGAAATCTGTTCAACCTACGCTCCAGGACTTAACATCCACTTGTCAACGCAAGCATCTGCAACAAACGTTGAAACCTTCCATTTTTGGAAAGAGTATGGCTTGACCCGTGTTGTTTTGGCACGTGAGGTAACTATGGAAGAATTGGCTGAAATCCGTAAACGTACGGATCTTGAAATTGAGGCCTTTGTCCATGGTGCTATGTGTATCTCATATTCAGGTCGCTGTACCCTTTCTAACCACATGTCAGACCGTGATGCCAACCGTGGTGGTTGTTCACAGTCTTGCCGTTGGAAATATGACCTTTACGACATGCCATTCGGTCAAGAGCGAAAGAGTATCCACGGTGAAGTTCCTGAAGAATACTCAATGTCAGCCGTTGACATGTGTATGATTGAAAATATCCCAGACCTTATCGACAATGGCGTTGACAGTCTTAAAATCGAAGGTCGTATGAAATCTGTCCACTACGTCTCAACAGTTGCTAACTGTTACAAGGCTGCTTGTGACGCTTACATGGAAAGTGCAGAAGCCTTTTATGCCATCAAAGATGATTTGATTAACGAACTCTGGAAAGTTGCCCAACGCGAATTGGCAACAGGTTTCTACTACAAGACACCAACAGAAAATGAACAACTCTTTGGTGCCCGTCGTAAGATTCCACAATACAAATTCGTTGGTGAAGTCGTAGACTTTGATCCAGCAACTATGACAGCTACTATCCGTCAACGTAACGTTATCCTCGAAGGTGACCACGTTGAATTCTACGGACCAGGCTTCCGTCATTTCGAGTGTGATATCAAAGACCTCCACGATGCCAATGGTAACAAAATTGACCGTGCGCCGAACCCAATGGAACTTCTTACAATTACTGTGCCACAAGAGGTTAAACCTGGTGACATGATTCGTTCAACTAAAGAAGGTTTAATTAACCTCTACCAAAAAGACGGTTCAAGCAAAACTGTTCGTGCCTAATGACAAGTCAAATCAATGGGCTCCTGGTAGATGACCAGAGTAGATGTCAGCACTACCATTCCCCACTAGATATTGTTGCCCTAAAATGCTTCGAGTGCCAGAAGTATTATGCCTGTTATCAGTGTCATGATTGCTTGGAGAAGCATAGCTTTCGAGCTTATCCTTGTCAGTTGAAGCAGGACAAGGTCGTTATTTGTGGCGTTTGTAGGCATGAGATGACAATTGAGGAGTATCAAGATGTAGAAGCTTGTCCCAATTGTCACAGTGCTTTTAACCCAGCTTGTTCAAAGCACTATGATATTTATTTTGAAAAATAAAAAGATTGAAGATTCTGTTCACATGAACAAAGTCTTCAATCTTTTTTAGTTAAAGTAGCTATGATTTTTAAGAGCTTTTAAGACTGGCTTAGTCACCAAAGCGACGATGAGACCTTTTAAGAGGTCAGGAATAATAAAGGGTGTCAAGCCAACAGCTACAGCTGCAGACCATCCCATCTTTCCGAGAAAGTGCAGGCTGAGGATACCACCAACAAAGACAAGTGCATCTCCCAAAACAAAAGCCACAAAGATTTTCCAGATAGGAGTCTCAGCATGAGTTAGTTTTGAAGTGACAAAGGCGAAAAATGGATAGGCCAACAAATAGCCAGCTGAAGGTCCAAAGAAGGATTGGAGCCCACCGCCTCCACCTGCAAAAACTGGTAGACCAATGGCGCCTAGAATCAGGTAGAGGGTAGCAGCAAGTGTCGCCTCTCTTGGCTTAAGGATAGCAGCAACAAGTCCGACAGCAAAAGTTTGCAGAGTAATGGGAACTGCTCCAATTGGAATGATGATTTGAGCTAGGGCAGCAATGATGGCAGCACCGAAAGCAGGGAGTATGAGTGACAATGTACGATTTTGAGTCATTTTTAGTTAACCTTTCCTAAATAAAGAGTTAACTTATTATAGCAAGTGGTTTCAAAATAGTCAACCTAATAATAAAACGAGGTTAACTGATAAACTTAACCTCGTTGTGATATGATTTTTAGACGTTTGATTTCATCAAGTTCAATCATGCTGATGATCTTATCCTGCTCGATAAAGATGGCTTGTCGCTCCCTGTCATAACGGTTGATGTAGCCCTTATAGGTCTTCTGATTGGATGTCAGCATGACCATTTGATTATGATCAATAGCATGATAGATATCGTTAATAAGTTGATTCTGCATTAGGTGGACAGGTTTGCTGTGACCTATTTCCACAAACTGATGAAGCTGATGCTTTACGGCTTCTAAAAAGTTTATCATGGTCATTTCCCTCGTTTCTTGATAAAATAATTATAGCATGAAAGGTGAATTTTTGTGGATAACTTCATTCTAAAACAGACAATTTTCACAGAAAAAAACGAATAAAGCTAGTGGAGGTAAGCAAATGGCAGAATTTTCATTTGAAATTGAAGAAAAACTCTTGGTCTTGTCTGAGAATGACAAGGGTTGGACTAAGGAACTCAATCGTGTGAGTTTCAATGGCGCACCAGCTAAGTATGACATCCGTACATGGAGTCCAGACCATACCAAGATGGGCAAGGGGATTACCCTCAGCAACGAAGAATTCCAAGTTCTCGTTGACGCCTTCAAAAACTAAAACAAGGTCAGCATGGCGCTGGCCTTATTTTTTTGTTTAAAACGTATCAAAGATAAGTTTGAGATTGAGAATGGTTAGGACAATAGCGATGGCATAACCAAGGAAGGTATTCCACTTGGCATTGACGTGTTTTCCCATGAGTGATTTCTTAGAAGTGTAGTAAATCAAAGGGAAGATAGAGAATGGCAAGGCAATTGAAAGGAATACTTGTGAATAAACCAAGAGTTGATCCAGGGTCTTTTCTTGATCACCGTAGAGAATGGCTACAACGATAACAGGAAGCAGTGCAAAGAGACGTGTGAACAAACGAATAACCCACTGAGGTAACCTCATGTGGAGGAAGCCTTCCATGACAATTTGACCAGTTAGGGTACCAGTAATGGTAGAGTTTTGACCACTAGCCAAGAGTGCCAAGGCAAAGAGGGTTGAAAGTGTTGAACTAGCAACCGCACCAGCAATCTTAGAGTCCTGAAGGGCATTGTACATTTGTGAGAAAGCTGAAATATCAGAAGCGTGGCCAAAGAAGAGAGCTGCACCCAAAATCAAGAGGAGGGAGTTAACCACAAAGGCCAAAGTCAACTGAATGTTGGAGTCCCAGGTCATGAAACGGACAGCCTTTGTCACATCTTTACCATCAGAATAGTCAACCTTACGAGTCTGTGACAAGGATGAGTGCAAGTAGAGGTTATGTGGCATAACGGTTGCACCCACAATCCCAAGTGCCAAAGTCAACTGGTTGGTGTGCCCAGCAGCATGTGGCTCAAAGAGCGCTGGCGTAGGGAGATAACCCTCGAGGATTCCCGTAATACTAGGCTCAGACAAGGCTACCAGGTAGACAAAGATAACCAAGATGGTCAAAATCAAGGTTGAAACAATAGCCTCGATTTTCTTGAATCCCAGCTTCATGATGAGTAGGAGTAGGAAGACATCTAGGACTGTCACCAGAATGGCAACCATAATTGGAATACCAAAGAGCAGGTTCAGTGCGATGGCAGAACCAAGCACCTCAGCCAAATCCGTCGCCATTAAGGCAAGCTCCAGAATCACCCAAAGCGTGTATCGCAACCATTTGGGCGAGTGGTAGGCAGTCGCTTGGGCCAGGTCCATTTGGGTCACAATCCCTAATTTCCCGGCCATTTGTTGCAACTGCATAGCTATTAAAGATGAAATTAAGATGACAAAAAGAAGACTGTACTTGTAGGTCGCCCCACCGATGACACTGGTAATCCAGTTCCCTGGATCCATGTAACCCACGGCCACAAGAGCCCCAGGTCCCAAGAAAGCCTTAAGATTTTGCCAAAAGCGATTATTATTTGGTGTATCTATGGATTGGTTTACCTCAGAAAGGGAAACCTTTTTTGAATATGTCATAAACACCTCTTTCTAAGTCTTATCTGAATGGAAGCATCACCATTACCACTCAGCCAGACAACCTAATTATAACACTATGAGAAAGATGTGCAAGGTTTTGACTTATCTTACATTGGTGTCATAGAGGACTTTTCAGAATTGCCTTTTTATACTAAACTATATGAGTAGATTATTTCATAAATGAGGGAGAAAAATAATTGAAAAAATTTCAACTAACAGCTAAGAAAAAGATTACCCTGGCACTCCTAGTTGTCATTGCGCTTGCTTTGCTTATCTTTATCATTAACGTGCAGATGAATCAGCCTGATAACCTACCTGCCAATTACATGGAGCGCCTTAAAAATCCTGGAATGACGGGCGATTACATCGGCCTTTGGAAGTCTCGCTGGCATGAAGAAAACAAAGCCTGGCTTTATCCTGCGAAACAATACGCTATCTATGCAGTAGTAGCACTAGCTTGTCTATCAGCTTGGGTTGTTGCTTCAAAAGCAAAATTTTGGAAATAAGAAAATGCTTCTCTCGACTTGAGGGAAGCGTTTTTAAATATTATCCAGCAATATCGATTTCTACAATAAATTCACCGATTTTTCTTACAATGTCTGTCACTAATGCATTTCCCATAAAGAACATTCGCATCTTATCAGAAACCTCGGTAACAGTACCGTCAGATAATCTTTTTAGAGCTGTCCAGTTATCAGGGAAATCTTGTAAACGTTCTGCCTCGACAGGAGTAATAAGCCTATATTTTCCATTAACATTCAAGAAATGAGTAGAGCGATTAACTGTCCCTTCTGAAGTTAGCATGGTACGACCGGGAAGGTTTAAGTCGTCGGTTGGTGACATTCCTCCCTCAGAGTAAATATAGGTGTGTCCATCCGCAGAGGTACGTTCGATTCGTTTAGGCCCTCGCAAATACTGGAACTTTTCGAGTTTGGCTGGATCATTAATAAAGAACTTTTCAGGGACTTCCTCTTCATTTTGAAGAATCTCACCTAATGTAATTGGTTCACCATCATAGTTAGGTGCAGTATCAATAGAATAGTACCTACCATGACGCATAACACCAGTATTCCAAACAGTTCCTGAGAAGTTATCAGAAACCTCAACGATATCCTCAGGGAGTTCATAGTAGACATGGCGTTTTTTGACTGGTGTATTCAAAATAGGAAATTGGGTTGCAAACAGTCCTTCATGAAAAATATAATCGTCGTATCTATTTTCATCAAAAACTTGTTCTTGTTCTTCAAATCGTTGATCCATTTGATGTGCGAATGGAATATCATTTCGATAGATAAAGAAAAACACACGACGACGTCTTTGACTGCGACCGTAATCAGCAGCGTTGATTACACGCCATTCAACAGAATATCCAAGATTATTAAACGCAGTCAACATAATAGCAAAGTCTCGACCACGCTGTTTTGAAGGAGCTTTTAGAAGTCTGTCAACATTTTCTAGAATAAGAAATCTCGGTCTAATAATCCTAGTCGCTCGAATGATTTCCCAGAAAAGGACACCCTTTTGTCCTTCAATACCTTGTTCGTTCTTTTTGCTACGAGCCACAGAGTAGTCTTGACAGGGAAAACCACCGACAATCATATCCGCATTCATTTCAGCAAACTGTTCATCCGTAATATCAGCGATGCTAACATTAATATTTTCACTGTCTGGAAAATGATAATTGTATACTTCAAAAGCATCCTGAGACTTCCTCGAAGGTTCCCATTGGTTGCTCCATAATGTTTCGAAATAATCAGGGTGAGCATTTTCGAGTCCTATACGGAACCCCCCAACACCCGCAAATAATTCTAAAACGTTCATTCTATTCTCCTTTTCAGTATGTTAATTATATCTTATTATTCGTAATTGATCAAGTTTTAAAATCGAAATATTAAGAACAATGTAAGTGATGTAATTTATATAAAGTTGCTTAATTTTTACTGTAGATTGCTAATAATAAACATTCTTAATTGTATTTTGTTAGAATATAGGTAATATCCTATTTATATACAGAGGGCGTAAAATGACAAAATGGAATTCAGTAGAAGAAGTTCATAAGCATGCAAAAAAAGCAGTGGGACAAAAAATTCGTAATCTAGTTTCAGAAGAAACAGTTGAAAAATATTATGCATCGCCAAATAATAAAGGTTGGTTAGGTAATGCGATAGAAAGTGATTGGTTTCATATTCCTAATAATTCAAGGGCAGAGGCAGATATTCCTTATTTAAATTTAGAGATTAAGGTAACTCCTATAATAGAAACAAAAAAAGGTTGGAGTGCAAAGGAAAGGCTGACATTAAATATTTTTGACTTTAATGATGAATACAAAAGGTCTTTTGAAAATGCTTCTTTTCTCGAAAAGGCAAATCTCACGGAATTATTATACTATCAATACTTAAATAATATTGATTATCCAGATATGTGTATTGTTAATGCACATTTATTTGATATTATGAAAGATATATCTGAAGAGGATTTATTAATCATTAAGTCTGACTGGGAAAAAATTGTAGATAAGATAAAGGAAGGAAAAGCAGAAGAATTATCAGATAAACTGACGAAATATTTAGCTGCGACAACAAAAGGTTCGAAAACTGAAAGAAACATGACTTCCCAGCCTTTTAGTGATGTTAAAGCACACAGAAGGGCATTTACATTTAAACCTTCATATATGACGCAGTTTGCTAGAAGGTTAATGGGGGATAAAACTAGTGAAACAATATTTAAAGATATTAATGAATTAAAAGAAAAATCATTTGAAGAAATTATTGTTGATAGATTTGCTCCATTTATTGGAAAAACGAAGAGAGAATTGGCATCTCAATTTGATGTAACTATAAAAGAAAAAAATGATAAATCAAGCTCAGCTCTTCTAGCAAGAAAAATGTTGAATATATCATCAGATATCCAAGAAACCGATGAGTTCAAAAAATCAGGTATTGCTGTAAAAATTGTAACTTACGATTCTACAAAAAAACATACCTATCCAAAGTTGAAAGAAGGATTAAAGTTACAATTACCAGATGGAAATTACAATGTGGATCCAAATGAAATGCTTGCCGTTGATTGGGAAGAATCAGATGTATATAACTATCTATCGACTTATAAGTTCCTGTTAGTAGTTTTTGAGAAGAAAAATGAAGAAACTATCTTTAAGGGTGCTAAGTTTTGGTATGTACCCGATGAAGATTTGATTACAGTGGGTCAAATATGGACAAAAGCTAAGCAGATATTTGAGAAGGGGGTTGAACTCACCTATAAAAGTAGTAATCTAAAAAAAGGTTATATTATTGAAAATGATTTACCATCTGAAAGTGGTAAAGGTACTGTTTTTCATATTAGACCATCGAGTGAAAAATCCTGTTACATTCCTAATATAAAGTTAGCAATGAGACTCCCACACAAAAGTACATGGATTAATGTTCCGGATGATAAAATTAATGAATTTCATGATTATTACATGACGAAACAGTCGTGGTGGTTTAGTCCTGGATATATGTATGAGCAGGTTAAAGAATTCTTTGAATAACATTATCAAGACCTTCCACTGTTAAAAAGCGATTGAAACAATGTCTCACAGCTTCAAAAGCAAAATGTTGGAAATAAGAAAATGCTTCTCTCGAGATGAGGGAAGCGTTTTTTCATATTATTTGATGTGAGTTTTATATTGACTGAATATCTCGTCGATATCATCTTCAACCAAGTGATAGATTTTCCAATCAAATTCAGTTTTAGCAACATCATCAACCAAGACTGTATAACAGAAATCCATGTAATCTTCATAAAAATCAGAGATGAAGGGGAGGAGTGTGTCACTAATATCAGATGAATAGAGTTTTTCATCAAGATGTTTAAAGAGATAGTCTGTACCCGTAATTGTTTCATTCTTGAGTTTTTGTGCATCCTCAAGGTTAAATCCATCGCTTTGGGGATTCAGAAAATCATGTTTTGCTAGCCAGGCTACGAAGACACTGAGATGAAAGGCAGCTCTTTTGCTAATCTTTAGCATATCTGATTTGCTTAGTTTTTCTGAAGTAATATCATTTTCTTCACAATAGAATACAAGTGCATGATCGAAAAAATAATCTGTGCGGTCTATGGGAAAGTCTAATTGACTTTCTTCTCTCTTTGTCTCAGGCTGTTCAACTACAGTTGATTTTTTCTTAAAAAGGGACTTCAGTTTTCTAAACATCTTTATACCTCGTATAAAAATATCCCATTATTTGAATAATGGGATATTTTTATTATTTCATCGTTGGGAACAACAAGACATCACGGATAGTTGTTGTATCAGTGAGGAGCATGCAGAGGCGGTCGATACCGATTCCGAGTCCACCTGTTGGTGGCATACCGTATTCGAGGGCTTCAACGTAGTCGTAGTCGATGCCTGTTGCTTCGTCATCACCGAGTTCTTTAGCAGCAGCTTGTGCTTCGAAACGTGACAATTGATCGATTGGGTCGTTCAATTCGGTGAAGGCATTTCCGTACTCTTTTGTCATGATGAAGAGTTCGAAACGGTCAGTGAAGCGTGGGTCTTCTGGATTTTTCTTAGCCAATGGAGACACAGCAACTGGGTGACCGTAAACGAATGTTGGTTGAATCAATGTTTCTTCAACGAATTCTTCGAAGAAGGCGTTGATGATGTGACCAACTTCAGTGTAGTGTTTTTCAACTGGAACATTCTTTTCAGCAGCGATAGCTTTGGCTTCATCCAAAGTCATGTCTTGCCAGAAGTCGACACCAGTAATTTCCTTGATAGCGTCAACCATGTGGATGCGTTTGAATGGTTCGTTGATCTTGATTTCAGTTCCTTGGTAGTTGATAGGTCCGTCACCTTTAACAGCTTTAGCAGCGTGTTGGATGATACCTTCAGTCAAGTTCATGATATCGTGGAAGTCAGCGTAAGCTTGGTAAACTTCGATAGATGTGAACTCAGGGTTGTGAGTGGCATCCATACCTTCGTTACGGAAGATACGTCCGATTTCGTAAACGCGTTCCATACCACCAACGATGAGACGTTTGAGGTGGAGCTCAGTCGCGATACGTAGCACCATGTCAATGTTTTGTGCATTGTGGTGAGTGATGAAAGGTTTAGCAGCAGCACCACCAGCTTCGTTGTGAAGAACAGGTGTTTCTACTTCAAGGAAACCTTGAGCATCGAGGTAGCGACGGATTTCAGAAATGATTTTTGAACGTGTGACAAAGCGGTCAAAGCTTTCACGGTTAGAAATCAAATCGAGGTAACGTTTACGGTAGATTGTTTCAACGTCTGAAAGTCCGTGGAATTTCTCAGGCAATGGACGAAGGGCTTTAGACAAGTGTGTGATATGAGTAGCTTTAATAGAAAGTTCTCCCATATCTGTACGCATAACTTCACCTTCGACACCGAGGAAGTCACCAAGGTCAGCTTTCTTGAAGATTTCGTAGTTTTCTTCACCGACAGCATCTTTACGCACGTAGATTTGGATTTGACCATCGCGGTCTTGGATGTGGGCGAAGCCAACTTTACCTTTACCACGTTTAGTCATCAAACGACCTGCGATAGTAGCAGTTTCGTTGATTTCGTGCAATTCTTCTTTTGTTTTGTCAGCGTATTTTTCTTTTAATTGACCAGATGTAGCTGTGCGTTCGAATCGCTTACCAAAAGGATCGATTCCTTGTTCAGCCAAGGCCGTCATTTTTTCACGACGGACAATCTGTTGATCGTTTAATTCTTCCATGTGTTGATTTGACATGTTAGTCCTCCATAAAATAGTCGTAATTATTGTATCATAAATCACCTTCTAAAGATAGGACAAATGATTAAATGTCAGATAAATAAAGCTAGGATTTGTCTATTTTTAGGACAAATTGTAAACTAGCATTAACCTTTGATTAGAAAGTTATAGAATTTATTGACAAATATAATAAAAAGGGTGTACAATAGCAAAGTAAGTTTCGTATGATATAAGGAGGAAATACGATGAAAAAGAAAAATTATGTTAGTAAAGCCGTGATGCTTGGCGCTTTACTAGCACCTATTGGGATGCCTACGGTATCTGTGTTAGCAGATAGCTTTTATCAAAATCAAACGAGTGCTCACGCTGCTGATATTACAAACTGGATTGCCAGCACACCTGAACAAATTACAAATAATTTGACAACTCAGAACATCAATCCACAGCAGTTAGATGGCCAACAATACGTGATTCAATGGGGAGATACCTTGTGGGGAATCTCTCAAGCGACTGGAATTTCTATTGAAAAATTAGCCTACGATAATAATATTCAGAATATTGACCTTATCTTCGCAGGTGACGTCCTCATCTTGAAACGTGATGGTGATGTCCCAGCAGGTTACCATGTGACTGGTAATGGTTACCGTTGTGCACATTCTAAGATTGTTATCAACAACTATTATGGTGATAACAACAGAGTGATTATCAATAACAGCACTTTTGTCTCTGATGACCATTCTAAGAATACAGTGATTTACGCTCCAGATAATTCTGACAATAGCGTTTCATTCTCAAATAGCACTACAAACAATAACAACGATAAAGACAAAGATTCTAAAGATGGCAAGGATTCATCTTCGTCATCATCAGAATCTAAAGATGCTTCATCAAGTTCAACAAGTGGATCTTCATCTTCTACTTCTGCATCAAGCTCAACAGCAAGCAGTAGTGAAAGCAAAGCAAGTACAGAAAGTTCTAAGGAAAAAGAATTGACTGATGATGCTTTCCAAGACAAGGTTCAAAGTGAATTCGAACAAGTATATCAACAAAAACGTTCAGGTCGTCCTGCATGGAGTTTCTTCTCACATGAAGGTGATAAGACTGGTGAAAATGCTACTGCTAAGAAGGACACTGAAAGCAAAGCCCTTTACCTTGAAGGTGAAACGCCAAAAGCTAAAGATATTGTTGATGGACCTAAAGATGGTGCCAAAACGGAAGCTAATGCGAAAGCTCTCGCTGAAAAGATTTACGACACCCTTAGCAACGGAGGTAAGCTGTCAGATCTTATTAAGGCAAAATATGCTCAAATTCAGGTAAGTTATAAGGGTGATAAGTGGGCTTTCAACGTTGATGTTTACAAGGAAAAAGAAAGTTCATCATCAAGCACTGAAAAATCATCTGAATCTAAGGCTTCATCAAGTGTTGAACGCTCATCATCAAGTTCTTCAAGCCACACTGAAACAGACTCAGAGGCAACTTTCTCTGACCTAACTGGTGACGAATAGAGAGGGGCAAGACATGTCAAAGAGAAATATCATTATTAGTGTCGTTCTCGCCTGTCTCTTGGTTACGGGAGCTGGATTTGGTGCTTTCTATTACTGGGGAACACACCATTTGGATAGTGTTGTACCTGGTAAGGTTTACCAATACTCAAGTTCTCTAAATGGTGAGGTCAATAATCGTGTCATGTATGTAGCTTTCCAAGAAGGCGGTAACAAGGCACTTGTGAGTCAGGATCGTACGACAGTGGTTAATGCTGCTAAGAGTCAGACTGATTTTGACAAGGCCTATAATGATCAAACAGCTAAGTGGGAATACAGCGTGACGAAGACAACATTGACTCTCGGTAAAAAAGAGGACGATCAATTGTCACAATGGCAGTACAACAAGGTCTTTGCTTATGGTGACCACTTCACATCAAAAGATTTCTATTACCAGATTGCCAAAGGTGGTCAGGGTGAAGTCAAACAAAAAATGACCTTTAAAGAAATTAAATAAGTGTCTGAATATGACAAGATGCATTAGGTTTGGGACAAATTGTTCCAAACCTTTTTCTGTCTTCAAAACACGAATAATCTTTTCTTAAGTGGGGTCGAAAATTGAAATAAGAAGGTAAAAACGGTATAATAAGACTGTTTGGGCAATTGCAATCTGATAAAAAACAGACGAGTAAGATTGCCCCTAGACAGTTGACTTAAAGCTTACTTTTGCAAGACTGAAGATTAAATTAGGAGCAGACTCATGTGGTAGTTTAGTTGTTAGCTTCCTAATTTATCTAAGTCTCTGACAAGAGAATGATATAAGAAAGAACGGACAGATGATTACCTCTATTGTTTTTGACGTTGACGATACTATTTACGACCAACAGGCACCTTATCGTATTGCCATGGAAAAATGTTTCCCTGACTTTGATATGAGTCACATGAATCAAGCCTACATTCGTTTCCGCCACTATTCTGATGTTGGTTTTCCACGTGTAATGGCCGGTGAGTGGACAACCGAATATTTCCGTTTTTGGCGCTGTAAAGAGACGCTTTTGGAGTTTGGCTACCGTGAAATTGATGAAGAAACGGGCAACCATTTCCAAGAGGTTTACGAGCATGAGTTGGAAAATATCACCATGCTTGATGAGATGCGCATGACCCTTGATTTCCTAAAGGAAAAAAATGTTCCTATGGGTATTATTACCAATGGACCAACAGAGCACCAACTTAAAAAGGTTAAGAAGTTGGGACTTTATGATTACGTTGATCCTAAGCGTGTCATCGTCAGTCAGGCGACAGGTTTCCAAAAGCCTGAGAAGGAAATCTTCAACCTCGCAGCTGAGCAATTTGACATGAATCCATCGACGACACTCTATGTTGGAGATTCTTATGACAATGATGTCATGGGTGCCTTCAATGGTGGCTGGCATTCTATGTGGTTTAACCACCGTGGACGTAGCCTTAAACCAGGTACTAAGCCAGTCTTCGACTTGGAAATCGATAGTTTTGAGCAACTCTTTGGAGCGGTGAAAGTCCTTTTCGACCTTCCAAATAACAAATATATCTTTGATATCAATGATAATGAAAATCCAGTCCTTCAACTAGGTATCAATAATGGTCTTATGATGGCGGCTGAACGTCTTCTTGAGAGCAATATGAGTATTGATAAAGTGGTTATCCTTCTTCGTTTGAATGCGAACCAGGAAAAAATCCTTCGTATGAAATATGGAAGATAATAGAGCGGCCTCGTGTGGCCGTTTTATTGTCTAGAACGTGAGATAAGGAGTTTGAAAATGGTAGAAATCAACAACTTAAAACATGATATTGAAGCACTAAGTGCTGAACGTGAGGCTTTGAGAAAAGAGGTCGAATCACTCGAAGCCAAACGTGACGATCTCTTTGAAGGTGTTAGAGATGCAGAACAGATGAAGTGTCTTGCCTGGGATTCCTATAATGCATTATCAGACCACCTTAATACTGAAGAAAAGCAACGAGAGTTTGCTAACAACTATTGGGAACATGTTCATAGAACTGTCAAAATAGATATGGAATTTGTTTTGAGTCGTGGTCTTCGTTTTAAGCGTTTATTGTCTGAAGGACAGTATGATCTTGTCTTACAGGAACTAGACGTTTTCGAAAAGGGATTAGATGATTTGGCTCGAGGATTTGGTGTTGAATTAGACCGTTTGCCAGAGGAACCGAGTTGGAAATAATGGAAGTGAAGCTCTTGAAGTAGTAGGCTTTAAGGGCTTTTTGAGTGCAAAAAAAGCGACCCTTGTTCAGGATCGCTTGTCTTATGAAGTCAGTCGATGATTTAGCTGATCTTGTTTTGTTCATCCATATAAGATGTATCATTCCAACATTTGAGAGTGAAGTGCTCGAAATCATTGGTTTCGAGAATAGTGACAGAAGCATTGTCAAGACCTCCTGCTTTACGAAGAAGACCAGGTTCAAAACCAAGGAGGGTACGGATAGAAGCTGTTAGGTTAGCTCCGTGACCGACAATGAGGACATTTTTAGCATCACTATCTTTAAGTGTTTTGACAAATTCGGCCACACGTTTTGTTGTTTTGTAGACAGATTCCGCTTGGAAGTCCTTAGCACGGAAATTGGCTAGATTGTTACGGAAGGCATCCATTTCTTTTGGATAGATGGCTTGGATAAGGGAAATCTTTTGCCCCTCTAGTTTACCTAGTTGCCATTCACGCAAAGTTTTAGTGTAGGTAACTTTAGCTTTAGGCTTTTGAGACTCCATGATGAGCTCTGTAGTTTTTTTAGCACGAGGTAGGTCACTTGAGAAGACCAAGTCAAAATGAGTGTCACTGAGGTAGTGACCTAGCTCACGTACTTGTTCGATAGATTCTTTAAGTAAAGGCGAGTCTCCCTTGGCACCTTGAAGTCGGCCTTCCAAGTTCCACTCAGTTTTACCGTGACGTACAAAATACAGTTTCATGATTACTCCTTAATATCAGCAAATTCAGCATTAACAAAATCAGCAAGTTCTTGACTATTGATACGAATAGAACGCCCAATTTCCCCCGCTGAGACAATGAGGAAGCCAGCATCTTGGGCAGACTGATCGATGTAAATAGGGAAATTATGTTTTTGGCGAATTCCCACAGGATTGTTAGCCCCGTGAACATAGCCAGTTGTTTTTTGGAGATCCTTTTGTGGAATCATTTGAACCTTCTTGTTCCCTGAAATTTTAGCTAATTTCTTTTCAGACAGGTGTTCGGTGATAGGGACAATGCCGATGACAGGCCCTGTCTTATCTCCCTTAAGGGCGAGGGTTTTATAAATGCTCTCACGCGCCACATCTTCTGGAAGATCCCCCTCTAAACCATTGAAGGATAAGCTATCATGGTCAATCTTAGCTTTATCAAGAATTTGGTCAACCAGGGTCTTCTTGACTTTGCCTTTCTTAGCCATTGTCATATCTCCTTTTAAAGTTATTCATTTCTACCATCCATTATAACATATTCGTCCGAACAAGCCTAAACCAATTTGACAAGAAGAAAACCAGTGCTTTAGACACTGGTTTTTACTGACTACTAGATGAACTTGTCGAAGTAGTCTTCTTATTTTTAGTTGGTTTTTGCTTAATCTTACCAAAGAGTTTTTCAAAGGTTTTACGTTTGTTTTTCTCGGGATTGATTTGGCTAAGATCTAGAATATTATCGAATCCAGGAAGACTTCCTTGTGAGGTATACTGATGTAGATCATAGTCAATATCAGTGTTTGGCAAAGTCTCATAGTAACCAGAGTCAGTACCGTAGGCGGGAATCCAAACAGCATCGAAGTTTCTGGTTGAAACCTCTTGCTCAAGCATGAAATAAGCACCGATATAGAGACCGACTTTATCAGCTCCTAGACGTTTGAGCTCAGCTAGAAAAGCTTGGACACCTTCCTCCATATTAGGCATGGTTTCCTCTTCAACGTCAATCCAGTAATAGGTAGGTTTGTATGGAGAAGCATTTTTGTAGAAAATACGAGCCTCCTCCTTCATCTCCTTGACAGAAGCACCTTGAGCGTAGGAATAGACGGCAACTGGAACATCACGTTTTTGGAGTTCTTTGATATGTTTTTTAAAAGATTTGTCAACCCCATTCGAACTAGCGGCATTGCTATCCTTACTAATCTGTGATCCGCCAAAGACACGGATAATAGCACCAGAAATATGATTTGACAAGACATCGTAATCGATATCCTGAGGTAGTTGCCACCCCGAAAGGTCGATAATGGGATTGAGTTTCAGCTCCTCGTCGGAACTACTAGATGTACTACTGGTTGTTGTTTTCGGTGTAGTAGCAGAAGGAATAGCAGATTTCACGTTTTGGAGATGCGCCTGCTGTTTGGACGTATTGTGAATATTTGCAATAACTAATGCTAATCCTAAAAGAGCTAGAACCACGTAAACAACGATCGGTTTTATTCTTTTTCTCATTACTCCCATTTTACCTTAAATAGCGCAAAAATGCAAAATAGAGTGTTTATAAATTCTGTGAGAGATATTAAAGTGACTGATTTCCAAAAAGCCTTTGTAGTGCTGACTTAGGCACATTTTATGAATAAGGGTGTTTTGAGCTAGTCTTGAATTAAGTGAATTTTTCATTTATTAAAGCAAGAAATTTAGCTTAAAAGTCAGTTTCTTCCTTGAAACTAGCGCCACTAGTGGCATCAGACCAGGCGACAAGAGCTTGAGCAGAGTTATCCAGATAGGTCTTGAGAGGTTGCTTCAAATCATAAACGGTCTCCCAAAATCCAAGGACCTTTCCTTCTTGGTCTATGGCAGCTTGGTAGGTCTGGATCAGGACTTGATCAAAACTATCTGTTGGAATCTGATAACTTCTTTCTTTTGTAGGAGATGCTAGAACTTCAGACATGATCCAGTCAGGCAGATTTTCATCCTCACGGGGAAAGAAACTACCATCAGCGCCACCATTGTCATAGAGAAAGTTTCCTTGGGCATCATAGGCGGCTAATTTATAAGGCAGGTGATTCAGTAAAGTTTTTAAATCGTTCATACTTTCATGATAGCTTCTTTCATGGGAAATGGCAATGTATTGGATTGGAGACAAGACTATCATAGGATAGTATCAGTTTGTCCGAGGATAGTAGTATCTCTTACAACCGTATCAGGGTATAATAAAATAAAAGAAGACTCGAGGTGAAAACATGTCAAAACTTATTTTTTTAGATGTTGATGGGACATTGGTGGATTATCATAACCGCATTCCAGAGTCAGCAGTAAAGGCAATTCGTCAGGCGCGTGAAAAGGGGCATCTGGTATATGTTTGTACTGGCCGTAGCAAGGCAGAAATGCAACCTGAATTATGGGAAATTGGCTTGGATGGGATGATTGGTGGCAATGGCTCTTATGTAGAGCATCATGGCCAAGTCCTCATGCATCAGCTGATTTCCAAGGAAGATGCAGCAAAGATTGTGGATTGGCTGACAGAGTGCCATCTGGCCTTTTATCTGGAGAGCAATAACGGTCTCTTTGCTAGTCCTGATTTTCGGGAGCGGGCGCGTGAGACACTAAAGACTTACGCTATTCAAAAGGGGCAATCTGCAGAGTCTGTTGAGGGTAAGGAACCAGAAGATTTCATTCATGGCCTCCAGTATGGTGGGGAACTCTACCGTGACGACCTAAACAAGGTCAGTTTCGTTTTGGAGTCCTATCAGGATCACTTGGATTCCAAAGAAGCTTTTCCACAGCTTGAAGCCCATACTTGGGGTGGTCGAGGTGAAACAGCCTTGTTTGGTGATTTGGGTGTTAAGGATATTAACAAGGCCCATGCCATTGATGTTCTTTTGGAATATTTGGGTGCTATGCGTTCGGACACCATTGCTTTCGGAGATGCCAAGATTGATATCCCTATGTTGGAATACTGTGAGATTGGCGTTGCCATGGGAAATGGTGGGCCAGAAATCTTGGCTATGGCAGATCTAGTCACAGACGATGTTGAAGCTGATGGCTTGTACAAAGCTTTTGATAAATTGGGCTTGTTGCAATAGAAAAACTGAGTTACCTAGGGTAGCTCAGTTCGTGTTTTATGCCGGTTTACGACCGATAAATTTTTTCAAGAGATATAAGAGATAGCCAACAGCGATATACCCAGCACTGATGACCAGGACGTTTACCAAGACCTTGTTCCAACCAAATTTATTGACATTGATAAAGAAGTAGGCGAAGGGGCTATCTTTGGCGCCTGGAATTGGGAGTTTTAGCACCAGCCCATTTAGCAGGGCAAAGGCAAAGTAAGACAGAGGGACCGCTGACCAGTAAATTGGCTCACGTAGACGGTAGGCTTTCTTAGCATCGAAAATAAGGGTATCAAGCACCAATCCCCAAGGCACAATATAGTGGACCAAGAAGTTACGGAGCGTCCAGAATTTCTCAGGTTCCGTAATAGGTGCCAAGAGGATGTGATAGATGACCCCAGTGATGAGGATGGCCATAGTTACACCACCCTTGTAACGCAAGAGTTTGGTGTTAGTCGTCGCATCCCCTTTTTTGAAGTCATAGATGATAAAGAAAATCAAACTAGAAAAGACAAGGATATTGGACAAAACAGTGTAATAGAGCAACATGCCCCAACCATCATCATGGATTTGGATAGAGACTCCTACCAGTCCACAAAGAGCTAGTAAAATACGGTAAAATCGTGAAATAGTCATAAGCTTCCTTTTCCTAATAAATAATTTCTCTTATCATATCACATTTTTCACTAACAAATTATTGAAAATTCTAGTAAAATCAAAGTAAGAAAGACTTTAAGGAGTAATGATGTCCAATTTAATCGATTATCTTGAAAAGGTTAAGGATTTGCCTTTCGACCAAGAGCCTCTTAATATTTTGGATAAGGTTTGTATTAATGAAATTGGCTACCTGACTTATGAAAAATGGCTCTCAGCAAGTGATTTGAAGGAAACCATCAATTTACATGACTATGCTGAAGGAAAGGACTTAACTCCAGACTACAGCTTCATGGTAACTAAGGAACGGGTAGATTTGGCTGAAGCCATGGTCAGGTCTAGGCGTTTCGCTGGACTTAATCTAAGTGACTACTGTAGTGTCTTGGACAAGGAAGTGGAAAAGCAGTTTGCGGCTATGATTTTCAGTCTTCCTGAATTGGACTACCAGCAGATTGTCTTTCGTGGGACAGATGATAGCGTCATTGGATGGAAGGAGGATTTTCAGCTGACTTACAGTCGGGAAATTCCTGCCCATCGCTCAGCCATGGCCTTTCTGGAGAAGCACTTGCCAAACCTCAGTGGCCATATCGTTGTTTCTGGACACTCCAAGGGTGGCAATCTTGCCCTCTATTCGGCTGTTCAGAGTTCGACTGTCTTGCGTGAGCAAATAGCAGAGCTCTTGCTTCTTGATTCTCCGGGCTTGATGAAGCCCCTCTTAGAGAAGACTTCTTACCAAGAGTTAAAACCCAAGATGACGGTTATCAGACCTCAAGAATCAGTTGTGGGAGTCATGCTTTATTGGGATAAGGTCGCAAAGCTCGTAGCAGCAGATGGTATAGGCATCGCTCAACACAATGTCTTACTTTGGCAGGTTGACTTGGGAACAAATGATTTTGTTTATGTGGACCAGCCGACAGACTTGAGTCAACGCTTAAAAGAGACCTTCCAAGAATGGATTGAGACCTTGCCTAATCAAGAACTCAAGCAGGTTTGTGATTTGTTCTTTGATACCATTCTTGATTCTGGAATTGAAAGTCTGGATGATATTGGGATAAAAACTCTCCCTAAGCTAGGCCAGATGTTGCAAGAATTTGGCAATCTCTCGGACCAACAAAAGAAGGTGCTGCAGGATGGTTTCAACCAGTTACTCTGGATATTTTGGAAGTCGGGAAATAAGAAATCTAACCTCCCCAAGCTAGAACTTCCTGATTTTATCAAGAAGTTGAGTGAATTAACCAACAACTTAGGGGCAGCGGAATCATAGAAGTGGAGAATTATATGTCTAAAAATGTACTTATTACAGGAGCAACATCAGGAATTGGTGAAGCAACGGCGCGTGCCTTTGCCAAAGAGGGAGAAAATCTCATCCTAACAGGTCGCCGTGTGGAGCGCTTAGAAGCTCTAAAAGAAGAGCTCCAAGCAACTTATCCCAATCAAAAAGTTTGGACCTTTGCCCTGGATGTCACAGATATGGCCATGGTTAAGGATGTTTGCCAAGCTATTCTCAAAAGTGTAGGTCAAGTCCATGTCTTGGTCAATAATGCAGGTCTGGCACTAGGTCTAACAGCCTACCAAGACTATGCGGAGTGGGACATGCTGACCATGCTTGATACCAATATCAAGGGCTTAATGATGGTGACACGTCAGATTTTGCCAAGCATGGTTGCTGCCAATGAGGGGCATATCATCAATATGGGCTCTACGGCGGGCATCTATGCCTATGCAGGTGCTGCTGTTTATTCAGCAACCAAGGCTGCAGTAAAAACTTTCAGTGATGGGCTGCGTATCGATACCATTGCCACAGATATCAAGGTGACAACCATTCAGCCAGGTATCGTTGAGACTGACTTTTCACAAGTTCGCTTTCACGGTGATAAGGACAAGGCAGCCAAGGTTTATCAGGGGTTAGAAGCCCTCCAAGCCCAAGATATTGCGGACGCAGTTCTCTACGTCACCAAGCAACCACGACGCGTCCAAATTTCAGACATGACCATCATGGCTAACCAACAAGCTACAGGGTTTACCATTCATAGGGAGGAATAAAAAGTCTCCGATAAGCCTTTTCACAGATGGAAAGGGCTACAAAATTAGGTCGCTTACTCGTATTTTTGCCATGTCTAGATCATGAATAATATACATTCTGAGCCACTATAGGTGGCTTTTTATCATTTTTCCTAACCTTTTACGAATATAAATTTAAATAGTGATATTTAAAAATAATAACTTATAAGTATTTACATGTAAGTACTTATAAGTTATAATAAAGGAAGAGAGATTTGTATGTATCCTATTCATTTTTATAAAGATAGAAATGGACATGAACCTGTTAGAGAGTATATTGAAACATTATCCATAAATTCAAGCAAAGATTCTAGAATCAAATTACATAAAATTCAAGACTACCTGACTATGTTAAAAAATAGAGGAACCATGATTGGTGAACCATTCATTAAACATTTGGAAGGAGAGATTTGGGAACTAAGACCCTTGAGAGATAGAATTTTATTTGCAGCATGGCTAGATGATGGTTTTATTTTACTTCATCATTTTGTGAAAAAGACACAAAAGACTCCAAGACGTGAGCTGATGAAGGCTCAAAAAGCTTTAGATGATATTAGAAAGCGAGGATTGTAAGATGACCCTAGAAAAGAATCCAGCAATTGGAAGTAGTTGGGATGATTTACAGAAAACTATTTTCACTAAAGAGGAAATTGCGGCGAGTGAACTCCGTGTCGCACTGATGCTTGAGATTATTGATGCTCGTAAAAAACAAGGCATTTCCCAAAAGAAACTTGAAGAGTTAAGTGGTGTCAAACAACCTGTTATCGCACGTATGGAGATAGGTAAAACAGCACCTCAGTTAGATACGGTTCTTAAAATACTGGCGAGTCTAGGTAAGACATTGGCGGTAGTCCCACTTGATTCACATGTGAAGTAAGTTTAGGGAAGTTAACCTACTTTCATAACAATTATCATTTGCTATTCTAAAACGATTAACACGGACTTCCCGTGTTTTTTTGTTCGAATTTTCCCAAAACTATGAAAGAAACCGTGAAAATGCTATAATGTAAGGGATTACGACATTATTGAAAGGATAAGTCATGCCACCAGTTACTCCAGAACTTGAGATAGAACGTCAATTAATCGAGCAATTAACCTCTGGTGAGAGTCAGTGGACCTATCGACCAGACTTAAAAAATGAAGATCAATTATGGGACAACTTTTTTGAGAAGTTAGCGCAAAATAATGTTGCCCTACTCGCTGACCATCCCTTGACTGAGCAGGAGAAGCGCCAAATTAAGAACCAGCTTAACTTCATTAACTATTATGAAGCTGCTAAGTGGTTGGCGGGTGAAAATGGTATTGCTAAAGTCGAGGTACAGCGTGAAGATGCTAGCCTTGGGACTATTCGACTTTCTGTCATCTGGCGTGACAATATTGCTGCTGGAAAATCCAGTTACGAGGTGGTTAATCAAGTAGAACGTGACAAGGCTTATCCACAAGATCAGGACCGTCGATTAGATACGACGCTGATGATTAATGGCCTTCCTCTTATCCATATCGAGCTCAAGAGCCCTCGTGTGGCCTTTTTGGATGCCTTTCATCAAATCAAAAAGTATGACCGTGAAGGAAAGTTACGTGGCATCTATTCTGCCCTCCAGATGTTTGTTGTGACTAATAAGGTGGATACACGTTATATCGCAGCTGCACGAGAGGATAAACTCAATAAACAATTCTTGACATCTTGGGTGGATAAAGATAATAAACCCATGACCAGTCTCATGGACTTTGCCCATGAGGTCCTATCTATTCCACGTGCTCATCAGATGGTGATGCAGTACTCCGTTATTGATGATAGTAAAAAAGCTCTCATCCTCTTACGTCCCTATCAAATCCATGCCATAGAGTCTGTTCAAGATGCCTCTCGTCGTCAGGAATCAGGCTATATCTGGCATACCACAGGTTCTGGTAAGACCCTAACATCCTACAAGGTGGCTCGCAATCTCTTGCAGATTCCAGCCATTCAAAAGACGATTTTCGTCGTGGATCGCAGGGATCTTGACCAGCAAACAACGTCGTCCTTCCTTTCCTACGCCGCTAATGATGTCATCAATATCGACGAAACAGACAATACCCATGATTTGGTTAAGCGTTTGGCAGGAAATGATAAGCGAGTGATTGTGACGACTATCCAGAAAATCACTACCATGATGCGCAAGTTCCAAGAAGGTAAATACCAAAAGGATTCGGAAAAAATCAAGGACCTCCGTGTAGCTTTCGTTGTGGATGAATGTCACCGTGCGGTCACACCTCAGACGCAAAAAGACATCAAAGACTTTTTCCACAATTCGCTCTGGTATGGATTCACAGGCACACCGATTTTCAAGGAAAATAAACGCAAGCAATTAGGTGATTTGGCACAAACCACCCACCAACAATATGGCGAACGCCTCCATGAGTATACGGTCAAAGAAGCCATCCATGACGGGGCAGTTCTGGGATTTAAGGTGGACTATCGTAATACCATTATTTCGCCGATTCCTGAAGAAGACCTTCCTGACTCTGTCTATGAAGATAAAGAGCACATGCTAGAAGTCTTGGATGCTATCCTAAACAAAAGTTATCAACAGTTGGGCTTCCCAAATGGTGAGGGCAAGACCTACGAGGCCATCTTAACCGTTAAGTCCATTCCACAGGCTCAGGCCTATTACAATCTGCTCAAGAGTATCAAGGCAGGACTGGAACGTGTCAAAGTGTCAGAGCGAGCTAAGCGAGTGCTACTTGACTTTCCAAAGGTGACAGTCACTTACTCCGTGTCGGAAAATGAAGAAGAGTCTATCGGCTACCAAGAGCACATGAAGCAGGTCGTGGACGATTACAATCAAGAGTATGGGACCTATTTTAATATGGCTGATTTGCGTGGCTTTAACACGGATATCAATAATCGTTTAGCTAGAAAGTTAGACAAATACATTCCTCGTAAAGAGCAGTTGGATTTGGTCATCGTTGTAGACCGTCTTTTGACAGGTTTTGATGCCCCTTGTCTATCCACTCTTTTCATTGACCGTAAGCCCATGCGTCCACAGGATTTGATTCAAGCCTTTAGTCGCACCAACCGTATCTTTGACAGTAAAAAGCGTTATGGGCATATCATCACCTTCCAAAGACCAGAGGCCTTTAAAGAGGCTGTGGATAACGCCCTTAGACTCTACTCAAACGGTGGTGAAAATGATGTCACTGCCCCAGATTGGACAGAAGAAAAAGCTAACTTTAACCAAGCCTGGATCGACTTTCAAGTAAAAGTGGAAGATGTGGAAAACTATGTCATCACGATTGAGCAGGCTACTAGCCCACAACTCCGTCGTATTGCCAAGGCTTACCAAACCTTTGACAAGTATCTGGCATCTATCCGTGTCTATAGCGAATACGATGAAGCGGCTATCTATGCGGAGACGGGACTATCAGATGAAAAGCTCGAAACCTATCTAGGAATCTATCAGAATATCCTAGCAGAGCTAAAAAGCCGAGCTGAAGACGATGGTGATGACAATCTCTTTGACATCCACTACGAACTTGAATCTGTCCAAGTTGACGAGATTAACTACGCTTACATCCTGACCCTGATTCAAAGTATGATTCAGCAGGAAGAGGATAGTCCACAGTCTCTCAGTGACAAGGACATCGAAACTGTTGATAACTATATCCAGAGTCTGGAGAGGACTAATCCTAAATTAGCCGAAATCATCCGAAACCTGTGGAAAGAAGTCCAAGCCAATCCTAAAGATTACCAAGGACAATCTATCACTGGCGTCTTGGACACTATGATTGAAGCCATTATCGACGACCATCTCAAACGCTTTGCCAGAGAATGGTATGTCGGACTCGATGAACTTCGTTACTATGTCCAACACTATCGTAAAGGTGCTAAGAAACAATCTGGAGAAAGTCAGCTCACTAAGAGCCAACGTTATAAAGACTACAAAGCAGAAACAGCTGATGCCCTCAACCCGCTCAGCTACAAAAAACACATCAAAGAAGCCTACACCAAACTCATTGAAGAAGTTATTGAACCGTTGAGAGTGGGGAGGTAGAGTGGAAAAGTATTAGAAGGATTTATTCATGAAGAAGAACGGCTATGCGAGGAGATTTAATGGTGGAAGAATCATCTAATGAAATATTCAAGAGAATTAATTAGATTTGACTCTGTGAAAGTAAAAGAAAAATATCAGATGCTAGAAGTCGAAGAAATTTCTTGGTATAGTTTTGAACACTATAGAGCGATAAATTTTTATTTGTTAGTTTAAATTTTAGAGGTGTCTAATGGTTGATGAAGAAGATATTATTAAAATAGGTAAGGAGATAATTCCGAATATTTATGACGATGGTGCTAAACCGGCTATAAAGGAAATGGGAAATTTTATTGCGAGGCCACTTAAACTGATTAATACTCTTTTTCAGCCACTAGATGTGTGGTTACTTAATAAAGAGTATAATTTAGAAAAAACTAAAGTACTTTTGGCTGAACGATTAAAACATGTTGCGGAAAATGAGTTAGTGAGTCCTGCACCATATGTTGCTTTGCCTGCTATTGCTGCACTCTCATATTCTATGGATAGTGAAGAACTTAGGGATTTATATGCAAATTTATTATCAAAAGCAATGGTATTAGGCACGAAAGATAAAGTCCATCCTTCATTTGTTGAAATAATAAAACAGTTGAGTCCGCTAGATGCGATTGTGTTTAAAGAAATTATGGAGAGTTCAATCAAACCAATTATTGATTTATATATTTGTAATATCGATGACAAGTCTGAAATCGTTACAATTGAAAATATTACATGGCTAGATAGAGACTATGAAGTTGTTGTGGTTGCATTAGCAAATTTGGCTAGACTAGGTTTGATTGAAATTCCTGATGACTATAACTATAATAATGACTCGAATTATAATTTAGTACGTTTGTCCTCAACGTATAAAAAAATATATGAAACATTGAATTGCGAAATAAGAACAATTGAGTTGAATAATCTTGAAGTTAAAGAAAGGAAAAAATTTATAAAGTTAAATGCCCTTTCGGAGACTTTTTATAAAATATGTGTTTGTGAATTATGAAAAAAGAGAAAATTCCTTATATTAGGTTCAAAAAATTTGAACAAAATTGGTTTATGATATGTTTAAATAAAATATCAAAATCTATCGAATATGGTTTAAATGCTTCTGCAAAAGATTTTGATGGTATTCATAAATATCTTAGAATTACAGATATAGATGATGCTTCTAGATTATTTTTAACTGATAAACTTAGTTCTCCTGATATAAATTTTACTGTGGGAGATTATGAAAACTACAAATTGCAGAAAAATGATCTTCTATTCGCACGTACTGGTGCAAGTGTTGGGAAAACCTATTTATACAGAAAAACAGATGGTGAAGTCTATTATGCTGGATTCTTAATCAGAGCAAGATTACGTGATTCATATGACGGGAATTTTGTTTTTCAACAGACGCTTACCGATAAGTATAAGCAATTTATTGAAATCACATCTCAACGGTCAGGTCAACCTGGGGTTAATGGGAAAGAATATGGAGAGTGGAAGATTGGCATGACATCCTACCACGAACAATCTGCCATTGGCTCTCTCTTTCGCACCCTTGACGACCTTCTGGCGAGCTACAAGGACAACCTCGCCAACTACCAATCACTCAAGGCAACCATGCTCTCCAAAATGTTACCAAAAGCTGGACAAACAATTCCTGAGATTCGTTTGGATGGATTTGAAGATGAGTGGAGAAAGTGTTACTTGGGTAGTATTTTTGAACAAGTATCAAATTATATTGAACCTTCTGTAGACAATGAGTTATGGAGTTTAACAGTTGAGAAAGGGCTAACACCCAAAACGGATCGGTATAAAAGAGATTTCTTGGTAAAAAAGAACGATAAATTTAAAAAGGTGGATATAAATGAGTTTGTTTACAATCCAATGAATCTTACGTTAGGTGCTTTGGATTTAAATAATAATAAAATTACTATTTCAGTCTCTGGTTATTATGTTGTGATGAAAAATAAAGATGTAGAAAAATTTGATAATGATTTTTTAAAAATTCTATTGAAAACAACGTATGCAATTTATCAATATAAACAGTTTGCTACAGGAACTCTAATCGAAAAACAACGTGTACAGTTTCCGACTTTTTCAGAGATTCCATTTTATTTACCAACAATAGATGAACAACAAGTCATCGGTGCCTATTTCTCAAAACTTGACCAGCTTATCACTTCTTATCAAGATAAAATCACTCAGCTTGAGACTTTGAAAAAGAAACTATTGCAAGATATGTTTATTTGAGGTTCCCCAATGAAACTTTTAGAAAGATTCTTTTTATCGTTAAGTTCTTTTTTTCCTGGTTTAATTTTGTTTATTTTTACTATAAATATTTGTCCAAATGTTGAAAGTTTAATGATGAGTCTTATTAAAATATTTATTTTGATTTCAGTTATGCTAGTAGTTGCATTCGTATCACTGAAATATTTTGAAGAAAAGGAAATATCTGATACAGCTACCATCGTCTCGATTCAACCGGTTGAGCATGAAATTATTCCAACGTATATAGGTTTGTTTGTTATAATGGTTGGTTTGGGCAGTTTAAGTTTTATTTATCAAATATTTATTGTTATTTTTATATTTGCGATATGGTTTATTTTAATGGAAAAATCTTATTATTTCAATCTTATATGGTTGTTAAAATATAGGTATTATAAGGTACAAGATGAGATTGGTAATACTTATATAATTTACAGTAAGAGAAATGATGTAAAAGAAGTTGGTAACATTCAGAAATTAGTAAGAATAAATAATTTTACGTTTTTGGAGAAGGAGTAGTATGATATTAGTAAAAATTGGAACTAGCATTCGAAAACTAGATAAATCTGATGATATACCTGAGTTAAATGTACCTAACATTGATTCCTGTAAACTGTTTAATCCAGAAGAAATACTTGAGGAGGATGAATGGTTTTATATAGTAATTGATGAAGAACACACATCCATGATTACTGATTATAGTAAATATTTTTCCAGTACATGTAGTACTAATGGTGTAACTAAATCTGAGTTTTCGGAAATTAATTTGATCTTTAAAAATTTTAATCAAGAAATTGTTTTTCAAAAAATAACAAAATCGAAGAGAATGGTTGACAAGTCTATTTTGAGCTGGAGAGCAAAAAAAGGAAAAGCCGAAAGAACAGTAATTGAAGATGGTATCGAACTTAAATCAGAGTGTGATGCTTATTTCGATGGTATAAACAAACTGTACTTTAAAAACTTTCGAACAATAAATGGGTTATTTAAAAATATAGATGATTATTATCGTGTGGCTAATAGTATAGAGATAGATAACTTCAAGCAATTTGATATAATAAAATTTACCTCAGATTTTGAAATAAAAACTAACAATTTAAGGATGCTAGCACTTTTAGAAGATGATGAAGACCTTGACTTAAGTGATAATTCGCTGAAAAGTACTTTATTAACTTCTTACTCAAAATACCCGCAACAAGAATTTAAAGAAGAAAATGGAGTTTTTATTATTAATTCAAATAAGAGCTTAACTTGCTTTTTAAAATTAGTTTTGGGTAGGCTCTATACGAATCCAATTACTCAGCATCAAATGGAAGCCAATTATGCTCGTAAATTAAATTAATTATTACATTAGGTTGTAACAAAGAAAAGCAAGGTATCAGTAACACAACGTATTAAACAGATTAAGCAGCCTCGTGGTGGTTATCTGCCTGTTAAGACTTTTACAGTGATGACGCTTGATGATGGTCAGGTTCTTAATCCTGAGGAGTCTATTGCGGTTAGTTTGGTTGGGACTGCTGTAGACTATCTCAGTCGTTTCATGGATGGTACAGCTGTTGAGGAGGCTTTTGAGATTTCCTTGCTTGGTGCTAGAGCCATGAGGATGGAGGCTAAGGCTTTTGGTCTTCTGGATGATGTTAAGGGGATGGACGATTTGTCGATTACTAAGGCTTGTCAGTTGGCAGGTTTTGATAGTGCCTTTCGTGCTGTTCCTCTGGCTTATCGTCCAGTGGAGAAGATTGTTCCAGATCAGGCGACTATTGCTAATATTCGTATCATGGTTGAGCGTAGTTTGAGCTTTTTCAAGGCTTTTGGTCCTGTGACTGCGGATGGTTTTACTATGGAAGGGGCTTATACGGCTACCGTAACGACTGGTGATGGGGATTTCCTGACCAAAGATACGCTTTGGGACTTTAAAGTCACCACCAGCAAGCCTAATAAGGACCATACCTTGCAGCTACTGATTTACTATCTCATGGGTAGGCGTTCGATTCATCCAGAGTTTCAAACCATTGAAAATCTAGGTATTTTCAACCCACGTCAAAACACCATTTACCAACTTCCTATTTCTGAGATTTCAGATCAAGTCATTAAGGAAGTGGAAACAAACGTGATAGGCTATTAGAACTAATAGGATAACATTCAAAAATACAAAGAAAGAAACATTATGTCAGAAACAACACAAACCTCCCAGTCGCTTTATCAAGCCCTGTGGAACTCAGCGGATGTGCTCCGCTCTAAGATGGATGCCAACGACTACAAGTCTTATCTTTTGGGCATGGTCTTTTACAAGTATTTGTCGGACAAGATGCTCTTTTTCGTGGCAGAGACCATGGAGGAGGAGACAGAAAGCTTGGAAGAGGCACTGGCAGTCTATCGTAAATACTACGAGGACGAGGAGACTCACGAAGATCTTTTGGCAGTCATCACTGATGAGATGAGCTATGCCATTCATCCTGACTTGACCTTTACGGCCTTGGTAGAGCGAGTAAATGATGGAAGTTTTCAGCTAGAGGAGCTGGCTCAGGGCTTCCGTGATATTGAGCAGAGTGACGAGCTTTATGAAAATCTTTTTGAAGATATCGACCTCTACTCTAAGAAACTTGGGGCGACTCCTCAAAAGCAAAATCAGACGGTTGCGGCTGTGATGAAGGAGTTGGCGGTCCTAGATGTGGCAGGTCATGCTGGTGATATGTTGGGGGATGCTTACGAGTACTTGATTGGTCAGTTTGCGACGGATTCAGGTAAAAAAGCTGGTGAGTTCTATACACCGCAACCTGTTGCCAAGCTCATGACCCAGATTGCCTTTTTAGGTCGTGAGGACAAGCAAGGCTTTACCCTCTATGATGCCACTATGGGGTCAGGCTCGCTCTTGCTTAATGCCAAACGCTATTCACGCCAGCCACAGACAGTGGTTTACTTTGGGCAAGAGTTGAATACCTCAACATATAACCTGGCACGCATGAACATGATTCTGCATGGTGTGCCGATTGAAAATCAGTTTTTACACAACGCTGATACCTTGGATGAGGATTGGCCAACCCAAGAGCCGACTAACTTTGACGGTGTTCTTATGAACCCACCTTATTCGGCCAAGTGGTCTGCTAGCTCAGGTTTCATGGATGACCCTCGTTTCTCACCATTTGGGAAACTGGCACCTAAGTCTAAGGCTGATTTTGCCTTCCTCTTACATGGTTACTATCACTTGAAACAAGACAATGGTGTTATGGCTATCGTTCTACCTCATGGGGTGCTCTTCCGTGGTAATGCCGAAGGGACTATTCGTAAGGCTTTGTTGGAAGAAGGGGCTATTGATACGGTTATTGGTCTGCCTGCTAATATCTTCTTTAACACTAGTATTCCGACGACGGTTATCATTCTTAAAAAGAACCGCACCAATCGTGATGTTTACTTTATCGATGCCTCTAAGGAGTTTGATAAGGGCAAGAACCAGAATATCATGACGGATGCCCATATTGAGAAGATTCTCAATGCCTATAAGAGCCGTGAGGATATGGACAAGTTTGCCCATCTGGCTAGCTTCGAAGAGATTGTGGAAAATGACTACAACCTTAATATTCCTCGCTATGTGGATACCTTTGAGGAAGAGGAAGTGGAGCCCTTGACTGAGATTGTGGCTAAGATTAATCAGACCAATGCGACAATCGAAAGTCAGACAGCGTCCCTTCTCGACATGCTTGGTCAGCTTCATGGAACGACCAAAGAAGCAGACGAAGAACTCAAGGCTTTTGTGGAAGCATTTAAGGGGTAGTTGCCATCTTTCATTTACTTTTTCCGAATAATTGAAGTAGAGGGACCAACCCTCTATTTTTAATTGAGGAGATGTAAATGGAAAAAAGACATAAGCATGTCTCACCGACCTTGGATATCATGGCTAAGAAGATTTTTAGCCTGCCTGAGGTGACGGTGGCATTTATTCGAGATATTTTGGATTTGGATGTTGTGGATGCCCAGATTTTGGAGGGAACACAGCTTCATAAGAAGGACTTTGATGAGGATGAGCTCTTTTCAACCTCGGTGGATGTTCGAGCCAAGTTGAATGATGGAACTGAGGTTATCATTGAGATTCAGGTGCGTAAGCAGCATTATTTTCTCAATCGTTTTCATTATTATTTGGCTAACCAGCTAGTAGAAAATGTGCAACAATTACGCCAACAAGGGCAGACGCATAAGATGTATGAGCAGATGGAGCCGGTCTATGGTATTGCTATCTTGGAGAAGACCTTGTTGCCAGATGAGGAGTCCCCGATTAATACTTATTGGATGGCCAATAGTAGGACGGGGAGGCCTTTGAATGCTTACTATAAGGATGGGAAACAGCAGAACCTTCTTCAGATTGCCTTTTTAGAGTTGGATAAGTATAATAAAGATAAGCATATTAGGGATGAAGGGCGGCAGTGGCTAGAGTTCTTTGGAAATCTCCCATTTTCAATGGCACCTAGTCACGCAGTCACGCATGCCGATTCATTACTGGATTCATCCAGCTGGACACAGGAGGAAAAGGCGATGATTGATGAACGCATACGTATTCAAGAAAATTATGACATGACTATGGAGACAGCAATTGATGAAGCGCGTGAAGAAGGTTTGGAACGAGGTCGTCATGAGGAGCGTTTAGAGTTGATTCGTAAGATGCTCTCAAAAGGCTTATCTCTAGAAGTGGTATCAGATGTGACTGGTCTGTCGCTTGAAGAACTAGAGGCAATGTTATCGTAAAATCTAGTTAGGTTAGTTATTTTTTTGAAAAATCAGAGACAGATTATTGTCTCTTTTTTTATTTTTGGGTGTTTAACATTTGTAATACTAAAACATTCGGAAAATAATACTTTGAAGCGTAAAATTAAAAAAGACTGTCAAACGTTTGACAGAAATCTGAGAAAACAGATTTAAAACATTTTGATAGTTTTGGCCGATAACTCTTGCTAAATAAGCCTTTATGGAAATTTAGAGTCTTTTCTTTCTTACACGTGAAAGAAATCACCTTTTTGTGCGACATTTTTAGACTATAATTTAGACGTGAATGACTGAACTTTCTAATATGACAATTTTGTTAAGGCCTTGTTAAAATGGATAGCCTAGCCTTTTTTTTTACTTTTTCATCCCTTATAATTTACTTTGGTTTGTTTTTAATAAGAAAAACAACAGCATTATTAACAATATTTAATATGAGGGAATCTTTATTTTCTTTCAAAGGACGGCTTGGTCCTAAGATAGAGAGATTGTGAAAAAAAGTATCAGGAGAATAGACTTGTTTAAAGAAAGAAAAACGAAACCAAAGTACAGCATCCGTAAATATTCCATTGGGGCAGCATCAGCTTTGATTGGCTTTATGGCTCTTGCCAATGGGCAAGCAGCTCAGGCTGATGAGGCACAATCGATTGGTGATTTGACTGATGCCTCAAATCAGGCACAGACACCTCAAACAGCCTCAAGGGCACAAGTGGCGACTTCCGAACCAGCATCAGTTGAGACTGTGCAAGCGTCACAGCCTGCTAATATTGCTCCAGTTCATCCTCAGGTAACAACTGTTCAAGCAGCTGAACAGACTCCGACCATTGATCAATTGGTTGAGGCAAGCAACCCTCAAACTCAAGAAACTTCAGCAAATGTTTTAACCAATGCGACTGAGGATCAAGCTCAAGGCAAGGAGTATAGCACGGATGCCTACGGTGCCAAAATGCCTTACACGACTCATGAAGCAGAAAATGCGACTGTCGAAAATGGAGCTACAATTCAACAGTCAACGGACATGGAATCTACAGCTGTAGAAGCGACTAACCAAACTTATGTTGAGCTTCCTAAAAAAGATGCAGCAGTTACCTTCAATGTTACCGAGCCAGCCAATGCTTTGAATGTGCGTTATACAATACCTGATGGTGCATCAGGTCAGTTGGATGTGCAGGTTAATGGTTCAAGTGTCGGTAATCTTGATTTGTCATCTCACTCAGCATGGCAGTACCTTAAAGGTGACCATGAGTATGATCAAGCTATTGATGGATCAAGTGCACGTTTCCGTTTTGATGAGACACGTCTTCTCCTCAAGGACATCCAATTGAAATCTGGTGATAAGATTTCTCTGGTTAAGAAGAAAGATGACAATGTCCCTTATGGTATTGATTTTATTGAGCTAGAACAGGCTCCAGCGCCAGTTGCCCAAGGTGAAAATAGTATCAGTATTGTGGATAAGGGTGCATCTGCCAATGATGATAGTGATGACACAGCTGCCTTACTTGCGGCTGTTGAAGAAGCTAAAGCCAGCGGAAAATCTGTCTATATTCCAGAGGGACGTTTCAATTTCGACAAACAAGTTAATATCGAAGCCGATAATCTAAAGATTTCAGGTGCTGGTGTTTGGCATACACAACTGCACTTCACAAGTGATAAACGCTATGGTGGTGGGATTGTCTTCGGTCATAATAGTAATGGTATCGAGTTGAGCAATCTTTATATGGATTCCAACTTGACCTCTCGTTATAACGAGGATGCACAGTACAAGGCTATTTCGGGAACACTTGGTAAGGATTCGAAAATTCACGACATCTGGGTTCAGCATTTCGAAGTCGGTATGTGGATTGGAGACTACGACCAGACGGGGAATATGAAGTATACGGATGGTCTTGTCGTTGAAAATGCTCGTATCCGTAATAACTTGGCTGATGGTATTAACTTTGCCCAAGGGACCAAGAATTCAACAGTTAAAAACTCTAATATCCGTGGGAATGGTGATGATGGTTTAGCTATCTGGTCAAGTATTTCAAATGGGACAAATGCAGCAGCTGAGGAAAATAATAAATTCCTTAACAACACCATTGAATCAGGCTGGCGTGCGGCTGGTATCGGTATTTTTGGTGGTAAGGGGCATGAAATTTCAGGAAACCTCATCAAGGATGTCTTTGCTGGAGCAGGTATCCGTGTAAACACTGTCTTTGCAGGCCACAATTTTGACCTCAATGATTCTGGAATTAAGATTCATGACAATACCATTCTACGTTCAGGGACAACTAATGACCTCTATAAGCTCCATCGTGGTGCCATTGATTTCCAACAAGTTCGTGGAACAATCAAGAATGTCGATGTCTACAATAATAAACTATTGAATACCTTGGCTGATTCAGTGATTACCAAAAACTTTGAGATGGGTGACAATGGTAATGGAGAAATCCGTTTATCTAATAATACGATTGACAATAAGGCGACGATTGTTGGGGCTGTCTCAGCAGTTTCTCCAACAAAAACTGAACCAAAACCTGTCAATAATCCAGTCTCAGAGACTTCAGTTTCCGAGTCACCAAAGAGTGAGGTAAGTTCATCAGCCCCAGTTTCCGAGACTTCTAACAGTGAAGTGATCTCAGAGTCTTCAGTTTCAGAAACACCAAAGAGTGAAGCAAGCTCAACTGCTCCAGCTTCTGAGTCACCAAAGAATGAGGAAACTTCAGTAGCTTCATCTACTAGTCAGGTTGACGTAGCAATTACTTCTGACAGCCCAGAGAAATCTCCAACTTCAGAAAGTACACAAAAGGATCCGATTAGCGAGGTTTCTTCAGAAGTTATTGAAAAAGGTTCAACAACTCAGGTTGATGTCAAAGTTTCTGAAGCTCCAACAACAGCACGTACATCTGAAGTTGTCAGCATCGCGCCAAATAGTCAGGTCGCTTATAACAATGACCTAAAAACCCCTGTAACAAGCAGTCAGCTCGCCTCAGAAGCTATTCGCTTTAATTCTCTTTTGAATGAGAAGTCTGTGGATGTGATTGCAAGTAAAGTTATGGCGGTTATGGCCTCTGAAACATTAGCTTCAGAAGCGGCATCACTTACAAGCTCTGAAGGTATTGCCAAGGAGATTAGCAATGATTTGTCAGAATTGGCGGAAAGCAAGAAGGATGACACACCTAAGAATGTCGCTCGTATTGATAAAGCAACTGAGGAAAAACAGGTGGCCAAGAGTTCTGAAAGCCAAGCTAGCACTTCAAAAGAAAAAGGTAAGTCTAACACGACAACAGTCTTCCTTCTTGTCGGAGTTGCTGCAGCACTAAGTATATCTACAGTTTATCTTACAAAACAAGGTAAAAAAGCAGGTAAATAATAGGTAAGAAACATCCATTAAATTGGGTGTTTTTTTGTTTTTAAGCAAACTCTAAGATACCTAATATAATTATTCTTTATTTTTAATCATCCACTTTGATTTAGTCCTGTATAATTAAAGTAATAAGAAAAATTAAGGAGTTAAGATAATGAAAGAAAAAAGAAATAGTAGGATTCGTTTATTTGCTCTTCTTGTTTTAGTATTTACGTTAGGTTTCGGATTTTCATTAGATACTAGCAAACAATCTTTGGCTGTGAGTTCTCAAGTGGTTCAAGCGGATGAGAATAATGGTATCTTGGCTTTTAATGGTCAAAAGCAGTTTGTCATGGAGGAGAAGGACCAGCTAGGACGTGCCCACAGTGCTCATATACAGTTACAAGATAAGGACGAGCCGAAGAATAAGCGTCCCGGTAAAATAAAATATAATCCTGTAGGGTGGCATAACTATAAGTTTTATTATGGTGACGGTAAATCAAAATCTTGGTTAATGAATCGAGGGCATTTGATTGGCTATCAGTTTTCTGGTGTCAATGACGAGGGCAAGAATTTAGTACCTATGACTGCCTGGTTGAATTCTGGAAATTATAAAGGAACCGACGAAGGTAATCAGTCAGGTATGCTTTATTACGAGAATCGTTTGGATAACTGGCTAGCACTACACCCTAACTATTGGTTAGACTATAAGGTAACAGCTATTTACAGTGGAGACGAGTTGTTGCCTCGTCAAGTAGAACTTCAGTATGTTGGTATTGATAGTTCTGGAAATCTCTTGGAAATTAAACTTGGTGGAGATAAGGAGACTCTTGACAGTCAGGGAGTTACGCATGTTATCTTGGATAACCAATCACCAAATGCAGAAATCAATTATGCAGATGGGACAGCGACAAATACGGTTACTGAATTTACTGAAGCGCCATCTGAGCCTAGTTCTGAGAGTTCACAGGTGACTGAACAACCAAGTTCTGAGCCAGAGCCTGTGCAACCTACACAAGAAGAAAGTAGAACAGTTTATGTGGCGCGTCATGGTACAGCAGATGTTTATTGGTATGACATCAACAGTATGCCTAGCAATACCAACAAAGCAAATGTCGTTACAATGACAGAAGCAGATGCCCTAGCCCAAGGTAAACGACACACGTCTAAAGAGTAATACAAAAGCTGGACATCTTGTCCAGTTTTTTTGTAAAACGACTCACATTTTACCACTTTCATCTGAAAATTTGATATACTGAGACTATCAAAGATACTTGAAAGAGAGGTTAATTGACTCTTTTTCAGTACAAGAAAGGAATAGAAATATGATTTGGATTATTATTGCCATTATCGTTGTTCTTGTAATTTTTGTTATTGCAAGTTATAACGGCTTGGTTAAAAGCCGTATGCAGACTAAGGAGGCATGGAGTCAAATTGATGTTCAATTGAAACGTCGTAATGACCTTCTTCCTAACTTGATTGAAACTGTTAAAGGTTATGCAAAATACGAAGGTTCAACGCTTGAAAAAGTAGCAGAACTTCGTAATCAAGTAGCAGCGGCGACTTCGCCAGCAGAAGCTATGCGTGCTAGTGATGAATTGACACGCCAGGTTTCTGGAATCTTTGCGGTTGCTGAAAGTTACCCTGACCTTAAGGCTAGTGCAAACTTCAGCCAGCTTCAAGAAGAGTTGACGAACACTGAAAACAAAATTGCCTATTCACGTCAACTTTATAACAGTGTGACAAGTAACTACAATGTGAAATTGGAAACATTCCCAAGCAATGTTATTGCTAAGATGTTTAGCTTTAAGTCTGCTGAATTCCTTGAAACACCTGAAGAAGAAAAAGCTGTTCCTAAGGTTGATTTCAGTGGACTAGGTAACTAATATGTTATTTGATCAGATTGCTCGAAATAAGAGAAAGACTTGGCTTTTGCTCCTGGTCTTCTTCCTCTTGTTGGGCCTTGTTGGTTACGGTGTTGGCTATCTTTGGTTAGGTTCAGGCTTCGGTGGTTTGATTCTTGCTCTAGTTATCGGTTTTATCTATGCCGTTACTATGATTTTCCAATCAACTAATGTCGTTATGGCTATGAATGGTGCACGAGAGGTTGACGAACAAAGCGCTCCAAACCTTTATCATGTGGTTGAGGATATGGCTATGGTGGCACAAATACCGATGCCACGTGTCTTTATTGTCAATGATCCTTCTATGAATGCTTTTGCGACTGGATCAAGCCCTAAGAATGCTGCAGTAGCTGCTACAACCGGTCTTCTTGCAGTTATGAATCGTGAGGAGCTTGAAGGGGTTATCGGACATGAAGTGAGTCATATTCGCAACTACGATATCCGAATCTCTACCATAGCAGTTGCCTTAGCATCTGCCATTACCATGCTAGCTGGGATGGCTCGTAATATGATGTTCTGGGGTGGAGGCCGTCGTAGAAATGATGATGACCGTAATGGAAGTAGCGGTTTGGAAATTATTCTTCTCATTATTTCTTTGATTGCCATTATCCTGGCGCCTTTGGCGGCTACCTTGGTTCAGTTGGCTATTTCACGCCAACGTGAATTTCTAGCTGATGCTTCTAGCGTCGAATTGACACGTAACCCACAAGGTATGATTAATGCTCTGCTCAAACTTGATAATAGTGAGCCAATGCAACATCACGTGGATGATGCTAGTGCAGCCCTCTATATCAATGATCCTAAAAAGGAATCTGGTTTGCAGAAGCTCTTTTATACTCATCCACCAATTTCAGAACGAGTGGAACGCTTGAAACAAATGTAAAAAAAGTGAGACTGATGACACATCTAAGTGTGTTCATCAGCCTCGCTTTTTTAGTTTGATTCAATATAAAGATTGCTAGCAATAGCTTCTGGTATTTGGACGTCCTTTCCATCAATATGTAGTCGGTAGAGTTGTGTGAAAGGGTCAAAGCCTTCCAAGGTAAAAGGTGTTCCAATTTTAAGACCGACAGTCTCCAAATAATGGAGTAGATCATGTTGATCTTGAACTCGACGAAGGACATAATTTCCAGGAGCAAGACCTTGTGTAAAAGTCTGGTTATAAAATTCTTCTATGAGTTGACCTGATTTGGGAATTTGCCCGCCGTGTGGACAGGTTTGAGGATAGTTGAGTAGGCGTTCAAGAGCATCGATGAAGTGATCAGAGACAGTATGCTCTAAGATTTCAGCCTCTTGATGAATTTGATCGCAAGAATATTGCAAGTGGTCCACCAAAAAGACTTCGATGAGGCGATGTTTACGATAGAGTTCAGCAACGTTGATTGTACCTGTTTCCGTTAGGAGGTAGCCCTTGTGTTTATCTTTGACGATAAGGTCTTCTGAAATCAATTTCTTAATCATTTCCGTCACAGCAGGTGGAGACACCTCCATGCGGTTTGCGATTTCCTTATTAGTGATTTTACCTTCTTCAGTACCAATCTCATAGATACATTTGAGGTAGTCTTCTTTATTAGGTGTCATGTTTTTTCCTTTAAAAATAGTCTCACCTTAGTATAACAGATTTTTCAGAAGAATACAGAACGTATCTCAGACAAGATTTTTACTGATTCAAACCCTGGGCGATTTTATCCAGATTATATTTCATCATGTTGTAGTAGCTATCGCCGTTTTGCCCTTTTTTGGCAATAGAATCTGTAAAGATTTTTGCATAAATAGGAATATTGGTATCCTTAGCGACTGTTTTCATAGGGCGGTCATCGACACTAGATTCGACAAAGAGTGCTGGTACCTTGGTTTGACGGAGTTTTTCCACAAGAGTTTTGATTTGGTCTGGTGTACCTTCTTCTTCAGTATTGATTTCCCAGATGTAGGCAGATGGTACTCCATAGGCTTTAGAGAAGTATTTGAAACATCCTTCACTAGTGACAATTAGTTTTTTTTCATCGGGAATGTTGTTAAAGGTCTCTTTAGCTTCTTGGTCCAGTTTACTAAGCTTGTTAGTATAGGTTTCTAGATTTTTTTCGTAATAGGTCTTGTTTTTTGGGTCCTTAGCGATGAGTTGCTTAGCAATATTTTGTGCATAAATAATCCCATTTTCCAGATTAAGCCAAGCGTGGGGATCCTCCTTGCCTTTTTCTGACTGACCTTCAAGGTAAATCACCTCAACACCATCACTAACTGCAAAATAATCTTTGTTTTCTGTCTTATGGGCATTCTTGACCAACTTAGTAAACCAGGCATTCCCACCAGTTTCTAAATTGATACCGTTATAAAAAATCAAGTCAGCTTGTGATGTCTTTTTTACATCATCAGGAAGAGGCTCATATTCGTGAGGGTCCTTACCAACCGGGACAATACTGTGGAGAGTGATTTTATCTCCAGCAATATTTTTGGTGATATCGGCAATAATGGAATTAGTCGTAACAACTCGTAATTTATCTTTGCTACTGCCTTGTTTATTATTACACGCTGCTAAAGTAACTACCGCTAAAAGTAATAGTGCCATTGTTGATAGTATTTTTTTCATAGATAGTATTTTTTTCATATTATTTTCATCCTTTTATTTTATTGTTGATAAGTCTTATTCATGCCACTCTGTTTAGGGACGATGAAAAAGCTGATGAGAAAGAGAAGGGCAGATGTTAACACAATGCTTGAACCGGCCGCAATGTTAAAACTATAGCCTATAAAAAGACCTAGAACAGAGGCTAGGGCCCCAAAAACTGATGAGAGGAGAATCATGGTTTTAAGACTATTAGCATATAAGTAGGCGGTAGCAGCCGGTGTGATTAAAAGAGCCACAATAAGAATAGTGCCAACACTTTGCATAGCAGTTACAGCAACCAAGGTTAGAATAACCATCAGTAAGTAATGGTAGAAGGAGACTTTAACTCCCATTGACTTGGCCAAAATTGGATCAAAGGATGTTAGGAGTAGAGGGCGAAAGAAGATTGTAATAGTTGCTAGTACGAGAAGTGAAACGATAATCGTTATCCACATATCCATGTCTTGTACAGCTAGAATATTCCCGAAGAGAATATGAAAGAGATCTGTGGAACTATTAGCAACACCGATGAGAATAATGCCGAGAGCTAGAAAGCTCGAAAAGGTAATCCCAATTGCCGTGTCACTCTTAATAATGGAATTACTTTTGATAAAGGTAATCATTGTAGAAGCTAAAAGTCCAAAGATGATGGCTCCTATGAAAAAGTTAATACCCAAGATAAAGGAAATGGCTACCCCAGGTAGAACCGCATGTGAAATTGCATCACCCATAAGTGACATCCCTCTTAGAATAATAAAACAACCAACAGCACCCCCGACAATTCCAATAACTAAAGCCGTTATAAGAGCATTTTGTAAGAAGTGGAAATTTAGCAAACCATCAATAAATTCAGAAATCATTTACATCTCCTTTATAAAATAAACTGTTACCGTAGGTTTTACGGAGATTATCCTCATTAAAAATAAGAGTAGTAGGCCCACTAGCAATCAGTTTACGATTGAGGAGGATAACTTGGTCAAAATAATGAGGAACTTTGCTCAAATCATGGTGGACAATAAGAATAAGCTTACCTTTGTCCCTAAGTTCTCTCAAGGTGTTCATGATAATATCTTCGCTAACAGAGTCAATCCCTACAAAGGGTTCATCTAATAAAATAATATCTGCCTCTTGTACAAGACAACGAGCGATTAGAACACGTTGAAATTGCCCTCCTGATAATTGGCTTATTTGTCGATGGGCCAAATCATTTAGACCAAGTAGTGTTAAAGCATCTGTGACCTTAGACCAATCACTCTTAGATAGACGTTTAAAGAACTTGGTTTTGGGATAGAGTCCTAGAGAGATGCACTCTCTGACAGTAATCGGAAAGTTAAAATCAATATCAGCCTTCTGTGCAACATAGGAAATACGATTCAATTGCTGACGAATAGGTTGTTTATTGAAAAGGATTTTTCCAGAGTGAGGAATAATACCAATTAATGTTTTAATTAGAGTTGATTTACCAGCACCATTTGGTCCAATAATCCCAGTAATACTAGGTCCCTCCAAGTTTAAGGTGATATTATCCAGAGCTAATGTCTCTTTGTAAGACACATTAATATTTTCAATTTGAATCATTAGCTGCCTCCTTAAGTTTAATATACTTTAAAATAATAATTAAGTCAAGTTAACTTTTATAATTAACATAACTTAATTATTTAGTGTTATCAAGATGACAGAGGATAGTGAATGAGAGTACACTTTTTATATCAAATATTCAGCCTGCTCAAACTGTTTGATATTTGGGAGAGGCAACAAGGAACATTATTTTCTACAATTTGTATGATCTCACTCTGTATTTCAAGAAATCTTTAGTTTTTATTTTTAAAAACTAGTCATATTTCTTTATTTCTGGCATAATAGATATATGAAACTAACGATTCAACGAATGGCTCGGATAGCTATTCTGTCAGCTCTGGCAGTAGGATTACGGTCAGCATTTATAGGATTGCCAAATATTCAGCCTATTACAGCTATGTTTTTTGTGGCTGTTCTTTATTTGGGTTTGGTAGATGGTCTGTTGATCATGGCTTTAACCATGGCCATCTCAGGATTCATCTTTGGTTTTGGTCCCTGGGTCTTTAATCAGATTCTGGCCTTCGGCGTCTTAATGGCTCTTTGGAGTTTGATTGCACCTAGGTTATCACTTGTCTGGCAGATTGCTTTGGTAACTTTTTTGTCCTTTTTCTATGGGGTTCTCCTTGATTATGGGTATGGTCTTCTATTTAAAAGTGGGATTACCTTTGTTATTTCTGGTCTACTTTACGACACCTATCATGCAGTATCGACGCTTCTATTTTATCCATTCATCCAGTCTATTTTTAGGAGGTTTTTGAAATGAAAAAATTATTAACTTATCTCTTTCTTGCCTTATCACTTGTTACCCTAGCAGCCTGTGGAAAAAATGAGGCAGCTAAACTTACTAGCAGCACAAACAATCATCAGTCTAAGGTTCAAGGTCAGGTGACTTTGATTTTGAAAACAGAAAAGGAAAGTAAGAAAAAATCAGTAGAAATCCAAAAAGGGGATACAGTGCTCGATGTCTTGGAAGAAGTATATTCTGTTCAAGAAAACGATGGCTTCATCACTGAGATTGATGGTATTTCTCAAGATAAAGATAAGGGCATTTATTGGATGTTTGATGTCAATGGGAAACTTGGTGAAAAAGCAGCCAACCAACTTAAGGTTGAAGATGGCGATGAAATCAAATTCTATCAAAAAAAGTATAATTAAGATTCTGAACCCTGTTTCAGAGTCTTTTTTTAATAAAGTTCGGAAATGGACTTAAAAAATTGTTTGAAAAAGTCGGAAAATTGCAAAATAACTGACGATTTAAAGGAAAATAGTTTACTTTTGTTTTAAAAGTGATATGATAAAAGGGTACTACATAAAGTAAGGAGAATACGGTTTGGCTTTTAACAAATTGGAAAGCAGTAACAACCAGGAAATCATCTCTGAAGAAGTTGGTATCTTGAAAGAATTGTTGGATGATGCAACACGAGGCATGGCTGGAGAGCAAGGTCTCACAACAATCCGACATTTGGTTGAACTTTATGATGAAGGTGACTATGTGGCTCTAACACAAGTCATTTCAGAAATGACAAATGACGATATGGTCGTTGCATCACGATATTTCTCTTTGTTACCTCTCTTGATTAATATCTCTGAGGACGTGGATTTGGCTTATGAAGTCAACCACAAGAACAATATTGATGAATCTTATCTAGGTAAGTTGTCTGAAACCTTTGATGTTGTCGCTGAAAGTGATAATGCACGTGACATTCTTGAACATGTCAATGTCGTGCCAGTTTTGACAGCACACCCAACTCAGGTTCAACGTAAAACTATGCTTGAATTGACTAACCACATTCACGAACTTCTCCGTAAGCATCGTGACGTTAAGGCTGGTCTTATTAACAAGGATAAATGGTATGCGGATTTGCGTCGTTATGTAGAAATTATGATGCAAACAGATATCATTCGTGAGAAAAAACTTAAGGTTAAAAACGAAATCACTAACGTTATGGAGTATTACAACTCCTCATTGATTAAGGCGATTACGAACCTATCACATGAATTCAAACGTTTAGCGGTTGAAAAAGGTATTGAACTTGACAATCCAACACCTATTACTATGGGTATGTGGATTGGTGGTGACCGTGACGGGAACCCATTTGTAACAGCAGAAACTCTTAAACTTTCTGCAACATTGCAAAGTGAAGTTATCCTCAACTACTATATCGAAAAAGTTGATAATCTTTACCGTTCATTCTCCCTCTCATCACGCTTGACTGAGGTTTCAGATACAGTAGCAGAGATGGCGAAACATTCTCCAGATACATCTGTTTATCGTGAAAATGAACCTTACCGTCGTGCTTTCAGTTACATCCAGTCTAAGTTGATTCAAACACTTCTTTTCTTTAAAGAAGGAAACTTCAGCAAGGAAAGAGTTGCTAAACGCCTTTCTGAAAATGTTCGTCTGGGTTCGGCTTCAACAGGTGAAGTAGTAGCTGATTACGTGCAACAACGTCTCAGCCAAAGTCTTCAAGCTGTCTCACAACAAACAACAGAATTCTACGAAACAGCAGATGCCTTCCATGATGATCTTTTGGCAATCAAAAATTCACTTCTTGAAAACGACGATGCTGTCTTGATTTCAGGTGATTTCGAAGAGCTTCTTCAAGCTGTAGAAGTCTTTGGTTTCTATCTTGCTACAATCGATATGCGTCAAGATTCAAGTGTTCATGAAGCATGTGTAGCAGAGTTGCTTAAATCTGCAAATATTGTTGATAACTATAGTGAATTAACAGAGGTTGAAAAGGTTGCTGTTCTTCTTAAAGAATTGCAAGAAGATCCTCGTACCTTGTCATCAACTAATGTGCCTAAGTCTGAAACACTTGAAAAAGAATTGGCAATCTTCCGCACTGCTCGTCTCTTGAAAGACTATATCGGTGAAGATGTCATCAAACAACATATCATTTCTCACACTGAGAGCGTTTCTGATATGTTTGAGTTGGCTATCCTTCTTAAAGAAGTTGGTTTGGTTGATACTGAACGTGCGCGTGTCCAAATTGTTCCACTTTTTGAAACTATCGAAGACTTGGAAAACTCTAATGATATCATGAAACAATATCTTGGTTATGATATCGTTAAACGTTGGATCAAGAATAGTAACAACTACCAAGAAATCATGTTGGGTTACTCAGACTCTAACAAAGATGGTGGTTACTTGTCTTCAGGTTGGACGCTTTACAAAGCTCAAAATGAGTTGACTAAGATTGGTGAAGAGCGTGGCATTAAGATTACCTTCTTCCATGGCCGTGGTGGTACTGTCGGTCGTGGTGGTGGCCCATCATACGATGCTATTACGTCTCAACCATTTGGTACCATTAAGGACCGTATCCGTTTGACTGAACAAGGTGAAGTTATCGGTAATAAATATGGTAATAAGGATGCTGCCTACTACAATCTTGAAATGCTTGTTTCAGCTGCCCTTGACCGTATGGTAACACGTCAAATTGCCGACCCAGATGAATTGGTTGATTTCCGTGAAATTATGGACGGTATTGTTCATGATTCTAATGTTATCTATCGTGATCTTGTCTTTGGAAACGAACATTTCTATGATTACTTCTTTGAAGCAAGCCCTATTAAAGAAGTCTCAAGTTTGAATATCGGTTCTCGTCCAGCGGCTCGTAAGACAATTACTGAGATTTCTGGTCTTCGTGCGATTCCTTGGGTATTCTCATGGTCACAAAATCGTATCATGTTCCCAGGTTGGTATGGTGTGGGTTCTGCCTTTAATCGCTTTATCCAAGCTGAAGAAGGCAACCTCGAGAAACTTCAACATATGTTTGAAACATGGCCATTCTTCCGTTCACTTTTGTCAAACGTGGACATGGTGCTTTCAAAATCAGACATGAATATCGCCTTCCACTATGCACAATTGGCAGAGAGTGAAGAAGTACGTAGTGTCTTCAATATTATTTTGGATGAGTGGCAGATGACTAAGGATGTTATTCTTGCCATTGAAAAACATGATGGCTTCCTTGATGAGAGTCCATCGCTTAAAGCAAGTTTGGACTTCCGTTTGCCATACTTCAATGTCTTGAACTACATCCAAATTGAATTGATTAAACGTCTTCGTAACAATGATTTGACCGATGACGAAATTAGCCTTATTCACATTACTATCAATGGTATTGCAACAGGTCTTCGTAACTCTGGTTAATAAAGTAAAGTTCATCACTTTGGTGGTGGGCTTTTTGTTATGGTGAAAATTCTGTTATAATAAAACCATGATTGCTATGGAAACGATTGAAAAGCTGTCCAAAGAAAAGCTCCCCATGATAACGGTCTTAGCGGGCGAGGATTTAGGGCAGTATAGTCAAGCTAAAGAAAAATTTTTAAAACAAATTGGTTTTGATCCGAGTGACTTAACCTATTCTTATTTTGATATGTCTGAGACTGATTATCAAGATGCTGAGCTCGATATAGAAAGCATGCCTTTTTTTGCAGATGAGAAGGTGGTTATTTTTGATCATTTCGCAGATATGACTACTGCTAAAAAATCATATCTGGATGAGAAAGAGTTGAAGCGCCTTGAAAATTATCTTGAGTCTCCTGTTGAAACAACACGTCTTGTCTTAATGTCTGCAGGAAAGCTAGATGGAAAGCGTCGTTTAGTCAAACTTCTCAAGCGTGATGCCATGGTGCTTGAAGCCAGTCCCTTGAAAGATGCAGAACTTAGAACCTATTTTCAAAAGCAGGCGCATCAAGAGGGGCTTACATTTGATACAGGAGTCTTTGAGGAACTTTTGATTAAGTCAAATTTTGACTTTTCAGATGTTCAAAAAAACTTAGCTTTTCTAAAGGGATATAAAACGGAAGGAATTATCTCATCGCAAGATATTGCTGAAGCCATTCCGAAAAGTTTGCAAGATAATATTTTTGATATGACGCAACTACTTTTGCGAGGTCAGATTCAGAGTGTTCGTGAATTGGTTCATGATTTACGGCTTCAGGGTGAAGATGAGATTAAGTTGATTGCTGTGATGTTGGGACAATTTCGTACCTATTTACAGGTTAAACTCTTATCTGCTCAAGGAAAAAGTGAGCAGCAAATTGTTTCAAGTCTGTCAGATTATTTAGGGCGTAAAGTTAACCAATTTCAGGTTCGTTTTGCATTGAGAGATAGCCGTCCTTTGTCAGTAGCATTCTTAAAAATGACGATTAAGATTTTAGTAGAGACAGATTACCAGATAAAAACAGGAACTTTAGATAAAGATTACTTGTTTGATTTAGCACTTCTAAAAATCGTATCAAACCGCTAGAGATTTAGAGTCTTCTTTGATTTTGTAAGCAAAATTTTTGAAAGCTCTACCACTTTACGGTAAAATGAAGAAAAAATGAAAAGAGGACCTTTACTATGGCAATTATCCTTCCAGACCTTCCTTACGCTTACGATGCATTGGAACCATACATTGATGCTGAAACAATGACTCTTCACCACGACAAACACCACGCAACTTATGTAGCAAATGCTAATGCTGCTCTTGAAAAACACCCAGAAATTGGTGAAGATCTCGAAGCACTTTTGGCTGACGTGGAACAAATTCCAGCAGATATCCGTCAAGCACTTATTAACAATGGTGGTGGACACCTTAACCACGCACTTTTCTGGGAACTCTTGTCTCCTGAAAAACAAGAACCAACTGCAGAAGTAGCAGCTGCTATTAACGAAGCTTTCGGCTCATTTGAAGCCTTCCAAGAAGCTTTCACAGCGGCAGCAACAACTCGTTTTGGTTCAGGTTGGGCATGGCTTGTTGTTAACGCTGAAGGTAAGCTTGAAGTTGTTTCAACTGCTAACCAAGACACTCCTATCTCAGACGGTAAGAAACCAATCTTGGCACTTGATGTTTGGGAACATGCTTACTACCTAAACTACCGTAACGTACGTCCAAACTACATCAAAGCTTTCTTTGAAATCATTAACTGGAATAAAGTTGCTGAGCTTTATGCAGCAGCTAAATAAGTTTAAAATTATCCTCACTATTGGGGATGATTTTTTTGTAATATGATTGTAAAATCTCCTTGATTTTTAGTGAATTATATCTTAAACTATAATTGTTATGAAAAAAAAGGAAAAACATTCAAGCAAAAAGTATAGTGGAAATCGCCGAAAAACTAAAGATAAGAAAAAAGATTCGTTAAAACAAGACCTTCAAAAAGACACTAATAAAGATGTCAAGAAAGGCAACAAAAAAGAAGTAAAAGAAGATACTAAAAAGACTTCTAAAAAATCAGTAGACCAGAAAGCAACTGAGGAAACAGTAGTACCAGTAGAGCACAAGGAAAAAGAAGCAAAAACTGAAACTTTGGCACTTAGAAGTAAGCGCTCTAAGAAATCTAGATCAAAATCATCTCGTGATGATAAAAAAGCATATCTTATCTTAGCCTTCCTAGGTGTTTTGGTAATTCTTTTATTTGTTGCTATGCTTGCTTTAGCAGGACGTGGTAAACAAGCTAGTAACACCGGTAGCCTTGGAAATATCTTCGGTTCTAATTCTAAAGTCACTAAAAAAGAAGACAAAGAAAAAGAGGAAAAGGTAACTCCAACTAATAAATCAGCCGAAGCTAAACAAGCAGTCATGGAAGCAGATGCAGATACCATGTATGGTAATGGATTGTATTATGATTATGCTAACATGACATTGAGCCAAGTGGTTGAAGCATTTATGGCTGACCAAGGTATTGAGTCTAGCCAAATTGCCTTTTCATATAAAAATACCAAGACAAATGAGCAATACTCTATGAATGATACTCAGCCAATGACTGCAGGATCAACTTATAAATTGCCACTAAACATGCTGGTCATGGATGAGGTTAATAAGGGCAAACTTTCTTTAACTGAACGTTTTGATATTACTAATACTGAGTATGAATACCAAGGTGAACATGATAATTATGTTGCTGCTTTCGGTGGTTCAATGACTATTCCAGAGATGCAGGAATATTCTCTAGTTTACTCAGAGAATACACCAGCCTACGCTTTGGCAGAACGCCTTGGTGGTATGGAAAAATTCTATGGTATGCTCGATAAATACGGTAAATCAAAAGGTGAAGTGAAGACTATCCAAATGCATGGTAATAAGACAACAACGGATTATTATATCCAAGTTTTGGATTATCTTTGGAAACACCAAGAGGATTATAAAGATATTCTCAAATATTTGGGAGAGTCTTTCCCAGAATATTATTATAAAACATATAATCAAGCATTGACTATTTATCAGAAACCAGGTTATGTTCGTGAAGCCTTAAATGTTGATGCTATCGTGATGGAAGATACACCGTATCTTATAGCCATTTATACACGTTATTTAGGTGGTTCGGACGAAGAGACTTCAGAAATTAATAATGTAGGATTGCAACAATTAGAGATGCTTTGTTATGTCATTAATGAGTGGCACCGTGTTAATATGAACTAATAAAGAAAAGCCGAGGTTTATCGGCTTTTTTCTATACAATTGAACAAAAAGTAAGGAGTACTATCCCGAGAAAAAGAAATGGAACAAATGCGATGTATTCCTTGAGATTTCTTCGTAGAAGGAAGTAAGCTAGTCCTAATAGGCAGGCAATTTCAATAATTAGTAGTGTTTTTGAAAGTGGGAAAATAAGTGAGGCACTAGCTAAGTAGAGAAAATCGCCTTCTCCAATGTTTAAACGTTTAATATAGGATATAATTGCTAATATGAGTCCTAAGGTAAAAGTGAGATAGTGGTTTCCCATGAATAGGAGCGGGAGTGTTCCAACTATCCAAATCAGAAGCGGATAGGATTTATGCTTCAAATCAAAAATTGATAAACAAAGGCTGAAGTAAAGAAAGTAGGTTACTTCAAGACTCAAAAAGTCATAGAAATATAGCAGGCATATTACTCCACAAAATAGTTCCATAAAGAGGTAACGAAGAGGGATAGAAGTCTGACATGATCGACATCGAGATCTTAAGAAAAGTTGTGAGAGGATAGGGATCATCTCGAAAAAACGCAACTGATGCTTGCAATGACTACAGTGACTACTAGGAAAAATAATCGACTTTTCAGGAAAACGATCACAAATTAGTCCGATAAATGAACCTAAAGAGGCTCCCAGAAAAAAATAAATGATAGTTAACATACCTAATTATTCGAAAAAGAGTGAGAAAAAACATTTTGCTTGCATCTTATTTAGAAATATTCTAAAATAAAAATATAAATAATAGTAATTCTAAATAAGGAGAATTAATATGGTATATTCAATTAAAGAAACAATCAATGAAACAGTTAACCAACAAGCTGAAACACCCTCAAATACAAAAACTAAAGCAGTTTTGAATCAAGCAGTTGCTGATTTGTCTGTAGCAGCTTCGATCGTTCACCAAGTTCATTGGTATATGCGTGGTCCTGGTTTCCTCTATCTTCATCCAAAAATGGATGAATTGATGGATAGTTTGAATGCTCACCTTGATGTTGTTAGTGAACGTTTGATTACTATTGGTGGGGAACCATACTCAACTTTGGTAGAATTTTCATCCAATTCAGGCTTGACTGAAACTACTGGTACATTTGATAAACCAATGTCTGATCAAATTCAATTATTGGTTGATACATACAAATATTTGTCAGTATTGTTCCAAGTTGGTTTGGATATCACAGATGAAGAAGGAGATGCTCCTTCAAATGATATCTTCACTGCAGCTAAATCTGAAATTGATAAGACAATCTGGATGTTGACTGCTGAGCTTGGACAAGCGCCAGGCTTGAGATAAGCATTTTTGAGTTAAGATGATTGTCAAGAGTTCCTCTAAAAGTGTATAATAGACGTAAAATACTTTTAGAAGAAGGGGGGGTGGCGATATGTCTGTACATCGACGTAGTCTAGGCGTTTATGAAGATGTCCTAAATCAGTTAAAAGCTAAAGGAATTCGGTTGACGGAATCTCGTAAAGCTGTTATTCGCTATTTGATGATGTCTGATCAACATCCTAGTGCAGATGTGATATATTATGACCTACTCCCTGACAATCCTGGGATGAGTTTAGCGACGGTCTATAACAACCTGAAGGTGTTGGTTGAAGAAGGGATTGTCTCTGAAATCAAGGTTAATAATGATAATACAACCTATTATGATTTTATGGGACATGACCACTTAAACATTGTTTGTGAAAAATGTGGTCACATTACTGACTTAGACTTACCGATTCCGTCTTTCAAGGAAGAGGTAGAATCACAAACAGGATTTCGCATTACTCGTGAACAGATGATTTTACATGGGATTTGCCCGAATTGTCAAAAACCTGAGTCTAAATGACTCAGGTTTTTTTGAAGTATACAATAATCTGTAAAGGTTTTCAAAACTATCTTGTCATGGCAGAAGCTTTTTGCTAAAATATTGCTATGAAAACTTTATATGACGTTCAACAGTTGTTGAAACAGTTTGGCATAGTAGTTTACCTAGGGAAAAGGCTTTATGATATCGAAATGATGAAGATTGAGTTAGAAGCCCTCTACCAGAATGGTTTGGTGGATAAGGACAACTATCTTACTGCTGAAATGATTTTACGACGTGAACATCGCATTGAAATGGAGAAAGAAAATGAGTAAAAAACTCTTGGGAATTGACCTTGGTGGAACAACTGTTAAATTTGGTATTTTGACTTCAGAAGGTGAAGTGCAAGAAAAATGGGCGATTGAAACAAATACGCTTGAAAATGGTCGTCACATCGTCCCTAACATCGTGGAGTCTTTGAAACACCGTTTGGAAATGTACGGACTTACTGCAGAAGATTTCATTGGAATTGGTATGGGTTCTCCAGGAGCTGTTAATCGTGAAAATAAAACGGTCACTGGTGCTTTCAACTTGAACTGGGCAGAAACTCAAGAAGTTGGATCTGTCATCGAAAAAGAACTCGGTATTCCATTTGCAATTGATAATGATGCTAACGTTGCTGCCCTCGGTGAACGTTGGGTTGGTGCTGGTGCTAACAATCCTGATGTTGTCTTTGTGACATTAGGAACAGGAGTTGGTGGCGGCGTTATCGCTGATGGTAACTTGATCCATGGTGTTGGCGGTGCTGGTGGTGAAATTGGCCACATTATCGTTGAGGCTGAAACAGGATTTGAATGTACTTGCGGAAACAAAGGATGCTTGGAAACTGTAGCTTCTGCAACAGGTGTCGTACGTTTGGCACGTCATTTAGCAGAAGGATATGAAGGTGACTCTTCTATTAAAGCTGCTGTAGATAATGGTGAGCAAGTAACAAGTAAAGATATTTTCGTTGCCGCTGCCGAAGGCGACAAATTTGCTGATAGCATCGTTGACAAAGTCTCTGAATACCTCGGACTTGCAACAGCAAATATCTCAAATATTCTTAACCCAGATTCAGTTGTCATCGGTGGTGGTGTTTCAGCAGCTGGTGAATTCTTGCGTAGCCGTGTCGAAGGATACTTTACACGTTATGCATTCCCACAAGTTCGCCGTACAACAAAAGTGAAATTAGCAGAACTTGGAAATGATGCTGGTATCATCGGAGCTGCTAGTCTTGCACTTACAATTGATAACTAATGAATGACAGAAGGTGTGTCTGACCAATTATAGGTGGACAGCACCTTTTTCTTGTTGAAAAACGTTTACAATCAGCTGAGCTCTGCCATTTTGTTGAAAATGTGGTATACTTTAAAAGTTGAAATAAAAATTAAAGAGGAAAAAATGACTAAACTTAGAGAAGATATCCGTAACGTAGCCATCATTGCCCACGTTGACCACGGTAAAACAACACTTGTTGATGAATTGTTGAAACAATCACACACTCTTGACGAGCGTAAAGAGCTTGATGAGCGTGCAATGGACTCAAACGATCTTGAAAAAGAACGTGGAATTACCATCCTTGCCAAAAATACAGCCGTTGCTTATAATGGTACGCGTATCAACATCATGGATACACCAGGTCACGCGGACTTCGGTGGAGAAGTTGAACGTATCATGAAAATGGTTGATGGGGTTGTCCTTGTTGTCGATGCCTACGAAGGTACAATGCCTCAAACACGTTTTGTGTTGAAAAAAGCGCTTGAGCAAAACTTGACACCTATCGTTGTTGTTAACAAGATTGATAAACCATCAGCTCGTCCTGAAGAAGTTGTTGATGAAGTTCTTGAACTTTTCATCGAGCTTGGTGCCGATGATGATCAGTTGGAATTCCCAGTTGTGTATGCATCAGCGATTAACGGAACATCATCATTGTCAGATAACCCTGCTGATCAAGAGCACACTATGGCTCCAATCTTTGACACTATTATTGACCACATCCCAGCTCCTGTAGATAACTCAGATGAGCCTCTTCAATTCCAAGTGTCACTTCTTGACTACAATGATTTCGTTGGACGTATCGGTATCGGACGTATCTTCCGTGGAACTGTAAAAGTCGGTGACCAAGTTACCCTTTCAAAACTTGATGGAACAACAAAGAACTTCCGTGTTACTAAACTTTTCGGTTTCTTTGGTTTGGAACGTCGTGAAATTGAAGAAGCAAAAGCTGGTGATTTGATTGCCATCTCAGGTATGGAAGACATCTTCGTTGGTGAAACAATTACACCCACTGATGCTGTTGAACCATTGCCAGTTCTTCGTATTGACGAACCAACACTTCAAATGACTTTCTTGGCTAATAACTCACCATTTGCAGGTCGTGAAGGTAAACACGTGACATCACGTAAAGTTGAAGAGCGTCTCTTGGCAGAGTTGCAAACAGACGTATCTCTTCGTGTAGATCCAACTGACTCACCAGATAAATGGACAGTTTCAGGACGTGGGGAATTGCACTTGTCAATCCTTATCGAAACAATGCGTCGTGAAGGATACGAACTTCAAGTATCTCGTCCAGAAGTTATCATCAAAGAAATTGATGGCGTGAAATGTGAGCCATTTGAACGTGTTCAAATTGATACTCCAGAAGAGTACCAAGGTTCTATTATCCAAGCCCTTTCAGAACGTAAAGGTGATATGCTTGATATGCAAATGGTTGGTAACGGTCAGACACGTCTTATCTTCCTCGTACCAGCTCGTGGACTTATTGGATTCTCAACTGAATTCTTGTCTATGACACGTGGTTACGGTATCATGAACCATACTTTCGACCAATACTTGCCAGTTGTTGCTGGTGAAATTGGTGGACGTCACCGTGGTGCCCTCGTTTCTATCGATACTGGTAAAGCGACAACTTACTCAATCATGCGTATTGAAGAACGTGGTACAATCTTTGTTAACCCAGGTACTGAAGTTTATGAAGGTATGATTGTTGGTGAAAATGCTCGTGAAAATGACCTTGGTGTCAATATCACTACAGCAAAACAAATGACAAACGTGCGTTCAGCAACTAAGGACCAAACGGCTGTTATCAAGACTCCACGTATCTTGACTCTTGAAGAATCGCTTGAATTCTTGGATGATGATGAGTACATGGAAGTAACGCCTGAATCTATCCGCTTGCGTAAACAAATTTTGAATAAAGCAGAGCGTGATAAAGCCAATAAACGTAAGAAAAAAGCAGCAGAAGCTGAATAATATATAGAGAGGAGAAGAGATGTTTTATCTGATTGTTGCTATATTGATTGCATCATTCTATTTCTTTATTGCACCAAAGTCGGTAAAAAACACCATGAATCTTCTCTTTGTCATGGCTACTTTAGCATTGCTCCTACTTTTAGCATTGCTATCAATCATTAAATTCTTCAGTTTACCTGGTGAGTTCTTTGTTACGGTGGGAATGCTTGTATTGAGCTATTTCACCTTGAAAGATTTTTTCGCCATGTCAGAGCTTAATCATGAAAAAGCTGAACATGAAGATAAGTAAGTAGCATGAGATTAAAAGTCAATCGGATAGATTGGCTTTTTCTTTTGCCAAGAAGAGGTAACTCCTTGAAATAGCTTGGGATAAAGGGTAAAATGATTATGATACAATTTGAGAGAATGGACGAATTATGAAATCAGTAACACAATTTGAAAATAAAAAAGTTTTGGTCCTTGGTTTGGCTAAATCTGGTGAAGCAGCTGCCCGCCTATTGGCTAAGTTGGGTGCTATTGTCACAGTAAATGATGGGAAACCATTTGAGGAAAATCCATCAGCACAGGCGCTTCTTGAAGAAGGGATCAAGGTTGTCTGTGGCGGACATCCTCTTGAACTTTTGGATGAAAATTTTGAATTAATGGTGAAAAATCCTGGAATTCGTTATGACAATCCAATGGTAGCTCGTGCACTTGAAAAAGGCATTCCTGTTTGGACTGAAGTGGAATTAGCTTACCTAGTATCTGAAGCACCTATTATCGGTATTACAGGCTCAAATGGTAAGACAACAACGACAACTATGATTGCTGATGTCCTAAACCATGGTGGCAAATCGGGTGTCTTGTCTGGAAATATCGGTTTCCCTGCGTCAGAAGTTGCACAGTCAGTTACTGCTCAAGATATCTTAGTTATGGAATTGTCTTCTTTCCAATTGATGGGGATTGATAGCTTCCATCCACATATTGCTGTGATTACTAACTTGATGCCGACACATATTGACTATCATGGTAGTTTTGAAGAATATGTGGCTGCCAAATGGAATATTCAAAATCAGATGACTGCGGATGATTTTGTTGTTTTGAACTTCAATCAAGATTTGGCTAAGGAATTAGCTACACAAACTAAAGCACAAGTAGTACCATTCTCAACAGTGGAAAAAGTAGATGGTGCCTATCTTGAAAATGGTGGCCTCTACTTCAAAGGTGAATTGGTGATGCAAGCTGATGAGATTGGCGTTCCTGGTAGTCATAATGTTGAAAATGCCTTGGCAACTATAGCTGTAGCAAAATTGTCAGGTATTTCAAACCAAGCTATCAAGGAAACCCTCGCAAGCTTTGGTGGGGTTAAGCACCGTCTCCAATTCGTTGACACTATCGATGAAGTGAAATTCTATAATGATAGTAAGTCAACAAACATTTTAGCGACACAAAAAGCACTTTCTGGTTTTGATAATAGCAAAGTCATTTTGATTGCCGGTGGTTTGGACCGTGGTAATGAATTTGATGAACTCATTCCTGACATTACTGGTCTTAAGAAAATGGTGATTTTAGGGGAATCAGCTCCTCGTGTCAAACGTGCTGCTGATAAAGCGGGCGTGACTTATCTTGATGCCAAAGATGTGGCAGATGCGACACGTATTGCCTTTGATCAAGCCAGTGCAGGAGATGTTGTCTTGTTGAGTCCTGCAAACGCAAGCTGGGATATGTACAAGAATTTCGAAGTGCGTGGTGACGAATTTATTACAACTGTTGAGCAATTGAAGGGATAGTCTATGGCAAAAGCGAAAAAGATTGTTTTTACCGGTGGTGGAACCGTTGGACATGTGACTTTAAATCTTATCTTAATTCCAAAATTTCTCAAAGATGGATGGGAAGTGCACTATATCGGTGATAAGCACGGGATTGAACATGAGCAGATTGATAAATCTGGCTTAGATGTGACTTTCCATAGTATTGCTACAGGTAAACTACGTCGTTATTTTTCATGGCAAAATATGTTGGATGTCTTTAAAGTTGGTTGGGGGATTCTACAGTCTATTGCAATTGTTGCCAAGATTCGTCCCCAAGCACTCTTTTCAAAGGGTGGATTTGTCTCAGTGCCACCGGTAATTGCTTCTAAATTATTAGGGGTTCCTGTCTATGTGCATGAGTCTGACCTCTCTATGGGCTTGGCCAATAAAATTGCCTACAAATTTGCGACTACTATGTTTACGACTTTTGAACAATCAAAAGGATTGGCGAAGACAAAACATGTAGGTGCGATTACAAAGGTAGGAATGGCGACATCTAATCAGTCTGATGCCCTTGATAAGATTAAAGAACAGTTTGATGACAACTTAAAAACTGTCCTTTTTATTGGTGGATCAGCTGGTGCAAAGGTATTTAATGATTTTATTAGTAATACTCCACAACTGACTGAAAAATATAATGTCATTAATATTTCTGGGGACTCTTCATTGAATACCTTAGAACGTCATCTTTATAGAGTTGATTATGTGACAGATTTGTACCAACCTCTTATGGATACGGCAGATTTAGTTGTAACTCGTGGTGGCTCAAATACGATTTTCGAATTGTTGGCTATGAAAAAACTTCATTTAATTATTCCTTTAGGGAAAGAAGCTAGCCGAGGAGACCAACTTGAAAATGCTGCTTATTTTGAACGAAAAGGTTACGCACGTCAATTACAGGAAACAGAATTAAGTTGGGAAACCTTGAATCATGAGCTTGAACAACTTGTTGAACATGCAGAGACTTACAAAGAAGCTATGGCTAAATCTGAGGAAATCACTTCTCCTGATGATTTTTATAACCTATTAGTGACTAGTATTTCAAAAAAATAAAGGAATTTCATGGCAAAAAAGGATCAAGAATCACAAGAAAAACAAGTTCTCACAGAGTGGCAGAAGAGAAACCTCGAATTTTTGAGAAAAAAAGAAACCGAAGATTCTGAAGAATTTGCGAATGGAAAGGTCGTTCATTCACAAGAAGCGACTTCAAATGAGAGCCAGCCACCAGTGAAAAAGAAGGTTAGAAAGAAAAAAAAGACCAAAAGGAAGAAACGAAAAAAAGGGAACACGGCTAGTAATATTCCAATTGCACAACAAAATCTTGCAGGACTAGTTATTTTTATCGCTGCACTCCTAATCGTATTTTCACTTTTCTTTATTTCACCTTGGTCAAAACAAAAGGTTCTCACTGTATCAGGAACAAAAAATGCTTTACCAGAAGATGTGAAAGTTGCAAGTGGTATTCTTGATACAGACTATATCACTCATGTCTTTTTCAACCAAGGAAAGATTGCATCAACTGTTGAAAAAACCAATGTTTGGGTTAAAAAGGCTACAGTAACATATAGTTTTCCAAATCAATTTAATATTGCAGTAAAAGAATACCCAATCGTGGCTTATCGTCAAACTACAAATGGTTATGTTTCTATTCTTCAAAGTGGTAAGACAGGAGGAACAGTTTCAACTAGTAATCTACCTGATAAATTCATCACCTTAAAGATGGATGACGAGAAGAAAATTGAAGAGTTAGTAAAAGAATTAAATAAACTTGATACAAAAATCAAGAATAATATTCAAATTATTAATCTTACGCCTACTAAAGCAACTTCAGATTTACTAACGATTGAGCTGTATGATGGCAATTCCATTCGTGTTCCACTTTCTCAATTAACAGTTAAGCTTCCTTACTACGAGAAAATTAAGAGTCAACTTTCAGATGGAAGTATTGTAGATATGGAAGTTGGACTTTATACAACGACTCCTGAAGTTGAATCATCAAAAACTGATGGGGATAAAAAGAAAGATAAAGATAAGACTGATAAAAAAGAAGAAAATGCAACTTCTGAAGAAGGTCAAGATACTACAACATCAATGGAACAGCATTCTGAGGAAGAGTCTAATTCTGAAAATCCGGGTATTCAAGGACAAGAAAATCCAACTGTTGGTCAAGAAACAACTCATCGGACTTCCCCTGCTCAAGGCTAATATTGAATAATAAAAAACGTAAAATGCTGACATTTTACGTTTTTTTATGGTACAATAGTATCCGAATAATTCTGTTTTTATACAGTTTACAAAGATATTGAATGGAAAGATTGAGAGGTCGAGTGAATGGCTAGAGATGGCTTTTTTACAGGATTAGATATAGGAACTAGCTCGATTAAGGTTCTTGTTGCTGAGTTTATTGATGGATCAATGAATGTCATCGGAGTAAGTAATGTTAAGAGTTCTGGTGTGAAAGATGGCATCATTGTTGACATTGACGCTGCAGCGAAATCAATCAAAACAGCTATTGAACAAGCAGAAGAAAAAGCTGGGATTGTTATTGAGCAAGTGAACGTTGGGCTTCCAGCTAATCTTCTTCAAATTGAGCCTACACAAGGTATGATTCCTGTAACAAGTGAATCAAAAGAAATCAAAGATGAAGATGTTGAAAGTGTTGTTCGCTCAGCCTTGACAAAGAGCATTACACCTGAGCGTGAGGTTATCTCACTAGTTCCTGAAGAGTTTATTGTTGATGGCTTCCAAGGAATTCGTGATCCTCGTGGAATGATGGGGATTCGTCTTGAAATGAGAGGTCTCATTTACACAGGTCCAACAACGATTCTTCACAACCTTCGTAAGACAGTTGAACGTGCGGGTATTCAAGTAGAGAATATTATCATCTCTCCTCTTGCAATGACACGTGCTGTTCTAAATGAAGGTGAACGTGAGTTTGGTGCTACTGTTATTGATATGGGTGGCGGTCAAACAACTGTTGCAAGCATGCGTGCTCAAGAACTTCAATTTACCAATATTTATTCTGAAGGTGGCGAGTACATCACTAAGGATATTTCAAAAGTTTTGAAGACTTCAATGCAGATTGCTGAAGCACTTAAGTTCAATTTTGGTAATGCAGATATTGAAGAAGCAAGCGAAACAGAAACTGTCCAAGTAGAAGTTGTAGGTGAGAATTCACCAGTTGAGATTACAGAAAAATACCTTGCTGAGATTATCTCAGCTCGTGTGAAGCATATCCTTGATAGAGTTAAACAAGACTTGACTCGAGGACGTCTACTTGATTTGCCTGGTGGCATTGTCCTTGTAGGTGGAACAGCTATCATGCCAGGTGTGGTTGAAGTTGCTCAAGAAATTTTTGAGACAAATGTTAAACTTTACGTGCCAAATCAAGTTGGTATCCGTAATCCAATGTTTGCAAATGTGATTAGTCTTGTTGAGTATGTTGGTCTTCTTACAGAAGTTGATATCATCGCACAACAGGCTGTGTCTGGTGAAGAGTATCTTCGTCGTAAACCAATCGACAATGAGGCTCCTGCCTTGAGTTTTGATAGAACTCCTACTCCAGCACCTCGAGTGGCTCCTCAGCCAAATCCTGTTCCAGTTGAGAACACCATTGAGGTACCTCTGCCAGTTGAAGAAGAAAATCATGAACAAAAACAAAAACTTGGTGATCGTGTTCGTGGTATTTTCGGCAGTATGTTTGATTAATTGAATCTAGTAAAAGCGAGGAAATAAAATGAGTTTTTCATTTGATAGCGCATCAGTTCAAGGTGCGGTAATTAAAGTTATCGGTGTCGGTGGAGGTGGCGGAAACGCCATCAACCGAATGATTGAAGAAGGTCTTGCTGGTGTTGAATTTATTGCAGCTAATACTGATATTCAAGCACTCAGCTCTTCTAAAGCAGAAACAGTAATCCAATTGGGTCCTAAATTGACTCGTGGCCTTGGTGCCGGAGGTCAACCTGAAGTTGGTCGTAAGGCAGCTGAAGAAAGTGAAGAAACACTTACAGAAGCACTTACAGGAGCTGATATGGTCTTTATCACTGCTGGTATGGGTGGTGGCTCTGGTACAGGGGCAGCACCAGTTATTGCACGTATTGCGAAAAGCTTGGGTGCATTGACAGTTGCAGTTGTGACACGTCCATTTGGCTTCGAAGGTAACAAACGTGGTGCCTTCGCTGTTGAAGGTATTCAAGAGCTGCGTGAGCAAGTTGATACCCTACTTATTATCTCAAACAATAACCTTCTTGAAATTGTTGATAAGAAAACACCACTTCTTGAAGCTCTTAGTGAAGCAGATAATGTTCTTCGTCAAGGGGTCCAAGGTATTACAGACCTTATCACTAACCCAGGTTTGATCAACCTTGACTTTGCCGATGTGAAAACTGTTATGGCAAATAAAGGTAATGCACTTATGGGTATTGGTATTGGTTCAGGTGAAGAACGTATTGTTGAAGCTGCACGCAAAGCAATCTATTCACCACTTCTTGAAACTACTATTGATGGTGCAGAAGATGTCATCGTTAACGTAACTGGTGGTCTTGATATGACCCTTACAGAAGCAGAAGAAGCATCTGAAATTGTTGGTCAAGCAGCTGGTAACGGTGTTAACATTTGGCTTGGTACATCTATCGATGATACATTGAAAGATGAAATCCGTGTAACTGTTGTTGCAACTGGAGTTCGCCAAGATCGTGCTGAAAAAGTATCTGGTATGAAAGCTCAGCCACGTAAAGTGACTACAGCTCCTTCACACCCCTCAGCTCCTACTCAGCAAGTTGCTCAAGGAGAGCAACGTCCAGTTTCTCAACCTTCATTTGAACGTCAACCAAATTTTGACTATAATGAAACACCTTCAATGCCACAACCAGGAGTTCGTCCTGCAGCAGCAACTCCTCAACAAGAGCAGTCAGCTTTTGGTAATTGGGATTTGAGACGTGATAATATTTCTCGTCCTGAAACTGGTCAACTAGATAGTCAATTGACTATGTCTACATTCTCAAGTGATGTTGAAGATGATGATGAATTGGAGACACCACCATTCTTTAAAAATCGTTAATAATGACTATAGAAGAGAATAAAAATAATGTTTATCAGGCGGTAAAAAAAGCTTGTGAAAAGGCTAATCGCTCTAGCGATGAAGTCAATATTATTGCCGTAACCAAATATGTTTCAAGTGATGTCGCTGAAGAATTGGTTAAAACGGGAATCAAGCACATTGCTGAAAATCGCGTTGATAAATTCTTAGATAAGTATCAAGCTTTAAAAAATTATGATTTGACTTGGCACCTCATTGGTACCCTGCAACGTCGTAAAGTAAAGGATGTTATTAATTTAGTTGATTATTTTCATGCTTTGGATTCTGTTAAATTGGCAGAGGAAATTCAAAAGCGTGCCGACCACACCATTAATTGCTTCCTACAAGTAAACGTTTCAGGTGAAGAGTCAAAACATGGTTTTTCTCCAGAAGAACTTGATACTGTTCTAAAACAAATTGAAAATCTTGATAAGATTTGTATAGTTGGACTCATGACTATGGCTCCAATTGATGCAGATGCTCAAGAACTTGATAAGATTTTTGCTGAGACAAATGAACTTAGAAAATCAATTCAAGAGAAAAAACTAAAGAATGTTCCTTGTGATCAGTTAAGCATGGGGATGAGTCGAGACTATGACATGGCTATTCAAAATGGATCAACCTTTGTCAGAATAGGCAGTGCATTCTTTAAAGAGAACGGAGAATAACCTTATGGCATTAAAAGACGCAATTGATAAAATTGTTTCATATTTTGATACCGACGAAGTAACAGATTATGAAGATGCTGCTAAAGAAGAGGCTAAAGAACGTCCAGTAAAAGCACAGAAACCTGTGCAGACACCACCTCCTCGTCAGCAACGTCAACCTGAGCGTTATCAGGCTACAGTCCCTCCTCGTCGCCAACATGTTCATTCAGACTTACAGGAAACTCAAGTCCTTCGTAGTTTACCTCTGAGTCGTTCACAAGCAAATCAGGGACCACAACAAATGAATACAACTAAAGCAACAATTGCAATTAAATATCCTAAAAAGTATGAAGATGCTCAGGAAATTGTAGAACTATTGATTGAAAACGAATGTGTTTTAATCGATTTTCAATATATGTTGGAAGCGCAAGCTCGTCGTTGTCTTGATTTTATTGATGGTGCTAGCAAGGTGCTTACAGGCAACTTGCAAAAAGTTGGTTCTTCAATGTATTTGCTTACGCCAATTAATGTCGTTGTTGACATCGAAGAGATTGGGTTGGCGCATGGCAACCAAGAAGCTAATTTTGACTTCGACATGAAGAGACGTTAAGCAATGTCTGTATTACTTTATGTTATTTGGGCACGTGTTGTTAACGTGATAGAGATTCTTCTTGTAGTCTATGCGTTCTTATCATGGTTCCCAGGGGCCTATGATACTAGCCTTGGAAGAATCATTAGACAAATTGTTCAACCGATTCTCGCACCATTTCGTCGCCTGAATTTAGCTTTTGCTGGTATTGATTTTTCAATATTGGTAATTGTACTTCTACTAAACTTTTCACTTAGAATTCTTAGATTTATTCTACTCTGATGTCAGATATTAAAAATATTGAACAGCATTACTCGTTAGATGAACGTCCTTTTCTAGAGAAGGTTAGGGGATTTTGTCAATTAGTTGATGATAGGTACAGTCCTTACTTAACTGATTTCTTGAATCCTCGTGAAATTCAGATTGTTGAAGAGTTAGCTCATTACTACAATTTAAAATTTTTTGTGAGTTCTACTCTTGAATCTGAAGAGTATGGAAGAGTCATTCTTGCTCCCGAATATTACGAGCTTGATGACGATGACTTTGAAATTAAACGACTAGAAATCTCTTATGCGAGACAGTTCAATAAATTGACACACCCAAAAGTTTTGGGAGCACTGATTAATCAACTTGGTCTTGACCGTCAAGTATTTGGAGATATTATTCTTGATGAAGAAGGACGTGTTCAATTTTCCATTGCTTCTCATTTAGCAAGTTATGCGATAATGACTATTACTAAGATTGGTAATGTTTCGGTTACTCTAAAAGAAGTAAGCAAAGACGATTGGATTTCAAATCAAGAAAACTATTCACAATTTTTTGTTTTACTTTCCAGTATGCGTCTTGATAATGTGTTGGCGACGGTATTAAACCTATCCCGTTCTAACGCCTTAAAACTTATTGCTTCTGGAAAAGTTAAATTAAATTATAGACAAATTGAGAAGGCTAATCAGACGGTTATGATTGGTGATATGATTTCGGTTAGAGGTTATGGTCGATTTCGACTAGCTCAACAAGACGGATTTTCAAAGTCCAGGAAAGCTAAAATCGTTATTGAAAGTCTGTTAAGACGGAGAAAAAAGTAGTTATTTAATTTAAACCATCAGATATGGTAATGAAAAATAAAGGAGGCCTGTAATGGCTATTACAGCACTTGATATTAAAGATAAACAGTTTACAACTAAATTTCGTGGATATAATGAGCAAGAAGTTGATGAATTTCTTGATATTATTGTAGATGATTATGAAGATTTGGTTCGTGACAATCGTGAACTTGCTGCTCGTGTAAAAGAGCTTGAAGAAAAATTGGCTTATTTTGATGAAATGAAAGAATCATTGAGTCAATCAGTTATTTTGGCTCAAGAAACAGCTGAAAAAGTTAAAGCTTCAGCGGCTGATGAATCAGCTAACTTGATTAATAAGGCTAACTTCAATGCTACTCATTTGGTTGAAGAAGCTAAATCTAAAGCATCTGAAATTCTTCGTGATGCAACAGATGAAGCCAAACGTGTTGCCATCGAAACGGAAGAACTTAAACGTCAAAGTCGTGTCTTCCACCAACGCCTATTGGCTGCAGTTGAAGGTCAGCTTAGCTTGGCAAGTGCTCCAGAATGGGGTGAATTGTTGCAACCAACAGCTATTTATCTTCAAAATTCAGATGCTGCCTTTAAAGAAGTTGTTGAAAAAGTTTTGGATGAACATGTACCAGATTCAAATGACGCAGCTTCATTTGATGCAACTCGTCAATTCACTCCTGATGAAATGGCTGAACTTCAACGTCGCGTTGCTGAAAGTAATAAGCAAGTTGAAGATTTCTCTAGTCCAGAAGTTGATGAAACAAACGAAGTTGTTTCAACTCCAGTTGATTTTGGTATTCCAGATACTTTCGAGAGTGAAGTAGCAGATTTCCCAACTTCAGCACCAGTAGATGAAGATTTTGATTTACAACCTGAGTCAACAGGTGAAATTAATCTTAACGAAACACAAACGTTTAAATTGAATATTAGCGAATAAGAAAAATACAACTTACCAAGTATATTAACAGCGAGTGGGAGATGGTGTGAGTCCCACATTCCCTATTTGGATAGTTATCATTTTCAAGCATTCTAACTGAATTAAGTAAGTTAGAAGGATGGTCCTCCTTACGGACATATGAGGGAGCAAAAGTTTTTTGCTCTGAATTAAGGTGGTACCACGAGCTTTCGTCCTTTTTGATGAAGGCTCTTTTTATTTAGTAAATTAAATTAAAGAGGAGATATAATGAAACTCAAAGAAACCTTAAATCTAGGTAAGACAGCTTTTCCAATGCGAGCTGGACTTCCTAACAAAGAACCAATCTGGCAAAAAGAGTGGGAAGATGCTAAGATGTATCAACGTCGTCAAGAGTTGAACCAAGGTAAACCTCACTTCACTCTTCATGATGGTCCTCCGTATGCCAATGGTAATATTCACGTTGGACATGCGATGAATAAAATTTCTAAGGATATCATTGTTCGTTCAAAATCAATGTCTGGTTTCTATGCTCCTTACGTTCCTGGTTGGGATACGCATGGTCTTCCAATTGAGCAAGTGTTGGCAAAACAAGGTGTGAAACGTAAAGAACTTGATCGTGCTGAATACCTTAAGATGTGTCGTGATTATGCACTTTCACAAGTTGACAAACAACGTGAAGATTTCAAACGTCTTGGTGTTTCGGCTGATTGGGATAACCCATATGTTACTTTGACACCAGACTATGAGGCTGCACAAATCCGTGTCTTTGGTGAGATGGCTAAAAAAGGTTACATCTATCAAGGTGCAAAACCAGTTTATTGGTCATGGTCATCAGAGTCAGCACTTGCTGAAGCAGAAATCGAGTACCATGATTTAGTTTCAACCTCACTTTACTATGCCAATAAGGTAAAGGATGGTAAAGGAGTACTAGACACAGATACATATATCGTAGTTTGGACAACAACACCATTTACAGTAACAGCTTCACGTGGTTTGACTGTTGGTGCTGATATTGAATACGTTCTCGTAAAACCTGCCGGAGAAAACCGCAAATTTGTCGTTGCTTCTGAATTACTTAATAGTCTTTCTGAGAAATTTGGTTGGACTGATGTGGAAGTACTTCAGTCATACCGTGGTGAAGAATTGAATCAAATCGTCACTGAACACCCATGGGATACAGAAGTTGATGAGCTTGTTATCCTTGGTGACCACGTTACTACAGATTCAGGTACAGGTATCGTCCATACGGCTCCTGGTTTTGGTGAGGATGACTATAACGTAGGTATTGCTAATGGCCTTGAAGTTGCCGTAACTGTTAATGAGCGTGGTATCATGATGGAAAATGCTGGTCCTGATTTTGAAGGTCAGTTCTACGATAAAGTGGCTCCAATTGTTATGGAAAAACTCGGTGATTTGCTCCTTGCTAAAGAAGAAATCTCACACTCATACCCATTTGACTGGCGTACGAAGAAACCAATCATCTGGCGTGCCGTACCACAATGGTTTGCCTCTGTTTCTAAATTCCGTCAAGAGATTTTGGATGAGATTGAAAAAGTTAAATTCCATTCTGAGTGGGGTAAAGTTCGTCTTTACAACATGATTCGTGACCGTGGTGACTGGGTAATCTCTCGCCAACGTGCTTGGGGTGTGCCACTCCCAATCTTCTATGCTGAAGATAAAACACCAATCATGACTGAAGAAACAATCGAACATGTGGCTAAACTTTTCGAAGAGCACGGTTCAGTTATCTGGTGGGAACGTGATGCCAAAGATCTTCTTCCAGAAGGCTTTACACATCCAGGTTCACCAAACGGAGAGTTTACTAAAGAAACTGACATTATGGACGTATGGTTTGACTCAGGTTCATCATGGAATGGTGTTGTAGTTAACCGTCCTGAGTTAACTTATCCAGCTGACCTCTATCTTGAAGGTTCAGACCAATATCGTGGATGGTTTAACTCATCACTTATCACATCTGTTGCTAATAATGGTGTTGCACCATATAAACAACTCTTGTCTCAAGGTTTTGCGCTTGATGGTAAGGGTGAAAAGATGTCTAAATCCCTTGGTAATACTATTGCTCCTAGTGATGTTGAGAAACAATTTGGTGCTGAAATTCTTCGTCTTTGGGTAACAAGTGTTGATACAACTAATGACGTTCGTATCTCAATGGATATCCTTAGCCAAGTATCAGAATCTTATCGTAAGATTCGTAACACACTTCGTTTCTTGATTGCTAATACATCTGACTTCAATCCAACAACTGATGCAGTAGCCTTTGAAGACTTGCGTTCTGTAGATCAGTACATGACTATTCGATTTAACCAATTAGTTAAGACTATTCGTGATGCCTATGCAAACTTTGAATTCTTAACTATCTACAAAACCTTGGTTAACTTTATTAACGTTGAGTTGTCTGCTTTCTATCTTGATTTTGCCAAAGATGTGGTTTATATTGAGAGTGCAGAATCACTTGAACGTCGTCAAATGCAAACAGTCTTCTACGATATTCTTGTCAAGATTACAAAACTATTGACTCCAATTCTTCCTCACACTGCAGAAGAAATTTGGTCATATCTTGAATTTGAAACAGAAGACTATGTTCAATTGTCAGAGTTGCCAGAAGCAGAAGATTTCGCTGGTCAAGATGCACTTCTTGAAAAATGGAATGCCTTCATGGATTTCCGTGGCCAAGCTCAAAAAGCTTTGGAAGAAGCGCGTAACGAAAAAGTTATCGGTAAATCGCTTGAAGCTCATTTGACAATCTATCCTAATGCTGAAGTCAAAGAACTTCTTGAAGGTTTGAATACTAACCTTGCTCAACTTTTGATCGTTTCAGCATTGACTATTGCTGAAGGAGATGCTCCTGAGTCTGCTGTAAGCTTTGAAGGTGTAGCATTCACAGTAGAACGTGCTGAAGGAGATGTCTGTGATCGTTGCCGTCGTATCGATCCAACTACCAAAGAACGTAGCTACAATGCGACTATCTGTGATCATTGTGCTAGCATTGTTGAAGAAAACTTTGCAGAAGGTGTCGCAGAAGGTTTTGAAGTAAAAGCAAAATAAAATAAAAAGAGTTCAATTTGAACTCTTTCAGATTGAAGACAAAGTCCTCAGAAGTTATACTTCTGGGGATTTTTCTTGCTTTGAAGGAGTATAATAAAAGAAAAAGGTATTTGATGAGGTGTTCCTATGTTTCACAAAGAAAATCCCGAATACAATCGACGTCAAGTAGGATTCTATACGCTTGATGAACTTGTGCCTAAAGACCATTTTCTAAGAAAAGTCGAGGAAACGATTGATTTTTCTTTTATTT
>OLRG01000100.1_pt1 | contig 91677 bp, 75 predicted proteins | sample 1672331 | NCBI WGS metagenome assembly OLRG01 (sample SAMEA3136672, study PRJEB25190) | human gut metagenome
TCACGCGGGTCTCCACCTCCGAGTCAAAGCCCCACACCGCGCTGAGCAGCTCCTCACGGGAATAGGCCTTTTCCGGCTGCTTCATCATATAGCTGAGCAGCCGCAGCTCGGTCTGGGTCAGCGCCACGATCGTGCTTCCGCAAAAGACGGCGTTTTCCGTAACGGAATAGCGGAGATCCCCATAGCGCAATTCGTCTACTGTCACCGCTGTTTTCCCCCTGTCCATCTCCACCCGGCGCAGTAGGGCTCTCACCTTCATGAGCAGTATGGTGGGGCGAAAGGGCTTGGTGAGATAATCGTCGCTGCCCTGGCTGATGCCCATGACGTAGTCCAGCTCGCTGTCCTTGGCCGTAAGCAGGATGATGGGAATGTCGGAAACAGAGCGAAGCTCCCGGCACACGGTAAGTCCGTCTGTGCCGGGCATCATAATGTCCAGTATTACCAACTCCGCAGGCTCCCGATGGAATGCCTCCAGCAGCGCATCGCCGCTTTCAAAGGAGCGCACGGTATATCCGTCACTTGCCAGAAAGCTATGAAGCAGCTCCCGGATGCTCTTTTCATCGTCCGCCAAATAGATGGAATGTCCCATGGTGACCTCCTTGAAAGCAGCGTCAAATGCTGCGCACAGGCGCAGCATCGGCATCGTATTTGGTTAATAATATCAGAAAACCTCTTTGCCGTCAAAAGGGGCAGATGCCACTTTCGCAGCCGGTATCACCCCAAATGGTATCGTACAGCTTGCACATCTGGTTATCAAGCTCTACCAGACGGTGGTAGTCGGCGATCAGCGCGTCCTTTTCCGCGTTGGTCAGGAAGCTCAGGCTTCGGATGAAGGCGGCCTCATCATAGTTGTCGAAGTCGTAGTCCTCCGGCAGATTGAAGTACGCTTCATCTACCTTGTCCCACAGGTCGGCGTGCTTTTCGCAGACGCGGCCATACTCCTGCTCCAGGGTGTCGATCTCGGCCAGCACCTTGGGGTCGGCATTTTCCAGTGCCTCCTCGTAAAGCAGCATATTGTCGCAGTCGGGCAGCTTCTCATACAGCGCCTCCATCTCAGCCTCAAGGCCGTTCAGCTCCTTGATGTCCGCCAGAAGGGTGTCCTTCTCCGCTTCGGTCAGGGCGTTGGTGCTGCGGATAAATGCTGCCTCATCAAAGTTTGTGAAGTCGTAGTCCTCGGGCAGGGCGTTGTAGATTTCGTCCAGCTTTTCCCACAGCGCTGTGTTTCTCTGGAAGATGGCGTCGCGCTTCTCCTCCACCACCTCGATCCGCTTCCAGATGGCGTCCTCGTTCTCCGTTGTGATGGCGGTTGTCGGTTCTGCCGTGTCAGGCGCTGCCGCAAAGGCTGCGGTGGATGCGCCAATGGCCGATACCATCAATGCCAGTGCCAGCGCAAATCTCCAAACTGTTTTCTTTTTCATGGTATGTTGCTCTCCTTTTTTATTGTTTGGTTGTGTATCAACCTTGTCTGTAGCATACCAGATGCGGCACTGAAATTCCCCCGCGAAAATGCGGGGAAAGTGTCACAAAAGTGTCACAGCGCCTGTGTTATACAACGAACAACTGGAAATCTGAACGAAAAAAGAGCTTATCCGCAGGAAAAAATACTGTGGATAGGCTCTTTTCTTATATCTTCCATTGCAACCTGCCCCAGAACCAGCTACAATCAATACAGTCATTCTGACCTTGGAGGGAACCGCTATGAAGGAACTCAGCCGCCCCATTGATCCCGACTTTCTGGAACGTGTTGCATCCGTTCTCACGAACGCCCGAAAAAATGCTAAGACCGCTGTCAACCTCTCGATGGTCTATGCCTACTATGAGATCGGGCGGCAGATCGTGGAGGAAGAACAGCACGGGGAGAACCGAGCTACTTACGGAAAGCAGCTCATAAAAGAACTGTCTGCCTACCTGACGAAGCACTTCGGAAAAGGTTTTTCCGTGGCAAATCTGAAAAATATCCGCCAGTTTTACAAAGTCTATTCGACCGATCAAATTGGCGAAACAGTGTTTAGCCAATTTGAAAATCTTCCCTCTGTAAATACCGGCAGGAAATTTTACTTGAGCTGGTCTCATTACTTAGTGCTCATGCGTATTTCCAACGAAGATGCACGCCACTTCTACGAGATCGAAGCCGTCAAAAATGATTGGAGCCTTAGCCAGTTAAAACGGCAATACGGCAGCTCCCTCTATGAGCGCCTGGCCCTCAGCACGAACAAGGAAAAAGTCTATCAGCTTGCCACCAAAGGCCAACAGGTCGAAAATCCGAAAGACGCCATCAAAGACCCCTATGTGTTAGAATTTCTCGGCCTGCCCCAGCTCCCGGAATACTCCGAGAGTGAGCTGGAAAGCCGTATCATCGACCATCTTCAGCAGTTCCTGCTGGAACTCGGTACCGGCTTTGCGTTCATGGGCCGCCAAGTCCGCTTCACGTTTGACGAGGAGCATTTCATCGTGGACCTGGTGTTTTACAACCGGCTCCTGCGCTGCTTCGTCCTCTTTGACCTGAAAATCGGCGAACTGAAGCACCAGGACATTGGACAGATGCAGATGTACGTCCACTACTACGACCGCAAGGTCAAACTGCCGGAAGAAAACCCCACCATCGGCATCATTCTCTGCAAGGACAAAAACAACGCCGTTGTCGAAATGACCCTGCCGGAGGACAACACCCAGATCTTCGCCAGCAAGTACGAAACGGTTTTGCCCAGCAAGGAAGAACTGCAAAAGCTGCTGGAAGAACAGCTTGCCGAATAACATCCTCCAATTTGACCAAATTTTACACCCGTACTCGCTCGCATAACCAGCCCATAACCAGCCATTCTAAGCCCAGAACGACACAAGCTCGTTCCGGGCCGGTGCCAGGCAAGATGCCGGTGACACCGCCGCCCGTTCTTGTTTCGGTCAACCCGCAGCTGCGTTTGACCGTCCAAAATCCAAAAACAAGGAGTGTATGGTTATGGCTACCAAACAGTCTTCCAGCAGCAAGATCATGGTCCCCCAGGCTCGCGCCGCGATGAACAAGTTCAAGATGGAGGCCGCCAACGAAGTCGGCGTCGATCTCAAGAAGGGCTACAACGGCTCCATGACCACCCGCGAGGCCGGCTCCATCGGCGGCCAGATGGTCAAGAAGATGATCCAGTCCTACGAGCAGGGCATGAGCAACGAGTGATTTGATCCTCCGCTCCCCTAGTCTCCCCTGATCCTACGCAAAAAGCAAGCGCACCAGGTCCAAAACGATCTGGTGCGCTTGTTTTCTACGCGTTATTCCGCCGCCTTCAACAGCTGCTTTGTATAAGGATGCTCCGGATGATCAAACAGGTCATCCACGGTGTTTTCCTCGACGATCTGGCCCTTCTGCATCACGATGACCCGGTCACAGCACTGGTAGATGACGTTGAGATCGTGGGAGATGAAGAGGTAGCTCAGGTCGTACTCCCGGCGCAGGCGCATGAGCAGGTCGAGGATCTGGTCTTGAATGGTCACGTCCAGGGCGGACACGGCCTCATCCAGAATGACCAGTTTCGGGCGGACGATCATGGCCGCGGCGATGGACACCCGCTGGCGCTGCCCGCCGGAGAGCTGGCCGGGCTTGCGGTCGTGAAACTCCGGTCCGAGGCCCACGGCTTCCAGCATCTCTTCCGCCCGTTTTCGGCGTTCCGCCGGGGGGTGCTTGCCGTAGATGCGCAGGGGCTCCTCGACGATGCGGCGGATGGTGAAGGCCGGGTTCAGGGAGGAATAGGGGTCCTGAAAGACCATCTGGGGCCGCTGGGAGTGGTGGATGATCTGGCCCTGGTACTCGGTCATGCCCAGGATGGACTTGGCCAGGGTGGACTTACCGCTGCCGGACTCCCCCACCAGGCCCAGGACTTCGCCCCGGCCGATGGTAACGTTGACATTCCGCAGGACCTGGATGATGCGGCCCTTGGAAAAGGCCCCGCCGCCCTGCCGGTAAAAGCTGTTGAGGTTTTTGATCTCTAAGATGGGTTCTTGCTGGTTCGGTTCCATCGAATCACCCCCGTTTGCGTCTGGTGGGAATGGCCGCGATGAGGCCCTTGGTGTAGTCTGCCTGGGGGTGGTAGAAGACTTGGTCCACCGGCCCCTCTTCCAGCAGCTCGCCCTGGCACATCACCGCCACGCGGGTGCAGAGCTTCCGCACCACATGGAGGTTGTGGGAGATAAACAGGATGCCGGTCCCCTTCTCCCGGTTGATCTTTTTCAGCAGGTTCAAAATGCCCTCTTGAATGGTCACGTCCAGCGCCGTGGTCGGCTCATCGCAGATGAGCAGCTTCGGCTCGGAGATGATGGCTGCCGCGACCATGGCCCGCTGGAGCATCCCGCCGGAGAGCTCGTGGGGGTACTTGCGGTACACCGTCTCCGGGTCGGGCAGCTCGGCGTCGGCCATGGCTTGCAACGCCCTGGCCCGGCGCTCTTCGGGGCCTAAGTCCGTGTGGACGAGCAGGGCTTCCTCGACCTGAGGGCCGATGCGCATGACGGGGTCCATGGACGTCATAGGCTCCTGGAAGACCACGGCGATGTCTTTCCCACGCATGGATCGGACCGTCTCGCGGGAGGCCCGGAGCAGGTCTAAGCCCTCAAAAAAGATATGACCGCTCAGCTCGACCTTGGCGTTGCTGAGCAGCCCCGCCAGGGCCATGGCGGTGACGGTCTTGCCGCTGCCGGACTCCCCCACCAGGCCGAGGATCTCCCCGGCGTTCATGTGCAGGGAGATGCCCTTCACGGCTTCCTTCCCCGCCGGGGCGCTGCGGAAGCGCACATGGAGGTCCTGGATGTCTAACATAAGCGCCCTCCTCTCAGGCGGCGAATTTTGCCTTCTCCCGCGGAGAAAGCGTTAGGCTCGTCTGCGCTGCTGCAAGCCCTCGGTGAGCAAGCTCAGGCCCAGGATCATCAAAACGATGGCCAGGCCCACGAACAGGGCGTACCAGGGCGCACGGCCCAGATAGGTCTGGGCTTCCGAGAGCATCCGCCCCAGCGACGCATCCGGCGGCTGAACGCCGACGCCCAGATAGCTCATGCTGGCCTCCGCCAGAACGGCGTTGTTAAAGCCGATGGCGACGATGGGCAGCAGAACTTGGACGGTGTTGGGCAGGATATGCCGGAAGATGATCCGCAGGTGGCTGGCCCCCATGAGGCGAGCGGAGGCGACGTAATTCAGCGTCCGCTCCTTGGCCACCTCGCCCCGGACCACGCGGGCAAACGAGGGGATGAACAAAATCCCTAAGATCAGAATGATCTGATACTTTCCCTGCCCGATGATGGTCACAAGGACCAGGGCGAGCAGGATGCTGGGAAACGCGGTGATGGCATCGCACACCCGCATCAGGATCAGGTCCGCCACGCCGCCGAAGTAGCCGGTGAGACAGCCGATGATGGTGCCGATGACGCCACCGATGAGCACCACACACAGGGCAATGAGGAAGGTGCTTCCCGCCCCCTCCATGATCCGGGAGAGCAGGTCCCGGCCAAAGTTGTCGGTCCCCAGGGGGTGGGCCAGGCAGGGGGCCAAGAACTTCTTGCCGCCCGCCATTTCTGTCGTCCCGTAGGGGGTCCAGACGTAGCCGACCAAGATGAGCGCAGCCATGATGCCGGAGATGATGCCGCCGGCGATGAGAAAGTGGTTTTTGCCTTCTCTGGGCTGGGCAAGCGTTTTTTTATGGCTGGACCAGCGCTCTTTTGCTAGAAGCACGTTCCTTCCCTCCCCTCTGTGTGGTGATAGGATCGCTTATTGGATCCGAATTCTGGGGTCCATATACTGGTACAGCACGTCCGCGATAAAGTTCACGACCACGACCCAAGCCGCCAGCAGCACGACCACCGCCTGCGCCACCGGGAAATCCCGGCTGCCGATGGAGGCCAGCAGCAAACGGCCCACGCCGGGCACGGTGAAGACCTGCTCGACGACGATGCTTCCCGCGACCAGTTCCGCCGCCGTCACGGCCAGGAAGGCGATGACGGGGATGATGGCGTTGCGCAGGGCGTGGTGCTTCAGGGCGTCGGCACGGGTGCGGCCCCGGCTGAACGCCGTGCGAATATAATCTTTGTTCATCTCGTCCAGGATAGACGAGCGAAGCATCTTCACCGTCATGGCAATGCGGGACAGGGCAACGGCCAGGGCCGGGAAGAGCATGTACAGGAAGAACTTTCCGGGGCTGTCGTGGAAGGTCACAAAGTTTCCCGGCACGAAGACCCGCAGGGTGATGCCGAAGAGGAAACAGAGCAGGATGCCCACAAAGACCGGGGGGATGGACATGCAGATCTGGTTGAACACCGTGATGAATTTATCCAGCCAGCTCCCCTCCCGCTTCGCCGCCAGGATACCCAGCGGGAACGAGGCGGCCACGGTGATGCCGAAGGCCATGAGGACCAGCGCCGCCGTAGCCGGCAGCTTTTCCATCACCATGTCTTTCACGGGCATGTTATAGCTGTACGACGTGCCCCAGTCCCCCCGGACGAAGTCGGAGACCCAGCGGCCATATCGAATGAGGACGGGGTCATCTAACCCCAGCTCGGCCTCCAGCTCCGCCACCGCTTCCGGGGTGGCGTTGGTGCCCAGCATGGTGCTGGCCGGAGAGCCGGGGATGACCTGAAAGGCCAGGAAGGCGAGAAGAGAAACGATGAACAATGTAATAATGAGAGTGGTTAGCTTTCGCAGAATATATTTCATCTTCCCGCCCTCCTTTCCGTTTCAGGCAAACTGGTTCAAATTAAAAATTACTGGACATAGTGAACGGTGGACAGATCCATCACATACAGGGGATAGAACTGATAGCCGTCCAGGTTGTTCTTGAGGAGCACGAAGTCCGCCAGGTCCTGGATGTACACGTTGGCAGCCGTCTCGGACAGCATGGCGGCGGCCTGCTTGTACAGCTCGGTCTGTTTTGCGTCGTCGGTGGACGCATTGGCCTCCTGCATGACCTTGTCGTACTCAGGGTTATTGTAGTTGATCATGTTCTTGTCGTTGTCGCTCATCCAGCGGTTGAGCAGAGCGCCCGCGCTGAGGGTGGCGGCATCGAAGCCGATGACCGTGCTCTCAAAGTTGCGGTTGGTGTAGGTGTCAGAGACCCAGGTCTCCCACTCCACGGGCTTGATGGTGGCGGTGATGCCGACCTTGGCCAGCTGCTCCACCAGCACCTGGGCCACGTTCATGTGGGGGGTGTAGTTGGAGGGCACGGTGATGCTCATGGAGAACCCGTCAGCATACCCGGCGTCAGCCAGCAGCTGCTTGGCCTTGTCCACGTCGTAGGGATAGGCGTCGGCCAGGCTTGCGTCAAAGTACTTGGTGAACGCAGGATAGATGGAGGTGCCGATCTTGGTGCCGTGGCCCTCGCTGGTCAGGTCGAGGATCTCGTCCACGTTCACGGCATAGCACATGGCCTGGCGGACCTTCTCGTTGTCGAAGGGCTTCACGTCGTTGTTCAGGTAGAGGGCCTGGACCAGGTTCATGGTGCCCTCCAGGGTCTTGTAGGTGCCGGTGCCGATGGTGTCCACCTGGTCGATGGTCAGGTGCACGGCCATGTCCACAGAGCCTGCGCTCAGGGCAGACATGAGGGCGTTGGCGTCCTCATAGATCTTGAAGGTGACCTTGTCCAGGTGGGCCTTCTCGCCCCAGTAGTCGGCGAACTTCTCCACGATCAGGTTCTCCTGGACGGAGCGGGAGACGAACTTGAAGGGGCCGGTGCCCACGGGGGCGGTGGCCTCGTCGGTGTAGTCCGCCGGGACGATATACACCATGCCCACATAGGACAGGAAGTCGGGGTTGGCTTCCTTCAGGGTGACGGTCACGGTGTTGCCGTCCGCCGTAATATCTTTCACAGAAGAAAGCGCCTCGGCCAGGGCAGTGTCTACCGTGGTCTCGGCGCAGGTTTTGAAGGAATAGATCACATCATCGGTGGTGACGGCTGCGCCGTTGTGGAACAGCACGCCCTCCCGCAGGGGGAAGGTATAGGTCAGGCCATCCTCCGACACGGTGCTGTCGGAAGCCACAGCGGGCACATACTCGCCGCTGGCGTTGGGCTTGACCAGGCCTTCATAGATGTTAAATAAGACCTCTCTGGTTCCTGCTGCCGTCATCTGATACGGGTCAAGACTGTCTCCCAGGTCTTGTGCAATGCCGACGACCATTTCACCGCCATCGACCACTGCTCCGGAAGAGCTGGTTCCGTCGCTGCCGACCCCGCCCGCCTCTTCTTGCTTCGTGTCTCCGCAGGCGCAGAGTACAGTTGCCAAGAGCAGGACCGACAGGAAAAGTGCGAAAATACGTTTTTTCATTTCAACTTCTCCTTCCGCCGCATATACCGCGGCGTTACAACAAAAATAGCGTCCCCCATTATTAAATTGTCGGTTGCAGTGTACCACTCTTTGCCCCAAATTACAAGAAAAACTTCCTTCCGGGCGACATTTTCTCCCTTTTTCCCGGAAAAGGGAAACCCACGCCGGAAATCTTTGTTTCCGGCGTGGGCAGTTGTTTTTGGCTTACTGAATGCTCAGCGCAGCGCATCCTTCATGGTCTTCACGTACTTTCCCACTTCCGCCGGGGCATCCTTGCCATACTGGGCCACGAGCTTCACGATGGCCGAGCCGACGATGGCCCCGTCGGAGAGGGTCGCCATGGCGCGGGCCTGCTCCGGGGTGGAGATGCCGAAGCCGATGGCGCAGGGCAGGTCCGTGTTTTCCCGGACGACCTTCACGATAGAGGCCAGGTCCGTCTTGATCTCGCTCCGGGTGCCGGTGACGCCCAGGCTGGAGACCAAGTACAAGAAGCCCTCCGCCTCCTTGGCGATCATCGCGATGCGGTTTTCCGAGGTGGGCGCGATCATGGAGATGAGCTCCACCCCATACTGACGGCACAGGGGCAGAAACTCGTCCTTTTCCTCATAGGGCAGGTCGGGCAGGATGAGGCCGTCGATGCCGATCTCCTGGCAAGTCGCAATAAACTTCTCCGCACCGTAGGAAAAGAGGACGTTGGCATAGGTCATAAAGACCAGCGGGATGGTCACGTCCTTCCGCAGGTCCCGAACCAAATCAAAGACCTTATCCGTGGTGGTCCCGGCGGTCAGCGCCCGGAGATTCGCCGCCTGGATCACGGGGCCTTCGGCGGTGGGGTCAGAAAACGGGATCCCCAGCTCGATGAGGTCGGCCCCGCTCGCGGCGGCGGCGCGGACGGCGGCGGCGGTCGTTTCCAGGTCCGGGTCCCCGCAGGTCAGGAAGGGGATGAATGCCTTGCCGTTTTCAAATGCTTTGCTGATCTTACTCATGCAGATCCTCCCCCTTGTAGCAGGCGATGGCGGCGCAGTCCTTGTCCCCCCGGCCCGAAATGGTGATGACGATGCTCTGGTCCTTGCCCATGGTGGGGGCCAGCTTTCTGGCGTGGGCCACGGCGTGGGCGGACTCGATGGCGGGAATGATGCCCTCGGTGCGGGCCAGGTATTCAAAGGCCTCCACGGCCTCGTCGTCGGTGACGGGGACGTACTGGGCCCGGCCGATGTCATACAGGTGGGCGTGCTCCGGGCCGATGCCGGGGTAGTCTAACCCGGCGGAGATGGAGTAGACCGGGGCGATCTGGCCGTATTCATCCTGGCAGAAGTAGGACTTCATGCCGTGGAAGATGCCCAGGCGTCCGGTGGCGATGGTGGCGGCGGTCTCCGCCGTGTTCACGCCCCGCCCGGCAGCCTCACAGCCGATGAGGGCCACCCCCGGCTCGTCGATGAAGTGATAGAAGCTGCCGATGGCGTTGGAGCCGCCGCCCACGCAGGCCAGCACGGCGTCGGGCAGCTTGCCCTCTTTTTCCAGCATCTGCTGCTTGATCTCGCGGGAGATGACCGCCTGGAAATCCCGGACGATGGTCGGGAAGGGGTGCGGGCCCATCACAGAGCCGAGGCAGTAGTGGGTGTCCGCAATGCGGCTGGTCCACTCCCGCATGGCCTCGGACACGGCGTCTTTCAGCGTGGCCGTGCCGGAGGTGACGGGGACGACGGTGGCCCCCAGCAGGCGCATCCGGTAGACGTTCAGGGCCTGGCGGATGGTATCCTCCTCCCCCATGAAGACCACACATTCCATGTCCAGCAGGGCCGCGGCGGTGGCGGAGGCCACGCCGTGCTGCCCCGCGCCGGTCTCGGCGATGAGGCGGGTCTTGCCCATCTTCTTGGCCAGGAGGGCCTGGCCCAGGACGTTGTTGATCTTGTGGGCGCCGGTGTGGTTGAGGTCCTCGCGCTTGAGGTAGATCTTCGCGCCGCCCAGGTCCTTGGTCATGCGCTTGGCGTAGTAGAGGCGGGAGGGGCGGCCGGCGTACTCGTTGAAAAGCTCCGCCAGCTCCCGGTTGAACGCCGGGTCTTTCTTGTAGTAGTTGTAGGCTTCTTCCAGCTCGATCACAGCGTTCATCAGGGTCTCCGGGATGTATTGCCCCCCGTGGACCCCAAAACGCCCGTTGGGATTGGTCATGTGTCTCTCTCCTCTCCTGTCGCGCCGCGCACGGCGCGGACGAAGCTTCTCATCTTCTCCGGGTCTTTCTTGCCGTCTGTCTCGATGCCGGAGCTGACATCCACGGCGTAGGGCTTCAGTTTTTCTACGGCCCCGCCCACGTTCTCCGGGTCCAGCCCCCCCGCCAGGAAATAGGGACGGGTCGCCCCGGCCAGCAGGGACCAGTCGAACGTCTCCCCCGTGCCTCCGTCACCGGAGTCCAGCAGGATGTAGTCGGCAGAGCTGGCCTGGGCCTTTTCCAGGTCAGCAGGTGTATCCACCCGGAAGGCTTGCATAATAGGCTTGTGGGTGTGCTGCCGCATGGTGCGGATGTAGGCCTCACTCTCGCCCCCGTGGAGCTGGGCCACGTCAATGACGCCGTCCTCCAACAGATGGACCACCGTCTCCGGGTCCTCCTTCACGAACACGCCCACCGCCTGGATGCCGGGGGCCAGCTGCTGTTTCAGCTGGGCGGCCTGGGTTGGGCTGACATAGCGCTTGCTCTTTGGGGCAAACACAAAGCCGATGTAATCCGGGTTTACTTCGTTGGCGGCCGCGATGTCCTCCGGTCGGGACAGGCCGCAGAGCTTGATCTTGGTCATTTCGATGCCTCCCGCAGGGCGGCCAGCATGGCCCCCTTATCTTTGGCACGCATGAGGACCTCCCCCATGAGCACCGCGTCCGCTCCAATGGACTTGAGGGCAGCCACGTCAGCGGGCCGGGCCACGCCGCTCTCGGCCACATACACCGCTTCCGGCGGAATGAGGTCCCGCAGGCGGGCGGCGTTGGTGAAGTCCACGGAGAAATCTTTTAAGTTTCGGTTGTTCACGCCGATCATCCTGGCCCCGGCGGCGATGGCGGAACGAATCTCCCGCGCGTCATGGGCCTCGACCAGGGCGGACAGGCCCAGCTCGTCGCACAGCCTCAGGTACTTGGCGATGGTCGCCGTGTCCAGCAGAGCGCAGATGAGCAACACACAGTCGGCACCCATGAGACGGGCCTGGTAGATCTGATACTCGCTGACGGTGAAATCCTTGCGGATCATGGGCAGCGAGATGGTCTGACGAATTTCCGTAAAGATCTGGTCAGAGCCCAAAAACCACATGGGCTCCGTCAGGCAGGAGACCGCATCCGCCCCCGCCGCCGCATAGTCCCGCGCGATGTCCAGATAGGGAAAGCTCGGGGCGATGATGCCCTTGGAGGGCGAGGCCTTCTTCACCTCGCAGATGAAGGATATCCCGGGCCGTTTCATGGCCTGGAAGAACCGCTCGCCGCCGGCTCTCCCGGCCTCCTTGCAGCGGGCTTTCAGCTCGTGCAGGCTGTGCTTCTCCTGGTCTGCTGCCACTCGCTGTCTGGCGTGGGCGGCCAGCTGATCTAGGATGGTCATGCGTCTGCCTCCGGGCGGTTGCTCACCTCGATGAGTTTTTCCAGGGTCTGCATGGCCGCGCCGCTGTCGATGAGCCGGGCGGCCAGCTTCACGCCCTCGGCCATGGTCTCGGCCTTGCCGTCCAGATACAGGGCGGCCCCGGCATTGAGCAGCACGGCATTGCGCTTGTGCCCCTTCTCCTGCCCGGACAGAATGGCCTTGGTGATGGCGGCGTTTTCCGCCGGAGAGCCGCCCACGAGATCAGCCTTTTCGCAGCGGGCAAAGCCGAAGTCCTCCGGCTGGATGGTGTAGGCCCGGTACCAGCCGTCTTTGATCTCGCAGACGGAGGTGGGGGCGCTGAGGGAGATCTCATCCAGCTTGTCCTGCCCGTAGACCACCATGCCGCGGGTCACGCCCAGGCTAATGAGGACTTGGGCCAGAGGCGCAACGAGATACTCGTCGTACACGCCCAGCAGCTGGGTCTTGGGGCTGGCAGGGTTGGTCAGGGGGCCGAGGATGTTGAAAACGGTGCGGAAGCCCAGCTCCTTGCGGATGGGGCCGACATATTTCATGGAGGTGTGATACTTCTGGGCAAAGAAGAAGCACATCCCGGCCTCCTTCAGCAGCTCGACACACCGGGCGGGGCTTTGGTCCAGGTTCACGCCCAGGGCCTCCAGGCAGTCCGCCGTGCCGCTGCGGGAGGAGGCCGCCCGGTTGCCGTGCTTGGCGACCTTGACGCCCCCGGCGGCGGCGACCAGGGCCGCCGTGGTGGAGATGTTGAAGCTCTGCGCCCCGTCCCCGCCGGTGCCGACGATCTCTACAATATCCATGCCGGTGTCCACTTTCGTGGCATGGTCCCGCATGGCGGCGGCGCAGCCGGCGATCTCGTCGATCGTCTCGGCCTTGGTGCTCTTGGTGGAGAGGGCCGCCAAAAAGGCCGCGTTCTGGGTGGCGGTGGTCTCGCCGCTCATGATCTCGTTCATGACGGCGTAGGCCTCATCGTAGGTCAGGTCCTCTTTGCTCACGATCTTTACAATGGCTTCTTTGATCATGCCCGTGCGCCCCCCTTGCTCAGCGCGATAAAGTTCTTCAGCATATCCTTGCCCCGGGGGGTTAGGATGGACTCCGGATGGAACTGGACGCCGTAGATGGGGTAGTCCCGGTGCTTGACGCCCATGACCTCCCCGTCCTCCGTGTGGGCGATGGTGGTCAGGCACTCCGGCAGGGTGGCAGCGTCCACGGCCAGGGAATGGTAGCGAGCCACGGGCGTCATGGGCGGGCAGCCCTTGAAGAGCGGGCAGTGGAAGTCCACCGCCGCCTGGGAGGATTTGCCGTGCATCAGAATCTTGGCATAGGTGACCGTCGCACCATAGGCCGCACAGATGGCCTGGTGGCCCAGGCAGACCCCCAGGATGGGGATCTTGGGGCCAAGCTTGAGCACCGTCTCGATGAGGATGCCCGCGTCCTCCGGGCGGCCGGGGCCGGGGGAGAGGATGATGCGGTCGGGATGCAGGGCCTCCAGTTCCTCCACGGTCATCTCATCGTTGCGGATGACTTTCACCGTGGGGTCCAGCTCGCCCACGAGCTGGTAAAGATTATAGGAAAAGCTGTCGTAGCTGTCGATGAGAATGGTCATTGGTCTACCTCCTGAGCCAGCTCCAGGGCGTTCACCACGGCCCTGGCCTTGTTGATGCACTCTTCGTATTCTTTGTCCGGCACGGAGTCGGCCACGATGCCCGCGCCGCTGCGGATGAAGACTTGTCCGTTTTTCTTGTAGGCGATGCGGATGGCGATGCAGGTGTCGACGTTGCCGGTGAAGTCGATGTAGCCGATGGCACCGCCATAGATGCCGCGCTTGTTCCCCTCCAGCTCGCCGATGAGCTGGCAGGCCCGAATTTTCGGGGCACCGGAGAGGGTGCCGGCGGGGAGCACCGCTTCCACTGCGTCCAGCGCGTCCTTGTCGTCCCGGATCTCCCCGCGGACGGTGGAGCCGATGTGCATGACGTGGGAGTAGCGCTCGATGGTGTGCAGGCTCTCGACCTGGACGCTGCCGAACTTGCTGATCTTGCCCAGGTCATTGCGGCCCAGGTCTACCAGCATGTTGTGCTCGGCCAGCTCCTTCTCGTCGGCCAGCAGCTCCTCTTCCAGGGCCTTGTCCTCTGCGTCAGTCTTGCCGCGGGGCCGGGTCCCGGCCAGGGGGAAGGTGTGGAGCACGCCGTCCTCCAGCTTCACCAGCGTCTCCGGGGAGGCACCGGCCACCTCTACGTCCGTCCCGGAGAAGTAGAACATGTAGGGGGAGGGGTTCGTGGTCCGCAGGATGCGGTAGGTATCCAGCAGCGTCCCGGAGAAGGGGGCGCTGAGCCGGTTGGAGAGCACGATCTGGAAGATATCCCCCTCCCGGATGTAATGCTTTGCCCGCTCGACCATGGCGCGGTACGTCGGCTTGTCGAACAGCGGGGTCACGGGGCCGAGCAGACGGCCCGGCTCGTCCTGCTTGGGCGTGCCCTCTAAGAGCAGCTGCCGGAGCTGCTGCAGCTCCATGACGGCCTTGTTGTAGCCCGTCTCCGGGTCCTCCAGGGACATGTTCACGATGAGGATGATCTTCTGCTTCACGTTGTCAAAGGCGATGACCTTGTCAAAGAGCATCAGGTCCACGTCCTGGAAGGACTCGGTGTCCTCCGTGTCCACGCGGGTGGCCGGTTCGCTGTAGGTCAGGTAGTCGTAAGAGAAGTAGCCGACGAGGCCGCCGGTGAAGGAGGGCAGATAGTCAAACTTGGGGCTTTTGTGCTGGCTCAGGATCTGCCGCAGCTGGGCCGAGGGGTCTTCCGTGTGGAAGCGCAGGTCCCCCACCTTCATCTCGCCCCGGATGCAGGTGACCTCCAGTTTCGGGTCATAGCCCAGAAACGTATACCGGCCCCACTTTTCCCGCTCCACCACGGACTCCAACATGTAGCAGTGGGAGGAGACGTTTTTCAGCACCCGCAAGGTCTCAATGGGGGTGCGCTGGTCAGACAGAATTTCGCAGCTGACGGGCAGGACGTTGTACTCTCCCGTGGCGGCGATCTGCTTCACTTCTTCCAGGCTGGGTAAAATATTCATGGCTTCCGAACCTCCTTGGGGTCTACCCCTCTGTCCAGTCTGCGTCTGTTTAACGGCAAACAAAAAACGCCCCTGACAGAAAATCTCTTTTCTGCCAAGGACGAATCAAAATCTTCATTGATCGAGTGATCCGCGGTGCCACCTTGGTTCACGGCCTGTCTCTCGTTCCGGGCCGTGCGCTTTGCAGGGTACCATCATACCCCCGGCAACTCACGTATGCCCTCACGTCGTGGAATACTCCCTGGCAGCTTGTTCAGTGCAGCTGTCCCGGTTTGACCACGCCCTCAGCGGTCCATTTGACGACTTGTTTCTTACCCGACTCTCAGCAACACGGGCTCTCTGGAAAGGCATCATCGCCGTTATCTCCGCTTCAACGGTTTTCTGTTGTGTTTTGGTATACCACGTTTTTTGGCCCCTGTCAACGGGGCAACGTCAGATTTGTCATTTTAATTCCTACACGGGACATAGGATAGCAATTTTTCTCACAATTTCACAGGGCGATCACATGAGCTTCGTGCTGTTGAGCCGCTCCTCGAAGAACTCATTCATGCGGATGAGCGGCTTGCGCAGGACCAGGCCCAGCAGCAGGGCCAGGGGGATGAAGACCAACAGCTTCAGCAGATCCAGCCAATAGTCCACGCCATACTGCCCGGCCACGATCTCGCGCATGGCGTTGATGGCGTGGGTAAAGGGGAGGATGGGATTGACCTTTTGGAAGAAGGCAGGCGTCACCTCGATGGGGAAGGTACCGCCGGAGCCGGCGATCTGGATGACCAGCAAGATAACAGCCATGGCCTTGCCCACATCCCCAAACGAAACCGTCAGGGTATAGATCAGGAGGGAGAACACCAGGCTCGACACCACCCCCGACAGGAGAAACAGCGGGATATTCGTACACTGCACCCCCAAGAAAAAGAGGTCCCCCAGGCAGATGATGACGCCCTGGGCCACCGCCAGCATCAGGAAGAGCAGGTAGCGGCCCAGGTAGCACTCGTAGGGCTTGAGCCCATAAATCTCCTCGTCCTCATCCACGGCCACCTTCAGGATGGCCACCAGCACGATGCCGCCCACCCAGCAGGCCAGAACGGAGTAGAAGGGAGCCATGGCCGAGCCGTAGTTGGACACGGCATAGAGGGAGTTCGTCTCCACCTGTACGGGGGAGGCCATGAACTCGCTCACGGTGGAGGCGTCGCTCTTCAAGAGGTCCTTGAGTTCCTGGATGCGCTCGCTGGCGGTCAGGTCTTCCAGATCGCCGATGATGTCCTGCAAATCTTCCCGCGCCGCCTCCACCAGGTCCTTTGTCGAGCGGAGGGCCTGGGCCGTGGAGGCCAGGGCGCTGTTCATGTGGTCCAGCACGGTCTGCGTCTGGGGCAGAAGCCCGGCAAACTGCGTCAGCAGGCCGGAGACGCTGTCCAGGGTCTTGTAGGCCTGGTCCACGGCGGCGTCCATGGCCGGCTCCGCCGCCTTTCCTGCGGCGCGGGCAGTGGCCACGGAGGTGTCGATCTGGGTGATGAGAGCGCTCATCTGGTCGGCCAGGCCCTTGGGCACGTCCTTGCCCTGTTCCAGGGCGTGGTCTGCGCGGTTGAGCAGAGATTTGGCCGTGTCCAGGAGGTCCGACATGTGCCGCAGGCTGCTGGCAAAGCTGGCAAAGTCGCCGTCCATGCTCTCCACGAGGTCGCGGAGATTGGCAATGGCGGTGGAGCCGTCCCCGATGCGGCTTGCGATGTTCTGCAACTGCTTCTGCATCTCGGCGGCGGTCTGGCCGAAGTTGGGGAGATTTTCGCTGGACAGCGCATTGGAGACCACGCCGACCGCCCGCTGCGCCTGCTGGAGGGCGAGGATGGTCAGTTGGTTGCTATACCCGGAATCATCGTCCTGTAACGCCTGGATCTTGTCGCCCAAGTCCTCATAGATCTGCTGGGCCTTCTGCCCGGCGGCGATCAGCTGGCTGCGGATGCTCGTGAGCTGGCCGGAGACGTCGCCCGCCTGCTGGGCGGCCTTGTTCACGGCAGATTGCACGCTGTCCAGCATCCGCTCCAACTGCCGCAGGCCGTCGGCGAGGGTGCCCACGGCGTCCTGGTCCTCCAGCTCGTCCAGGCGTTTCGCAGCGTCGTTCAGGTCGCCTTGCAGGGTGGTGAGCTGGCTGCCCAGGGTGCGGAGATCTGCCTGGGTGCCCTCGATGTCCGGCTCCAGATTTTCCAGGCGCTGGAGCAGATCGACGGCGTCGGCCCCGGCCAGGTCCACGGTCTCCATGGTGTTGTCCAAGATCACGTCGATGGAATCCACCATCTCTTTGGCGGCGGTGTGGGTGGCGGTGAGCAGATCGTCCAGGGAACCAATGGCGACCTGGCCCTGGTCGATCGTGCTGTCCCCGGCGGGCAGGAGGGCCTGGATGCCCTGGTTCAGGTGGTCGGCGGAGCTGGTGAGGCCCTGGAAAATGTCCAGGGCATCCGAAATTTTACCCAGGCTCCGGTCCCCTTCCCGCAGGCGGTCCAGGACCCGGTCTCCCAGGCTGCTGCCGTCGCCGTTCCAGTCGTCCGAAAAGGCGTTCAGGCCCGCCACGAGCGCCTGGGTCACTTCCTCCAAGAAGCTCTCATTGACCTCTTGCTGGACGGCGGAGACGCCCTTGTCGGTGATTTTCGGGGCGATGGCATTTTTCTTCTCGTTGATATAATACTCGATGGTGGGGCGGTGGATGTCGCCCTTCAAGACGCTCACCATATTCTCGCTGAAATCCTGAGGGATGATGATGGCGGCGTAGTAGTCCCCGGCCTGGACGCCCTGCAAGGCGTCGTAGCGGTCCACGAATTGCCAGCCGATCTGGTCGTTGCCTTTTAGGTTCGTGACGATCTCGTTGCCCAGGTTGGTCGTGATGCCCTCCAGCTTGGTCCCGGCGTCCTCGTTGGCCACGGCGACCTTGATGCCCCCGGTGTTGGAGTAGGGGTCCCAGTTGGCGGCGATGTTGAACCAGGCATAGAGGGCGGGCAGCAGGGTCACGCCGGCGATGATGACCAGGGCCAGGGCGTTGGTGCCCAGCCGGTGGAGGTCCCGGCGGAAAATGCGGATGATGTTCTTCATTGAGCCTGCTCCTCCTGTGCTTGCTGCGCTTCCCTCTGCTCCTCTTTCTGGTAGCGGTAGTCCAGATACTCGACCACAATGACGTAGGTAACGATGGCAATGACGCAGATGGTCCACCAGACCAGGGTCTGGACCATGTGGTCGGCGTCCCCCCATAAAATGGCGGCGGCGATGGGGCCGATGGTCAGCGTCAAAATGCCGCCCTTGACCAGCTTGGGGTACCGGCGGCGGAAGCGGGCGCGGATCGCCCGGCGGCGCAGGCGGGCCACGGACTCTCTGGCCCCAGCCACCGCGCCGAAGCGCATCATGGCGTGCTGGTCGGCGGCCCAGGGCGCCATGCCCTTGGCCCGGTAGACGGCAGCGTCGGCCTCCAGCTGCTTTCGGACCTGGGCCTTGGCCTGCTCCGTCTCCGGGGAGGGGGGCAGCCCGGCGAAGGACTCCTCGATAAAGGCTTCCAGCTCTTTGCGCATCCCGTGCCATCTCCTTTCCGAACAATCTAACGATCTGGTATTGCTCTCCTGGCAGAATAGTCCTATTTTAACAGGGTGTTACCCTGTTTACAATCCTTTTTCCCCGGGGAATTTTTACAAAATAGCAGGCCAAAGGGCGGCAGACCTCTCCGTCTACCGCCCTTTGGCGCGTCAGATTTCCTCCATGCCCTGCAAGTCCGCCAGGCTGATGCTGTCCAGGTAATCATAGATCACCTTGTCCAGCCCCTGCCACAGGGGAAGGGCGCGGCAGTGGCCTGCCTTTTCACAGCCCTGCTTCTCCCCCTTCAGACAGGACACGGAAGCCATGCCCTCGCCCTCGGCCAGGCGAATGATCTCCCCGGCCCGATACTCCGCCAGGGGGCGGCACAGGCGATAGCCGCCGCCCTTGCCCCGGATGGCCTCCACCAGCCCTGCCCGGCTGAGCGAGGCCAAAATATTTTCCAGATATTTGACCGAGATCTCCTGTCGGTGGGCGATGTCCTTGAGCGGGATGTAGGAGCCTTTGGTCTGGTCCGCCAGGTCCAGCATCACCCGCAGGGCATAGCGCCCCTTGGTCGAGATCATCATGTGTGCATCCTCCTTCCTGTCGCCGCAGCGGCAGTGTTCTGAAGGGCCTGCGCTGCTCCCTCCGGTTCGGGAGAGCAACTCAGACCCTGCGTAGTTAATGATGCCCCTATTATACGCCAAGCGGCAGGAAAAAGAAAGGAGTGCTTTGATTTTTCCAGTGATTTGATAGGTTTTTTGTAGAAAGCATATCACAAATAATAATTTATCGGTTCATTTATCAGTTTTTTGGTGATGCCGATAAATGAACCGATCGTTACCTGCTTTATCCTTGCTTCCGGGCTTCACCCACCAGGGCGCTGGCGCCCAGGCGGTCGGCACCCAGGTCTAAATAGGCCTGGCCGTCCTCCAGGGTGCGGATGCCGCCGGAGGCTTTGACCTTCACGGAGGCGGGCAGGTTCTCCCGCAGCAGGGCCACGTCCTCGCGGGTGGCGCCGCCGGTGGAAAAGCCGGTGGAGGTCTTGACGTAAGCCACCTCTTCCTTGGCGGCCAGCTGGCAGAGCTTGATCTTTTCCATGTCGCTGAGCAGGCAGGTCTCGATGATGACCTTCAGCGGGCGGCCCAGGCAGGCGGCCTTGATGCCGGCGATCTCGTGGGCAATGTCGTCCCACTGGCGGTCCTTCACCATGCCGTTGTTGATGACCATGTCGATCTCGCTGGCCCCGTTTTCCACGGCGTCCTTGGTCTCAAAGATCTTGGCGGCGGTGGTGTTGTAGCCGTTGGGGAAGCCGATGACGGTGCAGATCTTCAAATTCCCCTGGACGTAAGCCGCCGCCTGCTTGACGAAGGACGGGGGGATGCACACGGTCGCGCAGCCGAACTCCATGGCCTCGTCGCAGAGGGTCTTGATCTGCTCCCAGGTAGCTTCGGGCTTGAGCAGGGTGTGATCTACATGGCTGAGAATGGTCGCAGTATCCATAATTTGATCTCCTTTTGTGGTTTGGTTTCGTGTTGTCTGGGTTTATTTTACCCGATTTCAAGGCTGGACTCAACGCTGAATTTACCGCATCGCCATGCTGTTGTTCAGCAGCAGGGTGCTGTATAGAAACAGCACGTCCTGATCCGTGACCTCCAGATACTTCCCCAGCTCTGCGCTGGTGATGTAGCGCAGGTCCACCAGCGTGATGGTCCGATAGCCGGACGCCAAGAGCGGCGCGAGGCTGCTGCCGAAGGAATCCCGGAAGAGGATGAGGTTTTTGTCGGCCGGGGCCTTGAGGTTCGTCAGCTGGATCAGCCCCTTCGAGCCGGAGAGGAACATGACGTAGGGATAGTTTTTGTGCCCGTAGGCCACCTCATACACTTTTCCCCGCTGGGGGCGGCCCATCTGGTCGTAGACCACGGTGTAGCACTGGTGCAGGGTCGGGCTGGTGAGGTAGGTCAGGGTGTCGTGCTCCATGGTCAGGCCCAATTGGACCGCGTAGCGGCCCACAAACGCCCGGTTGAAGCGCTGGGGGGCGTAGACCTCCGGCCCGTCGATGGTGGCCCCCATGGTCTCCGCCAGGCGCTGGGCCACAGGCAGGATCTTCTCCTGCCGCCAGTGGCTGTCGGTCCGGTAGTAGTCGTCCAGGGAGAGCAGGTCCGTCAGGTCGATGTAGGGCATGGCGGGGATCTGCGCCCGCAGGGACCGGATCAGGCCGTCGTAGTCCAGGGCCGGGTAGCCGTTGGTCTGCGAGAGATAGTAGTGTTTGTCCGGCACGACGGAGAGGTAACAGGTCGCGTCAGTCCCGGCCAGGTAATGGTCGTAGACCCATTGGATCTTTTGGGCCACATGGTCCAGCATCCCCGTCCGCCGGGGGTATTCCAGCTCGGCCATCCAGCCCCCGGTCTCATACACGCCGTCCACATCCCGCTGCCCCAGGGCATAGAGATCCACCAGGGCTTTTCCCTGGCGGAATTGGTTCCGCAGGGGGAACTGGTCCTGGATGTGGGTCTCGAAATCCTCGCTGAAATGGGCCTTGGTCACGTTGGACCAATCCAGAAACCAGGCCATGCCCCGGTTCTCCACCGGGGAATAAGACTGGGGCTGGTGCAGCCACGTGGCCGCCGCCAGCACCACCAGCAGCAGCCCCACCACCAGCACCACAGCGCCCTCCCGGCTATGCAGGCCGCGGAGGGCGTTTTTGATGTTTTGACAATACGCATGGACTCGCTGCTTCATCCGATCCCTCTTTTCTTAGGGCAAAAACGTCAGCGCCGCGCCGTCCACCAGCCAGGCCGTTCCCAGCAGGAGGAGCAGGGCCAGCACCACCGGCTCCAGCACGGCAAGCACCCGCGCCGACCGTTTCCCCTGCCGCAGCGTTTCGATCCCGCGGACGGGCCAGGGCGTGGCAAACAAGACCGCCAGAACCAGCGGCACGGCATAGCTCCGCAGGAGATAGGCCCCGGCCTCTCCCAAGAGGCCGGCGTCCCCGCCGCCCAAGAGGGGCAGAAACAACGCAGAAAGGCTTTTGCAGCCCCCCGCCGTGCCCAGCACGCCGCCCAAGAGCAGCAGGACCCAGACGATCCCGCGCAGGCCCCGGCGCTGGTCCAGCCCCGGCTTCCGCGTCAAATTTCCCAGCCACAGCAGCGGCCCGGCAGTCAGCTCGCACAGGTCAAAGCCCAGCAGCTTCCCCAGGCCGACGGCCAGGTTCCCGTAGCTGGCCAGGGCATAATACACCGCCAGCGCCACCGCCGCCAGGCGGACCCAGGCCAGAAGAGCGCCCGTCTGCCCGAACTTCTCCACCTCTTGAGAAAACATCCAAAGGGTGTCCGCCAAGATCACTTTCTGGCACAGGCCCCAGACCAACCGCCGCAGGCCCTCTGCGCAGCGCGGCACGGTGTTTTCCCGGTCCAACAGCTGCTGTTCTAAGACAGGATAGGGCATCATCGGCTCCACCGCCCAGGGGGTGCCCACCAAATACAGGGCCAAATACACGGGGTTTTTCCGGGGCTTGATCTCCCGCCGGCAGACGCCCACCACATAGGCCGCCGCCTGCAAGATCACCACAAGCACAAACGGCCAGGTAAACATCCACCCCCTGGTCCAAAGGCAGAAAAACACGCTGGCCCCCAACAGAAACCAGTTGCGGGCTGCGTTGGTCTTCCCCCTGGGCAGCAGGCAGGAGACGCCAACCACCACCGGGAGAAAGTAATACAGAAACGAGAGGCTGACAAAGGTCACGACAGATCACTCACCCCGTCGCCGCCGTCCTCGTCCATGGACTGGGGGCACATGACGAAGAAGACCACGTCCCCCTCCCGGCGCACCACGGTCTCGTCGGCCTCGGTGCAGATGTTCCAGCGGGGGTTGGCCTGGTCCTTCAATGTCTGGACAAAGGCGTCGCCGTCGGTCCCCGCGTCCAAGCGGAAAAGATAGCCCACAAAGGGAATGGTGCCGATGACGGGGGCGAACATGACCCCCTCGGCAAAGCCGGTGATCTCGTCGTTGCCACAGCCCATGAGCAGGCCAGGCTCCACCGGCGTAACTTCCCCGTCGATGGGCAGGCCGGAGTCGTTCATCAATATGTTGCCCAGGTCCGTCAGGTCAAGGTTTGGATCGGCCTTCCCCCGCTCCTCAAACACCTGGGCCAGCATCGTCCCCATGGTACCGGGGGCAGTCTCCCCCTGCCCGCAGGCAGCTAAGGTCAGCACGGCCAGCACGGCCAAAAAAATCGCAGTCAGTCGTTTGGTCATGGTATGCTCCTTTCGGTTTCGTTGGGTTAGTATACCACACCCCGCCCGGCAATACCAGCCCAAAAAACATCCCCCGGACGCAAACCAAGCTGCATCCGGGGGGAACCTTGCTTTCTCTCAATGGGGGGCTGCCGCCGTCTCCTGCACGGTCTTGGGGTGGGCGGCGCGATGCACACCCTTCACGATCTCGCAGACGATCAGCGGCGTGAGGGCCAGGCCCAGGGTGACACCCCACAGGGATAGGGTCAGGGGGACGACAGAGAAGGCCGCCTGCAAGGGCGGGGCCAGGAGGACGGCGGCTTGCAGGAGCAGGCCGACAAGAAAGGCCTTGTTCATGGCGGGGTTGGAGAAGACGCCCAGGCGAAAAAGGCTGGTCCGCTCGCTGCGGACGTCGAAGGCGTGGAACAGCTGACTGAGGGTCAGGGTGGCGAAGGCCATGGTGTTGGCCACGGCGTAGTCGTTGGAGAGATACAGCCCCAAGCCGTAGGCCAGGAGGGTGATGCCGCCGACCAGGATCCCCTGCCAGGCCAGGCGGCGGGAAAAGGCGCGGCTGAACAGCGGCTCGTGAGGGTCCCTGGGGGGCTGGTCCATCACCCGCCGCTCCACCGGCTCCATCCCCAGGGCCAGGGCCGGGAGAGAATCCGTGACGAGATTCAGCCAGAGCAGCTGCACCGGCGTCAGGGGCGCGTGGGAGAAGGGCAGGACCGTGGCCAAGAAGATGGTGAGGATCTCCCCGATGTTGCAGGAGAGTAAGTAGTGGATGGCCTTGCGGATGTTGGCGTAGATGCCCCGCCCCTGCTCCACGGCGGCGACCACGGTGGCAAAGTTGTCGTCGGTGAGGATCATGTCCGCCGCGCCCTTGGCCACGTCCGTGCCCGCTTTGCCCATGGCGCAGCCAATGTCGGCAGCCCGGAGGGCGGGGGCGTCGTTGACACCGTCGCCGGTCATGGCGACGACGCGGCCTTTTTTCTGCCAGGCCTGGACGATGCGGAGCTTGTGCTCCGGGGTCACGCGGGCGTAGACGGAGACCCGCTCGATCTCCTCCTCCAGGGCCTCTTGCGGCAGGAAATCCAACCCCGGCCCGTCGATGGCCTTGTCCCCCGGCCGGAAGATGTTCAGCTGGCGGGCAATGGCCACCGCCGTCTCCTTGTGGTCGCCGGTGATCATAATGGGCCGGATGCCCGCCGCCGCGCAGCGGTCCACCGCCGTCCTGGCTTCGGGCCGGGGCGGGTCCATCATGCCGATGAGGCCCACAAAGGTCAGGTCGTGCTCCAAGGTCTGGGCGTCAAACTGCTTGGGGGCGGCAGTCTCCTCCCGCTGGGCCACGGCCAGGACCCGCAGGGCCTGGCCCGCCAGGATGCGGTTTTCTGAAAGGATCCGCCCCCGGCTCCCAGCGTCCAGGGGTTTCCGGCCCCCAGGGCCTAAGAGATGGGTGCATTGGGCCAGGACGGCCTCCGGAGCCCCTTTCACGGCGATGAGGACCCCGCCGCCGGGGCAGGTGTGGCAGGTGGCCATGCGCTTGCGGACGGCATCGAAGGGCGCTTCCCCCCGGCGGGGGAAATCCTGGTCCAGGCGGGTTTTGGCAAAGCCCTCGCGGGCGGCCCGGAGGGCAATGGCCGTCTCCGTGGGGTCTCCGGTGAAATCGGTGCCGTCGGGGGTGGGCTTGGCGTCGCTGCACAGGGTCCCCAGGGTGAGGGCCAGGGGGCGCTTGCCGGGGGCGGCGGTCCAGACGTCTAAGACGGCCATTTGGTTCTTGGTCAGTGTCCCGGTCTTGTCCGAGCAGATGACGGACGCACAGCCCAGGGTCTCCACCGCAGGCAGGCGCTTGATGATGGCGTTGCGCTTGGCCATGCGTCCCACGCCAATGGCCAACACGATGGTGACGATGGCGGGCAGGCCCTCCGGGATCGCTGCCACGGCCAGGGCCACCGCCGTGAGAAACATGTCCAGAATGTCCCGGTGCTGGAGCATCCCCACGCCGAACATCACGGCGCACACGCCCACGCACACCAGGGAGAGGACTTGGGAGACCTCGCCCATCTTCCGCTGGAGGGGCGTCTGCCCCTGCTGCTGGCGGAGGAGGAGACCGGCGATCTTTCCCATCTCCGAGTCCATGCCGGTGCCGGTCACGACGATCTTCCCCCGGCCCCCGGTGACAACGGTGCCGCCGATGACCATGTTTTTCCGCTCGGCCAAGGGGGTGTCCGGGGGCAGACCGCTGCCGTCTCGCTTGGCCACGGCCCCGGACTCGCCGGTCATCGCCGACTCATCCGTCTGCAACCCGGCTTCCCATAAAATACGGCCGTCGGCGGGGACATAGTCCCCCGCTTCCAGCCAGACGATGTCGCCGGGGACGAGATCGGTGCTGTCCAGCTTGGCCTCCCCGCCGTCCCGCAGGACCTTGGCCTTGGGGGACGAGAGCTTGCGCAGGGCCTCCAGGGCTTTCCGGGCGTTGTCCTCCTGCGAGACGGAGATGACGGTGTTGAACACCACGATGCCCAGAATAATGGCCGCGTCCAGCCAGTCCCGCCCGCCCCCGGCAAAAAACGACAGGGCCGCGGCGGCCAGCAGGACCAAGATCATCGGGTCTTTCAGCTGGCCCAGGACTTGGCGGAGCTTCCCCGCCTGGGGGGCCTCGTCCAGCTGGTTGGGGCCATAGGCCGCCAGCCGCCGGGCGGCCTCCTGGCCGCTCAAGCCCCGGTCCGGATCGGTGTTCAAGGTCTCCAGCACCCGCCGGAGGCTGTCGCTGTAAAATGTACGCATACGATTCCCGCGCCCCTTCCGCTTCCATTGCTGGCTCTAGCATAGCGGACAGGCCCCTTTCGATTCTGTCAAATCCTGGGAACTCCAAAATATTTTTCTCTGCCGCGGAGCTTAGAAACCCTCTTGACAAGACCTGTGATTTGGTGTAAATTTACTTTCACAATGGAATACCACAAAGACAATGAAGAGAAGAGTACCCACGGCGATTCGCTTCAGAGAGTCCCGGTTGCTGAAAAGGGACGCGCTGACCTATGGGGAAGATGGTCTCGGAGTCGCGCACCGAGTGGCGGTTTGCCATTAGGCTGCGACGGGAGCGCCCGTCATCGCGCCAGGGTGTGCTTGCACCCGCTAAGGCCGGCTTCGTGAGGAGCCGCGCGAACCAAGGTGGTACCACGGCGAAGTTTGCCGTCCTTGATCTATGTCAAGGACGGTTTTTTTGTTGTATAGCCAGAATGATCCCGTCCTCCGGCCGCGCCGGATGGGGCGGCCCACCTTCGCCCGAAACGCGGCGAACCAAACCAAGAGAGAAGGGAGAACACCGTGAGTTTACCCATCATCCAAATTCAACATCTGAATAAGACCTTCGGCACCGGAGAGGCCGCCGTCCACGCCCTGGAAGACATCAACTTAGAGGTCCAGGCGGGTGAGATCTTCGGCATCATCGGTCTTTCCGGCGCAGGCAAGTCCACCCTGGTCCGCTGCATGAACCTGCTGGAGCGCCCCACCTCCGGCTCGGTCGTCGTGGACGGCAAGGACATGACCAAGCTCTCCGTGAAGGAGCTGCGCAAGGCCCGCAAGGACATCAGCATGATCTTCCAGAGCTTCAACCTGCTCATGCAGCGCACCGCCCTGGACAACATCTGCTTCCCCTTAGAGCTGGTCGGCACCCCCCGCGCCAAGGCCGTGGCCCGCGCGAAAGAACTGCTGGACCTGGTCGGCCTGGGCAACCGGGCCGGGGCCTACCCCGCCCAGCTCTCCGGCGGCCAGAAGCAGCGCGTCGCCATCGCCCGCGCCCTGGCCACGGACCCCAAGGTCCTGCTGTGTGACGAGGCAACCTCTGCCCTGGACCCCACCACGACCCTGTCGATTTTGGATCTGCTGAAGGAGCTGAACCAAAAGCTGGGCGTCACCGTGGTGGTCATCACCCACCAGATGAATGTCATCGAGGAAATCTGCCACCGGGTCGCCATTCTGGACCACGGCGTGGTGGCCGAGCAGGACACCGTGGAAGAGATCTTCTCCAACCCCAAGACGGACATCGGCCGCCAGCTGGTCTACCCCAACGGCGTGCGCATCGACCAGCTTCCCCCCGCCCAGGTCATCCGGGTGGCGTTCAACGGCGGCTCGTCCTATGAGCCGCTCATCGCCTCCCTGGCCATCGACTGCGGCGTGAAAGTCAATATTCTGGGGGCGGACACCCGCAACATGGACGGCAAGGCCTTCGGCACCATGCTCCTGGGCCTGCCCAAGGACCCCAAAGAGGCGGGCAAAGCCCTGGACTATATCAAGAGCCAGCCCGACATTACGGTAGAGGAGGTTTCCGGTCATGCTTGAGACGATTTCCCAGTTCTGGGGTCAGTACGGCGGCCTGCTGCTGGAGGGCACCAGGGACACCCTCATCATGGTGTTCATCTCCACCCTCTTCGCCTATGTCATCGGCCTGCCCCTGGGCGTGCTGCTGAGCATCACCCAGCCCCACGGCATCTGGCCCCATAAATGGCTCAACCGCATTCTGGGCTGGATCATCAACGTGGGCCGTTCCCTGCCCTTCATCATCCTGATGATCGCCATCATGCCCTTCACCAAGGCCCTCGTGGGCACCAAGATCGGCGTCCCCGGTGCCATCGTCCCCCTGGTTGTCTCCGCCGCGCCGTTCATCGCCCGCATGGTCGAGACGTCTCTGGCAGAAGTGGACGCAGGCGTGGTCGAGGCCGCCCAGTCCATGGGCGCTTCCAACCTCCAGATCGTCTGGAAGGTCTATCTGCCCGAAGCCGTGCCCTCTCTGATCCTGGGCGCGTCCATCTCCATCATCACCCTGCTCGGCTACACCGCCATCGCCGGTGCCGTCGGTGCCGGTGGTCTGGGCGACCTGGCCGTTCGGTACGGCTACCAGCGCCGCGTGACCTCCATGATGGTCGTCACCGTCATCTTCATCATCATCCTGGTGCAGGTGATCCAATCCGTTTTCAGTTGGCTGTCCACGAAGCTGGACAAGCGTCTGAGATAAATTTTATACCATCTTATTGTTAGGAGGAACTGATTCCCATGAAGAAGCTTCTTGCTCTGACCCTGGCGCTGGTTCTCTGCCTGGGCCTGGCTGCCTGCGGCGGCGGCACCAGCACGGACACCGACACCAACACTGACACCTCTTCCGACGCCGACACCAACGGCGATGCTACCACCAACGGCGAGACCATCACCCTGACCGTCGGTGCCACCCCCAACCCCCACGCTGAGATCCTGGCTCAGGTCAAGGATGACCTGGCTGCCGAGGGCATCGACCTGGTGGTGAAGGAGTACAGCGACTACGTCGTGCCCAACACCGCCGTGGAGGAGGGCGACCTGGACGCCAACTACTTCCAGCACACCCCCTACATGGAAAAGTTCAACGAGGAGAATGGCACCCATCTGGTCTCCGTGGGCAAGATCCACTATGAGCCCATGGGCATTTATCCCGGCCTCACCAAGACCCTGGAAGAGCTGCCCGACGGCGCTACCATCGCCGTGCCCAACGATGCCACCAACGAGGCTCGTGCCCTCCAGCTGCTGGCCGCACAGGGCCTGATCGAGCTGAAGGAGGACGCCGGCCTGAACGCCACCCCCAACGACATCACCAGCAACCCCAAGAACCTGCAGTTCAAGGAGCTGGAGGCCGCTATGCTGCCCCAGACCGCCAGCGAGGTCGACCTGTCCGTCATCAACTCCAACTTCGCCATGGAAGGCGGCATGAACCCCGCCACCGATTCCCTGGCTTCCGAGGACGCTGATTCCGAGGCCGCCCAGACCTTCGCCAACATCATCGCCGTGAAGGAAGGCCACGAGAACGACCCTGCCATCCAGGCTCTGGTCAAGGCTCTGCAGTCCGACAAGGTCAAGGAGTACATCGAGAAGACCTACAGCGGCGCTGTTGTTGCCGTGTTCTAAGAACACACCCGTTCTTTCTCATTCTCAAAGCATGAAAACGCCGAAGGAGGCGCTTCGTTCAGAAGCCACTTCCTTCGGCGTTTTTTTGATTCTGATGTTAGACGGTCCCCAGCGTCCAATTCTGGCTCTCGGTCTGGAGCTGCACCATGTGCGCAAAGAGTCCGCCCTGATGCAGCAGTTCGGCGGGAGAGCCTTCCTCCGCCACCGTGCCCTCTTTCAGCACCACGATCTTGTCCGCACTGGAAACCGTGCGCATCCGATGAGCAATGATCAGGACGGTCTTATTTTGGATGAGACGGGAGAGCGCCTCCTGAATGGCCGTCTCGTTCTCCACATCCAAGCTGGCAGTGGCCTCGTCCAGCAGAATGATCGGCGCATCCTTCAAAAAGGCCCGGGCGATGGAGATACGCTGCCGCTCCCCGCCGGACAGGGCACAGCCGTTCTCTCCAACGTTGCTGTTCCACTGTTCCGGCAGTTTTTCGGCGAAGGCATCCACGTTGGCCAGCTTTGCCGCCGCGATCACTTCCTCATCGGTGGCGTCCTTGCGTCCGATGAGGATGTTCTCCAAGATCGTATTGTCAAACAGCGTTACATCCTGAAAGACGATGGAGTATAGGCTCATCAGCGTTTCCGGGTCGATCTGGGAAACATCCATATCGCCCACGGTGATCTTGCCCTGCTTCGTATCCCAGAACCGCGCCGCCAGACGGGAAACGGTGGTCTTTCCGCCGCCGGATGGCCCGACCAGGGCCGTGACCTGTCCCTGCTTGGCCGTGAAGGAAACATCCCGCAGCACCGTTTCACCGCCGTCGTAGGAAAAGCCCACATGGTCGAAAACGATGTCGTACCCCTGGTTGGTCAGCCTCTCGCTACCGGTCTGCACGGGGTGGTCCAAGATCTCGTTCATTCGCTCGATGTTGGTGTTGGTGGAGATGATGGCGGCCAGGTTCTGCAAGGTGCTCTCCAAGGGGTCATACAGGCGGGAGACCACCAGCAGGAACAGGAAGAAGGTCAAAACATCCAGTTCGCCCTTCACCAGCAGGGCCGCGCCAGCCAGAGCCGTGGTCGCAATGCCCAGCCGCAGCACCAGCCCGGCAGACACCACAAAGACGGCCGTCCCCAGCTCGCTTTTGATGAGCCGGTCTTCCACCGCGCGGATCTTCTGTTCCAGCCCTGCCAGATAGCGTTTCTCGGCGTTGTTGGCACGCAGATCGGGCATGGCCTCCATGCACTCCTGAATGCCGTCCTCGCTGGCGATCTTCGCCGCCATAGACTTGCGTGAGAGGGCCTTTTGCACGCCGGAAGCCAGCGCCACGATCGCAAACGCCACGGGAAGCGGCCAGACCGCCGCCAGCGCCATCCGCCAGTTGAACACCAGCAGGGACACGGCGATGACCGTGGTAGAAAGCATCGCGCCGTACAGCGGCGCAACAAAGTGGGACTGGCTCTGTTCCAGCACCGCGCAGTCGTTCATGATGGAAGAAGTCAGGTCCGCCAGGTCCTTTTTCCCGAAAAAGGAAAGCGGGATCTTCCGCAGCTTCTCGGCCAGGTTGACCCGGCGCACCCCCGACTCCACATAGGTGACAAGGAACGTGTTGTTATACTGAAGCCAGGTGCAGAGCACCAGGAACAGTGCCGCCGCCACGCATCCAGCGACATAAACCGGGATACGCGATACCGACAGCGTGCCCTTCATCAGCTCCCCCACCAGCAGGTACAGCAGGCCCACCGGCAGCATGAAGGAGATGTTTTGCAGCGCACAGCAGAGCACGCCCTTGATCGTATCCTCCGCGCCTTTCCGGGAAAGCGCATACCGTCTTTGTAAATATTGGATCATGTCTCAGCCCCCCTTTGTCACTTTCCACTGGACGGACTGCTGATACGCCCGCCACATCGTTCCGAACAGACCGTTTTTCCGGGCGGAGAGTTCTGCAAAGGTGCCGTCCTCCGTCAGATGACCGTCCTTGAGCACAAAGATCCGGTCGGCGTCCACCACAGTGGAGAGCCGGTGGGCGATCATGATGACGGTGCGGCCCTTCGCCAGCGCGTGGAAGGCCGCCTGCATCTTCGTCTCGTTGTCGGGGTCTGCAAAGGCGGTGGCCTCGTCCAGGATCAGCACCGGCGCATTTTTCAGCATGGCGCGGGCGATGGCCAGCCGCTGGGTCTCTCCGCCGGAGAGGTAGATACCCTGGGAGCCGATGACCGTATGCACCCCATCCGAAAATTTCTCGATGATATCCATACACTGCGCCGCTCGGAGCGCCGCCAGCACTTCCTCGTCCGTGGCGTCGGGCTTGCCCAGGCGCACATTGTCCAGAATGCTGCCCTTGATGAGATGGCTGTTCTGGAACACAACGGACACCGTGTCCATCAGCTCGGTTTTGTCGATGTCTTTTACATTCACGCCGCCAACAGAGATACTGCCGCTCTGGGGATCAAAGGACCGGGCAATCAGCGCCGCCAGCGTGGATTTGCCGCCGCCGGAGGGACCGACAAAGGCCGCCGTCTGGCCCGCGCCGATAGAGAGGGAGATATCCTCCAGCGCATTCTTCGCATCGTCATACCGGAAGGTGACATGCTCCAGCGTCACAGAGCTGTCCTTCGGGTGTTGGGGCTTGTCCGTCTGAGAAAGCGGGGGGCTTTGCAGCACACTGTCGATTCGAGAGAGGGCATCCTGCACGATCATGCCGTTCTCACTCATAAACATCAGCTTGGTGAGGGTCAGGGAGAGGACGGGCGTGATGATGATATAAAAGAGCAGGTTCAGCAGGGCGCCGCCCGCCGCGCCGCCGCGGGAGAAGAGGAACCCACCCGCGATCAGAAACACGAACACGCTGTTGATGGCCAGCGTATACAGCGTCATGGGCCAACGCAGCTCCTTGGTGTAGGCGATGACCCAGCGCTCGTAGTTGTCGATGGTTCCCTTGAATTTCTTGAACGAAAAGACCGTCTGCCCAAAGGTCTTGACCACCGGGATGCCACGGACATATTCCACCGCTTCGTTGGACATATCCGCCAGCGCGTTTTGATACTGGGTCATTTTGTCCTGCAATTTTTGGCCGGTCATGCGCATCATGGCGGCAAAGGCCAGCGCCACGGGCACCAGGCTCAAAAGCCCCAGCCGCCAGTCAAAGACCAGCAGCAGCGCCAGAAGCCCTGCAATGGTCGCCACGGCCTTCGCCTGGTCCGGCAGCTGGTGGGCGAGATACGTCTCTGCTGCACCGGCTGTTTCCGAAATGGTGCGGCGCAGCTTGCCGCTGCCGAACTGCTCGATCACGCCCAGCGGCAGCGTGGCGATGTGCTTGGTCATGGCCAGGCGCAGGTTCGTGGCGATGCGGAAGGCCGAAAGGTGGGAGCACATCAGCCCCGTGATGTACACCAGCACGGCGGCCACGGCAAAGAGAACGGCCATCCAGCCATCATGGGTGACGGTTCCAGCCTGTTCATAGTGCGGGGCCGCCGCAATGACCGCTCGGAGGATGCGCCAGATGTACCAGAACGGCACCAGCGCCAGCAGGGCGCTGGCGGCGGACAGCACCCAGGAAAGATGGGTCAGGATTCGGTATCCACCGGCATACTCCAGCAGCCTCGATATATTGGATCGTTTTTTCAAGAATAAGGCCTCCTTACTTATTAGTCTAAGCTAACTATGGTTCAAAAAATTATGGAGCATCACTGCCCCATAATCTTCCGCCACCCGGCAGAATAAAAGCTATGAAGCTCCCGCAGATATTGCCGCGCATCCTGCAGCGGCATGTCGTGAATGATCATCTCAAAATACGCATTCATTAGCCCTGTGACCAGAATATGCTCCAGCCGGGGGTCGATCTGCGGGGCCGGCATGCCGAGCTGTTCCAGGACAAGATAGTATCGGTGGGTCGCGTCGACCTCCAGCTGGACCAGCTCTTCCTTCATGGCGGCGTAGCGGGTCCCTTCCGAGCAGAGCAGGAGCAGATGAAACGCCTCCCGGTGCTCAAACATATAAAGCAGCAGCTTCTCCAAACAGGTCTGGCTGACGGTGCTCATGTATTCTGGCTGCTGCTCGATGGGCAATCGGTCAAATTCTTCCAGGGTAGTCCGATAGGCAGAGAGAAAATACTCATAGCTTTCTTTCACCAGCGCGTCAAACAGCGCTTCCTTGCTGTCGTAATAGCCGTACAGCGCCCCGGTGGTCACACCGGCTGTTTTCACGATCGTGCGAAGAGAGGCCGTCCGAAAGCCCTTGTCCAGAAACTCCGCTCTGGCCGCTTCCAAGATCCGCTCTTGTGTGGTTTGTTCTTTGTCTTGCATAGATCCCCCGCATAACAATGTTATATAACATCGTTATATTATAGTCGAATTTTTGATTTTGTCAAGTCAAAACAAAGGATATCCCGCCCGTTTCTCCGTTCTTTTGTCCATTTCCCCTCTTGACACTTCGCCACAATATGATAAAGTAATATAGCTTTGCTTCGGAACTGGCCGGAGCAAAGCCTTTTCCTGCTTTTTTTCGTTTTGATTTTGATCTCATAAGGAGGCACCGCTATGGCAACTACACCTTCCCGCACCGTAAAACCACCGGAAAATAAAATGGGCGTTCAGCCCGTCGGCCGATTGCTGGCCGGCATGGCGGTGCCCATGATGATCTCCATGCTGGTCCAGGCGCTGTACAACATCGTGGACAGCATCTTCGTGGCCCGGCTGAGTGAGAACGCCCTGACCGCCGTCTCCCTGGCCTTCCCCCTGCAAAACCTGATGATCGCCGTCTGCGCGGGCACCACCGTGGGTATGAACGCCCTGCTCTCCCGCTCCCTGGGGGCCAAGGAGCAGGACAAGGCAGACCAGGCCGCCAACACCGGCATCTTCCTGGCTTTCTGCTCCTTTGCTGTGTTCTGTCTCATCGGTGTCTTCTTCTCCCATACATTCTTCCGGATGCAGACTGACCTAGCGGAGATCGTGGACTACGGCACCAGCTACGGTCGGGTCTGCCTGGGCTGCTCCATCGGCTTGTTCTGCCAGTTTACGTTTGAGCGCCTGCTGCAATCGACCGGCCGGACCCATCTCTCCATGTGCACCCAGATGCTGGGCGCCCTGCTGAACATCGCCCTGGACCCCATCTTCATCTTCGGTCTCTTCGGTGCCCCCCGGCTGGAGGTCGCCGGTGCCGCCGTTGCCACGGTCATCGGCCAGTGCTGCGCCGCCGTCGCCGCCTTTATTATGAACATCAAGTGTAACCCGGATATCCACCTGAACATCAAGAAGGTTCGCTGGCATTGGAACACCGTCAAGAACATCTATGAGATCGGCCTGCCCTCCATCATCATGCAGTGCGTCGGCTCCGTGATGGTCTTTGGCATCAACCGCATCGTCATCCCCTTCACGACCACCGCCGCCGCCGTGTTCGGCGCGTATTTCAAGCTCCAGAGCTTCATCTTCATGCCCGTCTTTGGCCTGAACAACGGCATGGTGCCCATCATCGCCTACAACTTCGGGGCCAAAAAGCCCGACCGGGTGAAGAAGACCATCAAGCTGGCCGTCTGCGTGGCCGTGTGCATCATGGCCGTGGGCTTTGCGCTGTTTGAGCTGGTGCCCGGCACGCTGCTCTCCCTCTTCGATGCCTCGCCGGACATGCTGGCCATCGGCAAGCCTGCCCTGCGGATCATCGGCATCCACTTCCCCCTGGCCGGGTTCTGCATCATCGCCGGGTCCGTCTGCCAGGCCATCGGCAACCCGATGTACAGCCTAACCGTCTCCGTCTGCCGCCAGCTGGTGGTGCTGCTGCCGGCGGCGTGGCTCCTCTCCCGGACCGGTAACCTGGACCTGGTCTGGCTGGCTTTCCCCATCGCCGAGCTGATGTCTTTGACCCTCAGCTCCATCTTCCTGCGCAAGACCATCAAGCGGGCGGACCAGATCATGGCGCAGCCAGTGAAGCGATAACCCATACGATAAACTGGCTCCCCGCTGTCTTTTCTGAAACAGCGGGGAGTTTTTTCAGGCCATCTCCACCAATTCGCGGACTTTACAGGCGTGGTCCCACGCGCCCTGGGCCAGCTCATAAAACAGCTGGCGCAGGCAGGGGTCGTCTGTGGTCTCGATGCCGGTGAGATAGGCCGCCATGGTCGTCTGCTCCTGGGCGAAGCGGCGGCGCAGCGTGCCTAAGTACGAGGGCATGGGCGGGCACTTTTCCCCCTCCGGCCAGTAGCGCACGCCGGAGATGAGAAAATACGCCGCCGCCAGGCGTTTCGCCCGGTGCTTTTTCTCCCCGGACAGGGCCGCCAGCATCCGGGCCGGAGGCCCGCTGGCCCGGCGGGAGAGCTGCTGATACTCCCGCGCATCCGCCAGCTCCCGCCGCAGTAACGTCTGTAAGACGGGTGCACTGTCCAGACTGCCGGGGCCTAAAACGCCCATCGTGTCCTCCCGCGGAAAATCTCCTGCCGGGCGGCAGCCGGGGGGCGGGGCGGGCAGGGCGCAGGCTTTTGTGCCCGCCTCCTGCGTGGCTTCCTCGGATGGCTCAGCCCCCTCCGGGGCTTCCGGAGCCTGTGTGGGCGAAGCTCCGCCTGTGTCCCACACGATGGGGCAGGCCATGGGCTGATCCCCCATCACCCGCCGCCAGACCCGCGCAAAGACGGCATTTTTGTCCTCCTCTGCCCCCGTCTGGGGGGCGCTGGGACGCTCCTGCATATCCATTCCTCCTCGTTCCGTTTTCTTATCCTATGCAGCTCGCCCCGCTTCTGTCCGCCGGGGCGGGGTCGGGCGCAAAAATTCCCCGCCTGGACGCGGAAGTATCTTGACAGACCGCGGTTTGCCCATTAAAATAAAATTAGTATAAATATGCGGTTTGAGAGGCGGGTCCAGCATCCTGGCCCACCGGGACCTCTCCGCCGCTTTCTGCGGGGCCATCTCCCTGGTACGAGGGTCATTCGGCTGCCGCGATTTTATGCGAAATTTTATAGAAACGGAGGTGTGTCCCGACCCTATGCTGCCCATTATCTTAACCGGCGTGATCGCGTTCGTGGTCGCGCTTGTGATAGGAATTCCCGCCGGCATCCTGTACCGCAAAAAAGTGGCGGAAAAGGAGATCATCAGCGCCGAGGAGGAAGCCAAGCGCATCCTCAACGAAGCCATCAAGAGCGCCGAAAGCAAAAAGCGGGAAGCCCTGGTAGAGGCCAAGGAAAAGATCCTGGCCGACAAAACGGAATTCGAGAGAGAAGCAAAAGAGCGCCGTGCAGAGTTACAGGAACAGGACCGCCGTCTTCAGCAGAAGGAAGAGACGCTGGAGCGGAAGATGTCCAACCTGGAAAAGAAAGAAGAAACCTACAACCGCCGTCTGACCGAGCTGGACAAAGCCCACGAGGAGGTGGACCGGCTCCAGGAGGAACAGAGAACCACCCTGGAGCAGATCTCTGGCTACACCGCAGAGGAAGCCAAAGCAGAACTGATCGCCAAGCTGGAGACCGAAGTGACCCACGAGGCCGCCATGAAGATCAAGGAAGCCGAGGCCCACTACAAGGAAGAGGCCGACACCAAGGCCAAGGAGATCATCGGCCTGGCCATCCAGCGCTGTGCCGCTGACCACGTGGCGGAGGCCACCGTCTCCGTCGTTCCCCTGCCCAACGACGAGATGAAGGGCCGGATCATCGGCCGCGAAGGCCGCAACATCCGCACCCTGGAGACCCTCACCGGCGTGGACCTCATCATCGACGACACCCCGGAGGCCATCACCGTCTCCTGCTTCGACCCCGTCCGCCGGGAGATCGCCCGCCTGACCCTGGAAAAGCTCATCCTGGACGGCCGCATCCACCCCGCCCGCATCGAGGAAATGGTGGAAATGGCCAAGCGCGAGGTGGACGCCACCATCAAGGCCGAGGGCGAACGCGCCGTGCTGGAGACCAACGTCATGGGCCTGCACCCGGAGCTGATCAAGCTCATCGGCCGCATGAAGTACCGCACCAGCTACGGTCAGAACGTCTACAACCACTCCATCGAGGTCGCCCAGCTGGCCGGCCTCATGGCCGCCGAGATCGGCGTCGATGTCGCCACCGCCAAGCGGGCCGGTCTGCTCCACGACCTGGGCAAGGCCGTCGACCACGAGATCGAAGGCTCCCATGTCACCATCGGCGTGGAGCTGGCCCGGAAGTACAAGGAGAGCAAGGAAGTCATCCATGCCATCCACGCCCACCACAACGACGTAGAACCCCAGACCGTCATCGCCTGCCTGGTCCAGGCGGCTGACGCCATCTCCGCTGCCCGACCCGGCGCACGGCGCGAGAATCTGGAAAACTACATCAAGCGCCTGGAAAAGCTGGAGGAAGTCACCTCTTCCTTCCGCGGCGTCGAGAAATCTTACGCCATCCAGGCCGGCCGCGAGGTCCGCATCATCGTCAAGCCCGAAGTCGTCAGCGAGGACGAAATGACCCTCCTGGCCAGGGACATCGCCAAGCGGATCGAGGACGAGCTGGAATACCCCGGCCAGATCAAAGTGCATCTGCTGCGGGAAGTCAAGGTCGTCGAGTACGCAAAATAAATCATTTTCTCAGCATCTTCCCCTGCCCCCTGGACGGATTCGTCCAGGGGGCGGTTTTTTGCTGTCTTTCCGGCAGAATTTTCGGTCAAATTTTCCGTTTTCGCTCTTTTGGTTTTGGGGCGGATGGCCTATAATAGGGGTACTATGACCCAAAGGAGGCCCAACCATGCTGCTGCACATCCTTGCCGTCGGGGACGTGGTGTCGGAGCGGGGGCTTGACTGCCTGCACCACCACCTCCGGGCTTTGAAAAAAGAACACGACATCCACTTTACCGTCGTCAACGGCGAAAACGCCGCCGGGCTGGGCCTGCTGCCCCGCCACGCCGATGAAATTTTCGACGCCGGAGCCGACGTCATCACCCTGGGCAACCACACCTGGAGCAGGCTCCAGATCGCGGATTACCTGGACCAGAGCCCCTATATCCTGCGCCCGGCCAACTTCGCCCCCAATCTCCCCGGCCGGGGCTTCGGCGTGTTTGAAGGCCCCCAGGGGCTTCGCATCGGCGTGCTGAATCTCATGGGCCGCTTTGAGCTGGACAGCAACCTCTCCTCCCCCTTCGAGAAGGCCGATCGCCTCCTCGCCGGAGAGGGCAAGGACGCAGACGTGATGCTCGTGGACTTCCACGCCGAGGCCACCAGTGAAAAAGGGGCCTTGGCCTGGTATCTGGACGGCCGCGCCCAGGCCGTGTGGGGCACCCACACCCACGTCCCCACCGCCGACACGCAGATCCTGCCCAAGGGCACCGGCTTCGTCACCGACCTGGGCATGACCGGCCCGGCCCGGTCTATTTTAGGCGTGAAGCCGGAAAATTCCATTGCCCGGTTCCTGGGCCAGCTCCCCCGGCGCTATGAGGCCGCAGGCGGCCCCTGCAAGCTCTGCGCCGTCCGCTTCACCATCGACACCCAGACCAAAACCTGCGTCGAGGTGACGCGCGTGGATGTGTTTGACTGACTCTCTGCCTTTGCAGAAATTTTGACTTGAAGGAGGGACTTCGCGTGCTGACCTTTCTCCACGCCGCCGACTTTCATTTAGACTCCCCCTTCCACGCCCTGCCCCCCGACCAGGCGGCAGAGCGCCGGCAGGAGCAGCGCCAGCTCCTCACCCGCCTGGCCGACGCCGCCCGGCAGAGCCAGGCCGACCTGATCTTCCTGGCCGGGGACCTCTTCGACAGCCAGCGGGTCCGGCCGGAGACCATCCAGGCCCTGTATCAAGTGCTGGAGGAGCTGGAAGCCGAGGTTTTTCTTTCCCCCGGCAATCACGACCCCTATACCAAGGTCTCCCCCTACCATAAATTCACCTGGCCCAGCCACGTTCACTTTTTCACCACCCCCACCCCCCAGCGGGTGGAGCTGCCCCAGCTGGGGGCCGTGGTGTACGGCGGAGCGTTTACCGCCTCCTATCGGATGGACAGCCCCCTGGCCGGGCTCCACGCCCAGGAGGAAGGGCTGGCCGCCTTCGGCTGCTTCCACGGCGACCCCGCCTCGGCCCACAGCCGCTACGGCCCCATCCCCCAGAAGGAGATCGCCGCGTCGGGTTTGGACTATTTGGCCTTGGGCCACCTCCACACCGCCAGCGGCCTGCTCCGGGCGGGCAAGACCTGGTACGCCTGGCCCGGCTGCCCGGAGGGGCGGGGCTTTGACGAGACCGGCGACAAGGGCGTTTACTTAGGCCAGTGGGAGGCCGGACGGGTCAAGCTGGAGTTTCTTCCCCTGGCCCGCCGCCGCTATCTCACGCCCCAAATTGACATCACCGGCCGGGACCCGGCGGATGCCCTGGAGGCCTACATCCGCACCGCCCGCCCGGAGGATATCCTGTGCATCACCCTCACCGGCCAGCGGGACCCGGAGGCCGAGCCGGATCTCACGGCCCTGACCGCCCTGGTCTCCAGCTATTTTTACAGCGCATCGCTGTATGACAACACCTGTCTCAGCCAGTCGATCTGGGCCAGGCGGGACGAGGACACCCTCACCGGCCTCTTCCTCCGCGCCATGGCCCAGCGCCTGCAAGAGGCCCCGAAGGAGGAACGGCCCCTGCTGGAGCGGGCGGTCCGCTTTGGCCTGGCGGCCCTGGAAGGAAGGGAGGAGCCGAAATGAAGCTGCTGCGTCTCACCGCCACCTTTGGCTGTCTCGACCACGCCACGTTAGAATTTGGCCCCGGCCTGACCCTCATCGAGGCCCCCAACGGCGGCGGCAAATCCACCTGGTGTGCGTTTTTGCGCACCATGCTCTACGGCCTGGACACCCGCCAGCGGGACAAAAAAGGGGCCCCCGCCGACAAAAACCGCTACCGCCCCTGGAACGGCGCCCCCATGGAGGGGTTGCTCGTCTGCGAGCACGAGGGAAAGCGCTTAGAGCTTCGCCGCACCTCCGCCGGCGGCGTGCCTATGGGCGAGTTCTCCGCCCGCTGGCAGGAGACCGGCCTGCCCGTGGATGGGATGACGGCGGAAACCGCCGGGGAGCTGCTCACGGGCCTGAGCCAGGAGGTCTTTGACCGCTCGGTCTTTCTCAAGCAGACGGACCTGGCCGTGAGCCAGAGCCAGGAGCTGGAGAAAAAGATCACCGCCCTGGTCTCCACCGGCGAGGAGGACATCTCTTTTACCGAGGCCAACGACTGTCTGAAAACCTGGCTCCACCGCCGGCGGTTCCACAAAACCGGCCAGATCCCTCAGCTGGAAGCCAGAGAGGAAGCCCTGCGCCAGAGCCTGGACCAGACCACCGCCCTCCGTCAGGAGCTGGACCAGCTCCGCACCCGCGCCAACAGCCTGCGCCGCCAGCGGGACCAGTGGGAGAGCCGCCTCTCCAAGGAGCAGGACGAGGCCCAGAGCCTGAACCAAAAGCGCCACGCCGAGGCCGCCGCCGAGCTGGACGCCGCCGAAGCGGAGCTGCAAAAGCTCCAGGCCCAGCAGAGTGACCCGGAGCAGCAGGCCGACCCCGAAGCCAGTGACCTGGCCGAGGACATCCAGGCCACCCAGGACGACCTGTCCAGCCGGAGACGCTTGATGACGGGCTTTGTCACCCTCATCGTCCTCTTCAGCCTCTGCGCGGCGGCGGCCTATGCCATCCCGGCCTTTGTGCTGCCCCGCTTCCCGGACTTCCCCTTGCAGCTTCCCGAAATCCCCCTGCTGTTCGTGGCCCCCATCGTGGGCGGGCTGTGGGTGCTGGTGCTGCTCTTTGCCATCATCAAGGCCGTCTGCGACCACCGGGACGGGAAAGAATTGACAAAGCTACAGGACTTATACGACCAGCGCACCCAGGAGCTGGGGCAGCTGGACCAGGCCTTGCAGGAGGCCAAAATTCGCCGGGACCTGGCCCTGCGCTACTTCGACGCCGTGAGCCAGGCCAGCGGGAGCACCCCCTACCAGCCCCCGGAGGCCGAGGCCTGCCGGGCCTCCCTCCACCAGACCGAGCAGGAGATCGCCCAGCTCCAAGGCCAGCTCACGGCCCTGGGAGACCCCCTGCTCATCGATGCAGAGCTGGACGAGCTGCAAAGCACCATCTACCGCCACCAGACGGATTACGACGCCCTGGAGATCGCCATGCAGGCCCTCCAGGAGGCCGACAGCCAGCTCCACGCCCGCTTCTCCCCCCAGCTGGGCCAGAAGGCCGGGGACTACTTCCGGCAGCTGACTGCGGGGCAGTTTGACCAGGTGAGCTTAGACCGAAGCCTGCACGTCACCGTTCGTCAGACCGGCTCCCTGGCCGACCGCCCCCTGGCCCTGCTCAGCCAGGGGACAAAGGACCAGCTGTACCTCGCCTTACGCCTGTCCATCGCAGACCTGGTCCTGCCGGAGGGCGCAGCCTGCCCCTTCGTCCTGGACGACGCCCTGCTGGCCTTCGACGACCAACGCCTGGACCTGGCCCTGGACCTGCTGCGGCAGCTGGCTGAGCGCAGGCAGGTCATCCTCTTCAGCTGCCAGCGCCGGGAGCAGGTGCGGCTGGCAGGGCAGGCGGGCGTGACCGTCATCCCCCTCCCCGGCGCTTGAAACAGTTGCCATCCGGGAGAAAGTGGGGTATAATAGGACAGTTTCAAAAGGAGGTCAACTTCATGTCTCAACCCACCCCCCCTGAGGAGCAGCGTCCCGCTGAGGCGCCCGCTCCGGAAGAAACCAACGAGGAAAACACCAAAGAAAAAAAACGTAAGCCCGGTGCCTTTGCCGCCGATGTCTATGGCTGGTTCCAGGCCCTGGCCTTTGCCCTGGCCTTTTTGCTGATCTTCTTCACGTTCTTCGGCCGCATCATCGGCGTGGACGGCCACTCCATGGACCCCACGCTGAACGACCAGGACATGCTCTATCTCAGCAGCTTCCGCTATGAGCCCCAGCAGGGGGACATCGTCGTCCTGCACAAGAACTTTGAGGGCATCAACAAGCCCATCGTCAAGCGCGTCATCGCCGTGGGCGGCCAGACCGTCGAGATCGACTATGACACGAACACCGTCTATGTGGACGGCGAACCCATCCACCAGGACTTTATCCTGGAGCCCATGGTCCAGCCCTCCAACCCCGCGATGCAGCAGACCTATTGGGAGGTCCCGGAGGGCAGCGTGTTCGTCATGGGCGACAACCGCAACAACTCCCTGGACAGCCGGGTCGACGAGCTTGGCCCCGTGGACAACCGCTATATCCTGGGCAAGGCCATCTACACCCTCCTGCCTGCGGAACACGCCGGTGCCATCGAGCACCCCACGCTGTAAGGGGGTGACGACGTGCGACTGGACAAATGGCTCAAGGTCTCCCGCCTCATCAAGCGCCGCACCGTGGCCAACGAAGCCTGCGACAACGAGCGCATCTCCGCCAACGGCCGGGTGGTGAAAGCCTCCTACGACGTGAAGGTCGGCGACAAGCTGGAAATTCGCTTCGGGGCCCGCACCGTGACCCTGGAGGTCCTCTCCGTCACAGAGATGAAGGGCAAGGAGAACGCCGCCTTTATGTACAAGGAGCTCTGACCCCTGCATACCCTCTGCCCCCGCAGAGGGTATTTTTCCGGTCAGATGGGGAAAAATCCTTGAGACATAAGGATTTTTCATTGCTTTTTCTCCGCAGTAGGTGTAAGATATCTCAGTATTTACCTGACAGTCCCCCGGCCCTGCGCCGGGGAGAACGGGGCCATTGCCCCGCTAGGGAGGATCACACACATGCACTTTACCTTTGCACAGTATCAGGAAAGCGCACAGTTTCTGAAACACCGCCTGGGCAATTTCCAGCCCAAGGTGGCCATGGTCCTGGGCTCCGGCCTGGGCTATCTGGGCGATCTCGTGGAGCACGCCATCGTCGTGCCCTACGGAGAAATTCCCCACTTCAAGCACTCCACCGCCCCCGGCCACAAGGGCCAGCTGGTCTTCGGGACCTTGGCTGGTCAGCCCGTGGCCGTGATGCAGGGCCGGATGCACCACTACGAGGGCTACTCCTACGAGGAAGTGGCCTACGCCGTGCGGGTGCTGCGCCTGCTGGGCTGCCAGACGCTGTTCGTCACCAACGCCGCCGGCGGCGTGAATTATAGCTTCCACGCCGGGGACCTGATGCTCATCACCGACCAGATCAAGATCTTTTTGGAGTCCCCCCTGCGGGGCGAGAACCTGCCGGAGTTCGGCCCCCGGTTCCCGGACTCCTCCTATCTCTACACCCCCAAGCTCCAGGCGCTGGCCAAACAGCAGGCCCGCGCCCTGGACATCGACCTGAAGACCGGCGTGTATATGTACTTCCCCGGTCCGCAGTATGAGACCCCGGCGGAGATCCGCATGGCCCGCATTTTGGGCGCGGACGCCGTGGGCATGTCCACCGCCCCGGAGGTCATCACCGCCGGGCACTGCGGCATGGACGTGCTGGGCATCACCCTGGTCTCCAACATGGCAGCCGGGGTCCTGCCCCAGAAGCTCACCGAGCAGGAGGTCCTGGACGCCGCCGAGGCCGCCAAGGAGAAGTTCTCCGGCCTGCTGCTGGCCTGCCTGGCCCACCTGGACGAAGCGTAAGGGAGGCCAGAGCACACCATGGAAGAAACCACCCTTTTGTATCACTGCCGCGCCCTGTGCATGGACGAGGCCGACACGCTCCTGGACAACGCTTTTGTCGTTGTCCAGGGCACGACCATCCGCTCCGTGGGCACCGAGCGGCCCGCGGGGCCCTTTGTCCACGAGATCGACTGCCGCGGCAACGTCCTCATGCCCGGCCTCGTCAACGCCCACACCCACATCCCCATGACTCTGCTCCGGGGCTACGGCGGCGGCTGTGACTTGCAGACCTGGCTCAACGACTGGATCTTCCCCGCCGAGGCCAAGCTGGACGACCGGGCCGTGAAGGCCGGGGCGGGCCTGGCCCTGGCAGAGCTGATCGCCAGCGGCGTGACCACCATCGCTGACATGTACATGCACACCCCCGCCATTGCTGAAACGGTCTTGCAGGCGGGCATCAGCGCCAACCTCTCCTGCGGCGGCGTCTACTTCGGCGCTCCGGCGGACTTTTCCCCCAAGACCTGCAACGACTGCGGCAATCAGATCCGCCTGACCGAGGAATGGCACGGGGCCGGGGACGGACAAATTTTGGTCGACGCCTCCATCCACGCGGAGTACACCTCCAACGTCCCCTTGTGGCAGTGGATGGCCCAGTATGCGCAGGATCACAAGCTGGGCATGCACGTCCACCTTTCCGAGACCCAGCACGAGCACGAGGCCTGCCAGGAACGCTGGGGCCTGACCCCCTTCGGGATCCTGGACAAGTTCGGCGTCTGGAACACCCGCGCCATCGCCGCCCACTGCGTCTGGACCACGGAAGAGGACTGGGCCGGCATGGCCGCCAAGGGCGTCAGCTGCGTGCACAACCCCGTGTCCAACCTAAAGCTCGGCTCCGGCGTTGCCTGGATCCCCGCCATGAAAAAGGCCGGGGTGAACATCGCCCTGGGCACCGACGGCGTCTCCTCCAACAACAACACCGACATGTTTGAAGAGATGAAGTTCGCCGCCGTCCTGCACAACGGCGTCCAGCGCGACCCGCTGGCCCTGCTGCCCAAGGACGTGCTGGCCATGGCCACCAGGGACGGGGCCAAGGCCCTGGGCCGGAAGACCGGCCAGATCGCCCCTGGCTACACCGCCGACCTCATCCTGGTGGACTTCGACCGCCCGGCCCTGACCCCCTGCCACAGCGTCCGGGACAATCTCGTCTACTCCGCCAACGGCTCCGCCGTGGTGATGAATATGGCGCGGGGCAAGGTCATATACAAAGACGGGGCCTTCCTGACCCTGGACCTGGACCAGATCAAGGCCGAGGTGAAGGACTACGCCCTGCCCCTGCTGTTCGGCTAATCTCAGCACGACCGGAGGAATCAAACCTTGAACAAACGAACCCAAAAAAGCAATGCCAAAAGCAGCACCTTCTTCGGCGGCGCGGCCATTCTGGCCGCCAGCATCGCCGTGGTGAAGGTCATCGGCGCCCTCTATAAAATTCCCCTGGGCCGAATTTTAGGGGACGTGGGCTTTGGCCACTTCAACAATGCCTATGCCATCTACAACCTGCTGCTGATGGTCTCCACCGCCGGCCTGCCCGTGGCCATGTCGAAGACCATCTCCGAGGCCAACGCCCTGAACCGGCGCAATCAGGTCAGCCGCGTGTTCCACGTGGCCCTGGTCACGTTCATCATCTTAGGCTCCATCAGCAGCCTCATCATGTTTATCTTCGCCCAGCCCCTGGCGAACTTGCAAGGTGACAGCCTGGCCGCCCCCGCCGTGCGGGTGATGGCCCTGTCCTGCTTCTTCGTGTGTACCATGTCGGCCTACCGGGGCTACGCCCAGGGGCACTCAGACATGGTGCCCACCGCCGTCTCCCAGGTCCTGGAGGCCATGACCAAGCTGATCGTCGGCCTGTTTTTGGCCTGGTACCTGCTGCGCCTGGGCTTTGGCAGTGAGTTCTCTGCCGCCGGTGCCATTGCCGGCGTCACCGCCAGCGGCCTGGTCTCCCTGGTCTACCTGATGATCCGCTTCCGCCGGAAGAACAGCGCCCAGGGCCTGGCCAAGACCGACGACCGGCCGGAGAGCGCCAAGCACATTCTGAAGGTGCTGGCCTCCATCGCCATTCCCATCACGCTGAGTTCTTCCGTGGTGCCCATCACCACCTACTTAGACACCGTGCAGGTCCAGAACCTGCTGCAAAGCGCCCTGGGCTACTCCGAGGAGCTGGCCGTGAGCCTGTACGGCTGCTACCAGAAGGCCATCACCATCTACAACCTGCCCTCGGCCTTCATGGTCTCCCTGACGGCCTGCATCGTTCCCGCCGTCTCTGCGGCCCTGACGAAGAAGGATAAAATCGGTGCCGGCAAGATCGCCGAGTCCGCCCTGCGCGTGGGCGCTCTGCTGGCTCTGCCCGCCGGGGTGGGCCTGGCTGTGCTGTCCGGTCCCATCATCCAGATGCTGTACCCGGAGACCAACCAGGAGATCGCCAGCCACTGCCTGATGGTCCTGGGCATCGCCTCCGCCTTCGTGTGCATGATGCTGCTGTGCAACGCCATTTTGCAGGCCAACGGCCGCGCCGCCCTGCCCATCTGGTTCATCGCCATCGGCAGCGCCACGAAGCTCATCGTGAACTTCATCCTGGTGCAGATGCCCTCTGTGGGCATCAAGGGTGCGCCGGTGGGCACGCTGGTGTGCTTTATGCTGGTCTCCGTGATGGAGCTCATCGCCATCAAGCGCGTCACGCCCCACCCCCCCAAGTACCTCCGGGTGTTTGTCAAGCCCGTCCTTGCTGCGGCCATCATGGGCGCGGCAGCCCGCGCTGCTTACGGCATCCTGGCCGGGCACCTGGGCAACACCATGAGCGTGGCCGGGGGCATCGTGGTCGGAGCCATTGTCTATGCCATCCTGGTGCTGGTGCTGCGCATCGTCTCCAAGGATGACCTGTCCCTCATGCCCAAGGGCGATAAGATCGCCAAGCTGCTGCACATCAAGTGAGCTGCGCACGGAGGAAGGCACAGAAGTATGGTAGACTTTACACAGAAAGCGCAGTATACCGTGGAGGACCTGCGGCGCATCGTGGCCCTGCTCCGGGCCCCTGGGGGCTGCCCCTGGGACGGTGCCCAGACCCACGAAAGCATCCGCCGGAACTTCATTGAGGAAGCCTATGAGGTGGCCGAGGCCATCGACGAGCAAAGCCCCGCCCACCTGAAAGAGGAGCTGGGCGACGTGCTGCTCCAGGTAGTCTTCCACGCCTCCCTGGAGGAGGACGCAGGCCGCTTTGACCTGGACGACGTGGCCGACGGCATCTGCAAAAAGCTCATCTTCCGCCACCCCCATGTCTTTGGGGACGGCGGCGAGGGCACCGCGGAGAGCTGGGAGGCCCTCAAGCGCCGGGAGAAGGGCCAGACCACCTACACCGCCACCCTGGAAGCCGTCGCCAAGAGCCTGCCCGGCCTGTGGCGGGCGGAAAAGCTCCAGTCCAAGGCGGAAAAGGCGGGCTTTGAATGGCCCAACGTCCAGGCCGCTCTGGACAAGCTGGCCGAAGAGCTGGGCGAGCTCCAGTCCGCCGTGGCGGACGACACCAACATCAAGGAAGAGCTGGGAGACCTGCTGTTCGCCGCCGTCAAGGTGGCCCGGTTCTTTCACATAGACCCTGAGGAAGCCCTGGAGGGGACGTGCGAAAAATTCATTCGCCGCTTCTCCGCAGTGGAGGCGGCAGTCACGGCCCAAGGCCAGGACATGAAAGACGTAGACGTATCCCAGCTGATGGTCTACTGGAACCGGGCCAAGCACCCGGCCAAGGACGAAATTGAGGAAACTGAAGAAGAGAAAGGACAATCAACATGAACAAGACTGAACTGATCCTCGGCGTGGCCGAAGAGACCGGCTTTTCCCGGAAGAACGTAGAGATCGGCCTGAACGCCGCCATCAACCTCATCACCAAGGCTCTGGCGGACCAGGAGAAGGTGCAGATCGTGGGCTTCGGCGCTTTCGAGACCAAGGTCCGCGCCGAGCGCATGGGCCGCAACCCCAAGACCGGCGAGGACATTCCCATCCCCGCCACCAAGGTCCCCGCCTTCAAGGCCGGCAAGGCCCTGAAGGACGCCGTGGACAAGTAAGCTGACGCAGCACAAAAGCCCCAGTCGTTTTGACGCGACTGGGGCTTTCTGTCGAGAGCATTCGGAGCATTCTGAGCGAGAGGAGCAACTGCTATGTTTTCCAACTTTTTGGCCGTCGGTGCAGGCGGGGCCATCGGGGCCATGGGCCGCTACGCCGTGGGCCTCATCCCGGCCTTGCAGCGGGGGGCGTTCCCCCTGCACACGCTGCTCATCAACCTGGGCGGTGCCATCCTCATCGGCATGGCCGCCGCCAGCGCCCAGCGCTGGGCGGACCTCTCCCCCAGCCTCCTGCTGTTTTGGCGGGTCGGCATCTGCGGGGGCTTTACGACGTTTTCCACGTTCTCGCTGGAGTCCCTGACCCTGCTGGAACATGGGCGGACGGGGCTGTTTGCCCTTTACGCCCTCCTCAGCGTGGCCCTGTGTTTGGTTGGCGTGTGGCTGGGCAAAACGATGATCGCCGGCTGATCACAGGAACGCCAGCGCATCCCCCAGCTTCTGACACTGCTCCAGCAGGTCCTCCGTCCGGGCGTTGACTTTTTCCAGGTCCCCGCCCCGCCCGGCCATTTCCAGGGCCTCGGCGTTGTCGCCCAGGTCCATGGCCCCGATCCAGCGGGCGGCGCTTTTCAGGCTGTGGACCTCGATGCTGTAATCCTCCCACTTCTCCTCCTCCCAGTCCTGCCGGATGCGGCGGAGGTAGCCGGGGATCTGTTCCCGGAAGAGGAAGATGGTCTTGCGGTAGGCGTCCCCCGTGCCGCAGTAGGACATGCCCCGGACCACGTCGATGCCGGGCAGGTTTTGCAGGTCCTCCGGCAGCTCTTCCCCCGGCAGAGTGCCCAGGGGAATGACGGGGGCCTTCTGCTTGTCCTCCGGCACCCAGGCGCGGAGGGTGTTGTCCAGCTTGTCCAGCTCGATGGGCTTGGGCAAAAAGTCGTTGAAGCCGCTGCGGAGAAACTCCTCCCGCACGCCCTTCATGGCGTTGGCGGTCAGGGCGATGATGGGCACCACGGCGAAATAGGGGTCTTTCTTGCCCATCTCCCGGATATGCTGGGTGGTCTCCACGCCGTCCATGTCCGGCATCATGTGGTCCATGAGGACCAGGTCAGGCCAGACCTGGGTCATCTGCCGCAGAGCCTCCGGGCCGGAGCGGGCGGTGTAGACCTCCATCTCATAGGGGCCAAGCAGACCCTGGCAGACCTTCAGGTTCAGGGGCTGGTCATCCACCACCAGGACCACCGCTTCGGGGGCGGTGAAGGAGTTGTAGCTGCCGGTGTCCGACCGCTGCTCCTCGCTGCAATAGGGGCCGCAGGGGGTGGGGTCGATGACTTTCTGGGGCAGGCGCACCCAGAAGTTGCTGCCCACGCCGTAGGTGCTGTCCACGCCCAGCTCGCCGTGCATCAGCTCCGTGAGCTTCTGGCAGATGGGCAGGCCCAGGCCGGTGCCCTCGATGTGCCGGTTGGCCTTGCGGTCCAGGCGGCCGTAGCTCTGGAAGATGTAGGGCAGGTCCTCCTTGCGGATGCCCACGCCGGTATCCTCCATGTGGATGACCAGTACACCGTCCTCCCCCTGGGGCTCCCAGGTGACGGAGAGGGTGATGGAGCCCTCCTTGGTGTACTTGATGGCGTTGCCGCCCAGGTTCATCACAATATGACTGATGTTCACGTCGTCGCCGTAGAGCGTCGTCGGAATATTCTCATCCAGCTGGGCGTGAAAGTCCAGCTTTTTTTCTTGGGCACGCATCCGCAGGATCGTCACCACATCGTGGAAGGGCGAGTGGATGTGATAGCTCTCCTGGGAGATCTCCATCTTGCCCGCCTCGATCTTGGACAGGTCTAGGATGCTGTTGATGTTGTCCAGCAGAATGCGGCCGCTGCTGCGGATGTCCCGGAAGCAGTTGTCCTTGGACTCGCTCGCGTCCTCCCGCAGGCCCAGCTCGGACATGCCCAAAATCGCGTTGAGGGGGGTGCGGATGTCATGGCTCATGTTGGCCAAGAACTGGCTCTTGGCCTGGCTGGCGGCCTCGGCGGCCTGGGCGGTGACGCGGGCCTTTTCCTCCTCCTGGCGGAGGTTGACGGTGGCCGTGTCGTCCTCAAAGACCCACAGCGTCTTTTGGTTCTGGGGCGTGTAGCTGGGCATGGCAAAGACCCGCAGGCGGAGCCAGGTGTCGTTCTTCTTGTGGAAGAGAAACTCCACCTGACGCTTCTTTTCCAGGCGGCGGCGAAGATTGTCGAAGTTCGTCACGGACTGGAACGCTGCCACATAGTCGGGGTCCAGGAGCCGCTCGCAGTAAAGCGCCAGCGTCTTGGTCTGGCAGTGGCCTGCCTCCTGTAAAAGGTCCGCGAAATACCGGGGCACTTTGATGCTCCGGGTCTGGTCCTCCAACAGGTCCACAACATAGATGCCCTGGTAATACTCGGCGATGACGTGGACGAAGTCCAGCTCTTCCTCAGACTCCACCAGCTTTTTGGCCTGCAAAAAGAGGACATGCTCCTTTTCTTCCAACCGGCGTTTTTCTTCCAGCTGCCGCTTCTTGGCCTCCGTCACCTGGCGGATGAAGACATTGCACATGGCCTTGTGGGTCACAGGGTCCCGGAAGAAATAGAACTCCGCCCCGTGCCACTCGTAGCCGGGGGTCTGGTCGGTCATCACCCGATACTCCGGCATGGGGGCCTGGCCCTCGGACAGCATCAGGGAGAGCAGGGTCGTGCGGTCCATGCTGCGCTGGTATTCCTTCCGGTCCCTGGGGTGGATGGTGGGGGCGATATAGTCATGGATGAAGACACTGTAGGACGGCAGATCCTTGCCCAACTTCTTCGCCATGTCCTTCAGCATGTCCTGGTAGACCTGGGTGCCCCAGAGCAGGCGGAAGCTGTCGGTCTCCAGGCCGATCTCCAGGCCCGCGATGGTGCCCTCGGTCATGCGGTCCAGGAGCTTCGCCGCGTCCTCCCGGCGGTGGCGTTCCTTCACTTCGTCGGTCACGTCCCGGATGGTGCCGATGGCGGTGGCCTCCTCGTTGTTGGGCAGGGGCTCCATGCGCAGCTGGATCCAGGTCTCCTGCTGGTCCATGGTCTGGAACTCGATTTCTCCGTCCTGGCCCAGAGCGGCCTGCTCCAGGGCCGCCTGGAACGGGGCCTCCCACTGGGCGGAGCAGTTTAAGTATTCCAGCAAGCGCCGGGGCGTTTCCAGCGTGGTTTTTAATTGGTCTCCCTGCCCCTGGCCGGGGGTCAGGACGCGGAGCATCCCATCCGGCAGCAGCTCAAACAGGCGCACGTCGCCCACGGGAAGGGCGGCGTTCACCAGGGAGTTACTTCGCGCCACCTCCTGGTCCAGCTTTTCCTGGTCGCTGCGGTTGCGGATCATCCAGTACAGCAGCATGGCCCCGGCGGAGACGGCGTAGATGCAGATGAGCAGGTTGTACTCCACCTGTAATTGCAGCACCACCGTCAGCAGCACGAACGTCACCGCCAGGGTGAGGAGCCCTCGCAGGAGATTCATGGTGCGGGTTTGCAGTTTTCGCCCGATTTGATTCATAGAGGGCGCCTCCTTGTGTTTTCTCTGACGTCACGGAAAACCCGCCCGCTGGACAGCGGGCGGGACACTGGGGTCGGACAGGAAGTTACCGGGCAGACACGAGCTTTTTCAGGCCGCGGCCCAGGCCCTCCACGGTCAGGGGGTACATGTCCACGGCCTGGCGGATCATCTCGATGGTCTGGTAGCCGTAGTCATACTCCCACATGGCTTCGGGGATGGGGTTGAACCACACCATTTTGTCAAAGCGGGTGTGGAAGCGGTTGAGCCAGGTCAGGCCCGTCTCGGCGTTGTAGCGGTTGTAGTAGGAGCTGCCGCCGATCCAGGTCAGCTCGGAGGGCGCCATGGAGGCGTCCCCGACCACGATGACCTTATACTCCCGGCTGAGGTTGTTGATGATCCACTGGGTCGGCACCGACTCGCCGTAGACGCAGCGGGGGCCGGTGTACAGCTCAGAGTACCAGCAGTTGTGGAAGTAATAGATCTGCAGGTCCTTGAAGTTGTTGGCCCGGTTCACCGCCTGGAACAACTGGCCGCACAGGCGGGTGTAGGGAGTCATGGAGCCGCCGGAGTCGAAGAGGACCATGACCTTGATGTCGTTGGTCCGGGGCCGGTCGAAGGACAGGTGGAGATAGCCTGCGTTGTTGCAGGTCTCGTCGATGGTCCGGCCCAGGTTCAGCACATCCATGGGGCCGTCCTGGCGGGTGGTCATCTGCCGCAGGCGGCGGAAGGCCAGCTGGAAGGACCGCTGGTCGAGCACGTTGTCCTCGCGGAAGTCCTGAAACTCCCGCTCCCCGGCCACCTGCAAGGCGTGGCGGTGCTGGCTCTTGCCCCCCACGCGGATGCCGGTGGCGGCGTAGCCGGAGTGGCCCATGGTGGAGGTGCCGCCGGTGCCCACCCAGTACTGGCCGCCGTCGTGGCGCTCGTGCTGCTCCTGGAGCCGCTCCTCCAGCATCTGGCGGAGCTTTTCCAGGTCGTAGGTGGTGCGGGCGTCTACCTCGTCCTTGTCGTATTTTTTCATGTTCTTGGGGTCATGGAGCCAGTCCATGAGCTCCTGGGGGATGTCCTCGATGTGCTGGATGCGGTCGAAATAATCCAGGAAAATTTCATCGAACTTGTCAAAGTCGGCCTCGGTCTTGACCAAAATGGCCCGGCTGACATAGTAAAACTCCAGCAGGCTGTTGCGGCACAGGCCCCGCTCCAGGGCCTCCATCAGCGACAGCCACTCGTTCATGGACACCTTCAGGCCCTTGGCACGCATGTAGTAAAACAGGTCCGTAAACAAACGGTGTCCCTCCTTTCTCGTTGGCGGATGTCGACGTTCTTACCAACGGAAGCCGTTCTTCACGCGGTTCTTGGCGTTCTTCACGGCGGTGAGGTCCTCGTTTTTCTTCAGCAGGATGCCGGCGTAGGGCAGCTCGGCCTCGATCTTCTCCGGGTCCACGCCGCCCAGGCGCAGGGCCTGGAGCCAGTCCAGCAGCTCGGAGGTAGAGGGCTTTTTGGCCACGGTGGGCAGGTCGCGCACCTGGTAGAAGGCCCGCATGGCCAGCTCCAGCAGGTGGTCCTCGATGTCGGGATAGTGGGCGTGGACGATGTCGCGCATCATCTCCTGGTCGGGGAAGGCGATGTAGTGGAACACGCAGCGGCGCAGGAAGGCGTCAGGCAGCTCCTTCTCTGCGTTGGAGGTGATGATGACGATGGGGCGCTGCTGCGCGGCGATGGTCTCCTTGGTCTCCGGGATATAGAATTCCATCTTATCCAGCTCCCACAGCAGGTCGTTGGGGAACTCCAGATCGGCCTTGTCGATCTCGTCGATCAGCAGAATCACCTGCTCCTTGTCAGAGAACGCCTCGCCCAGCTTGCCGAGCTTGATATACTTCTTGATATCGTCCACGCCTTCGCCGCCGAACTGGCTGTCGTACAGACGCTGGACGGTGTCGTATACATACAGGCCGTCCTGGGCCTTTGTCGTAGACTTGATGTTCCAAATGATGAGCTTCTTGCCCAGGGCCTCAGAAATGGCCTCGGCCAGCATGGTCTTGCCGGTGCCGGGCTCGCCCTTGATGAGCAGAGGCTTCTGCAACGCGATGGAGATGTTGACGATGCGCAGCAGGTCCTCGGAGACAACGTACTTGCTGCTTCCCTTGAATTCGTTCATAGCGTAACTATCCTTTCTTTCCTTGTGGGATTCGGAATATGGTTTATGACGTAAAGTCATTTCGTTTACTTGATATAGTCCTTTTCATTTTACCACGCCCACCGATAAAAGTCATGGGCTTTTCCCTATCCGCTCCCACAATTTTTGGGGGCAGGGTGGGGGGATTTTTATGGTGTACGACTAAGAGGAAGGGGATTCCACCTTGCGTCCCACTTGAAAATATGGTACAGTCAAAGAGAAAAAACCGCCGCCCCCCACTGGGGAGCGGAGAGGAAAGGAGCCTGTCTATGGGGACCATTCAACTGGGCCTGTGTCAGATGAAGGTGACAGCTGACAAGGCCGAAAATCTCCGCACCGCCGAAGAGGCCATCCGCACTGCCGCCCGCCAGGGCGCGGAGCTGGTCTTGCTGCCGGAAATGTTCAACTGCCCCTATGAAAACGCCTGCTTCCCCGTGTACGCAGAACCCGCCGGGGGCGAGACCTGGCAGTTTTTGTCCCGCATCGCCAAAGAGCTGGGCGTCTATCTCGCCGGCGGCTCCGTGCCCGAACGGGAGGGGGACGCCATCTACAACACCTGTTACCTCTTTTCTCCCCAAGGGGAGGAGCTGGCTCGCCACCGGAAAGTCCATCTCTTCGACATCGACGTGCCGGGCGGTCAGCGCTTCATGGAGTCCGACACTTTGACCGCCGGGGACCAGATCACCGTGGTCGACACACCGCTGGGCAAGCTGGGCATCGCCATCTGCTTTGACATTCGCTTCTCCGAGCTTTTCCGGGTCATGGGAGACAAGGGGGCACAGCTGATCCTGATCCCTGCCGCCTTCAACATGACCACCGGCCCTGTCCACTGGAGCCTGGCCTTTCGGATGCGGGCGCTGGATAACCAGTGCTTTATCGCCGGCTGCTCCCCCGCCAGGGATGAGACGGCGTCCTATGTCGCCTACGGCCACTCCCTGGTCAGCGACCCCTGGGGGAATCTGCTCACGGAGTTCGATGAGAAAGCCGGCGTGCAGGTGGTCACGATCGACCTGGCCGACCTGGACAAGTACCGCGCCCAGATTCCCATCCTGGCCGGGCGGCGGACCGACCTATACCGGACGGAAGCCCTGAAGTAACGGCAACTCCCTCCTCCAACCGATCGGAATGAACGACAGAAAGAAAGGTTTTTGATGTACTACTATACTTATAACACGCACATCCTGGCCGCGGCCGGGATCGTGGGCATCCTGGTGATCGCAGTGGTGCTGACGGCCCTGCTGGCCGTGCTGGTGCTGCCCAAGCACAAGGACGGAAAGCTGCCTGCCTTTTTCCAGCTGCTGTTTGACGCCTTCACGCCGAAGACGCTGCTGCTGGAAAAGATCCTGCAAGTGCTGAATGTCTTCTTCTCCCTGGTGGCGGTGCTGCTGGGGCTGGTCTTGATCTTCCAGGGTCTCTTCGCCAACACAACGCTCTTGATGATGGGTCTGCTGCTGCTCCTCCTGGGGCCGCTGCTCTGCCGGGTGGGATACGAGCTGATCCTGCTGCGGATCATGCAGGTCAAGGCCACGCGGGAGATCAACCGGAAGCTGAGTTTCCTGGTCCCCGAAGGGGCCGCCCAGGCGGCAGAGGAAGAGGACCTGCGCGAAGAGCCGGAGAAAGAAGCCCCGACCACCGCAAAGACCCCCACCGAACCTCCTCGTGCCCACTGCCCTTCCTGCGGAACGTGGTATCAGGAAGCGCTGGGGAAATGCCCGGTGTGCGGGCGGGCGCACGAAAAAGACGAGTCATAAGAAAAACCAGCGTACTCGGATGGGTACGCTGATTTTTTCGATACTTTACAGAATACAGGATACAAAAACAAGACCTGGCCCAAAGGCCAGGTCTTGTCATTATGCTTTGTTTCAGAAGATGAGGGTGTTCTGAATTAGAACAGGCCCTGCTCCAGCATAGCCTCAGCAACCTTCTTGAAGCCAGCGATGTTAGCGCCAGCGACCAGGTTGTAGCCCAGGCCGTACTCCTCAGCAGCCTCAGCAGAGACTCTGTGGATATTCTCCATCATCTTCTTCAGCTGGCCGTCGACCTCGTCAACAGTCCAGGACAGACGCTCGGAGTTCTGGGACATCTCCATTGCGGAAACGCCAACGCCGCCGGCGTTAACAGCCTTGGAAGGAGCCACGATCAAGTTGGGCTGCTCCATCAGGAACTTCAGAGCATCGTTGGTGGTGGGCATGTTAGCGACCTCGATGTAGTACTTAGCACCACAAGCGGCGATCTTCTTAGCCTGCTCCATGTTGACGTCGTTCTGCATAGCGGAGGGCATGATGATGTCAGCCTTCACGCCCCAGGGCTTCTCGCCAGCGTGGAACTCAACACCGAACTTGTCAGCATAGTCCTTGACCTTGTTGCGGCCGGAGGAACGCATCTCGAGCAGGTACTCGACCTTCTCGTCGGTGGAGACACCGTCGGGATCGTAGACATAGCCGTCGGGGCCGGACAGGGTGATGACCTTAGCGCCCAGCTGCTTAGCCTTCTTGCAGATGCCCCAAGTCACGTTGCCGAAACCAGCAGCAGCGATGGTCTTGCCCTCGATGCTCTCGCCCTCGTGCTTCAGGACTTCCTGCAGATAGTACACAGCGCCGTAGCCGGTAGCCTCGGGACGAGCCAGAGAACCGCCATAGGACAGGCCCTTGCCGGTTAGAACGCCGTTCTCGAAGCAGCCCTTCAGGCGGCGATACTGGCCATACAGGAAGCCGATCTCACGGCCGCCAACGCCCATGTCACCAGCGGGGACATCGATGTCGGGCCCGATGTAACGATACAGAGCGGTCATGAAGCTCTGGCAGAAACGCATGATCTCAGCGTCGGACTTGCCGGCGGGATCGAAGTCAGCGCCGCCCTTGCCGCCGCCGATGGGCAGACCGGTCAGGGAGTTCTTGAAGATCTGCTCGAAGCCCAGGAACTTGATGATGCCGGGGTAAACGTTGGGCTGGAAGCGCAGGCCGCCCTTGTAGGGGCCGATAGCACCATTGAACTGGCAACGATAACCGATGTTGGTGTGGGGCTTACCAGCGTCGTCGGTCCACACAACGCGGAAGGTGAACATACGCTCAGGCTCGACCATACGGCCCAGCAGGTCAGCAGCCTCGTACTCGGGGTGCTTCTCAACGACGGGATCCAGAGAGCTCAGAACTTCCTCCACGGTCTGCACGAACTCGGGCTCGTTGCCGTGCTTCTTTCTAACGGTTTCAATAACGCTTTCGATGTAAGCATTCATGATGTTTGGCTCCTTCTTTTGAAGATTTATTTTTCCCCGGCGGCACCAGGCTCCAGGCGAAAATACAAGGATACTTGCAATCTAAGACAAACTTTTCAGTTCCTCCCTATTGCAGTTGCAAGTATAGCACGTCCCTGCTGTAAATGCAACAATTATTTTGAAAAATTTTGAACAATTTTTGCGGCATCGCACAAAAGTTCCAGCATGAAAGATGGAAAACCAGAAATTGCAAAAAGACGCCGAAATTGCATCGGCGTCTTTTTCTCTGCAAATGAAGATGATGGAACCTCTGCAAATTATGCAAATGGCTCTCCGATCCGTGACCAGGTTTGGTCATTTCCTCAAGCCTTCTTTAGGATGGTGTGCTCGGCCGCAACCTGGAGGGGCTTAATGATGATGAGGGTGATGACGGCGGCCACGCCGATCTGGATGAGGTTGCCGGGGATGGAGGTGAACGGCACCACCCAGTTGCCATAGATCACGACCTCGGCGAAGTAATAGCCGACGATCTTGATGGCGCAGGCGGCAATGAGGGCCAGGACGATGAAGCCCATGTTTTTCCGCTTCTCGGTGATGGCACCCACGACGAAGCCCATGCAGCCGACGATGACTAAGGTGAAAGGAGCCCACAGGGTCCAGCCGGAGAGCAGGTCAAACAGACCCATACCGATGCCGCCGGCGATCATGCCGGTGCGCTTACCGAAAAGAATGGCCGCGACGAAGAGGGGGACGTTGCCCAGGTGGACCAAGCCGCCGTTGGGGGCGAAAGGCAGGCGAATGTTCACGACAGACGTGAAGACATACACCAAGACCAGGCAAATGGCCGTGATGGCAAGGGACTTGACGCGGGATGAGTTGCTGCTTGTAGCAGCCGCAGAGTTGGTGCTCATGGGGATGGGCCTCCTTTTGGTGATTCTGTTTGATAGGTTTAATCTACCACAGTCCTGGCCCTGTAAAAATCACCAAACCGAAAGTTTTTCATAAGGTCAGAATCTCCCCGTCTGTGGCCTGCGGACAGGCCAGAGTCTGCGCCCTGGTTGCCATCTGGCATGGTTTCTGGTATCATACCTCTGCAGCCCCTTTCGCGCAGGTCTCCCCTGCCGTGCCTGCTTTCTTGTGAAAACACTTTAATATAGGATACAAATAAAAGGAGTCGGATGCACATGTCAGAACAAACCACCCCCTCCCTACTGGAGCAGTTACAGGCCCACCACCAGGCGGGGTATCTCTCCCTGCACATGCCAGGCCACAAGGAAAACGCCGCCCTGGCCCCCTACCTTGCCCAGCTGGGCGCGGAATGGGACATCACAGAATTGCCCGGCTTTGACGATCTCCACGCCCCTGAGGGCATCTTAGCGAAGATGATGGACCGGGCCGCCGCCCTCTGGGGCAGCCGGAAGAGCTGCCTGCTGGTCAACGGCAGCACCGGCGGCCTGCTGGCCGCCATGCGCGGCACCACCCGCCGGGGCGACAAGATCTTAGTCGCCCGCCACTGCCACAAGGCCATTTACCACGCCATGGAGCTTTGCGGCCTGGACCCGGTCTTTCTGACCCCCGCCACCGAGCCGACCTTCGGCCTGGCTGGGTCCATCTCCCCGGAGCAAGTGGCCGAGGCCCTGGCGCAGCACCCGGACGTGAAGCTCATCGTCTACCCCAGCCCCACCTACGACGGCATCCTCAGCGACACCGCCGGCATCTGCGCCATCGCCCATGAAAAGGGTATCCCCGTCCTGGTCGACGAGGCCCACGGGGCCCATCTGGGCCTCCACCCTGCCTTCCCCCCCAGCGCCATGGGCCAGGGGGCGGACCTGGCCGTGGCCAGCCTGCACAAGATGCTCCCCAGCCTGACCCAGACCGCCGTCCTCCACGCCACGGGGGCGCGGCTGTCCCTGCCCCAGGTCGTCCGGCAGGCGGGCATCTTCCAGTCCAGCAGCCCCTCTTACCTGCTCATGGCCTCCATGGACGGGTGCATCCGCCTGCTGGAGGAGCAGGGCGAGGAACTCTTCGCCGCCTGGAAAGCCCGGTTGGACAAATTCGACCGGTTGGCCAGCGGCCTGAAGCACCTGCGTCTGCTGGGCCACGGAGCCGAGGCAGGGGCCTCTTACCCCGGCATCTTCGCCCTGGACCCGGCCAAGATCCTCATCTCCACCCGCAACAGCGCTCTCACCGGCGTGGAGTTAAAAAATCGCCTGCGGGAGGAGTACAAGATTGAGCTGGAAATGGCCCTGGACCACTACGCCGTCGCCATGACCGGCCTGGGTACCGACGACACCATGCCCACCCGCCTGGCCGAGGCCCTGCTGGCCCTGGACGAAGCCGCCGGTCCCAACGAGGAGCCCCCCGCCGAACCCCTGCCCGCCTACGAGCTGCCGCCCCGCCGCATGTCCCTGGAAGAGGCCGCCATGGCCCCCGGTGGCCTGACCTTCCTGTACGACGGCATCGGGAAGGTCTGCGGGGAATACATCTGGGCCTATCCCCCTGGCATCCCCCTCGTCACCCCCGGCGAGGAGATCACCGCCAATCTGGTCGAGACGGTGGAGACGCTCTATCGCTCCGGTGTCCGCCTGCTCGGTACCCGCGGCAAGCCCCCCTTCACCACCTTCGCCGTCGCTGACGAATAAAACACCGCCCCACTGCCCGGAAAACAAACCAGGCGGCGGGGCGGTTTTCTTGTGGAAAAAAGTTATTCGACCGTGTTCTCTAAGACGCCGATGCCTGCGATCTCACACCGGACCACGTCCCCCGCTTTCAAAAACTTGGGGGGATCGAAGCCCATGCCGACGCCGGCCGGGGTGCCGGTGGCGATGACGGTCCCGGCCTGGAGGGTCATGCCCTGGGAAAGCTCTGCGATGACGTGGGAAATAGAGAAGATGAGTTCGTCCGTCACGGCGTCCTGCCGCAGCTCGCCGTTGATCCAGGTGCGGATGGCCGGGGCCGGGGGCTGGGAAAATTCGTCGCGGGTGACGAGGCAGGGGCCCATGGGGGTGAAGCCGTCTAAGCCCTTGCCAAAGTACCACTGCTTGTGGCCGGTCTGCAGGTTCCGGGCGGAGACGTCGTTGACGATGGTGTAGCCGAAGACATAGTCATAGGCGTCTTCTTCCCGGACGTGTTTCGCATCTTTCCCCAGGACGACAGCCAGCTCCGTCTCATAGTCCAGGCTATCCACGAGGTCAAAATGCCCAGGGATGGGGTCGCCGGGGCCGGGGCAGTGGGTGGCCCGCTTGGAGAAGTAGACGGCGCTCCCCTTTTCCCGGGTAAAGGCGTCGGCGTTGAACTGCTCGGCCTCGGTCTTGTGCTTCTGGTAGTTCATGCCCAGGCAGATCACGTCCTGCCGGGGGGCGGGGATGGGGGCCAGGACCCGGACCTCGGCCAGGGCCAGGGTCTCCCCTGCCTGCTGGGCCAGGATCGTCTCCCGGTGGGCGGGATCGTCGGTGAGCAGGTCGTTCATGGTGGCGTAGGGCAGGACCTGCAAGGTGCCGGGGGCAGTCTCCCGGCAGACCAGGGTGCGCTTCTCGTCGGCAACGGTGTAGAGTTTCATGGGCGGTCTCCTTTCGTGCGTGTTCAGGCGAACTGTTTCAGGCGTCGCAAGAGGGTGTCCACCGCCCTCTGCGTGGTGGCCCAGCTGGTGCAGATGCGGACGGCGGTGTGGGTCTCGTCGGTCTTGCACCAGAAGGCGAAGGCAAACTCCCTCTCCAGCTCGTGGAGCAGCTTGTCGGGCAGGATGGGGTACTGCTGGTTGGTGTAGGAATCGTAGAGCATGGGGCAGCCCTTAGCCTCAAAGGCCCGGCGGATCTTCATGGCGAACTCGTCCGCCTGCCGGGACAGGGTGAAGTACAGCTCCTCCTCCAAAATGGCCGAGAACTGCACCCCCAGCAGCCGCCCCTTGGCCAGCAGGCCGCCGCGCTGCTTGATCAGATAGCGGAAGTCCCGGTTCAAGGCCCGGTTGCGGATGACCAGCGCCTCCCCGAAGAGCAGCCCCTGTTTCGTCCCGCCGATGGTAAAGGCGTCGCAGCGGATGGCCAGGTCGGGCAGGGTCATGTCGCAGGCCTTGCTCATCAGGCCGTAGCCCAGCCGCGCCCCGTCGATATACAAGGTCAGCCCCTTGCTCTGGCAGACCTGCCAGATCGCGTCCAGCTCCTCCAGGGAGTAGAGCGTGCCGTTCTCCGTGGGCTGGGAGAGATAGACCATGGCGGGCTGGACCATGTGCTCGTGGGTGGCGTCGGTCCAGTGGGCTCGCCACAGGGCCAGGATGGCCTCCGCCGTGAGCTTCCCGTCCTCCGACGGGATGGGCAGGACCTTGTGTCCGGTGGACTCGATGGCCCCTGTCTCGTGGACGTTGATGTGCCCGGTGTGGGCAGCGATGACCCCCTGGTGGGGCCGCAGGGCCGCGGCGATCACCGTGGTGTTGACCTGGGTCCCGCCCACCAAAAAGTGGACGGACAGATCCTCCCCGCCCCCGCACAAGGCCCGGACCTGGGCGCGGGCTTTGTCGCAAAACGTATCTTCTCCATATCCAACGGTCTGATCGAAGTTCGTATCCGTCAGCCGCCGCAGCACGCGGGGGTGTGCCCCCTCGGCGTAGTCACATTCCAGTCGGATCATAAAAGCATTCCCTCCGAATTTGAATCTTGATTTGCGTCTTTTTCCCCCATTATACGCGACAGGACGGGAAAGGTCAACGAAGGGGAGCCGGCTGTGAAACAGACTAAGGGATTGTTCCCGAAGGGCTCGACCACTTGCGTAGCTGACTGAGGGGGGTCTCCCCGAAAGGCTGAACCACCTACTCTAACAACTGCAATGCACAGCGCTGGCGCCGGGGGGCGCACCTCTCCACCGCCTGACGGCGGTCCCCCTCCCCTTTCAGGGGAGGCATAGCTCAACATAATGTATTACTATAAAAAGGCTCCCCTGAAAGGGTCTAACTGTCCGGGGGACAGTTAGATTCAGTAAAATCTTCCTTAGACGGCTGGCCGCGAAGCGGTCTGAGGGGTTGTCCCCGAAGGGAGCAGACCCTACTTTAACATCAGCGACCCGCAACGTGCCGCCGGGGGTGGCCCTCATCCGACCCGGCTTCGCCGGCCCACCTTCCCCCCAGGGGAAGGCTCTGTCAACGCAGCATAACTTTGCAGAGCAGTACCACCTGAAAAAGCCTTCCCCGAGGGGGAAGGTGGCTGCGAAGCAGACGGATGAGGGCCACGCCGCGCAAGCACTCCGTAGTGTACCAGCGCAGACCACCCACCCCATAAAAAAGAGACAGGCCGCGGCCTGTCTCTTTTTTATTCAAATGGTATTCTTCTCGTTCTCAGCGTTCCCCGCTGTGGCTCACTTTTCCAGCTCGCTCCAGTCGCGGGTGTCGCGCAGGTCGGTCCACTGCTCGAACTTGGTGCCGGTCTTGTTCTTGAAGTAGTGGCTGTTGGTGGCTTCCTGGACGGCCAGGTAGTACCAAGCGGTCTCGTCCATGTTGTCGACCCAGGTCTTCATGTCCTTGTGCAGGTCGTCCTTGGTTTCGGGCAGGCGGTTGAGCACGCGGTTGACGAGGGTCATGGTCTCGGCGCGGGTGATCTTCTGGTCGGGCTTAAAGGAACCGTCCTCATAGCCCTTGATCCAGCCGTGGTTGGCGGCGATGCTGATCTCGTCCTTGGCCCAGTGGCTGGTGACGTCGAAGAAGGCCGCGGGGGTCTTGTCGCCGTCGGGGTCGAAGCGGGCGGCGATGGCGGCGAACTCGGCGCGGCTGATGGGGTCGTTGGGCTTAAAGGAGCCGTCCTCATAGCCCTTGATGATCCCCATCTTGCTCAGGGTAGACACGGCGCAGCAGAACCAGTCGCCGTCCTTCACGTCGTTGTAGCTGTTGCTCTTGGTCATGTTGGCCTCGCGGGTCTCGTCGGTCAGCAGACGGAAGAAGATGGTGGCCACCTCGGCGCGGGTAATATTGTTCTGGGGCCGCACGTCGTTGTTGCCGTAGCCAATGATATAAGCGTAGTGGTCCTTCCCGTTCAGACCGGTAGGCACATCATCAGGGATGGTAACCGTAGGCGTAGAGGGCCGGGAGCTGCCGCCGGAGGAATTCCGGGCAAAGGTCGCGTGGATCGTGTGGGGTTTGGTCACGTCCTTAAACGTGTATTCCTTAACTGCGCCAACGCTCTCGCGGTCTACCTTGACATCCTGAATGTGGTAGCCCTCGTTGGGCGTGATCTTAAAGGTCTGGTTTTTGCCCATGGGTACTGCAACATCACCCGCCGGGGTGATCTTGCCGTTGTCGCCGGCGGTGGCGGTGATGATGCGAACTTCATCGATATTGACCTGCAACAGATGCGGTCCGTCAGTTACATTGGCGTTTCCAGTACCAATACCATTATTTGCGCTGAGATAGAATGGCGTATTGATCTTATCGCCATTCACAACATGGTAACCGAATACCACTACAAGATAGTAGTCATTATAGCCCTTGTAGGAGCTGCCGTCATATCTTGCGTGTTCTGGCTTTGTAATGGGAATGGTATTGTGCTCACCGTCCACATAAAGAACATCCACGTTGCTCGATGCGGTAGAGAATCGTTCCGTTTCTTCCTTGCTTCTCGGGCCGTTCAGCGTATTTTGTCCGTTTCCGAGCGCTACTTCGTCAAACCAGTAGTACTCAAAGTAAACGTAATCCTCGTCAGTGCCCTGCTTTTCCTTCAGCAACGGATGATCGACCTGAATACCAATCGAGTGCTCCTTGCCGTCACCGATGGTTACGGTGAAGGGCTGGTCAGCATCAACCGGCTTGGATTTTCTATCCACAAGGTAAGAGATTGTGGGGTTAGCAAGCTTGTATTCGCCACTGACAGTTGCACGATCAGACGGATTATCCTTTGCTTCAAGCTTTTCGTTTTCATTTAATATCTGATTGGAGCTGCTTAACTTCCAGCCACCGACATACGCATAGCCAGGGCGCTCATTACCGGTCGTTGCTCCATTCGTATCAGGAAGCTTATAGTTATTGTTGAGATCCCAAAGCTTAGTTGCAGAATTATAAGTCCAGCCAAGAAGTGCATGGTTCAAGTGCTTTTCTGGTATGCCAAGAGGAGAAAACGTAATCTTTATAGGATAGGTGCAGATTTTTTGCAGATTTGAATCATATCCTACTTGTGTGGAATACGCCACAAAGCATTTATCGTTCGGGAGCACAATGATGCGATCGCATCCACTCGGAGGAGTCATGGCACTGCTGTCATATCCACTATAATCCTCGTCTTTCCAAGGATCTACGATCTTCTCAAAGATAATCTGCGTGATATGAATATCCTTAAATGCCTCTCCGTTAATATTCGTCACACTCGCCGGAATAACAACCTTTGCCTCTACGCCATCAGCAAAACAGTTCTTGAAACACTGATAACCAATGGATGTTAAGCCTTCCGGCAATGCAAAGACAACGCCTTCCGGAGAATCAGCCAACCGAATAGATTCTACGAATTTGCAATCTGTAAATACAGAAGAACCAAGTTCCGTCAAAGTACTCGGTAAGATCACATCTTTCAAGGATGTGCAATCGCCAAACGCAAATTTGCCGATGGTCGTTACCTTAGTATTGGACAGGTCAACAGACGTTACAGGAGAATACTGAAACGCCTGATTGTCGATCTTCTCCAGATTGGTTGCATTTTTGAAATCGACAGCTGCAACTTGAGGATGATTTGGAAGACCTGCATCCTTAGCCTTAAAAGCATTTTGACCGATAGTCGTTACCGCTACGCCACCAATTTCCGCCGGAATGGCAACAGAAAGGAACTTGTCCTTATGTTCCTCTTCGGCAAGCCAATCCTTATCAATACCCTCAATGACACCATTCTTAAAAATCAACTTTCCCGCAGGAACAGCAATCGGGGTATTCTCCCCCCCTTCGGGGGTCTCAGCCGCAGCAGCGAGTACAGTATCATGATTAGGACTAATCATGACGTTTTGACTGTCAAAACGTCGCGCATCGTTGCCTTCGTTCCCTGTCTCGTAAGCCACTGCATTGGCAGGAAGCAATCCAATTACCATCATCGTGGCCATCAAACAGGCTAGAATTTTTCTTTTCATGGAAACATCTCCCTTTCTTCAATTTTTTACTGATCGTCCTCTGGCAATAACGGCGAAACACCATCTCCTCTCCGTATAGATGATATACTATAGCTGGAAAGGATGTGAGTGGATATGACCATCAGAGAAGCTGCTTCTGCCTGGGGCATCACAGAGCGCCGCATCACAGAGCTATGTAAATCAGGGCGTATCCCCGGAGCCTATAAAATGGGGCGCCGCTGGTTCATTCCCGATCATGCGCTCAAGCCAAAGGACAATCGATACCGCAAACACGCAGCCCCTACGCTCCCCCATCCCCTGCGAAAGCCGCTTCCTATCGGTGAATCGGATTATCGGAAAGCCTGCACGAATTACTACTATGTGGACAAAACCATGATGATCAAGGAGATCCTGGATGAGCGTCCCGTTGTTTCTCTCTACACACGCCCTCGGCGTTTCGGAAAAACGCTCAATATGAGTATGCTTCGCGTCTTCTTTGAGAAAACAGAGGGGGATACCTCTGTCTATTTCAAAGAAAAAAAGATCTGGAGCTGTGGGAAGGAATATCGTGTGCACCAAGGGAAATATCCTGTGGTCTATTTATCCTTTAAGGATGTAAAAGCCGACTCTTGGGAAGAAACCTATCGGAAGATCCGGCTGTTGATCGCAGCTGAGTTTCGCCGCCATCACGAACTGTCTTCGAGTTCCCAGCTGGATGCGTTTGAACGGCAGAAATTTGCGTGTCTTGCATCCGAAACCGCAGACAAAGTAGACTATGAATCGTCCCTTTCCTTCCTCATGCTGTTCCTCCATAAGCACCACGGCGTGGCTCCCATTGTCATAATCGATGAGTATGACACCCCAATTCAGCAAGGACATCTGCATGGCTTCTATGATACCGTGCTGAAACTCTCATCTAAATCTAAACCACCCTCAGGCTTCGTGGCCTCAGCGGAGTCAGAGTCCTCGGTGGGTTTGGTGGGGGTGTTTTCCTCTCTTCTTTTCAAACATAAAAAATTACCTCCTTTGAGCGTGCAGGCTCGAAGAAGGTAGTGTTGTGTTGGTAACCGGCTGCCTTACGGGGAAGGTGGGGGGTGTGCTCCCGGGTAGGCCCTTGGCTTTGCGTCCCCGGCTTTCGCCGGGTTTGCCTTTGTCTGTACAAACTTCCACTTCTTGCGAGACGCACAGATCGGGTTTGTGCAGGTGTGTTCGTTCTCCTGACCTTGGGGGGTGCTTGAGACCCTATCCCCCCGTTGCCGCGGCGTCGGGTCGCTGCGGGGCGGGGAACGATTTCCTTTGATGGTTATATTATACCGTACTCATGGCAAAATTCAAGTACATTTCGCCGGGTTTTCCTGTGCTGACTCGCATTATCAAATCAAAAATGTATCTTTTTCTCACGCGGCGGTGACGGCCAGGGCGTCGCTCTGGTGGGTGTAGGTCAGGGGGGAGACGCAGGCGGCCAGCTTGGTGGCGGGGGTCTTGGTCCGGTAGAGCACGGCGTAGGTCAGGTCGATCTGATACCACTTGCCGCCCACGTTGACCTTGTTCCAGGCGTGGTAGCTGCTGCCGGCGTAGCCCTTGGTCAGGGCGCAGGGGATGTTCTGGCTGCGGCACATGGCGGCAAACAGAGAGGCAAAGTCATAGCAGATGCCCTTGGTGCCGCTGAGGGTCGCGGTGGGGCTGGGGATGTAGCTCTTCACCTGGCCGGAGGTGATCCGGTCGGCCAGGGCCTGGTCGTAGGTGTAGCGGCCGGCGATGAAGTTGTAGATGGCAACGACTTTCTGCTCGTCGGTCTTGGCGTTCTTGCACAGCTCGGCGGCCTTGGTGGTCACGGCGTCGCCGGCGGTGAAGGGGACTTCACTGGTGGAGATCAGATAGGGGGCGTTGGCGCTGTCGATGGTCACGCGCATGGTCTGGCTGGCCACGACCCGGTAGGAGGTGCCGGAGAGGTTCTGGCAGACGCTGACGGTGTAGGTGCCGTTGCCCTGGTCCAGGGCGAAGGAGGTGGTGCCGCTGGGGCAGTCGCGGTAGGCGGTCTTGCCGCTGCCGTACTGGATGCCGACCTTCAGGCGGGCGGCGGAGGTGTAGCTCACGGTCACATAGCCCGCGCTGGTGTGGGAGGCATCAATGACCTGGGTCCCGGCAGCCCCAGCCACGGTGACCAGGGACAGGAGCGTAAAGGCTGCGAGCAAAACGCAGACATAACGAAACAGCCGCTTCATAACAGCGATCTCCTTTCGGTAACTGGCTGCCAGCCCCGAACAGGAGACCCTGTTTTCTGCGGGGGTAAGGCCCTATAGCTTTGCGTCGCCGGCTTTCGCCGGGTTTGCTATTATCGTTTGAGATGCCGTCGGAAAAGCGACTGCATCTTTTTTCGCAATTATCATACACGAAACCAGGGGATTTGTCAAGCGTTTTTTTCGTGGTTCTGCGGGGGAGGGGGTACGTTGGTACACGGCGGAGTGCTTGCGGTAGGTTGCCCTCATCCGACCCGGGCTTCGCCCGGCCCACCTTCCCCCTCGGGGAAGGCTCTGTCAGGGTGGTACCACCAAAAAAGCCTTCCCCTGGGGGGAAGGTGGCTGCGAAGCAGACGGATGAGGGCCACGTCCCGCAACAGAGCCGTAGTGTACCAAGACAACATGGCACGACACGGAACCACCCATCAGATCCCGCCGCCAAAGGCGGCCACCTTTTCCACGACGAACTCCGAAAACCGCCCCCGGCCATCCCAGACCACGCCCCCGGCCACCATCCCGCGCTTCGGCACGATGGCCACGTCGGCCTGCTCCAGCATGGGGACGTCGATCCCGCTGTCCCCCGCGCAGAGCACCCGCGCCGGGGCAAATTTCTCCCGCAGGCGCACGAGGGCGTCCCCCTTGCTCAGCCCCGGCGGAAAGAAGTAGAGCTTCCGCCCGGACAGCTCCGCCGTGAGCCGTGTCCTGCCCTGCACATGGGCCAGCGCCTGGGCGGCCTCCGCCGGGCTGTCGCAGGCGGCGAAGAGATAGAGGTCGTCTACCATCCGCGCCCGCAGGGGCAGGGGGACCTGCGCCAGCAGCTCCCCCGCCTTTGCCAGCTCCCCCCGCCAGGGTTCCACCAGCGCCAGGGAGCGGGCCTGCCACGCCGGGTCCACTGCCCCGTTGCGCAGCAGCAGGCCCCCGTTGGCCACCAGGGCATATTTTGGCACACAGCCGGGGGGGAATTGGATGCGTAAAAACTGCGCGATCGACCGGCTCGTCACCGGGACAAAGCACATCGACCGGTTGATGTGCGCCAGGCCCCGGATGACGCCGGGGGGAAAAAAGCCCTGGGCCTTGCCGTCCAGATACTCCACGCACACATCCCCCGCCTGGGCGTGCTTGTGGGAGAAGAGCAGGGTGTTGTCCAGGTCGCTGGCGAATAAGATGCTTTCGTTTCTCATGCGTCCGCCATCTCCCGGATCAGCCCGCAGGCCCGGTAATGCACCAGGGGGTAGACCTCCAGCGGGACCTGCTTCTCCCGCGCCAGCTGGTAGAGATGGCCCAGGTGGGCCTCGTCGTCCAGGCTGTGGACAAGGATCTTCCAGGGCATCCGCCGCAGGAGCACGCGGGTGGCCTCCCCGATGCTGGGCTTGACGAGGTTGCGGTCCCGGACGCCGAAGACCCGGCAGATCTGCGTTACCTCCTCTGCCGCCGTCCGGTCCGTCTGCGGGCCGGGCGGCGGCGGGGTCTGCCTGGGGGGCCGGAAGTGGGCCTCGATCCGGTCGATGAACTGGTACGTCAGGTCCCGGTCCTGCCATTGGTCATAGAACACCGCGCCGTGAAAGTCCTGGGGGCCAATGAGATCCGGGCGGTAGACCGTCCGGCTGAGCAGACCGGAGACGACGGAATTGAGGCAGGAGCTGGCGATGAGAAAGTCCTCCCGCGTCCCCCATTTCTCCGCCAGACAGGCCGGGTCCGACAGCACAGCCAGGCCGGGGCTGACGCCGGGGTAGGCCTGCATGGCCTGCTGGAGCTGGCCCTGAATGGCCCCCTTCCCCGTCCAGCCGTCCACGAACTGGAGGTCCTCCGGCGCGTGGCGTTCCAGCAGCCAGGCCATGGCATTCTCGTCGATCCCCCGGCCACGGATGATGGAGACGCTCGCGTGGGTCACGTCGGCGTGGTAATAGGTCTTGAGATAGCGCTTGATGAGGATCCCCACCGGCGTCCCCGCCCGCGCCAGGGAGACGAGGGCAGCCCTGTCCCCCTTTTCCGCCCAGATCTGCCGCGCCACGGACCCCACGGCCTCCGCCGTGATGCCCGCGTAGCGGGCGAGCGCATCCTGATAGGCGTGGAGATAGGCCGGGGTCGGCTCGTACTCGATGGGGAGCATCTCATAATAGGGCGTGCCGCTTTGGATCTTTCGCTCCCGCGCCTGGGTGCCCAAGGGTTCGATTTGGCCGGTGATGTCCTTGAGCAGCAGCGTCACGTCATCCCTTCGATAGCTTCCAAACATAGCCTTCCCCCTGTGTGTAGATCAAGTGCTTGCAGGTCAAGACAGACGCCAGGGCCTGGATCGCCCGGAGGTCTGTTTTTTTCGTGTCGGAGACGACGATGACCGTATCATATTCTTTCAAATTATAGACATAGGTTGTCCGTTCCTCTTCGTAAAAACTGGGCAGTTTCCAGCCGGACCGGATGGGGTAGCCCGGCGCATCGCACAGCCCAATGGGGCTGCGCGTGGTGGCGTGGCAGCAGACCTCAGCCCCCAGCCGTTCCAGCCTCTCGCCCAAGCGCAGCGCCGGGTACATGCACTCCTCCGTGCCCAGGACCAGGGTCTTCCCCAGCGTCTCCACCGGCCCAAGGGCGCGGGAGAGCATGGCCTCGGCCACGGCCTGGCAGCTGCCGTCATAGGCCCCGATGCGCAGCGTTTTCCGCGGGTCCAGCAGCCCCTCACCGGGCAGCGTTTCTTGTCGAAACGAGAGGTTTTGGGGCACTGCCGGCGGGGCTTCCGTGACCGTCCAGTCCGCCACCTGGGCCGTGTGATCCTCCTGGGGCAGACGGACCAGGCAGCGGCAGGTGATCCCCGCGTCGGCCAGGGCTTCCTCCTGCTCCGGTGTGACCCGGTTGAGCAGGGACGCCGCCACCAGCGTCTTTTCCCCCAGCGCCGGCCAGCGCCGGGTGAGCTGGGCGACCATGTTTCGGAGGGTCTTGCCGGTAGAGATCTCATCGTCTACGAACAAGACCGTGTCTGTTTCTTGCAGCAGGGCGTCGAGGTCCCCGCCCCAGAGCTTCTGCTCGGCGGCGTGGCTGTGCTCCTCCAAAAAGCGGACCCAGCCAGGCCCTTCCCCGGCTTCGCGGGTGGTGCTGAGAAAGGCGCAGTCCGGGCCGAGCCGACTGGCCACAGCGGCCCCCAGGGCCGTGGCCGTCTCGGCAAAGCCGAGGACCAGCCTTGCCCCCGGAAATTCCTGCTGCAGCCCCTCCCCCAGGGTCCGCATCATGGTCAGGGCCTCCGTCGGGGAGACGGGCATGTGCTTGGCCTGCAAGGGGTTGACCAGCAGATAGGCCCGCTTGGCGTTCCGATAGCGTTTGGCGACCCGAAGGGTCGTTTCTTTCGTGTAACTTGTCGTGTAGCTTGGCATAAGACCTCCTGTCCGCAGAATATGACCTAGCACAGCGGGGCCTTCAAAACACCGTCTTGAAGGCCCCGTTCCTGCGAGGATATTGGAAACTTTATTTGGACTGCCCGATCAGATCGTGGCTCTCCTGCTTGGTAACCGCCTTGCGGATGAGGTCCACCGGGATCATGGTGAAGGCCAGCACAATGGCCACCGCCCAGCCCAGGGGCGGGAAGGGCACGCAGCTGAACATGTCGCCGATCCAAGTGAAGACTTTAAACGGGATCAGCGGTGCGTTGACGATCGCCGCCTGCACGATGGCGATGATGGCAAAGACCTTCATAAAGCCCGTGTTCTGGTTCAGCCCACGGAAGATGCCAAAGCCGTCGTCTCTCACGTTGAAGCCGTTAAACAGGGCGCTCCAAATGAAGAGGACAAAGTAGGCCGTGAGCTTCTCTTCCTGCACAGGGAAGATGCGGTCAAACACCGGCAGCTTCAGGAAGAGGAAGCTCAGCACGGTCAGCCACAGGCCCATGGTCAGGATCTGCCCCATCATGGGCTTGCTGATGATGCTCTCGTCCCGGCGGCGGGGCTTTTCCCTCATATACCGCGCAAGGGCCGGCTCGTTGCCCAGCATGATGGCCCCCAAGCCGTCCATGACCAGGTTCACGAAGAGCAGGTGGGTGACCTTCAGCGGCTCCTCCACCCCGAAGAAGGGGGCGATGGCGCTGACGACCACAGCGGCCACGTTGATGACCAGCTGGAACTTACAGAATTTCAGGATGTTATGGTAGATCGTCCGGCCATACCAGATGGCATCCTTGATGGACTTGAAGTTATCGTCCAGGATGATGATCTTACCGGCCTCTTTCGCGGCCTCGGTGCCGCTGCCCATGGCGAAGCCCACGTCAGCCCGCTTCAGGGCGGGCGAGTCGTTCACGCCGTCGCCGGTCATGCCGACCACGAGATTCATCTCCTGGCACAGGCGGACCATACGGGATTTATCCGTGGGCAGGGCGCGGGCAATGACCCGGATGCGGGGGATAATTTCTTTCACCTCGTCGTCGGAAAGCTCGTTGAGGTGGGCGGACGTCAGGGCGACTTCGTCGCCGCCGTGGTACAGGCCCGCGTCCTTGGCGATGGCAACGGCAGTCTCCAGGCGGTCGCCGGTGATCATGACGACCTGGATGCCTGCCTGCCGCACCTCGGCAATGGCCTCTCTGGCCTCAGGGCGCACGTCGTCCCGGATGCCCACGAAGCCGATCAAAACCACGTCCTCATGGATTTTATTCTCGACCATGGCCTGCTCGGAGTAGCCAAAGGCCAGCACGCGCATGGACTTGTCGGCCAGCTCTACGATCTTGGCATCCAGGACCTTGGGGTCCAGATCCTTGATCTCTCCGTTCAGGCCCAGGTACTTCTTCGCCGTGGCCAGCAGGCGCTCCGGGGCGCCCTTATACAGCGTCTTGCCCATGTCTCCCAGATAGACCTGGCTGAACTTGTTGGTGGAGTTGAAGCCCTGCACCTTGACGGTCTTGCACACGCCCTCCAGCTGGGCCATGCTCTCCTTGCCCAGGAACTTGACCAGGGCCTGGTCCGTGGCGTTGCCGCCGATCACGCGGCCGTCCGCGTCAAACATGGACTGCGTGTTCTTGCCGATGGCCAGGTCGAGCAGGCCCTTGATCTTCCCGTGCTGGCTCAGCTCCTCCAGGGGGATGGTCAGGCCGTCGGCGGTGAAGAACTCCACGACCTCCAGCTGGCCCTTGGTGATGGTCCCGGTCTTGTCGCTGAACAGGATGTTCAGGGAACCGGCGGTCTCGATGCCCTCGGCCTTGCGGACCAGCACGTTGTGGTCCAGCATCTTGCTGGTGTTCTGCATGAGCACCAGGGAGATCATCAGCGGCAGGCCCTCCGGCACGGCGCAGACGATGATGACGACGGCCAAAGACACCGCCTCAACGACATCCTTAATAATATCCGCCGGGGACGCCGCAAAATAAGGCCCGAAGCCGCCGGCTTGCAGGATGAAGTAGCCAAAGTACATGACGGCGATGACAATGGCGCCGATATAGCCGAAGGTAGAGATCTGCTTGGCCAGCTTGGCCAGCTTCACCTTCAGGGGGGAGTCCGGCTCGTTCTCCTGCATCTCTTCGGCCATTTTGCCCATCATGGTGGCAAGGCCGACCTTCTGCACGTCCATCACGCCCTCGCCGTCGAACAGGACGGCCCCCCGGAAGAGGGAGTGGGCATCGACAAACGTATCGCCGGTGATGTCATCGGCCAGCTTCGTGCCCTCGGCGGCGGCGGTCTTGGAACATTCCTCGGCCTCGCCGTTCAGGGCGGAGTTGTCCACGCGCAGGTCGCCGGCAATCAAAATACCGTCAGCGGGGATTTTATCGCCGGACTGCAGCAGGACCTTGTCGCCCAGCACGACGTCATCCACGTCGATGACGGTGATGACGCCGTTGCGATAGACTTTACACTGGTCTTTCTTCGTGGAATCTTTTAATTGCCGGTATTTCGTGTCGCTGGCCACGCCGGTCTTGGCGCTGACCACGGCCACGATGAGGACAGCCACGATGGTGCCCACCGGCTCGTAGATGTCGGAGTAGCCAAAGGCGAACATGATGATCATGATGGCGGCGATGGCCAGCAGGATCTTGATCATGGGGTCGCCAAAGGTCTCCTTGAATTCCGCCCAGAAAGTCGTCGGTTCCGAGTCTGGGATGGCGTTGCTGCCGTTGGTTCTGCGGGATTGCTCCACTTCCTGGTCGTTCAAACCGTTAAAGTGCATGGTGTGTTTTTCTCCTTTTTGTGCGCTTGGAGAAAGAGGAAGCGTCTCCCCTTCCTCTTTCTCCGGGTCATTGCTTATTGGTAACGCTTACTCAGCGCTTGCAAGCTGGGGTCTGTGGTGGCCTGGCCGATGGCGTTGAACTTCCATTCATTGCCGTGGCGGTAAACCTCACCAAAGATCATGGCGGTCATCCCGTCGTAGTGCTCCGAGAGGTTGAAGCGGCACAGCTCCTGGTTGTTCCGGGCGTCCACGATGCGGATGAAGGCGTTTTCGATCATCCCAAAGTGCTGGTGTCGGGCCTCTGCCCGGAAGATGTTCACGACCACGACGATGCGGTCATACTGGGCGGGGACTTTGTCCAGCTCGATGACGATCTGCTCGTCGTCCCCCTCCCCCGCGCCGGTGAGGTTGTCGCCCATGTGCTGGACGGCCCCGGAACCGTGGCGCAGGGCACCGAAGTAGACCACGTCTTTCCAGTTGCGGAGCTTGCCGTCCTGCAGCAGCAGGGCGGAGGCGTCGCAGTCGATGGCCTGTGGCTCTCCGCCGCCGAACAGGCTGGCCAAAAAGCCCTTGGTCTGGGGCTGCCTGGCCTCGTCCCAGCCCAGGCCGACGATGACCCGGTCGAGGCCCTCTTTGCTTTCCTTGGACAGGCTCACGCGCTGTCCCTTTTGCAGGCTGATCGCCATGATAGTTGTTCCTCCTTATTTCCGGCCGGGGGTCCAGCGCATGCCCCAGCCAAAGGCCTGGTCCAGCGCCTGGTGGCCCCGGTAGAACTGCACGATCTTTTCCACGCTGAAGGTCTCGTCATTCACGTTCTCCAGCAGGACCAGGCCGCACATGATCTGGTTGGACTGGTAGTCGTCCATCTTCACCACCAGGTCCTCGGCGCCGGGATAGCGAATGGTGACCACAGCGTCGGCCTGCTGCCAGTTGGCCACACCCTCATAGATATAGGTGTAGACCAGCACGCGCTTGATGTCGGCAATGTGGTTGCCGTCGATGCGCAGGTTCTCGCCCGTGGCCACAGCCCCGGTGCGGTCGTCGCCGTCCAGGGCGATGTACGGCTCCTGCTGCAAGGACCCAAAGGCATTGCCCAGGGCCTGGACGGTCCCCTTCCTGCCGTTTTTCAGCTCGTACAGGCAGCCCAGATCCAGGTCGATGGGCTTGCTCCCGCCGCCGAAGAGACTACCCAGAAAGCCCTTCTTGGCCGGCTTGTTGTTCCAGTTGAGGTTCACGAGGATCTCGCCCAACCCCACTTTTTCCTGCTTGCGCAGGTTGACTTTCTTTCCCTTTTCCAGGCTGATGGCCATGGGAAACGCCTCCTTTTTCCGGCGCTCTGCGCCGGCTCAGTCTTCCACTTCCACGCCGTAGTTGGCGCACAGGGCCGCCAGGCCCCCCTGATAGCCGCTGCCGATGGCGTTGAACTTCCACTCGCCGTTGTGCTTGTAAAGTTCGCCAAAGATCGCAGCCGTCTCAATGGAGAAGTCCTCCCCCAGGTCATAGCGCAGGATCTCCTGGCCGTTGCTCTCGTCCACGATGCGGATGAAGGCATTGTTGACCTGACCGAAGTTCTGGCGGCGCACATCCGCGTCATAGATGGTGACGGTGAAGGCCACACGCTGGATGTTCTCCGGGACCAGGGAGAGATCGACCTTGATCTGCTCGTCGTCCCCGTCGCCCGCACCAGTGAGGTTGTCGCCCAGGTGCTCCACGGCCCCGGAGGGGTGCTGGAGGTTGCCATAGAAGACGAAGTCTTCCGTGCGGGTAATTTTTCCGTTCTCGCCCAGCAGGAAGGCGGCGGCGTCCAGGTCGAAGGACCCGCCGGTGTCAAAGGCGTTCACGTCCCAGCCCAGGCCCACCAGGACCTTGGTCAGACCGGGGTTTTCCTTGGACAGACTGACTTTCTGCCCCTTTTTCAAACTGATCGGCATAGTGTATTACTCCTTTTTTGTCTGCGCTCAGGCGACTTCGATGCCATAGTGGCCGCACAGGGCGGCCAGACCGCCCTGGAAGCCGCTGCCAATGGCGTTGAACTTCCACTCGCCGTTGTGGCGATACAGCTCCCCGACGACGATGGCCGTCTCGATGGAGAAGTCCTCGCCCAGGTCATAGCGGATGAGGTCGGCGCCGGAGACCATGTCCTGGATGTGGATATAGGCGTTCTGCACCTGGCCAAAGTTCTGGCGGCGCACGTCGGCGTCGTAGATGGTGACGGTGAAGGCGATCCGCTCGATGTTGGCGGGGACCTTGGACAGATCGACCTCGATCTGCTCGTCGTCGCCCTCGCCCTCGCCGGTGAGGTTGTCGCCCATGTGCTTGACGGATTCGCTGGGGTGCTCCAAATTGCTGTAGAAGATGAACTCTTTCTCGGTGGGGCACTTGCCGTTGCTGCCCACCATGAACGCGGAGGCGTCCAGGTCAAAGTTATAGCCGGAGTCAAAGGCGTTCACGTCCCAGCCCAGGCCCACCATGAGCTTGGTCAGGCCGGGGGTGCCCTTGGTCAGGTCGACTTTCTGTCCTTTTGTCAGGTTGATCGGCATAGGTTTTCCTCCCTTTTTCTACGTTTGGGGTGCCTTACTTCAAGGCCCCGCTAAAGCGCTTGTTGAAATCGTCCTTGATGGCTTCCAGTTTCTTCTGGTCCTCGATGCGCTGCTTCCGGGCGTTCTCCTGGATCTGCTTCGTCTCCTCGATGCCGGAGACGATGGTCTGCCAGGTCTTTTCCAGGGTCTCGGTCTTGATAGAGCTGCCGGAGGCCAGGCGGGCGGTGATCTTAGACTGCTCCGCGGTGTTCTGGGCGTTGCGGATGAGCATCTCGTTGGTCTTGGCGTCCAGGGCGGACATGGCCTCGGCCTGGATGCGCTGGCGCTTGAGCATGATGGCCTGGGCGATGGCCTGCTTGAAGACAGGCAGGGTGACGATGAAGGCCGAGTTGATCTTCCGCACCAGGTTCATGTTGCTAAACTGCATGGTCTTGATCATGGGGATGGACTGCATGGCCACGTTTTCGGCCGTCCGCAGGTCCTGGGTGCGCTGCTCCAGCATCATGAGGGCCTGGTTCAGGGAGGCCAGCTCGAACTGAATGGCGTTGTCCCCGGTGCTTTCCAGGTCGGCCTGGCGCTGGGCGATGTAGGCCTCCAGCTCCCGGCAGCCCTGCTCACCGGCCAGGATGTACTTCACCAGCTGATGGTAATAGCCCACGTTTGCCTGGAACATATCCTCCAGCTTGCGGTTGGACTGCTTGATCTCGCTCTCATACTGTTTGAGCTGGACGTAAATTTTGTCCACCTCGTCGCCCATGGTGTGGTACTTGTTGAGGATCTTGTCCAGCTGCTTGCGCAGGTTGCCGAAGAGCTTGTTGAAGAGACCGGGGTTGTCCTTCAGCTCCTCGATGTCGAACTTGTCCATGATCTTGGCCAGGGTATTGAGCATGACGCTGGAGTTGTCCAGCTGGCTCATGTCCATGCCGTTGAGGATCACGTCGGAGCACTTGGAGATCTCGTCCGCGGCCTCCGCGCCGAAGGAGACGATGGTCTCTAAGTTATACACCTCGATCTTGCTGGCCAGCTCGTCCACTTCCTGGGAGCCGGTGAGGGTCTGGTCCATCTGCTGGCGGTCGGCCACGATGTTATACTGGGGATAGGTCTCCTCCTGGACTGCGGGGGTCGCGGTGTTCTGTTCCGCCGGGGCCGGGCTGGCGGCGGGCTTTGTAAAATCCAATCCCATGGCTTAAAAACTCCTTCCGAATAATTTTCTGATCGAGCTTTTTCCTCCCTCATGCAGGGTCCGAAAATCGGGCACCTGCAGGTCATAGCGGTAGGGGCCCAATTGATGCTCGTTGGCAAACGGCTTTTGGAAGTATTTCTCGATGCTTTGGTATCCCGTGGGGACGAAAAATAGGATGTCGAACCCCACCAAATTCAGAAACGCCACTAAGATGCTGTCCTCCAGCGACAGCGTTTCCTCCGTGGTGCTGATGATGATGAGCTTGGGGTTTTTCTTGGTAAAGTCGAAGTTCTGGATGCGCCGCAGCAGGTCCTTCGGCAGGCCCAGGATCGTCGAGACGATGGTGTACTCCGTGCCGTTTTGATACGTTCCGGCGATGAGCTTCTCGTCCAGCAGAACTTGCAGCTTGTCCAGCAGGTAGTCTTGGATCTCCGGCCGCAAAATGCCGTAGGGATAGTCTTTGTGCTGCTTGATCTTCTCCCGCTGGAGCCGGCCCTGCCGCAAAAACTGCGTGGCGTAGGGCTTCATGGGGTTGGCCTCCAGCCCCGTCTGCCAGGGGAGCTTCGTGACCAGCGTCGTCTCCGGCGTGACCAGCTTCTTGATCTCCAGCCAGTATGGCAGGATCGGCCCGTCCTTGATGCCGCAGATCTTTTCCAGCAGGACCGGGACCGTCACCGTGTCCCCCTCGGCGGCAAAGCCGGGGCGGTATTTCAGCTCCTGGTCCCAGAGCAGGCCGATCTCCTCGTACATGGTCTGCAAGGTCACGGCCTCGGCCTTCTGGTGCTGCTTGGCCCGGTAGAGGCCGGTGTTTTGATAGAGGATGCTGTCCATCTCCCGCTCGGCCTGGTAGGCCGCCGTGCGGACCCGCATCTGGGAGGGCTCCACGGGAAAGTCGGTCATGGGCAGGGAATGTTCCTTGTGCAGGTCCAGCAGCGCCGGGTCCTTCAGCACGCAGGGGGCGTTGAGATCCGGCAGCAAAACCAGCACATCCACCGGCAGCTTCGCCAGCAGGCGCAGGAAGAGCGCCTCGTTGTCCCCGGAGCAAGCGCCAAAGAGGATGAAGACACCGACCTCCGGGGCCTGCCAGTTCTGGAACAGGTCTTTCTGGTATCGCTTCATCCAGGCCACCAGATAGACGGCCTTATTCAGCAGGCGGTTGAGGTTTCCGCCCACGGTCTTGTCTTCCTCCAGGGCCACGTCCAGGAAGGCCTGCCGCATCAGGGTTTGCAGCTGCTGGTTGTTGGGGTATTGCAGATTTGCGGCCAGGTCCGCCGCCAGCTGCTCGGCGGTCTGGTGGTTCCGCCGCCGGACGGCGGCGATCTCCTCCGGGGTGGGGGGCGGCAGTCTGCCGTTTTCCAGGCAGACCTTTCTCCCCTCCCGCTTGAGCTGTTGGTAAAACGCCACCATGTCGCTGGGGAAGAGCAATTTGTCCTCCACGCCGTACTGCACGACAAAGGCGTTGTAAAATAATTTGGGGTCGTCCCCTCTGGCCCGGACTGCCGTGAGGATCTCTTTTACGTCCGGGGCCTTCATCCAGGCGTTGGTGCAGGGCGCGATGCCTGCCGGGGCACCGTAGAGCTTCTGCCGCTCGGCCTGCTGCCGGCCCTGCTCCCGAAGCTGGCGCAGGGAGAAGTCTGCCGGGAAGGGCGTTAGACCGGGGGCCTGATAGAGCCGGGCATATTGGCTCGTGGGGTCACAGCGGAGGTAGCCCGCGTCCCCCGCCCGCTCCAGCAGGACGATGTCCGCCCCGGCGCGGGCCAGGATCACCAGGAGCTGCAATTCATAGCTGCTCACCGTGCCGTCGTATAAGATCTTCGGCAGCTCGTCCCCGCCCAGGCGGCCTAAGATGCGCTCGAACTTATAGTAGAGCCAGCACATGTACTTGATGTAGGCGTTGCGGAGCATGTTTTCGTTTTTCCCGTGGGCCTGCAAGTCCTGTAAGGTCGCCGTCATGGCGGTCACCACGGCCTCTCGCTGGGCCCCGGTCAGGCGGGGCAGCCAGCGGGTGAGCTTTTGGGTGAGAAAGCCCGCGTCCAGCTGAAAGTCGCTGCCCATCATCTCCGCCAGGTAGTCCAGCTGCTTGGGGTCCGGGTTGGGGATGCGCCCCTCGATGACCACGCCGTTGGTGCGGGCGGCCTGGTCATACTGGGTCAAAAAGGCCGCAACCTCCCCGCTGTACCCCGCCACGCGATAAAAAAAGACAGCTTGTTCCCGGCGGCGAGAACACGCACTGAAATAGTCATGCAGTTTTTCGATCCGTCCTAATTGAAACATGCCGTTGGTCATCCTGTTCACTTTTGATACTTTAACAGGATATAGTATACCATTTCTTTCCTCCGCTTTCAATACAAAATCCCTCGCTTGTGCGTGTTTCGCATTTTTCTGCTTGTCAATGCCACCGTGTGTGATACAATGGTATTTATCTCAGTCGGAAACGAGGTGCTTCCCCCATGCCCCAGGACATCAGCGGATACGACGTGGGCGCCCTGCTCTACTGCCCCGCCAACGCCCACCACACCGTCGCCCAGGCGGTGGCGGCGGAGCGCCTGCCGCGCCCCTTCTCCCTGGCCCTGTGCCTGGAGGACACGGTGCGGGCCGACGCCCTGGCGGCGGCAGAGCAGGCTGTGAAGCAGACCCTACAAGAACTCACGGCGGCCGCCCAGCGCAGGGCCTTCTACCGCCCCCTGACCTTCGTCCGGGTGCGCTCGCCGGAGCAGCTGGCCCGGCTGGGGCGGGCGTATGGGAAGTACCGTCCCCTGCTCACCGGGTTTATTCTGCCCAAATTTTTTATAGAAACATGCGGAGCCTACTGCGCCGTTATTCGAGACTTGCAGGCGGATGGGCTGGATTACTTCTATATGCCCGTCTTCGAGGCCCCGTCGCTGCTCCCCCTCCACACCCGCCACGCGGCTTTGGCGGAGGTCAAGGCCCAGCTGGATGCGCTGCGCGAGTGCATCCTCAATATCCGGGTGGGCGGCAACGACCTCTGCCATGTCTTCGGCCTGCGCCGGGACCCAGGGCACACGATCTATGACCTGCGCCCGGTGGCAGACGTACTGACCGACCTGCTCACCACCTTTGCCCCGGACTATCTTGTGGCCGGGCCGGTCTGGGAGTATTATGACGGCCCCGGTTGGGCGGAGGGGTTGGCACAGGAGTGCGCCTTGGACCGGCTGAATGGTTTTGTCGGCAAGACGGTCATCCACCCCAAGCAGATCCCCATCGTGAACCAGTCCCTTCAGGTCTCCCCCGCCGACTATGCGGACGCGAACAGCATCCTCGCCTGGGATGACCCCTGTCTCGTGGCCCCCAGCGCAGAGGGCACGCGGATGAACGAGTATCAGACCCACTTCCGCTGGGCGCAGCGGGTGGCGGCGCTGGGCCGGCGCTACGGGGTCACAAAATAGAACCACGCAGAGCAGCCCCGGAGCGTATTCTTAAAACGCTCCGGGGCTGCTTGCATCCGTATCAAATTACTCGTAAACGGTGGTCCAGATCTCGCCGTTCTCGCAGTCGAAGGTCACGGCGTCGGAACAGGCGTCGTTGCCCATGGCGTCCCACATCTCGAAGACCATGGCGTAGCTGCCGTCGGGCAGCTCGGCTTCGCCGAAGCTGGTGCTGTCGGTGACGGTCAACTCCTCGGCGGTGTACATCTCAAAGTCGTCGTCGCCGCTGTAAGAGGCCGCCATCCAGATGGTGGTGATTTTGTCCCCGGCTTCCAGGAGGCGCAGTTCCTTGCTGGCCATGCCGGAGTCCGCGTCCAGGCCCTTGGCCGCACCCAGGATGCTCCAGGCCTCGTCGGTAAAGTTGTAGGCCACTTGCAGGTTGTACTCCTCGTCGTTGAGCAGGATGGGCACGGAGTAGAGGTTGTAGTCGTCGCCCTCGTAGGACAGCTCCATGTAAACGATGTGCCCGTCGATGGCGCCCCAGACGCCGCGGAAGTTGTCGTAAAAGACGCCGTTGTCCCAGTCGGCGGTCATGTCGTTGTCGGTGCCCAGGTAGAGCATCTGGTCGTTTTCCTCGTCCACATACATCAGGGAAAAGCCGATGCTGGCCAGCACGTCATTGGCCTGGGGGCCGAGGGTCAAAACGGCGTTGCCGTCGTCGTTCAGGTCCAGGGGCGCGTCGTCCCAGTTCATGTCCTTCAGGGTGACCACGTCCTGCAATTCCTGGATGCCGGGGAGGGCCTGGACCTCGCTCTCGTCCAGTTGGCCGGTCAGCTCGTAGGTATACAGGGACTTAAAGGCCTGGCCGGTGCCCACGCGGGAGTAGGCGTCCAGATCATCCGTGTCACCGTTGTAGGAGTAGTAGCAGCTCAGGCCGGAGGCCTGGGCGCGGTAGATGCCGCCCACCTGATAGAGCACGCAGTCGCTCAGTGCATCGGTGACGGCCTGGGCAGAGTCCAGCAGATCGCTGCTCTTCCGGGCCAGGTCGCCCAGGTCCACCATGTTGGTGAAGCCCTGCTCACGGGTGTTGCCGCCGTAGTTCTCGCTCTGGGACGCGGCGCGGCCCAGCTCGGCGAAGAAGGCGGGGTCCTGGGCGGCCACGGTGAGAGCCTCCTGGCCGAAGGCCTCATAGGCGTCCAGCAGGGGGGTGAGCTGGGTCAGGTCGGTGAGGGACAGGGTGGTCTGGTCCTCGGTGCCGGCCTCCTGGCAGCCCTCATAATACGTGTCGCAGATGACGGTGCCCAGCTCCTGGCCGTCCATGGCGGGGTTCTCGGCCAGAGCGCCCGCCCAGCCGGAGTAGAGCCAGCCGTTGCCCGGCTCGGTCTCTTCCGAGGCCACCAGATACTTGGCAAAGTTCTGGAAGGTAGCCGCCACGTCCACGGTGGCCATCAGGCAGGTGTCAAAGCCCACCAGCTCCAGGGAGGGGTTTTCTTTGTCCGCCGGCCAGACGGCGTTGAACGCCTGGTAGAGCTCCGTCAGGTCCAGGGAGTCGTAGTCGTGCAGCTCGTCGAAAGCCGCACCGCTGACGGAGCCGCCGCCGTGGTTCCAGAAGGTGACGGCGGTCTTGTCGGCGGGATAGTTTTCGCTGGCGAATTCCAGGAAGTCCTGGAGCGTCTGGGCATCGCCCATGTCGGCGGTGTCCTGCTCATCCACCAGTTCCAGGCCGTCGCTGGTATAGACCCAGCGCTGGAGCTTCGAGGCGTCCACCTGGTCGTTCTGCCACTCGGCTGCGCCGCCGGTCTCGATGACCACCGTGACGTTTTCGGGCAGCTGGACTTCCAGCAGCTCGTTCAGGTCGGTGGTGGCGCAGCCGTAGTTGGTCTCCAGGTCACTGCCGCAGAGGTACCAGTACACGGCCCAGCTGCCGTCCCCGGCGGGGGCTTTGCTGGGGACGTCTGTCGTCTCAGTCTCGCCGCAGGCGGCCAGGGACAGGCCCATCCCCAGGGCCAGGAGGAGGGATAACATGCGTTTTTTCATGGTGGGTTCTCTCCTTTTCTCTCGATTCATGATGATACGTTGCCATTTCCCTTGTAGGGGCCGCAGACCTCTGCGGCCCGTGCGGGAAGGGTAGCTCCATGTAACGGCAAATCGCACAACGCAACCAGTTCGGGCCGCAGGGGTCTGCGGCCCCTACGGAAAAATCGTGGGGCGGTCAGATGCCCAGCAGCTGCCGCTTTTTGGCGGCGAACTCTTCCTCGGTGATAATGCCCTCTTCATACAGGCGCTTAAACTTCTGGATGGCCTCGATGGCGTCCTCCGACGTGGCGGGGGCGGCGGCAGCCGTGCGGGTCACGGCGGGCTGGCCGGGAACCCCGGCGGCGGCTACCTGCTCCACTTTTGCGCCGGGGAAGGCGATGGCCATGAGGGCCGTTGCCAACTGGTCCAACGTCTGCACTTTTTCCCGGTAGGAATTTAAGTAATCTCCGGCGTTGGGCTCGGTGCTGTCGAAGGTAGGGCCGGGGGTGTCGGCGGTGAAGGTCTTCCAGTAGGGGTGGTCGAACCGGATCTCGAGGATAAAGTTCTTAAACGGAGCCGCGATATCCACAAAGTCGTCATAGTAGCCCGTGCTGTGGTTCATTTTGCCGTCGTCCATCTTATCGACCAGGCGCTCCATGTTCCGCTGAAACTGCTTCTGGGACACGAGCTGCTGGATCTGCGGGGCCATGGCCGCCACCTGCGCGGGGACGCCGCTCTCGTGCTTGCGCAGGCCGTTGGCGCTGCCCTCATAGAGGGGCATGCTGTCCTCCCGGATGACGAAGGACTTGATCTGGCCGCCCTCGAAGATGGTCTTCTTCAGGTGCTTGTCCATGCAGAGGTAGCGGTGGGGCATGTCAAAGAGGAACTTCGTGTCCAACCAGCCGAAGTCGATCCGCTGGGTCTCCTGAAACTCCTGGCGGAGCACGTCGTTTTCGTCCCGGAAGACCATGTACTGCTTGAACTCTTCGATGGACATGGTGTCGACCATCTTGTCCGGCAGGTCCACGAAGCCGTAGCAGTCGTCACAGACCTTTTCCCCGCCGACCTTCCAGGTCAGCAGGCCCTTGACTTTCCCGCCGCAAATGGGGCAGGGCGGGCGTTTTGCAAATAATCCCATGATACATTCACTCCTTGTGAGATAAAAATGGTGTCTGGCGGAGCCAGATGATTTCATTCGTGGTACCGCATAGTGCGGTGTCGCCTTAGTACACAACCGATTCCGTTCGGCCCGTTGCCCTCATCCGACCCGGGCTTCGCCCGGCCCACCTTCCCCCTCGGGGAAGGCTTTTTTCGTGGTCGATGAAAGGAACGTGATAACAAATTTGCACGGCGTCACCAGAGCCTTCCCCTGGGGGGAAGGTGGCCGCGAAGCGGACGAATGAGGGCTACGTTCCACAAGCAGTCCGTAGTGTACCAACGTACCCACGCACCACGCGGAACCACTTATCCAATCCCGCCGCCTCCGGTGGCGCACCTTCAGCGCCTGCTTCCCCTGGGCCGTCAGACTGCGGATGCTGTCGCAGCCCACACCCTTGAGACAGCCCTCCTGCACCAGGACTTGCATGGCGTCCTTCTTGCAGGAGGTCAGGAACCGGGACAGGGGGACATAGTTGTGCTGGCAGAAGAGGGCCAGCTCTCTGGGCTGGAGGATGCCGTCAGCCCCGGCGGCCGCCTCCAGGATGGTGTAGAGGGCATCGTCATACCCTGCGCTGTTCCGGGGTGGACGGACCAGGCGGAGGCTGGCGTTTTTGTTTTTCTCGCTCAGAGCCTGCTGCACCGGCTCTAAGCAGCCGTCGCTGATGAGCCGCAGGAGATAGGCCCCCAGAATAGAACTCTCTTCGCACTGCTTGCTGCACACGCCCAGGCGGTGGGTCACGTTCAGGTTGTCCCCGTTGGGTGCGTCCCGGAAATACGGGGCCTGCTTCACCAGGCGGGCCAGCTTGGCCTTGTGGATCCGGCGGGCAATGAGAATGACCGCCGCCACGACCGCACACAGGAGCACGACGCCTAGGATCGCATAGAAGATGTCTTTCGCGGTCAGAGGCTCGTCTTCATAGTCGCTGCCGTCGAAGGCCCGCTCCTTCACGGTCTCGAAGCTGCCCTCCTCCGTCCGTTCCGGGTGGAGGACCCCCTTGTGCAGGGCGACCATGACGGTCATGTTCTGGCTGTCTTTCAGGGGGGATTCGGTCCAGGCCCGGATGGTGTCGTCCACGAACTGGATCTGGCCCTGGTAGCCAAAGGCCCAGATGTCACAGTCCGCGTCGGTGAGGGGCGTGCCGTCGGCCTTGGTCAGGGTCAGCTCCACGTCGGTGGGGAACGTCCCCATCTCGTCGATGAAGCGGTAGTTGAAGCCGTCGGCGTCGTCATAGGCCCCGACTAAGCCGTGGAGGGTGTAGCGCAGGGTGTAGGTGTGGGTGCCGTACTCGCTGATGCCCCAGCACAGCTCCACGCCCTCGCCGGTCTCCACCACGCCGCACTTGCGGGCCTTTTGGGCAAAGTCGGCGCCCACGTCCCAGCTGGCCAGGGGCTCATAGGTCCCCTGCTCGTCGGAGACGGTGAAGTCCGTGATGGACAGGTAGCCGTTGTCCCGGCAGGCGAGATAAAACTCGGTACCCTCGTCGGTGGTGGCCGTCCAGGTCTGGGTGATGTCGGCCGAGCCGTCGTCCTGTAAGGCGGCTTTGATCCGGATGTCTGCCACTTGGTTGGCGGCGGACGCCCTGGGGGCACCCAGCAGGGCCAGCACGCAGACCAGCGCCAGCAGCAGGGCAGAGCGCTTGATGATCGCAGGTTTCATAACAATTCTCCCAAACGGTTTGAAGCGTTACTTCATGCTTGGCATATCCGCCTTCTCCTCCACGGCCTCCAGATAGTCTCTGGCGTGGAAGCCGAAGGGCGCAGCCAGCAGGGAGACGGGGAACATGCGGATCTCCCGGTTGAGCTTGGTCACGCTGTCGTTGTAGATGAGGCGGCTGGTGCGGACCATCTTCTCGTAGCTGTCCACGGCGTTCATGCACTTGGCATAGTTCTCGTTGGCCTTGAGCTCGGGGTAGCGCTCGGCCACCATGGAGATGCGGCCCAGAGCCTCGGAAATGACACCCTCCTGCTTCAGCACGTCCTGGGGCGTGGAGGTGGCGGTGATGACGCTGCGGCGGGACTTGATGGTCTCGATGAGGGTGGTGGCCTCATGGGCAGCGTAGCCCTTGGTCAGGTCCAGCAGGGCCGTGAGCGCATCGAAGCGGGAGGAGAGCTGCACGCCGATCTGGCTCATGGCGTTGTTGATGTTTTCGTCCATGGCCACCAGTCTGCGCTGGACGGAAATGATCCAGGAGATCAAGACCACGACGATGATCGCAACAATAATGAGTGTCATAAAGCTGCCTTCCTTTCTGATGATTTCTCGCAGAATAGAGAACGACGAATGCGGAACCCCGCATCCGCCGTTCTGTTGTATCCCTAATACTATGGCTGAATATAGTATCGATCGGGCGCTTGGAATGAATTACTCGATGTTCAGATCCGCCTTGACCTGATCGACCCAATCCTGGACCTGGCCGAACCACTCGGTCATCTTATCCAGGTCCTCCTGGGTGTACTCGTCGTCGCCGGAGAGCATCTGCTGATACTGGTTGAGCAGGTCGGACATCTGCTGCATGGTGTCGATCACATCGCTGTCAAAGGCGGAGGGATCGGCGTTGATGGCGTTGGCCACTTCGTTGAAGGCAGCGCTGGTGGCGTTGAACTCGTCAATGGCAGTCTGCTTGTCGCTGGTTGCGCTGGTGTCAGCGGACTCATCCGCGGTCGTGCTGGCGGCGGTGTCGTCGGCCGCAGCCTGTTCATCAGCGGAGGTGTCGCTGCCGCCGCAAGCGGCCAGGGCGAAGCACAGGGTCAGGGAAAGCAAGAGTAACGCAAACTTTTTCATGGGGAAAACATCCTTTCATCTCTCTGTCAGTTTTGTGTTGGGGTGTGCTATGGGCATAGGATACCCCCTCTCCACAAAAAACGGGACGCTTTGGCACGAATCGCACCAAAAGCGTCCCGAATCGACAGTGCTCACAGAGACAGCCGCAGGATGAATGTCCCGTCCTGGACGGAGAAATCGTACAGCCCGCCGTACTTGGCCACCACGGAGCAGATGCTCTGCACCCCCAGCCCGTGGCCCGGCTGGTCGGTCACGGGGATGCCTTTGACCAGGCGGACCTTCTCCTGCTGGCAGGGGTTCGTGATCTGGAGGAAAAATTTCTTGCCCCGCTCGTGAAAGTTCACGTCGATCACGCAGTCCTGCCCCGCCTCCACCAGGGGGGCGCAGGCGTGCAGGGCGTTTTCCAGGGCGTTGGACAGCAGCACGCACAGGTCGCTGTCCGAGGCTAGGATGAAGTCTGACAGATAGCCCAACACCTGCATGGTGACCCCGGCCTTTTTCGCCTGGCCCACAAAGGCGGAGAGGATGAGGTTCACGGCGTCGTTTTCGCAGTAGCGCTGGACCCTTTGGGCCTCGATCTCCTCGCAGATGGTGGAGATGTATTTTTTCGCCTCGTCCTCCTGGTCGTTCTCGATGCAGTTGAGGACGTATTGCAGGTGGTGGCGCAGGTCGTGGCGGTAGCGGCTGGCCAGGTCCTGGGACTCCCGCATGGCGTCGATCTGCCGCACGGCCTGGGCCAGCTGCATGCTCATGTTGTTCTGGACCTGCTCGGCCTGGATCTTATCCCGCTCGACCTTGGAGTAGTGCAGCAGGAAGACGAGGTAGGCCACGCAGCACAGAAAGGGCATAAACTCCACCGCCACCGGCTCCCCGCGGATCAAGATGTCAGAATAGACCCGCGTGAGATAGTCGAAGGCATAGTACATGACAGGGACCGACCCGAAGAGGCATTGGGTCTTCGTGGGGTAGTTTCCCAAATTGGCGATGGTGGGGGCCGCCCATTTCAGCAGGGCCAGGAGCAGCGGCAGGGTCACCAGCAGCTCCACGCTGCACCGCATCAGCTCCCCACCCCCCAGCAGCTGGATCACGAACAGCGCGATCCACCGCCGCAGCTGGCAGCAGAGGTAAGCCGTGAAAATGGAAATGAGGGGCCACAAGGCCCGGCGGGTCAAAAACAGCAGCACAAGGAACAGGGGGAGGTGGACCAGCAGAGGGTAGATCTTCCGCAGGAAGCTCCCGTCCCACAGATAGTAGATCCAACTCTGGGCCACGGGGATCAGGGTCATAGACACCCAGAAGATCCACTTGTTCCGCCGGGTGGTCAGGGCGCTGCAAAAATAGGCCGCCAGCACGCTGCCGAACAGGCCCACGGCCCAGTCGTTGCAAAATGGGATGAGTTCGCTCATACCGTCACCTGGCCCTTCTGAAAGGCGTAGTCCAGAAAGGCGGACTTGACCTCGTTGTATTTCCCCCGCGGAATGGGGATCTCCGCCAGACAGGCTAAGGTGATGGCCCGGTAGGACAGGGTTTGGACATACTCCAAGTTGACCAGATAGGACCGGTGGGGGCGGTAGAAGCAGCCGTAGGGGGCCAGCTGGCGGCTCAGTTCATCTAAGCTCCCGCTGCTCTCCAGCACCTTGCCGCTGTCCAGGTGGAGCAGGAGGGTCCTGTGGATGACCTCGCAGTATTCCAGCTGGTTCAGGGCCACGCGGGTGATGCCTGTCTTGCAGCGGAGGATCAGGCTGTCGCTCTGTTCCTTGTGGCAGGCTTCTAAGGCCGCGTCTATGATGCGGTAAAAGCTCTCCTCCCAGATGGGCTTGAGCTGGTAGAAATAGGCCCCCACGGCGTAGGACTGCACCGCAAACTCTGGAGAGGAGGTGAGAAAAATGATCTTCACGTTGTTGTCGTACTGCCGCAGCTCCCCGGCCACCTCGATGCCGTTTTGCCCCGGCATGAGGACATCCAGAAGCAGAACATCGTACCGGGTCCCCCGCTCCACCTCGGCCAGCAGATCCCAGGCGTTTTGAAAGGCCGTGTATCGGATCTCCTGGTTTCGGGCCACGCGGTAGCGGTCCAGCAGGGTCTGGATGGTTTGCAGTTCAGAAAGGTCGTCGTCGCAGAAAGCCAATTGTAGCATGGCAGGTCTCGCCCCCAGTTTGGTCGTGGTTTTGGTCGTTGGTATTATCGTACCAGAAAATCCCCGCCAACGGAAGGACTTTTTTGTTTCGCCTGGTTTTCTGTTCCGTGGCATTGCATTTTATAAAAATCGGACAACTAACGCAGGATAGGATGCTTCCTTCAATCTATGGTGGTACGGATTGCCGCCATAGCAAGAGGCAGTTCCATAAGCGAAATAGAACCATACCCCAGCAAGAACTGATTTGCCGGGCAACTGGCTGGCGTATTCCAATAGGGAGATAGCGGGTAAATCTTCACCCTGTTTTCTGCAAATACCTGGATCGGGTCGCTGCCTCTAAAGTCATGTTGCAACGTCAGTATAAAATGAAGTCCGGCATCTGAACCTGACAGGACGGCCTGTCCCGAAAGATTCTCCCGAACGTAATTCAGAATGTAATCGTGCTTCTTCCGGCAATGGGTCCGTATGGCGTTGATGTGCTTCTGATACTCCCCGCTATGGAGAAATTGCATCAGGGCATCCTGAAGCAGCGATGGCACGGTACAGTTTGCACAAGGGAAAGCAGTGCGGTAGCGTCCAAGCAGTTGTTCCGGTAGGACGAGGTAAGCAATCCGCAGATCTGGCGACAGCGACTTAGAAAAAGTTCCCATATAGATCGTCCGATCATTGGTGTCGATGGATTGAAGGGAAGGAATGGGCAGGCTGTGATAGCGAAGCTCGCTGTCATAGTCATCCTCCAAAATATAGCTGTCGCTTTTCGCCGCCCACTGAAGCAACGCCAGCCGTTTCGTGATCGGCAGCACACTCCCCATGGGAAACTGATGGGAGGGCGTAATATACAAAAGTGTGTGGGAAAGACGCTCTGTTTCCGCTATAGAAACGCCATCCTTCTCCAAGGGGATCGGGATGGGGGAAAATCTATTCTGCTGCATGACGGTGCGCGTACCATCATAACCAGGTTCCTCCATGGCAAATTTCCAGTTTCCGCCAGAGAAAAGCCTTGCAACTAAGGAAAGAGAATATTGATGCCCGCTGGTTAATATGATCTGGTCTGCACAACAGCGAACGCCGCGGGAAAAATGCAGGTAGTTCACCAGCTCCCGGCGCAGTTCGGGTAACCCCTGCGGGTCACAATAGGAAAGCGTGTTTTGATCTGCCATCCGGTCATAGGCGTCCAGCAGACAATGCCGCCATGCCTTTGATTGATAGCAGTTATAGTCCAGATTTCCATAATAAAAGTCAAAGAGGCTGTCACTCTTTTTTGATGGTGTGTGGGCCGTTCTTTCCGGCTGTTCACTATGATAGAAACCCTGAAAAAGGCTCAGATCCTCCACATAGTACCCTGATCCGGCTACGGAGCGCACATAGCCCTCTACCGCCAACTGCTGATAAGCCTGAATAACGGTGTTCCTGCTGATGTGGTATTCGGCAGCCAGGTCGCGGGTGGGAGGGAGGTTTCTTCCTCTGGGTAGGATTCCTTCCATGATTTGCTGACGAAGCTGTTCGTAAAGCTGCTGGTATAGCGGAGATGCAGCTTCCTTTTCAAAATAGAACATGGCGCAGCTCCTTTCCAAATTGGTTCTGATAAAAAAATGAAAATTGGCGCTTTTCTGAGAACCAATCTACTGCTATAATACAAGAGACCTCATTGAATTGCAAGAAGAGCCTGGCCAATGTTCACACAGGAACAGGCCAAACAGTATTTACAAAGGAGAAGTGCAAATGCAGTACAGAATGAAAACACATCAGCTTCCGCAAAGTGAAGTCCACGCCCTGCTGAACAGAAGTCTAACGGGATCGCTTTCGACGATTGACTCGGACGGCGCACCGTACAGCGTCCCTATCCATTTTGTGTTTTTGGATGGTGCGATTTACTTCCATGGTTTGTCTGCCGGTCAGAAACTGGATAATTTGAAAGCCGATCCCCGCGTGTGTTTTTCTGTGTACGAAATGCGGGCATTTTTGCTTGACCCCGATGGAAAGCCCTGTGATACCAATACGGCATATGTCAGTGCAGTGGTGCGGGGTACGGCAAAGCTGCTTGACATACAAGAGGAAAAACGAAGGGTGCTGTCGGCAATCGTTGCGAAATACACACCGCAGCTTGCAGGGCGGGAACTGCCGTCTAATATGGTAAAGGGTACGGCAGTGGTGCAAATCATCATTGAAAAGATGACAGGGAAATATTATCAATAATAAAGTTCAAAAAACACAAAAAAGCACTCAAACTGTTACGTTTGAGTGCTAAAAAATGGAGCTGCTGGGCGGATTTGAACCGCCGACCTCATCCTTACCAAGGATGCGCTCTACCGACTGAGCTACAGCAGCAAATATGGCGACGCGGAAGGGACTTGAACCCTCGACCTCCGGCGTGACAGGCCGGCGTTCTAACCAACTGAACTACCGCGCCATATTGGCAGGGGCAGAAGGACTTGAACCCTCGGCACGCGGTTTTGGAGACCGCTGCTCTACCAACTGAGCTATACCCCTATATGGTGGGCCTTCACGGACTCGAACCGTGGCCCGACCGGTTATGAGCCGGTTGCTCTAACCAACTGAGCTAAAGGCCCATTTCCGGTTTCCATAGGCTTTATACAAACCTGGCTGCCCAGGAATTTGGCAAATGGCGCCCCCTGTAGGACTCGAACCTACGACACCGCGGTTAACAGCCGCGTGCTCTACCGACTGAGCTAAGGAGGCATATCGGAGGAGACAAGCTCCTCCAAAAAAGTGTTGGCGTTACCTATTTTTCCGGCCCGTCTCCAGGCAAGTATCTTCGGCGCAAGTGAGCTTAACTTCCGTGTTCGGGATGGGAACGGGTGGACCCTCACTGCAATCAACACCAACTTACTTTTTCTTGAAAGAAAAAGCAAGCAAAAAGAACTCTACGCTTTTTTCTTCCAAGAAGAAGGGTTGCGATTCAATTACCACACCCTCAAAACCGAACAAAGTAACCGCCATACACTTCGCAAGCGCCTGCATTCCATTTCTAGCTCTCAACCTGAGACTTCAGGTCAAGCCCTCGGCTTATTAGTACCGGTCAGCTCCATACATTACTGCACTTCCACCTCCGGCCTATCTACGATATAGTCTACATCGTGCCTTACTCCATAAAGGATGAGAGATCTTATCTTAGGGAAAGTTTCACGCTTAGATGCTTTCAGCGTTTATCTCGTCCGCACGTAGCTACCCTGCTATGCCGTTGGCACGACAACAGGTGCACCAGAGGTGCGTCCATCCCGGTCCTCTCGTACTAAGGACAGCCCCCTTCAAATCTCTTACGCCCGCAACAGATAGGGACCGAACTGTCTCACGACGTTCTGAACCCAGCTCGCGTGCCACTTTAATCGGCGAACAGCCGAACCCTTGGGACCGAGTACAGCCCCAGGATGTGACGAGCCGACATCGAGGTGCCAAACCTCCCCGTCGCTGTGGACGCTTGGGGGAGATCAGCCTGTTATCCCCAGGGTAGCTTTTATCCGTTGAGCGATGGCATTTCCACTCACATACCACCGGATCACTAACTCCAACTTTCGTTACTGCTCGAGCCGTCACTCTCGCAGTTAGGCTGGCTTATACGTTTACACTCATTGCACGATTTCCGTCCGTGCTGAGCCAACCTTTGAGCGCCTCCGTTACCTTTTAGGAGGCGACCGCCCCAGTCAAACTGTCTGCCTAACAGTGTCCCCCGACCGGATTCACGGCCGCAGGTTAGAAACCCAGCAATTCAAGAGTGGTATCCCAAGGGCGACTCCCTACTGCCTGACGACAGTAGTTCCCAGTCTCCCACCTATCCTGTACATGAATTACCGAATTCCAGTATTAAGCTGCAGTAAAGCTCCATGGGGTCTTTCCGTCTAGTTGCGGGTAACCGGCATCTTCACCGGTACTACAATTTCGCCGGGCGGGCTGTTGAGA